>Ga0307373_10006486_pt1 | contig 18575 bp, 12 predicted proteins | sample OX2MG_FD_202534 | JGI IMG/M metagenome (GOLD analysis project Ga0307373, IMG submission 202534) | Soil microbial communities from Risofladan, Vaasa, Finland - OX-2 | ecosystem: Environmental > Terrestrial > Soil > Coastal area > Acid sulfate soil | place: Finland: Risofladan, Vaasa | collected...
GTCGCTTTCGCAAACACAAGGCGTTTCAATTGTTCGCGGTTTCGTGCGAGGCGCACCACGATATCGAACTTGCCGAACTCGCCGAAGAGACGGCTACATTCCTTCGCGAGCAAGAGGTCGATCTTCCGACCTATGCCGACCCGGAGACCGTGACGCGGATTGCGGTTGGGCAAGTTCTCGGCGAAACCAGCTTCGGCTATCCTACGACGCTCGTGCTCGACCCGTCGGGCGTGATCCGCGGCGTGTGGGTCGGCTACGAGCCAGGCGAGGAACGCAAAGTCGAGGCCCTGGTCGAGCAATTGTTGGCCGACGGCGAGGCTTAAGCGGCGCCGAGCGTGCTTCGCAACTCGCCGGCCGCCGCAGCCGGATCGGCGGCGGAAAGCACCGCGCCGCTCACGGCAACCCGCGAGAAGCCGGCGGCCATGACCTCGTGCAGATTGTCGCAGCCGATGCCCCCGATCGCGAAGGCGGGCAGGCGAATTTCGGCGGCGACGGCGCGCAGCAATTCAAGGCCCGTCAACTGTCCGGAGTCGAAGCGTTTGGTCGTCGAGGCGAAGGTCGGGCCGACGCCGATGTAGTCGGCGCCGTCCAGGGCCGCCTGCCGCGCTTGAGCCAGCGAATGCGTCGAAACGCCGACGAGCGCCGACGGCCCGACGATGGCTCGGGCCTCGGCGACCGAAAGTTCGTCCTGGCCGACGTGGACGCCGTCGGCTCGGGCGAGCGCGGCCAGGTCGGCGCGGTCGTTCATGATAAACAGCGTGTTCGTGCCCGCCGTAAGTTCGGCGAGCCGCCTGGCCCGCGCGAGCAGTTCGCGGTCGTTCAAGCGCTTGTCACGCAATTGCAGCACGTCGACGCCCGAGGCGATCAAGTCGCGAACCAGGGCGTCGAAGGCTTCAAGCGTCGGGCGGCCGTCGACGAGTACATAGAGCTTTGCTCGCGTGAGCCTCAGGGAGGGACGGGCGCCCTCGCCCGTCCAGCCGGGCCTCAGGGAGGGACGGGCGCCCTCGCCCGTCCAGCCGGGCAGGGCGCCCGGCCCTCCACTCGTGCGACGAAGCGGCTCGACGGCAGCCGTCTTTTCCAAGGTGTAGCTGCGATAGCGCAATTGCTTCAGCGCCGCGCCGAAGTCGGCGTCGAGCGTTTTGCCGTACTCCTCCAGGCTGCGCAGCGATTCTTGCAGCCGCTTGAAATTGGCCGTGGTCACGCTGGCCAGATCGCTGCGGGTGCGTTCGGCGTCAGCCGTGAGTTGCGTGCCGACGTCGGCTGGCGTGTCTCGCGCCGCCAGCAACTCGGCCGCAGAGAACCGCGAGAGTTCCGCCGCCAGCGCGTGCCGCAATTGCTTGAACTGCTCGGTTCGCTCTCGATCGTCGAGCGCGAAACGCGAAAAGTCCTCGAGGACTCGCAGAGCTTCCCTCGCCCGGTTGGCTGCGGCGTCGATGATCCGCAGCGAAGCCATTCGTTCGCCCTCACCCCAGCCCTCTCCCAGAGGCAGAGGGTGGTTTGTTCCCTCCCCCAAAGGGAGAGGGAGTGGAAGATTCGGCTGATGCCCGGCCAGGCGATGGATCTCAGCCTCCAACCATTCGGCGGCGAGGCCCTGCTCGGCCAGCCAGCAAGACAATTCGTGGTTCGCGGCCGCCAGGCCGAGCAACAGGTGTTCGGTCGCCAGCGTCAGCGGCTGCGGATAATCGACCAATCTGGCGAGCGCCGATGCAAAGGCGTCTTCCACCGCGGCCGAAAACATCGCGGCCCGCTCGGGCGGCGGCTGCTCGCAGAATTTCAAGGCAGGCCATCGCCGCTGCACCGTTTCGACGTCGACGCCCTTGGCCGCCAACATGCCCGCGGCGCGAGATTCGGCTTCGGCCAGCAGCCCCAGCAGTAACTCCGGGGGGGCCAGGCCGTTGGAATCGTCTTGGCTCGTCCAGTGCGACGCGGCGTGCAAGGCTCGGAGTGCGGCGGGTGTGAACTGCAAGCCCATACGATCTCTGACGAACGCTCCGTAGGTCAGGCTTTCCAGCCTGACTGTGTGCAGTGCTGACTATTTTGTCAGGCTAGAAAGCCTGACCTACACCAAACTGTCAGTCTGAAAAGCCTGATCTACTTAACCTAACTTCAAGGCAGCCTTTTAGTTGCCTTGATTCAACCTAGCTCCAAGAGTAGAATTTCACAACGATGGCTCCGCCAGGGAAGGACGGAGCTTTTTTCCAGATCCTATCGGCCGCATGGGACGTAGAAGGAGCTAACCCTATGCCAGGGCCCCGCGTGCGTCGCGCCAGTCTGGCCTGTTGCCTTTGGCCGGGGCTTGGGCAGCTTTGGGTTGAGGGCGCTTGGTCCGGTTTGGCGCTGGCGCTGGGCTTCGGTTGTTTGCTCAACCTATTATTGCTGAACAGTCTCGTCTGGACAGAGTGGGTTGAGCCGAGCCAGCGCGTGGCAGGCTGGGTTGCCTTATCCGTATTTTGGTTTGTTTCCGCGGGAATGTCTTGGCGCTGGCGTGCCGAACACAACGCGCCAATCGCGGGCAATTCCGAGCAGGACTTGTTTCCGCGGGCTTTGGGGGAATACTTAAAGGGGAATTGGTACGAAGCAGAGTCCTGTTGTCGTCAACTTTTGCGGGACAAGGCCCGCGACGTGGAAGCGCAATTGATGCTGGCTACGATTCTGCGGCACACCGGTCGATCGGCTGAAGCCCGCGAGCGGCTCGACGACTTGAAACGGCTGGATGACGCGGCGCAGTGGGAATGGGAAATTACGAACGAACTGGAGCGGCTGGCCGAGGCCGAAGACCACGGCTCGGCCGAGTCCGAACCGCAAGCCGCCCAGACGCCAACTCCGATGTTGGAAGCGGCGTAAGAAGGTAAACGGAGAGTAAGGAATGTACGAACGATTTACTGACCGCGCCCGGAAGGTCATGCAACTGGCCAATCAGGAAGCCCAGCGGTTCAACCATGAATACATCGGCACCGAGCACGTATTGCTCGGTCTGATCAAGGAAGGCAGCGGCGTCGCCGCCAACGTGCTGAAGAACCTCGACGTCGACCTGCGCAAGATTCGCCTCGAAGTCGAAAAGCTCGTCCAAAGCGGACCCGACATGGTCACGATGGGCAAGCTCCCGCAAACCCCGCGAGCCAAGAAGGTCATCGAGTACTCGATGGAAGAGGCCCGCAACCTGAACCACAACTACGTCGGCACCGAACACATTCTGCTCGGCCTGCTGCGCGAGCAGGAAGGGGTCGCCGCTCAGGTGTTGATGAACCTGGGGCTGAAGCTGGAAGAGGTCCGCGAAGAGGTCCTCAACCTGCTCGGCCACGGCATCGAAGGCAGCGAAGGGGGCGAGCGCAGCCCGGCGGGCGGATCGGGCGGCGCGGCCGCCGCGGGCGAGTCGAGCAAATCGAGCAAGTCGAAGACGCCGGCCTTGGATAGCTTCGGCCGCGACCTGACCGAACTGGCCCGCCAGGGCAAGCTCGACCCGGTGATCGGCCGCGAGAAGGAAATCGAACGCGCCATCCAGATTCTCTGCCGCCGCACCAAGAACAACCCGGTGCTGTTGGGCGAGGCGGGCGTCGGCAAGACGGCCATCGTCGAAGGCTTCGCCCAGCGCGTGGTCGACGGCGACGTGCCCGAACTGTTGGCCGATCGCCGCATCGTGGTGCTCGATCTGGCGATGATGGTCGCCGGCACCAAGTACCGCGGCCAGTTCGAAGAACGCATCAAGGCCGTGATGAACGAAGTCCGCCGGGCGAAGAACACGATTTTGTTCATCGACGAGTTGCACACGCTGGTCGGAGCGGGCGGCGCCGAAGGGGCGATCGACGCCTCGAACGTGCTCAAGCCGGCTTTGGCCCGCGGCGAAATCCAGTGCATCGGCGCCACCACGCTCGACGAGTATCGCAAGTACATCGAGAAGGACAGCGCGCTCGATCGCCGTTTCCAACTGGTGATGGTCGAGCCGTCGACCAAGCCCGAGACGGTCGAAATCCTCAAGGGCTTGCGAGACCGCTACGAATCGCACCATCGCGTGCAGATCACCGACGACGCCTTGACGGCCGCCGTCGAACTGTCGAGCCGCTACATCACGGCCCGCTGCCTGCCCGACAAGGCGATCGACGTGATCGACGAAGCCGGCGCCCGCGTGCGGCTGAAGGCCATGACCCGACCGCCCGACTTGAAGGAGATCGACGAAGAAGTCGAGCACCTCAACAAAGAGAAGGAAGAAGCGGTCGCCAACCAGGACTTCGAAAAGGCCGCGGCCCTGCGCGATCAGGCCGACAAGCTGAAGAAGAAGAAACAGTCGATCACCCGCGACTGGCGCGAGAAATCGCGCGAGGCCGACGGCGTGGTCGACGAAGAGGTGATCGCCGAAGTCGTCTCGAAGATGACCGGCATTCCGCTGACGCGGATGACCACCGAAGATTCGCTGCGGCTGATGGAGATGGAAAAGGACCTGCACCGCCGGGTCATCAGCCAGGAAGAGGCCATCAAGTCGATCTCGAAGGCCGTGCGGCGCAGCCGCAGCGGCTTGAAAGATCCGAAGCGGCCCACCGGCTGCTTCATCTTCGCCGGCCCCACCGGCGTCGGCAAGACGCTGTTGGCCAAGGCCCTGGCCGAATTCATGTTCGGCGACGAAGACGCGCTGATCCAGATCGACATGAGCGAGTACATGGAGAAGCACAACGTCAGCCGCTTGATCGGCGCCCCGCCGGGCTACGTGGGCTTCGAGGAAGGCGGCCAACTGACCGAGAAGATCCGCCGCCGTCCGTACGCGGTCGTGCTGCTCGACGAGATCGAGAAGGCGCACCCCGACGTGTTCAACATGCTGCTGCAAGTGATGGAAGAAGGCCGCTTGACCGACAGCTTCGGTCGCAACGTCGACTTCCGCAACACGATCATCATCATGACCACGAACGCGGGCGCCGAGGCGATCAAGAACGAGGCGGCTTTCGGCTTCCAGAAGCCCGAGGACGACGCGACCTACGAGAGCATGAAGGGCCGCGTCAACGAGCGGATCGAAAAGGTCTTTAGGCCCGAGTTCCTCAACCGCGTCGACGACGTGATCGTGTTCCGCCACCTGAACGTCGAAGACCTGAAGCAGGTCGTCGACTTGGAGTTGAGCAAGGTCCGCAACCGGCTCGAAGATCGCGGCTTGAAGCTCGTGCTGACCGACGAGGCCAAGAAGTTCCTGATCAAGAAGGGTTCGAACACCGATTTCGGCGCCCGGCCGCTGCGTCGCGCGATCGAGAACTTCGTCGAGGATCCGCTGTCCGAAGAACTGCTCAAGGGCGAGTTCCAAGGCAAGGACACGATCATGGTCGAGGTCAAGAAGGTCGGCGATCAGAAGCAGTTGGTCTTCGAAGGCGTGGTCGGCGAGGGCGCCGAACCGGCTGTCGCTGGGGCCGGCGGCTCAGGAAGTTCGCCGAGCGGGAAGTAATTCCGACAGGCCCTCATTGTGCAATTCAAGGCCGCCGCTTGTTCGTCAGGCGGCGGCCTTTTTGTTGACGCGTTGCTGAGTTTACCGTCATGATTATCAAGCGTCTGCCGCCTGCTTGGCTGAACGCGACAAACGAATCGCTGCGGGAATTACTTGCCTTGCCTCCAAATTGGGATTCGTATGGCGCCAATCCAATTCAAGTCGAAAGCGTGATGGCCGCGATCGATCTTCTGCGCGCCATCATGCGCGACGAGTCGCCGACTCCCGCGGTTGTCCCAACTTCACAAGGTTTTGTGCAACTTGAGTGGCATTGCAATGGAGTCGATCTTGAAATCGAAGTCCTCTCGCTGGGCAAGTATCTAACCTATTTCGAGAACTCCCAAACCGGCGAGAGCTGGGAGCAGGAGATCGACTGGGATTTGAATTCGCTGATTGATTGCATCTCTAAACTTTCGAAGTCAAAACAGGCTACGTAAGAGATGCGCAACGGGGCTTATTCCGACGATCCGACGATTGACGCATGAAACTCCTCTTCGCCATCCCGCGCTATTTCGACCGGGCCGGCGGCGGCCGGCACGCTTCGCTGGCGCCCGATCCGCGGCCGTGAGTGCGGGCGATTGCCGCAAAAACGAGTGATTAAAGCAAGCCTCGTTACAGCCAGCGCCGCATCGACCAGGCGAGACGATCGAGCAATCGCTCAAGCCAACTTCGCTTGCGAACGTCGGCGATGGTGACGCGGCGGCTGTTGCGCAACTCGAAGCGGGCGATGCGGTTGATCGCGGCGGCCATCGGTCGCGAGTGTATCACCGCGATCAACTCGAGGTTGATCTGCAAACTCCGCGGATCGAGATTGCACGAGCCGAGCACCGTCCACACGCCGTCGATCACCAGCACCTTGCTGTGCAGCATGCGGTCTTTGCGCTCGTAGATGCGAATGTCGTGCTTCAGCAGCCGGGCGTAAAGATGTCGCGTCGCCCAGTAGACCGCCGGGACGTCGCTGATCCCGGGAATGATCACGCGCACTTTGACGCCCCGCTTGGCGGCCCGCAACAGGTCGCGCAGCACGCGGCCGTCGGGGATGAAGTAGGCCATCGAGAGCGTAATCGTGTGCCGCGCCCCGCGCAGCAGCGGCGATAGCACCCGGCGCGGCTGGTGATACTTGAACCAAGGGCGGCTGTCGAAAAAATGGATGCTCTCGCTACGGCTTTCCAGCATTTCGCGAACCGCCCAGCGCACGCGCCGCGGCCGCCGGTGCAAGCGGACGCGCTGCCAAATCCGGCGGAACGCCTCGGCCAAATGCTGCTGCTGCGGCCCCTCGAGCCGCACGTGCACGTCGCGCCAACCGGCCGAAGCGGGCAAGTGGCGGGCCTGGGCGTCTGCGACGGTCGCGATGCCGCTTTGATCGACGATGTTCATGCCGCCGAAGTAAGCCGTGCGGTCGTCGATCACGAGCAGCTTGCGATGATCGCGGCGGTTAAGCACCCGCAGCGAGCGAAATTGCCACAGCGATTCCCAGAGGGTGTGGAAGGCGTGAACATGGACTCCGGCCGCCTCCAAGTCTCGAAAAAATGCCGAGGGCGTGCTGGCGCTGCCCACGGCGTCGTAGATCACGCGACAATCGACGCCGGCCGCGGCCCGCTCCTTGAGCGCCTCGGCCACGGCTTGCCCCGCGGCATCGGCCGCAATGATGTAACTCTCGAGCCACACTCGCTGCCGGGCTTGCCGAATGTCTTCGACCATCGCCTTGATCAGCGGCCCCGACGACTCGAAGGTCGTCAACGCCTGGCCCGCCACGCACAGCGCAGCGAGCTCGCCTTCGCGGTGAGCCGAGGGCGGGGCGGCGGACTCGCTCGATTCAAGCTGACTCATGCAGATTCTTGCGGTGCAAATGGCTCTTGGCTTGAGCGGCCAAACTGCCGGCCGCCGCTCGGCTGTTTGTATCTTACTCTGCCCAAACTTGCACGTCCGTCGCCATTGGGGGGCCAAGCTTTGCCACCGTCGAGCGAATGCCCTTTGAAATCGGGCCTTGGCGCGAGGGCGGTTGAGAAAAACGAAACTTTTACGCCCCTGCAAGGGTATAGTTCCCGAAGCGAACCCCGACAATTTCAACGCCTGTGAAGGAGTCGATGATGGACAAAGCACGCAAGAGCTGGCCCTTGCTGGCAACGGTCTGGCTGGCGGCGGCAAGCTACTCGCTGGCCAGCGCGGCGCGGGCTGAAGAGCCGCTCGACGCCTTTCCCGACCAGGCGGCGGCGGTCGCGCGGATCGCTTCGCTAGACAAGTTCGCGGGCGGCTTCAAGGAATTAACAGCCAACCTGGGACCGCTCGGGGCGCTCGCCGGGCCGGGATTGGAGAACGGCTTGAACCAGGCGTTTCAGATCGCCGGCGACGGCCAGGCGCTCGATCGCATGGCCCCGGCTTATCTCGCCGTGTTTCCCCTGGAAAACGAGCGCGAACCGGTCGCTTGGATGGTGCGTGCAGCGGATGAAACGAAATTGCGCCGCGCCGTATTGAAAGCCGGCGCCGAAGAAACATTAACGCCGGAAAAACGCGACGACGGCTTCGAAAAGCTGACCAAGGACGGCCACAGTTGGTATTTCGGCCGCTTCGGCGACTGGACGCTGTACACGAGCAACGAAAACGTCGTCAAGCTGCTGGCCTTCGACCGCGCGCAGGCGAAAACGTTCGCCAGCCTGGTCGAACCGCGAGCCAAGCAGATGTTCGAGGCGGGCGACGGGGCGGTCTTTGTCAACGCCGCGATGCTGGTCGAAAAATACGGCGAAAAGCTGACCGAGGCCCGCGAACGCTTGCTGCGTCGGATCGATTCGCTGCCCGATCAAGCCCTGGGCGGCGGCGGCACGGGCAACGCCAATCCGCAGGCGGCCAAGAAACTGTACAGCAACCTGGCGAACCTGGCGTTCGACACGCTCGGCGACGCGCGCTGGCTCGCCGGGCGCGTGAATCTTACGGCCGCGGGCGTCGAGGCAGCCGCGATGCTGGGCGTACACGAGGCCAGCGGCGCCGACAAGCTGTTGGCGGCCAACCCGCCCTCGCCGCTGGAAAACCTGGGCTTGTTGCCCTCGGGCGCCACGGCCTATTACGGCTATCGAGTCGATTATCAACACTTGCTCAGTCGCACCCTCGACTTCGCCCAGTTGGCCTATGGCGCCGATTCGCCGAACGCCAAGAAGATCAAAGCCGCCACGGAACTGATGCACGAAGCCGGGTTGGGGCCGAAGGTCGGCAGTTTCTCGTTCGTGCCGGGCAAGGGTCTTACGGCATCGACCTTGCAACAGGCCGAACATCCCGAAAAGCTCAACGCCGCCGTCGCTCAGGTGGAGCAGGCCACGGAAGCCAAGACCCCCTCCTACAACCAAACGACCGAGTTAAAGGCCAATGCCGAAACCTGTCAAGGACGTCCGGTCGATTTGCTGACGACGCGTTTTGCCTTCAACGACGTCACCGAGCAAGGCCAGAAAATCAGCCAGAAGTTCATCGAGAAAATATTCGGCGGCCAGTCGCTCGAAACGCGAATCACCACGATCGAAGGCTTTTCCGTGCAGGCGGTCGGCAACGACCCGAAGTACTTGCAGCAGACGCTCGACGGGCTGACTTCGGGCGAAGGCGTGTTGGGTCTGGACGAGGCATTCTCCAAGACCCGCGACCAGTTGGGCGACGAGGCCAATTTGATCGTGCTGTTGAACGCGCCGCGATTCGTCGTGGATATCGTGGGCATGATCCGCGACATTCCGCCGTTCGACATGCTGCTGGCGCGGGCGCCGTTCAACTTCGGCTATCAGCCGCCGGTGTCTTACGCCGGGCTCGCCGTCGGCGCCGAGCCGCAAGCGCTGCGGCTGCAGCTTTATATCCCGGTCGAACAGCCCAAGGGCGTGCTGAGCATCTTCGGGCAGTAAGTGCTCGGGCGGGCTTAAGCCGCCGAGGCGCCGCGAGGCGTCTTGGCGGCGGCAGGAATTCCGAACTCAGGTGGCGAAATTCGGAATTTCCGACTCTGGGGCTTCTTGATTTCCAGCTTTTGAGCAGTTCATTGCCTTCCTCATGGCGCGCCTGACTCGCGATGTGGCGTTTGGATCAGACGCCTCTCCACACCCAACCAGCGATGCGTCACTCCAAACTGCTATTGCCGAGTTTCTCCAGCCGCAATAGGTGATATTTGCTTTTTACCTCGCCCGTAGAGTAGCGAGTTCTAGTTGTTTTCAATAAATCCGCAATATATCGCCGGGGCAAGCCAACGGTGTGCCTCTCGTCGATGACGCCGGTTTCGACAGTCCCCTTTATCTCGCGCAACCCATCGGGGCGCAGCTTGAAGCGGAGCTTGCTTGCGTCCGCCGCCTGAAGAATGCCTTCAATGCAGACTGCTTCCGTTCTCTCGGAGCTGGTTGTCTTGATGGCCTCCTTCAGCTTCCAGAGTTCTTGTCGTTGAACAAGGAGCGAATTGCGAACTTCCGTGCCTCGCCGCCATTCGATGTCAGCTCCCAAACCATGAGTTGCATTGTCCTCAGCCCATTGGTACAGCGCATTGATCGGCCCTGGCCCTAGTTGGTCGGCGAATTCCACGATCTCCTTAGAACTCTCAGCCTTGGCCATCCTAAAAATCGTATTGACCGAGTCGTCAAGAAAGGATTCGCCGAAAAGGTTTCTGTCGGCCCTGATCGTCAACACTACGCCGATCGAGCCAGCGAACGCGTATCCGAATCCAAAGGCTGTTTCTTTGGCAATTGCCGTAGGGATTGTGGCTCGCTGCTTGATCCCGTGTTTCAAGGCGCCGTAGACCACCGACACTAGTCGCTGAAAACCCACAACTGCATTAAAGGCATCCGCCGTTCTGTTGCTTTCGAAATCGTTGAACGCACGATAACGGCACACTTCAATGCCCGCCTCCGCCGCCGCCGCCAAAAACTGCGATTCCAATTGGCTCTGAATACGCACCAGCGATTCAAGATTAGCCGCAATCGACGGATAACCCGGATTATCGATTAGCGCCTGTTCGAGCGTTTTTACCCGCGCAGCTGTAGCATCGAGTCGGTTTCGAATTTGAAGCAAAAGGCTCATGGCATCGCAACCGGCAGCTCGATAACAAATATCCCCTTTGGAATCCCGCAACGGCTTTTGCCAAACCAGTCCGACCAATATCTTCGATCCTCTTCGCTCAGCGAAAAGAGGGGGTGGCCCTTCTGGTATTCTACCCATTTGTACGCATCGCAGGTATGATCCGACCATCGATCCCGGTGCGTGGCCCAATCGACCGTCGCCCTTTTGGCAACGTCAAAATCGTAAATACCCGACGAAACGCGAACGAGGATGTCAGCGTCTTCAGGATCGATCTTTTGCGTCGAGAAGCTGCCGTTGACCCAAACTTCTCCGGTAATTTCGGCTGCACTGAGTTTGAGGATCAGGGCCTCTAGCCCTTCCATGATCCGCCGTCGTGTCGCGGAGCTCGCAAAACAATCAACGCACCTGACTCGCAATTGTGTAAGCGAAACCGGATAGAAGCCTTCTTGCAGAAGAGGCGGGAACTCGGTTTTGAGCGGATAGCCCCCCATAGGGACGAATCATAAGTCGGCTTCCGGCCCGATTCAATAGTGTACCCGAAGCCTCGACCGAGTCGGCGAATCGGGCGCCGTCGCTAATTGCGCCTGACGACCTTCAGCGCGAAACGCAGCGTCGGCAACTCGATCACGTGCTGGCCGATCTTGGTCTTGGCCTTGATCTGCACGATGCGGCGAATGGGGCTGGCTGCGGCGCTGTCGGCGGCTTGAATCGTCAATTCGAATCGTTCGGCGTCCGGCGGGATCGACGCATCGGCGGCCGACAACCCGCGAGGAAGCTGCGAAACCGTTAGCTCGATCGGCACGACCAGCGAAGCGTAATGGTGCAATTGCAATTCCACTTTCGCCGTTCCGCCTTGAGGCACTTCAATCTGCTGCGCCGCCAAATGCACGGCGACGGGCGGGAAGGCCTCGAACTCCAGCGGAAACTCGGCCTTGATCGGCTCCTTGCGGTCGGCGAGCTTCAACGTCCCTGCGACGAGCAACACGTGCTTGCCGGGCGTCAGGTCGGGGGCCGCCGCGAGCTGCAAGTCCGCTTCGTTGCGGTCCGCGGCGATCACTGCCGGCGAGGCCGACAAGCCGGCCGGCAGGTTGAGCAGTTCGATGGTCACGTCGCCGGCATAGCCCTCGCGGCGTTTGACGGCCACGTGCAGCGTTCCGCTGGCGCCGGGCGTCATCACTCCGGCCAGCATGCCCCGCACCGCCAGTTCAGCGCCTTGCTGGCTGACCCCTAGCGCCAACGCCGGCAACTCGCCGGCGGCCGCGCCGCAGCCGGCCAGCGCCGACCAAACGACCGCGTGCTCTGCGAGGCGGACGAAGCTTTGGGCCGGCCCTTGCGCGCCGCCTTCGATTTCTCCGCGGCCGACGATGCGCACCCACGCCGCCGTGCTCGATGCGTCGAAATCCGCCACGAGATTCAGCGTCGCATCGTTTTGACCGGCGGCGATCGTCGCAGGGCTGGCTTGTACTCCTGCGGGCAGTCCTTCGACGGAAAGGGCGATCGGGCCCGTGTAACCATTGCGAAAAGCCCGCACCAGAATCGTCCCCGTGCCGCCGCGATCCATGCTCAGCGCCCCGGCGCCGGCGCCCGTGAATTCGTTCAGCACCTGCGCCCGCTGCTGGGCCGCTTTGGGGTCTCGGGGATTGGAGGGCAAGCCCGGCTGGACGACCAGTTCGAAATCGGCGATGGCGGGCGCAAGCTCGAGCCGATAGGCGTACGACTGCCCGCCGTGGCCGTAGCGGTCTTCGATGGCCAGCACGTAGTCGCCTTCGCCCGGCGCGGCGAATTCGGCCAATACGTCGTCGAGCAGCGGAGGCGGCGCCGCCGGGCGCACGGCTGGCGCTTCGCGAGGCGCCAGCGGCCGATCGTCGGCGGCCAGCAACTCCTTGCCGGTCGAATCGAGAATGACAACTGTCGAATCCAACGGGCTGCCCAGTTGCTGAGCCAGCACGCGAATCGTCAGCTTCTCGCCTTGCTTGGCGTGAAAGCGGACGCAATCGCGGTCGCCCGGCTTCTCGATGCAGCCGTTCAGCGTGACCGGCGCGGCGACCGGCTGGGCCTGTTCCGCGGCGTCGTTGGGCTCTTGTTCGAAGGCTTCGGGGTGCTCGCCGACGGCAAACAAGGCCGGCGCAACCAAAACGTCGTCGCCGTAGGGAATTTCCAACGCTCGACGCCGCCAGGCGATCTCGCCCGTCAGATCGACTTCATAGACGACCGGCTGCGGCAAGCTGCCGCCCGAGAAGGTCACGGGCGTCTTCACGCCCCGCTGCCCGCCCAAGGGAAACATCCGCGCGGCGAACGGAATTGGGCCGATCCGCAGCCGATACACGCTGGCCGCCGAGCCTTGGTAAGTTTGCTCATGAACACGCAACAGGTACGTTCCGGCCGCCGGAAAAACGTACTCGAAGTGCGCCTCCTGGCGGGCGCCGCGAAGCGTAACGTCGCGGTGCAGCGTGCGTCCCGTGGCGTCGTAGAGGGTCAGCACCGGAAACGTCGAGGAGCCCAGGCGGCGAGCTTCGACTTCGAAGACCAGCCGCTCGCCGGCAGCCGCCTCCAGGCGATAATAATCGACGTCCGTTTTTTCCAGCACGCCGCAAACGCCGACGGGCGCCTTGACGGCGTTTGCCTCGGCCGGCAGATTATTCGGTTCCTGCTCCGTCGCTTGCGGCCAGGCGTCGATAGCCAGCAGCTTAGGGTTCGAAAGACCCGCCTTCGAGAGCAAGTGAATCGCGTGGATGCCGGGCGGGGCATCGGCGTCGGCTTGCAGTTCGAGTTTGGCTTCCTTCTCGCCTACCGAAATCACCTTGGCCAGCCGCAGCCCCGGCGGCCCCAAAATGCCGCTCAGGCCCTCCAGCCGCTCGCCGTTGGCCACGATCTCGACCGTGCGGCCGCGCTGGACGCCGGCCGGAAAGATCCGGTTTACGGCGGGCGTATCGTTGCGCACTCGCTGCACGAGGACTTGCGCCGAAACATCCGGGCACGACGCGGCCGCGATCGCCGCCAAAACGCAGGTTGCCGCGATTCGCAGACTGTTGAAGGCCATCGACTTCGGGTCCAGCGAGAGTTTGCCGGTAAGGGGGATGTGCGCCAGATGCACAACGACAATATCTATATCCCTGTTCGCCGCCTGGAGTTTCAATATTCGAAGCCCGGCGTCAAAAAGTCGCATCGCGAGGCTTCGCGGCGCGCAGCCGCAATCAGGCGGCGGCCGTCCGGCTTTATTCGATCGGCGCCGAGGACCGCTTGGCCGCCGCTAAGTCAGACGGCGAGGAAACGGCGGGCGGATCGAGCCGAAGATCTCGCCGTGCGATGCCCGACGGCAAGCGAATGCGTCCCAGGTCGCCTCGCCGGTGGTGCATGACGTACATCGCCGGCGGCGCTCCCGCGGGCTGCAAATACAACACGCCGTCGCCAGGCGTGGCCAGCGCGACGCGGAAACGCCCTTCGGCGTCGGTTTTCGTGCGCGCAAACGCGCCGTATTCCCACGGCTTTCCGTCGCCTTGCGAATAGGCCAGCACATCCACGCCGGCCGCCGGCCGCCCAGCAAAAGTTTCGAGGACGCCCGTCACCGGTTCGCTACGCCGCAAGGCGATCTGTGCGAAGAACGGCCGGGCGCCCGACGGCTTGCGATCTCGCAACGCGTCGATCGCACAGCCCATTCCGCCCTGCGGCGCAAAGCCGGGATGTTCGACGTCGAATTCCACGTACAGCCAGCCCTTGGCGAGTTGCTCCTTCGAAATCATGAACGAATAGTCGCCTTCTGCATCGGCCTGATGGCGAGTTTCTTGTAGCACGCGATTTCCGCCGGGGCCGAGTTCCCGGCGTCGCACGACAATGGTCGCGCCCTCGATCGGCTTGCCCGTATCGTGGTCGATAATCCGGCCGCCCAAGGAAAGCGGTTGGGGATCAGCCGCCGCATCCATCGCCGTCGCAGTAAGGGCTGACGCGGGCCGCGACTGCGAAACGGCCCGGCGGTTTTCATCGGCGCCGAGCCGCAGACTCGAGACGCCCATCGCCAGCGCCACGGTTGCCAAGGTGAAGGCGCCATTCCAGGCCGTGCGGCAGCGGCGTTCGAGCGGCTCGCGGCGTTTGACGAGCATCACGACGCGGCGATAAAGATTCGAGCGACGGTCGCCGAATCCCAGGGCCGGCGCCGGTTGGGCCGTCAAACGCCGCCGCGCGACCGCCAGCAAGTACTCGGCGTAATCTTCGACCGCGGCGCCTTGTTCCGCCGCGCGAGCGTCGGCCAGGTAATCCTGGCACAAACGCAACTGCCGTCGCAAACTCCAAAACAACGGCTGGTAGAAAAAAGCGAATTGCGCAAGCGCCGCCAAATACCAAACCCTGGCGTCGCCGCGCTCGACGTGGCTCCATTCATGCGCCAAGCAATAGCGCAGCGCCGCCGGATCCTGCCCGTCGCAAAGGTTTTCGGGCAGCACGATCACCGGTTTTCGCCAGCCGAACACGATCGGCGCGTCAAGGCGCGGACTGGCCAGCAACGTCACGCGCGCCGCGTCGGACCCTGCCAACTCGGCCAAAGCCTTCCGCGCCGTCAAAGGGGCGGGACGAGCGGTTTGGGCCAGGCATCGCAAATTGTAGGCGCCCAAAGCCCATCGCAAGAACAAACCGGCGGCGGCCAGTGCATAGACGACCAGCGCGGCTTGCTTGAGCGCGCGAGGCGTCCACGGCATGATTGCTGCGACCGGGCCGAACGCGCTGGCGCCCTCGCGAATCGAGATGGGGAAAGGATGCCTCGAAGACGCTACAGCCGGTTCGCGACTGGGCGAGGGTGAATGGGCGTCGGCGGCCGGGACGTTATCCTTCCAGCCGAGATCGAGCCCGCCCAGCGACCAGCCAGGAGCGCCTGGCAAAAAACCGAGGCCAGGCGCCGCAAAACTGGCCAATAGCGCTAATTCGATCAGCCGCAAACGTTGGACGGGCTGGCGGCGCCAGGCGAGGGCAAGACAAGCGCAACCGTACAGGATCAAACTGCCGAGGGCGGACTGGATCAGCCATTGCCAACAAAGCGCCTGCCAAGCCATGCCATTCGCCCTCGCACCGTGCCCCCGAAACCACTGTGCCCCCGAAATGCCCCGCGACCCCGAAATGCCCCGCGACCCCGAAATGCCCCGCGACCCCGAAATGCCCCGCGACCCCGAAATGCCCCGCTCGGCCGTCGCGTTCGAATCATGGCTCAAGTCGGACAAAACATTGCGGCTTGCAGCAACCGGCCAGATTCGTCCGTTTCGGCGGCCAGCGGCGGCGTTTTACCCTGTCGCGGCGTTTTACTCTGTCGCGGCGTGCCGCGAAAGAACAATCCGGCGGCCGTGGCGAACCGCAGCGCCGCTTCGCTGTCGCCTGCACCACGGTTCATCTTATCGAGTAGCTGCTCGGCAAGCGAGCGCCCTTCAGGCCAACGCACTTCGAAAATCGTATGCGTCTCGGCCAACAGTTCGTAAGCTCGACCGCGAGCCAACCCCAACTGGCGGGCCGCGTAACCCAGGCCGCGGCGATTTGGGCTGAGCCGATCTCGCAGCAAGTCGACGTGCGTCTCTCCGCCGTCGACGCCGAGTTGTTCGAGCAAAGGGGCGACGAAGAAGGCGTCGATTTCTTCCACGCCCGGCGGTGTATCCTGTTCCAGGCGAAATAAGAGCCAGCGCTGGAGCCGGGTGGCAAAACGAGGCGACAGATGCACGCTCAGGTGCGGCTGCTCGTCGACGCGAAGCAGCAATTGGTGCAGTCGGGCGCAGATCTCCAAGATGGCCGCGACTCGCTTCTCGCCATGGCTCTTGCGTTCTCGGATCTCGGCTAGGCTCAGTTCTAAATAAGCGTTGAAGCGAGTGCTCCACAGCGTGCGAGGCAGCCGGCGCAGGCTTTCGGCAAAACGCCCCAACGGCTCGCGGCCCAAGCCGTGCTGGCGAATCGTGGCGCGGCATTGCTCCCAGGCGGCTTCGGAGATCTGCTCGGCCACAGTCGCCGCCTGCGGGGCGACCGTCGTAGCGTCGGCGCACGCCGCAGACGCTGTGTTTGGCCCCAACTCAACCGCGCGCCCGAGCAAATTGATAAGAATTCCCAGCTTCTTGGGACCGATGCCAGGCACGGCCTGCAACTGGTCCAAAGGAGTGTTGATGAGTTCTCGGATCGAGCGCCGGATCAAGGCCAGCGGCAGATGGCGGTCGCTAGACACGGCATAAAACGCCAACGCCCGATCCAAGCAATCCGCGAATCGCGGTTCCAGCAATTGTTTCCGCACGCTCTCAAAGCGAAGCGTGAGTTGGAAATCGGTGACCACGGACCTCGAAGTCTTGTTCATCCCGCGCGCATCCTTCTCCGCCCCGTCCCGGATGTCGGTTCGGCTTGAAGCGGAACCAACGCAACGCCGTCCACCTAACAGAATAACTTAGGTGAGTTTAGCAACCCCCCGAAGGCCGGTCAAGCATTTTCACCTATCAAAGTAGGCGATTAGCTGTTGAGCGTGCGGCCGGCGACGGCCAAGGCCGATTCTTTGAGGGCTTCGGCCAGTGTCGGATGAGCGTGGCAAGTCCGCGCCACGTCTTCGCTGCTGGTGCCAAAGGAGATGGCCGTCGCGGCCTCGGCGATCAACTCGCCCGCGTGCAGGCCGAGGATGTGAACGCCCAGGATGCGGTCGGTTTCGGCGTCGGCCAGCATTTTGACCTGGCCTTCAGAGTGCCCGGCGGCGCGAGCCCGACTGTTGGCGCGAAAGTGGAACACGCCTTTGCGGTACTTGACGCCTTGCTGCTGCAACTGCTCTTCGCTGCGACCGACCGAGGCGATTTCCGGCTGCGTGTAGACGACATTGGGGATGCAATCGTAGTTGACATGGCCATAGCCGGTCACGATCCGCTCGACGCAGGCAACGCCTTCTTCTTCAGCCTTATGGGCCAGCATCGGTCCGGGGATCACGTCGCCGATGGCAAAGACGCCCGGCGCGGCGGTTTCGAAATGATCGTTGACCTCGATCCGTCCGCGATCGTCGGGCTTCAGGCCGATCGCATCCAGGCCGAGTCCCTCGGTGTTGGGCGCGCGGCCGACGGCGACCAGCACTCGGTCGGCTTCGACGGGCGGCGCGCCGGCGCATTCGACGAAGCACCGTTCGTCCTCGACGCGGGCCCCCACGACTCGCGTGCCGAGCCGGAACTCGAGCCCTTGTCGGGCGAGAATCTTCTGGGCCTCGGCGGCGATGCCCGCGTCCAGCTCCGGCAGAATCCGGTCGAAATACTCCAGCACCGTGACCTTGGCGCCCAACCGCCGCCACACCGATCCGAGTTCCAGGCCGATCGCGCCGGCGCCGATCACCACCAGCCGCTCGGGCACGGCGTCGTACGACAAGGCCTCGGTGCTCGTGCCGATCTGCCGGCCGTCGAACTCCACGCCCGGCAAGTCGCGCGAACGGCTGCCGGTGGCAATCAGAATCCGCTCGGCCGAGAGTTCCGTTTCGCCGCGGGCGAACTTCAGGCTCAAGCGGCCCGGGCCGACGAACCGCGCGTGCCCTTCGAAACGCGCGATCTTGTGCTTTTTGAACAATTCGCCGATCCCGCGCGCGAGCCCCTCGACGATCTTTTCTTTGCGCGCCAGCATCGTCGCCAAATCCAGTTCGATTTGGCCCAGCCGCACGCCGTGCGCCGCAAAACTCTGCTTCGCTTCCCAAAACAACTCGCTCGATTCCAACAGCGCCTTGCTCGGGATGCAGCCGATCCGCAAGCACGTGCCGCCCAGGGCGGGCTCTTTTTCGATGCAGCCGACCGTGAGGCCAAGTTGCGCCGCGCGGATGGCGGCCGTATAGCCGCCGGGTCCGGCGCCGATCACGATCAAGTCGAAACGGTTCGTTGCGTCTGTCACGGGGAGGAAGGAATCGGAAGTAGGGAGCCGAAGCGTAAAAAGCTGGCTCTTTCGCAGAATCTATCGGTGGCTTTGGCGCTGATTTGCGGGGCCGCGGTTGCGTTTTCCAGTTGGCTATAGAGCAATAGAAGCGGGGACGCCTCGAGTCGGTTATAGGGTTGGGTGTCGTATTAACCCCATCCTTTTCCGAATTGCAGAAGGTCGTCCCCGTGAACAAGAGCAAAGCGTA
>Ga0307373_10006488_pt1 | contig 18573 bp, 16 predicted proteins | sample OX2MG_FD_202534 | JGI IMG/M metagenome (GOLD analysis project Ga0307373, IMG submission 202534) | Soil microbial communities from Risofladan, Vaasa, Finland - OX-2 | ecosystem: Environmental > Terrestrial > Soil > Coastal area > Acid sulfate soil | place: Finland: Risofladan, Vaasa | collected...
TGACGAGCGGGCAGCTCGGGTGACGACCGGGCCGGTCAGGTGACGAGCGGGCTGGCCGCGATCTGACGGCCGATCAGGCCGAGCAGCTCGTCAGCCCTGGCCATGCTGACCGCCTGGTCCGGCTCGATATCGGCGAGAGCGTAAGCGGCGGCGAACCCGGCCGCGGTCAGCTCGCCGGCCGTCAGCAGGACCTGGCCGGCCACGACGGCGACCGGCACGCCGCGGCGGCCAGCCGCCCTGGTCACCCCGAGCGGTGCCTTGCCGCCGAGGGTCTGGGCGTCCAGGCTGCCCTCGCCGGTTATCACCAGCGCCGTCCCGGCCAGGGCAGACTCGAAGCCGATCAGGTCGAGCACGAGGTCGGCTCCAGCGACCAGCCGCGCACCAAAATAGGCGAGCGCGGCGAAGCCGGTGCCGCCGGCGGCACCGGCGCCGGCGGCACCGGCCAGGTCCTGGCCCGTCAGCGACCTGGTCAGCGCCGCCCAGCGGGCGAGCGCCCAGTCGAGCACGATCACGTCGGCCGGGCCTGCGCCCTTCTGCGGCCCGAACACCGCGGCCGCTCCTGACGGCCCGAGCAGCGGGTTGTCCACGTCGCTGGCGACCAGGAACCGGACGGCGCCGATCCGGCCGTCCAGGCCTCCCGGGTCGATCACAGCCAGGCCGCCGAGCGCCGCGCCGCCCCGGGCCAGATCGGCACCGTGCTCGTCAGCCAGCCGGACCCCGAGCGCCTGCACCATGCCCGCGCCGCCGTCGGTGGTCGCGCTGCCGCCGATGCCGAGCACGATCGTCGTCGCGCCGTCGTCCAGCGCGGCCCCGATGACCTGGCCGACGCCGTAGGTCGATGCGGTCAGCGGCGCGGGCTCCCCGCCGGGCAGCCGGCGCAGACCGGCCACGTCGGCCAGCTCGATCACCGCCGTGCCGTCTTTCAGCGCGAACGTCGTCTCGACGGGCTGCCCGGCCGGCCCCTCGGCGACCGTGACCACCGGGGCGAACCCTGCCGCCAGCGCCGCCGCCACGGTCCCGTCGCCGCCGTCGGCCACCGGCAGCTCGACCACCTCCAGATCCGGCCGGCCATGCCGCAGGCCGGCGGCGAGGGCCGCCGCGACCTCGGCGGCGGTCGCACTCCCCTTGAACTTGTCCGGCGCCACCACCACGCGCATCGCGGCTATTCGCTGAGCCCGAGCGTGGCGATCAGGCTCCGGGCGGCGGCTCCGCCCGCTTCCTCGGCGATCCCGAGCGCCCTCGGCACGTCCAGCTCGTCGCAGAGCGCCGCGCTGATCGCGGTGGCGGCAGCAGCCTGCGACGCGTCCTGCGCCGAAGCGCCCGCGTTCCGGCCGGCCGCCCGGTACAGCCGCTCGAGCCGCGCCGTCGCGGCGTCGAGCTCGGCCGTCGCATAGTCCCAGCCCTGCGCCCACGGCCGGTCGAGCAGGCAGAGCCGGAGCGCCGCTGCCGGATGGTCGGCGAGCACGTCGCTGACCAGCACGAGGTTCCCGGTCGACTTCGCCATCTTGGCGCCGTCCAGGCTGACCACGCCGACGCTCAACCTGGCCCGGGCGAAGGGCCGGACGCCGGTCACCGCCTGGGCCATCGCGACCTGATAGGCGTGGTGCGGGTAGCGCAGGTCCGCGCCGCCGCAGAGCACGTCGACGGCCAGCCCGAGCACCGACAGCGACATCGCCGCGCACTCGGCGTGCCAGCCAGGCCGGCCTGTCCCCCACGGCGACGGCCAGCCGGGCTCGGCGGCGGCCGACCGTCGCCAGACGGCCACGTCCAGCTTGTCGTCTTTGGCCGGGTCGTCCAGCCTGGCCCCGTACTCGGCGGCGAGCGCCTCCGCGTCGTCCCGGCTGAGGCCGGCCGCAACGGCTGTGTCCGCGCCGCGGAAGTACACGCTGCCGTCGCGCAGGTAGGCCGCGCCCGAGTCGAGCAGCGCGGCCGCGAGCCTGATCACCTGCCCGACGTTCCGCCTGGCGCGCGGCGCGAACTGCGGCTCGCGCACCCCGAGCGAGGTCATATCCTGGTCGAACCGGTACTGCTGCACCGAGGCGAACGCGTCGTACGCCGACCCCGCGTGCTCCGCCGCGGCGAACAGCACGTCGTCCACGTCCGTCACGTTCCTGCACAGCTGCGCATTTACCCCGATCGCGCCGAGCACCCTGGTCAGCACGTCGACCCAGACGAACGTCGCGGCGTGCCCCAGGTGCGTGACGTCGTACGGCGTGATGCCGCAGCAGTAGATCCGGGCCCGGTCGAGCACGGGAAGGTAGGTGCCGCCGATCCGCAGGCCGGACGTCGTGGTCGCAGTCTCAGTCATGATTGCCAGTATCGCGCGCACACGGTCGCGGCCCGGCGCGCTAGGGTCGCCATCGGGCATCGGTACGGGAAAGGACGAGCGATGACGGGCACACCAGTCGGCGGGGGACCAGGGGGGTCGTCCCCCCGGCTAGCACTGCGGAGCCGGCCTGCCTGGTCCGCGCTGACCGAGCACTACGAGAAGATCCGCGACGTGCACCTGCGCGACCTGTTCGCGGCCGATCCCGCCCGGGGCGAGCGGCTGACGGCCGAGGCGGCCGGCCTGTACCTGGATTACTCCAAGAACCGGCTCACCGACGAGACGCTGGCGCTGCTCGTCGACCTGGCGAGCCAGTCAGGCCTGCGCGAGCGGACCGAGGCGATGTTCCGCGGCGAGCGCATCAATGTCACGGAGAACCGGCCCGTCCTGCATGTCGCGCTGCGGATGCCGCGCACCGCCACGCTGGTGGTCGACGGCACCGACGTGGTCGCCCTGGTGTACGAGGTTCTCGACCGGATGGCGGCGTTCGCCCAGCGGATCAGGTCGGGCGACTGGCGCGGTTTCACCGGCCTGCCGATCACCGCGGTGGTCAATATCGGCATCGGCGGTTCCGATCTCGGTCCGGTGATGGCGTACGAGGCGCTGCGCTACTACGCCGACCAGCACGTGACTTTCCGTTTCGTCTCCAATGTCGACTCCACCGATTTCGTTGAGGCGACCCGCGACCTGGACCCGGCGCAGACCCTGTTCATCGTCTCGTCCAAGACCTTCACGACCCTGGAGACGCTGGCCGACGCGACCACGGCGCGGGACTGGCTGATCAGTCACCTCGGCGACGAGGCGGCGGTCGCGAAGCACTTCGTCGCGGTGAGCACCAATGCGGAGAGGGTGGCGGCCTTCGGGATCGACACGGCCAACATGTTCGGCTTCTGGGACTGGGTCGGCGGCCGGTACTCGATGGACTCGGCGATCGGCCTGTCGACCATGATCGCGATCGGGCCCGAGCGGTTCGCCGAGATGCTCGCCGGGTTCCACGAGATGGACGAGCACTTCCGCACCGCGCCGCTGCCGTCGAACCTGCCGGCGCTGATGGGCCTGCTCACCGTCTGGTACGCGGACTTCTTCGGCGTGGCCAGCGCGGGCGTGATGCCGTACGAGCAGTATCTGAAGCAGTTCCCCGCCTACCTGCAGCAGCTCACGATGGAGTCCAACGGCAAGCACGTCAGGCTGGACGGCACGCCGGTCGACTACCCGACCGGGCCGGTCTACTGGGGCGAGCCTGGCACCAACGGCCAGCACAGCTTCTACCAGCTGCTGCACCAGGGCACCCACCTGATCCCGGTCGACCTGATCGGCTTCGGCCGGTCCCTGAACCCGATCAGGGATCACCACGACCTGCTCACCTCGAACGTGTTCGCCCAGGCTCAGGCGCTCGCGTTCGGCAAGACGCTCGAGGCGGTACTGGCCGAGGGCACCGACCCGGCGGTCGCGCCGCACCGGGTGATGGAAGGTAACCGGCCGAGCAACGTGCTGCTCGCCGAGGTCCTCACCCCCCGGCTGCTCGGCTCGCTGGTCGCGCTCTACGAGCACGCCGTGTTTACGGCCGGGACGATCTGGGATATCGACTCGTTCGACCAGTGGGGCGTCGAGCTCGGCAAGGTGCTCGCGGCCGCGATCATTCCCGAGCTGACCAGCCCGGCCGAGCCCGAGCTGCATCATGATCCGTCAACTAATACGCTCATCCGCCGTTATCGGATGATGAAGCAGGGCGGCTAAGTCGGGCGAGCCAGTGCTGGTGACACTTGGTCACGGGCGGCGGCCCTTTACCTGCCACGCCTGCCAGGGCTGCCGCTACGTGCACACCTTCCTGCCCGGCCTGATCCAGGTCTGGCCAGCCAAGGACGGCTACCCGCAGTGAGGCTAGGATTTCTCGTCGCGCCCGCCATGGCGGCAGTGGCGGACCCGCGCCGGACCTGAGGGACGGCCCGAGCCACAACCGAAGCAATAGATATGGGAGTTCAACAATGACAACGGAGCACCCTATGCAGCTAGGCATGGTCGGGCTCGGGCGAATGGGCGCGAACCTGGTCCGCAGGCTGATGCGGGATGGTCACCACTGCGTCGTCTACGACGTGAACACGGCCGCCGTCGACGACCTGGTCGCCGAGGGCGCGACCGGCGCCAGCGATCTCGATGACTTCGTCGCCAAGCTCGAGCCGCCCAGAACCGCCTGGCTGATGCTGCCCGCCGCGATCACCGGCCGGACGCTCGACCACCTTGGGTCGATGCTCGAACCGGACGACGCCGTGATCGACGGCGGTAACTCCTACTACCGCGACGACATCGCCCGCGCGAAGCAGCTCGCCCCGCGCCGGATCCACTACATCGACTGCGGCACGTCGGGCGGGGTGTGGGGGCTGGAGCGCGGCTACTGCCTGATGATCGGCGGCGAGGCCGAGGTCGTGCAGCGGCTCGACCCGATCTTCCGCACGATCGCGCCTGGTAAGGGCTCGGTCGAGCCGACCCCCGGCATGGAGAGCGGCACGGCGCAGTATGGCTACCTGCACTGCGGCCCGGCCGGCGCCGGTCACTTCGTCAAGATGGTGCACAACGGGATCGAGTACGGCATGATGGCCGCGATCGCCGAGGGCATGTCGATCATCAAGCACGCCAATGCCGGCCGGGAAGAGCAGATCACCGACGCCGAGACGACGCCGCTCACCGACCCCGAGGCGTATCAGTACGACATCAACGTCGCCGAGGTCGCCGAGGTCTGGCGGCGCGGATCCGTCGTCAGCTCGTGGCTGGTGGACCTGACCGCGGCCGCGCTGGCGAAGTCGCCGGAGCTGTCCGAGTTCGCCGGGCATGTCTCGGACTCCGGCGAGGGCCGGTGGACGGTGCTGGCCGCCGTCGAGGAGGGCGTGCCCGCGCCGGTGATCACGGCGTCACTGTTCCAGCGGTTCGAGTCTCGGGGACTCGGGGACTTCACCGGGCGGCTCTTGTCGGCCATGCGGTCACAGTTCGGCGGGCATGCGGAAAAGGCGCCGAAGGCACGCTGACGGGCGGACGCCCCTGACGGGCGGACGCCGCCTGGATCCTCCGGTGCGCGAACCGGGCGGCCTTCGAGATCCTCCGGCTATCTCTGCACAGGCGCTGCATGCCGATTCTCAGGTCGGTTGCGTCGCGTTCAGCTGCGCAGCGTGCGCTGCTCGACCGTCTCGCCGCGGCCGACCAGGATCACCGAGACCAGGTCCGGGCCGAACAGGCCGTGACCGATCACGCCGGGCGTCCCGGCCAGGCGGGCGGCTAGCTCGGCCGGGTCGCGGAACGGGGCCGTGTAGTCGGCGATGACGCCGCCGTCGGGGCTGAGCGGGCAGTCGCGGACGGTGACCTCGCCGAGCATGCGCAGCGTGGCCGGGAGACCGAAGCTGAGCAATTCGACCGGAATCGGCGGATGCAGGGCCAGGGTCGGCTTGGTGGAGTCGGCCATCACGACGAAGCGGTCAGCAGCGGCGGCGACGATCTTCTCGCGAGTGTGAGCGCCGCCGCCGCCCTTGACCAGCCAGCCGTCGGGCGCGATCTGGTCCGCGCCGTCGATCGCGATGTCCAGTTCGTCGATAGCGCTGAACGACTCGACCGACAGGCCGAGCCCGGCGGCGGCACTCGCCGTCCGCTCCGACGTCGCCACGCAGCGGATGGACAGGCTCCTCCGCGCGAGAGCCGGCAGCAGGTAGCTGACGGTCGTCCCCGTGCCGAGGCCGACCTTCATGCCGTCTTCGACGAGCAGCGCGGCTGCCTCAGCGGCCACCTGCCTTTCGCGTTCAGTGCTCACAGCGCACCAGTCTTCCCGATCTGCCGTCCCATGGCACTATGTGTGGCATGCACACCAGCAACCACAGGTCCGGCTTGCTCCCAGACGACCATGTCATCGTCTTGTTCGGCGCGACCGGTGACCTGGCCAGGCGCAAGCTGCTCCCCGGGCTGTTTCACCTGGCCAAGTCGGGTTTGCTGCCCAAGGGCTACCGGATCATCGGCTCCGCGCCCGCCAAGTTCGCGATGACGGACGAGCAATTCCGGGCGCATGCCAAGGCCGCCGTCGCGCAGTTCGGCCTGGCCAAGCCGACCGGCGCCGCCTGGCAGGATTTCGAGAGCAAGCTGAGTTTCGGTGCTGCGGACCCGGATGACCCGAAACCCCTGGTCGAGGCGGTGCAGGAGGCGGACCAGGCGATCGGCGGCAACCCGCGCCGGCTGTTTCACCTGGCCGTGCCGCCATCGGCGTTCACCTCGGTGGTCTCGATGCTGGGCCAGACCAAGCTGTGCGAGAACTCCCGGGTCATCATCGAGAAGCCGTTCGGGACCGACCTGGAGTCCTGCCGGGCACTGGCGAACGTGGTCCACTCGGTGTTCGACGAGTCGCAGGTGTTCCGCATTGACCACTTCCTGGGCAAGGAGTCGGTCGACAACATCCTGGCCTTGCGCTTCGCGAACGGGCTGTTCGAGCCGATCTGGAACCGCGACCACGTCTCGCATATCCAGATAGACGTCCCCGAGAAGATCAGCATAGAGGGCCGGGCCCAGTTTTTCGAGGGCACGGGCACGTTCAGGGACATGATCATCACGCACCTGTTCCAGGTGCTCGGTTTCGTGGCCATGGAGCCGCCCGGCAGGTTCAACGCCAAGTGCCTGCGGGACGAGAAATCCAAGGTCTTCGAGGCGCTGCACCCGATTGGCCTGTCCAGGGTGGTCCGCGGCCAGTACGAGGGATACCGGGACGAGCCAGGCGTCGATCCGCAGTCGCAGACCGAGACGTTCGTCGCCATGCGGGTGGAGGTCGATAACTGGCGGTGGGCCGGGGTGCCGTTCTACCTGCGCTCGGGCAAGTCCATGGCCCAGCGCCGCCAGACGGTCACGCTGGGGCTGAAGGAACCGACGCTGCGGATGTTCCCCAACGTCTCGCATCTGCCGATCGGCGAGCGGCGCAACGAGATCGTGATCGACTTCGACGATCCAGGCTGGATCGCCGTCAGATTCCTGGCCAAGGAGCCAGGACCGGCCATGCGGCTGCGCGAGGTCGAGATGACCTTCAAGTACGAGGACTCCTTCCACAGGATGCACGGGCTCGAAGGGTACGAGCGGCTCATCCTGGAGGCCATGCTCGGCGACCAGTCGCTGTTCACCAGGTCCGACGAGATCGACCGGCTGTGGGAGGTGGCGATGCCGCTGATCGAGAACCCGCCGCCGGTCGAGTTCTATGAGCCGGGCTCCTGGGGACCGCCGTCGATCAAGCACCTGATCGCGCCGCAGCGCTGGTATCTGCCCGACGGCAAGGATTAGCCGACCCAGGACGAGCTAGCACAGCGCTAGCCAGCGCTGGTCCGGTCAGCGGACCTGCTCGACCGGGCGGCCCTCCTCCAGGTAGACCGTGGTCCTGGCCGCGGAACCAGCGCGTACCCGCCGCCTGATCGGGCCGCTCAGCAGCGGCAGCGCCTTGCGCAGCTTGACAATCCGGTACTCGGAGATCTCCGCTGCCTGCACCGTGATGGCACTGAGCGAGTCGTCGTCCAGCTGGCCGCAGTCGAAGAGGAACCGCATGCCGCCCGTCCGGCCGGCCCGGGGCCGACGGAAGTCGACGCAGGCCAGCCTGCCGCTCCGGACCGTCAGCCCGCACTCCTCGAGCACCTCGCGCTGACACGCCTCCCACGGCGTCTCCCCGTCGGCCTCCATCACGCCGCCGGGGATGGTCCAGCCGGCCTTGTAGTTCGGCTTGAGAATCAGCAGCCTGCCCTTACGGTCGAAGATCATCGCGCCGGCCGAGGCAGGGATGGTCGGGACAACCTCGATCGCTGCCTGGCTCATCGCGTTCCTTCCGGTTCCGGGTGCCGTAACGCTACCCGGGTGTTTGGATGGTTATACGAACTACAGGAGGTCGGCGATGAAGAGAATTGCGCATGTACTTGCGGCGGTCAGCACGGCTGCCGTCGCATCGGTCGCCACCGTGGCTGCCCCGGCCGTCGCAGCCACGCACCACGCCGCGGCATGCTCGACGAACTGGGGCACCAACGCCAAGCACCGCGGCTCCAGCTCAATAACCGTAGCTACGCGCGTCCAGGCAGTCCGGGCCGGGAAGCACGGCTGCTTCGACCGGCTGGTCATCGACCTCAGCGGTGGGCGACGGCCCCCGTTCAGCGCCCAGTATGTTAAGCACATCGTCGCCGAAGCCTCCGGCAAGATCCTGACGGTGCGTGGCAGCGCGAAGATCCTCATCGTCGTGCGCGGACCGGCGGGCACTCACTATCACGCCAACGCAGTTAATCTGGCAAACGTCTCGGGCTTCACGACCTTCCGCCAGGTCAGAGGGGCGGGGTCGTTCGAGCGGGTGACGGCCATCGGGCTCGGAGTGCGCGCCAAGCTGCCGTTCCGCGTCTTCGAGCTTGGCTCCCCCGAGTCGGGCTGGCGGATTGTCATCGACGTCGGCCACTGACGCTCTGCCGTCGGCGAGGGGCACCGCACCGCCCCTCGCCATCCGCGGGACAGGCGCGCCCTCTCCCGGCGGCTAAGTCAGGACGGCTCGCCGGCCCGGGACGGCTCGCGATAGCCAAGCTGAGGTGCCTCCACCGGGCAGATTCGCCTGCTGGCCCGCTCGGCCGCCGGCTCCTCGGGCTCGCCGCTCAGGACGCGATCGTCGACGAACGCGACGGCCAGCGCCCCGGCCAGGACGAGCAATCCGGCGCAGACGATCATGGCCAGCCGGAAGTCGTGGGTGAGCAGGACCGGAGAGTGATAGTCGGACGTGTGCAGCCCGATCGCGGCGGGCAGCCCGGCCACGGCCAGCAGCCCGGCGGCCCGGGCGACGGCGTTGTTGACACCGCTGGCGACACCGGCGTGCCTGACGTCCGCGCTGGCCAGCACGGTGGCGGTGAGCGGCGAGACCACCAGCGTGAGGCCGAAGCCGAAGACGACGACCGCCGGCAGAACGTCACCCAGGTAGGACGCATGTACCCCGATCCTGGTGGCGAGCAGCAGGCCGGCCGCGCACAACGCTGATCCCGCGGTCAGCGGCCAGCGCGGCCCGATCCGCTGCGCGAGCGCCGCCGACCGGGGCGACAGGACGAGCATCAGCACGGTAATCGGCAGCAGCGCGGACCCTGCCGCCAGCGCCGAGAACCGGGACGCCACCTGAAGCTCGAGCACGAGCAGGAAGAGCTCGCCGCCGAATGCGGCATAGACGCAGAACGTGATCACGTTGATGACGGTGAACTGGCGGGACACGAAGATGTCGAGCGGCAGCATCGGGGCGGGGACGCGATCCGACGTCGACCGTCCGCGCAACCGCTCGACGAGGATGAACGCCACGGCGGCGCCGCCCCCGGCGACGGCCGCGATGATCACGGCGATCAGTCCCCGGCCGCTGGCCGACGGCCCGCTGATCAGCGCGAAGGTGATCCCCGCTAGCGCCAGCGCGGCCAGGCCCGCGCCGAGCACGTCGAAGTTCCGCGTCGCCCGCTCGTCGCGCGACTCGGGCACATGGCGAAGCGCCACCGCCACGACAGCCGCCGCTACCGGAAGATTGATCAGGAACACCCAGCGCCATCCGGCCGTCACCACCAGCCAGCCGCCGAGCAGGGGCCCGACCGCCGCCGCGAGGCCGCCGAGGCCCGACCACGCACCGATCGCCCGCGGCCGGTCGCGCGGCGCGAAGCTCGCCTGGATGATCGCCAGCGAGCCGGGAACCAGCAGCGCCCCGCCGATGCCCTGCAGCACCCGGGCCGCGATCAGCACCGCGATGCTCGGGGCCACGCCGCACAAGGCGGAGGCGAGCGCGAACCAGATCACCCCGGTGACGAAGACCCGCCGCCTGCCCATCCGGTCGCCCAGTGAGCCGCCGAGCAGGATCAGGCCGGCCAGGGCGAGCGTATAGCCGCTCACGATCCACTGCAGGCCGCCGAGCGACGCGCTCAGCTGCCGCCCGATCGTCGGCAGCGCTACGTTGACGGCCGTCCCGTCGAGCATCGCCATGCCCGAGCCGAGCACCGTCGCCAGGATGACCCACCGTCCCGATGGGCCGCCCAGCCTGACCTGGCCAGCTACCGGACCGGCTGCCGCATCCGCGCGTTCGGCCCCTGCGTCCGTCACATGATCGGCCAGGTATGCACCGGCTCCTTAGAGTTCATCCGTCCAATGTAGTCCTGGGTCATCAGGCGCAGCGCCTCGTCGCGGTCGGCCAGGCCCCCGTCCTGGAGCCGGTGCACGGAGGCCACCTGCCACGATGCACCGTTCTGGCAGAACAGGCAGCGCTGCTCGATAATCGACAGCAGCCTGGTCGCGTCGGCCGCTGCCACTCCCGAGCGGCTCAGCCCGCGGGCGGCCAGGGGCAGCAGGTGCCGCTGGACTAGCTCGGTGACGGCAATCTCGCCGTAGCCTGGCCAGAAGACTACGGCCTCGAGTCCGTGCCTGGCGCCTTCGCCGAGGTTCGCAGCCGCCGCGGCGAACGGCATCTGCGACCACACGGGCGGGTCCATCTCGGCAAGCTCGTGCACGAGCCCGTAGTAGAAGGCCGCGTTCGCCAGCGCGTCGGCGAGCGTGGGCCCGGCCGGGAGGACCCGGTTCTCGACTCGCAGGTGCGGCTTGCCGTCGGCAACCGCGTAGACCGGGCGGTTCCACCGGTACACGGTGCCGTTGTGCAGGGCCAGCTCGGCCAGGCTCGGTGTCTCGCCCCGGTCGAGCACGGCCACCGGATCCTCGTCATCGCACAGCGGCAGCAGCGCGGGGAAGTACCGCAGGTTCTCGGCGAACAGCTCGGTGACCGACCTGATCCAGCGTTCCCCGAACCAGACCCGGGGCCGGACGCACTGGCGTTTCAGCTCCTCGGACCTGGTATCCGTCGCCTGCTCGAACAGCGTGATCCGCGTCTCCCGCCACAGTTCGCGGCCGAACAGGTACGGGGAATTCGCCCCGACAGCGACCTGAATGCCGGCGGCGGCCTGGGCCGCGTTCCAGTAGCCGGCGAACATCTCGGGGCTGACCTGGAGATGGCACTGCATGCTTGTACAGGCGGCTTCGGGGAGGATGTGGTCGGTGTAGGCTAGCAGCCGTTCCCGGCCGTCGATGCTGATCCGCATCTCCTCGCCGCGGGCCGCCACGATCTCGTCGTTCAGCAGCCGGTACCTCGGGTTCGACGAGATGGTGTGCTCGCCGATGTCACGGCGGCGCAGGCTCGGCAGGATTCCGATCATCATCAGCCGGCTGCCCGCCGACTCGGCGCGCTCGGACGCATGCGCCAGGGTAGCGGCGATGCCGGATTCGAGCCTGGAGAAGACGTCGCCGGCCAGCGTCGCGGGATCCGAGTCCAGCTCGATGTTGAACTGGCCGAGTTCGCTGGTCCAGGCCGGATCGTCGATCGCCGCCAGCACGTCCGCGTTGGTCATGGCGGCGTAGCCGAGGCTGTCTACCAGGTTGAACTCGATCTCCAGGCCAACCCGCCGCGATCCGGCGTCGAACCGGGACTCGAGCAGCATCCGCTCGAGGACATCCAGGCAGGCGTGTACTTTCTCACGGTATGCCCGCCGGTCCTGACGGGTGATCGTGATCGCAGGTACGTCCCTGCCCATCAAAGCCCTCCACGGCGCAACTGGCCCAAGCGCTGGCTGCATGCTCTAGCGCTGTCTACCCAGATTTGCACGGAAAAGGCATGCTGACCAGGGGTCATGTCCTGCCGTCCTGCGACACGTAGAGATCGTGATCAGCCAGGCAGAGCAGCCAGTGACCGCTGGCGTCGGCCGCCAGGCTGACGTGCTCCAGATTCGGGTACCACCCCGGCGCAGCACGCCCGGCTGATGAACAGGTTGCCGTCGGGCAGGATGACCTCACGCGGGCATGCGGGCAGGAGATCGGCTAACCGGGCATCCCGGCTGACCAGATCACGATGGTGGCAGTACCGGCCATGCCCCTGCACGTCGGACCCGCTAAACGGCCGCCGCCATCCGCCGCACGGCCTCGGTGACCAGCTCGGGCGAGGTGCCGATGTTGAGCCGCGCGAAGCCGGCGCCCTGGTGGCCGAAGTCCGGCCCCGGACTGAGCGCCACCTTGCCGCGGTCCAGGAATGCCGCGGCTGGATCGTCGCCCAGCCCCAGGTTCCTGCAGTCCAGCCACGCCAGGAAGGTCGCCGAACCCGGAACGTAGCCGACCTCGGGCAGCTGCTCGCGCAGCAGGCGGCCGAGCAGCGCGCGGTTCTCGTCGATCTGCGCCACCGCGGCATCGAGCCAGGGCACCGACTCGCCGAACGCCGCGACGGAGCCGAGCAGGCCGAGGTGCGAGCAGAGCAGCGCCTCCCAGCGCCCGGCCAGCACGGCCGCGGTCCGCTCCGAGCCAGCCACCGCGAGGCCGCACTTCAGGCCCGCGATGTTCCAGCCCTTCGAGGCCGAGCTGAAGACGTACGCCCGCCCGGCCATCGGGTGATCGATCGACCCGAACGGCACGAACTTCGCGTCAGGCATGACCAGCGGAGCGTGGATCTCGTCGACCAGCAGCACCACGTCGTGCCGCTGGCACAGCTCCGCGATCGCCAGCAGCTGATCGCGGGTCCAGACCCTGCCGATCGGGTTGTGCGGGCTGCAGAGCAGGTAGGCGCTGACGCCGGGATCCGCCAGCGCGCTGTCCAGCACCGCCAGGTCAAGGTCGTAGCTGCCGTCGTCGCAGCGGCGCAGCGGCGCCTCCACGACCCGCCGGCCGATGAAGCCGAGCCGGAAGAAGAACGGCCCGTAGACCGGCGGGCTGATCACCACGCCCGAGCCATGCGGCGTGACGGCGAGCAGCACCTCGACGATCCCGGTCATCACATCGGGAACGGCGAAGACCCAGTCCTTCCTCGGCGCCCAGCCGAGCCGGCCGGCCGCGAATGACGCGAACGCCTCGCCGAGCGCTCCGACGTGCGGATAGCCGGTGTCGCCGATCGCCAGTGCGGCCCGTACCGCGGCGCTGATCGGCTCGGCGACCGTGAAGTCCATCTCCGCCACGAAGGCGGGCAGAACGTCAGGCGGATATGTACGCCATTTGAAGCTTTTCCGGCCGGCGAGTCCGGCGAGCGAGCAGTTTCCCAGGATTTGCTGCATCAACGGATGTTAACTCCGGGCGGTTCCGGTCTCTGCTCGCGCTCCCTGAGATCCACCCGCCGCTCGGGTCCCCCTGGACCCGGCCGGGTGCTCAACGAGGGCGATTACCCGGCCGGCCATGAACCTGGCCGTCCTGACCGGCGTTCCGCTGCGCGTCAGCTCGCTCACCTCGACCAGGCCGCGCCGGGTGACGACCTCGACCCGGCGGCCCGCGCGAGTGGCCTGCACGTCGTAGGTCTTCGTGACGTCGCCGGCGTCCACGACGATCTCGACGCGATCCCCCTTCATGCCGTTTAAATACCCCCAGGGCGCCTCGGATACGCCGTTCGCGGGCGTCGGGAGCAGACCAATCTCGCAGGCAGGTCGATGTCGCCGCTCAGGTACCGCTCGACGGAGGGACCCACGGTGGCGGCGAGCTCGTCCACGCTCGCCCCGGCGACGGCCGGCAGGCCGAGCACGAGCCTGGTCAGCGCCAGGCCGAGCATCTGGGTGGCCACCATCGCGGCCCGGTACTCGGCCTCCGCCGGACTCCACTGCCGGCCCAGCCCGGCCACCCGGGCGACGGTACCGAGAATCGAGTCGGAGATGAACTCCCGCAGCATGACCGACGCCTGCTCGCTGGTGACCGCCGACCGCAGCAGCCCGAGGAACGTCTCCTTCAGCTCGTCGGACTCCCACAGCTGCAGCGCCGTCCTGACCAGGTGCGCCCCGAAGCCCGGCCCGGCAGGCATCCCGCCGGCTGGCGTCAGCGCCGCGCTCAGCACCTCGCTCGGCACGACGGGCAGCCGCATGGCGGCAGCAAAGAGGGCCTCCTTGGTGCCGTAGTAGTGATGGACCAGCGCCGGATCCACCCCGGCCGCGGCCGCGATCCCGCGGATCGTCGCGCCGCGGTAACCGTGCTCGGCGAACTGAGCCCGGGCCGCCTCGCCGATGGCCTCGCGGGTCCCGCTGTCACCGGCCCGCCGGCCACCGGCCCGCCGGTCACCCGCCGGGCGGCTCCCAGCCTGCCCGCCGGCAGCCGCCCGGCGGGCGGTCATGCCGCCGCGCCTGGCGCCGTCGCCTGCTGGCTGAGCTCGAAGAAGCGCTCTTCCAGCGTCGCGGGAGCCTGCCGCACCACCGCCGGAAGATCCCCGAGCGCCCGCCGGACGTCGGCGGGCTCGGCACCGGGCACCCGCAGCCCGCGCCCGGCCAGCGCGACCTGCAGGCCCGACCGCTCGAGCGCGCCGAACGCTTCCGACCACGACTCGGCCTCCACCACGACGACCTGCCGGGACCCGGCGATCCCAGCCGCCGTCCCCTCGGCCACCACCCGGCCGTCGGCCATGATCACCAGCCGGCCGCACTCCTGCGCCTCCTCCATGTAGTGCGTCGTCACCAGCACGCCGACCCCGGCGTCCGCGGCGTCGGCAATCGTCTCCCACAGCCTGGCCCGGCCGAGCGGGTCGACACCCGACGTCGGCTCGTCCAGCATGAGCAGGTCCGGCTGGTGCGAGAGCGCCTGCGCGAACGCCACCCGGCGCTGCACGCCGAGCGGCAGCGAGCCGATCAGCTCCCTGGCGTACGGCCGGATCTCCCCGGGCAGCTCGGTCGCATCAGGTCCGCTGCCCGGCCCGAAGATCGCGGCCGTGAACTCCATGTTCTCCGCGGCGGTCAGGTCGTCGTACAGGCCGAGGCCCTGCGGCACGTAGCCGAGCCTGCGGCGGGTCCGCCGTGACGGCGGCTCGCCGAAGAGCGCGACCTCGCCGTCGGTCGCTGGGATCAGCCCGAGCAGCATCCGGATCAGCGTCGTCTTGCCGGCTCCGTTCGCCCCGAGCAAACCGACGATCTCGCCCGGCTCGACCACCAGGTCCACCTCGCTGACCGCGGTGACGTGCCCGAACCGCTTCGTCGCCCTCGCGCACCGTGCCAGCGGGCTCATGCCGCGCCTCCGGCCCGCTGCTGCCGGGAGATAGCGGCGATGATCACCGCGTCCTGCAGGTCAGGCGTGATCGCGCTGTCGTCGGGGTCCGGGCGGCCCGGTCCTGGATCCCAGATCCGCCACCGCCCGGCGCGCCGCCACGACCTGGCCGCCGCATCGCCCGCAGGCTTGACCGCAGCTGCGCGCAGGGATCCCGGCATGGCCGCCACGATCTCCTCCGGCGTTCCCGAGGCAAGGGCCGTCCCGGCGTCGAGCACCAGCACCGATGCACACCGCTCGGCCTCGCCCAGGTACGTCGTCGCCAGCACGATCGCGCAGCCCTCGGCGGCCGCGCGGGTGATCAGCCACCACAGGCCCGAGCGGCTGACCGGATCGACTCCCGTCGTCGGCTCGTCCAGCACGAGCAGCTCGGGCTGGTGCAGCATCGCGGCGATCACGGCGAGCTTATGCCGCATCCCGCCGGACAGCTGCCCGGCGAGCCGGCCGGCGGCCGGAGTCAGGCCGGCCCGGTCCAGGTACTCGGCCGCCCGTTCCCGTGCATCCTGCCTGGACATCCCGTAGCCCTTGGCGCGGAAGTCCAGGTTCTCGGCGACGGTGAGATCGGGGTAGATCCCCGAGCTGGCCGGCAGGTAGCCGGTCCGCTCCTTGGCCGGGCGCCGGATGGTGCCGCTGTCCGGCGCCAGCACCCCGGCCAGGCAGCGCAGCAGCGTGCTCTTTCCCGCGCCGTCTCCCCCCACCACCGCGGTCACCCGGCCGGCTGGGGCCGACAGCGTCACGCCGTCGAGGGCGACGGTCCTTCCATAGGCAACGCAGACTTGCGTCCCACCCCAGGCAGGCAGGCCGGCGCCGTCCCGTCCCGCTGCCGCGACCGTCGCATCCGGGCTGGTCATGCTCCCGCTCCCTGCGACTGGACGGCGGGCTTGCGCGCGCCGCGCTCCCGGGACTCCGGCGCGAGGTACCTGCGGAACCGCAGCGTCGCGCCGGTAACGACCACGGCCCCGAGCAGGGCGAGGAACAGGAACGGCTGCCAGAGCGCGGCGATCGGCTCGGCCCGCAGCATCACCCCGCGGGAGATCTGGTTGAAGTAGGTCAGCGGCAGCAGGTAGGAGATCCAGCGCACCCCGGCGGCGATCGAGGTGAGCGGGAAGATCAGCCCGGAGAGCAGCACCTGCGGCAGCAGCGTCATCACGGCGAGCTGGATCGCCTGGCCCTGGTTCTGCGAGACGCTGGAGATCAGCACGCCGATGCCGAGCGTGACGAACAGGAACAGCAGCGCGCCGAGGCCGAACACGGCGGGCGAGCCCCGGAAGGGGACGCCGAAGATCGCGATGCCGACCGCCAGAACGATGGCCAGGTCCACGGCGGCGACCAGGAAGTACGGCACGATCTTGCCGAGGAAGACGTCTCGTGGCCGCAGCGGCATGACCGCGAGCTGCTCGAGCGTGCCTGACTGCCGCTCCCTGACCACGCCCAGGCTGGTGATGATCGTGCCCACGAAGACCAGCACGACGCCGCAGAGCCCGGGGATCATGATGTCCGAAGTGGTCAGGCCCGGGTTGTACAGCACCATCACCTGAGGCACCACAGCCACCTGAGGCACCACAGCGCCGATTACGCTCGGGTGGGCGGCCAGCCGCTGCTGCATCCCGGCGAGGGCGGCCAGCGCGGCCCTGGCCGAGAACAGCTGGCTGCCATCAATGAGCACGAGCGGCCTCGCCCCGCCGGTGACGACGGCCATCTCGGCCTTGCCGTCCCGGAGCTGGTCCTGCGCCCAGGCCCGACCCTGGCCCGAGGCGATCCGCTGGACGTCGAAGGGCGACGCAAGGTTCGCGGCCGCCACCCTCGCCTGCGGCCCGGACGCGACGACGGTAATGGACTTGACGTCGAAGCTGGCCGCGTAGCCGAGCACGACGAGCAGCAGGACGGGAAGCACGATCATCATCGCGAGTGTCCGGCGGTCCCGCCGGACCTGGCGGAACTCCTTCACGATCATTGCCCACATCGGCGTGCCTTCCGTAGAGTCGAACATTAATTCAACACTTGTTGAACTCTACAAGTGTTGAATTAATCGGTCAAGACCGGTCTGGTAGACAGGAGGCATGGCGCAGACTCGGCATGCCGGGACGTGGACGATCGAGGACCGGTGCGAGTCGGCCTGGCAGTACCTGCCGTTTGACGTGCCGCCCGGGGCGAGCGCATTAAGGGTCGAGCTCGACTACGACACCACCGCGGCCGTCCTTGACCTCGGCTGCTTCGGCCCGGCCGGATTCCGCGGCTGGTCGGGCGGAGCGCGCCGGTCCTTCGTGATCACCGCCCGGTCAGCTACCCCCGGGTACCTTCCCGGTGACCTCGAGCCCGGCACCTGGCAGGTCGTGCTCGGCCTGCACCGGATTCCCGCCGCCGGGATCGGCTACACGCTGTCCGTGGAGGTCACCGGCCAGCCGGGTCAGCTCGTACCGGGCACCAGGAACGAGCCGGTGCCCCCGATCGCCGACCGGCTCGGCGGCCGCGATCTCCCGGCCCCCGACGGGATGCGCTGGCTGGCCGGCGACCTGCACGCGCACACCGTGCACTCCGACGGTGTGCTGACAGTGCCCGAGCTGGCCAGGTTCGCGGTCGAGCGCGGCCTGGACTTCCTCGCCGTGACCGACCACAACACGATCAGCCACCATGCGGAGCTGCCGGCCGCCGCCGCCGCGCATGGCATCACCTTGCTGCCCGGGCAGGAGGTGACCACCGACCAGGGCCACGCCAATGCGCTGGGCGACATCGGCTGGGTGGACTTCCGCGAGCCGCCCGACGACTGGCTGGCCAGGACGGAGCAAGCTGGCGGCCTGCTTTCCGTTAATCACCCGTACGGCGGTCAGGTGAGCTGGACCGCGCCGATGACGAGGCGGCCGCCGCTGCTCGAGGTCTGGCACTGGAGCTGGCTGGACCCGCACTGGACGACGCCGCTGGCCTGGTGGCTCGCCTGGCATCCAGCCGCCATCGCGGTCGGCGGCAGCGACTGGCACCGGCCGGGCTCCGACGCGCCGCCAGGCTCGCCAACGACGTGGGTGCTGAGCGAGAGCGCCGGCCCCGACGCCGTGCTCGCTGGCCTGGCCGCCGGCCGGGCCGCGATCTCAGCGAGCCGGGACGGCCCGGTGCTGCTGCGCGTGGACGGCGAGCTCGTCGCGTGCGGCGCCGACGGCACGATCCTGACCGGGCCGGCCGGCCCGAAGTCCCGCGTCCGCGGCGAGCTGGCCAGGTTCGCCGGCGAG
>Ga0307373_10006490_pt1 | contig 18568 bp, 23 predicted proteins | sample OX2MG_FD_202534 | JGI IMG/M metagenome (GOLD analysis project Ga0307373, IMG submission 202534) | Soil microbial communities from Risofladan, Vaasa, Finland - OX-2 | ecosystem: Environmental > Terrestrial > Soil > Coastal area > Acid sulfate soil | place: Finland: Risofladan, Vaasa | collected...
ACGGTGAGCTCGCGGCGCTGGTGTTCAATCGCTACCTGGACGTCAGCGGTGACGAGGGCGGCCTTGGGTTGGTCCCTCTGCATCTGGTGATGCGCGCCGCCATCCGGGCCCACGTCACGGCCGCTGCCGGCACCGCCGATGCCGCCGCCAGCTACTTTCGCCTGGCGCAAGACTTGGCCCGACCGTCGCGGCCGGTATTGGTAGCCGTCGGCGGAGTTAGCGGCACCGGCAAGACGACGCTGGCGCAGGCGATCGCGCCATATGTCGGCCGGGCGCCTGGGGCGCGAATCCTGCGCAGCGACGTCATCCGCAAGCGCCTGCACGGTGTCGCGCCCGAGCAGCGGCTGCCACAGTCGGCCTACGACACGCCGACCACTATTCGCGTGTACGAGACGCTCGGCCGCGAAGCGACGGCTGCGCTGCGCGACGGCCAAGCGGTCATCGCCGATGCCGCGTTCCTCCGCCCGGACGAGCGCGGCGCCATCGCGGCGATCGGCCGCGACGCGGACGTAGCGTTTGCCGGCCTCTGGCTCGATGCGCCGGAGGCGATTCTCGCGCAACGACTCGCCGCCCGCCACGGGGATGCCTCCGACGCCGATGTCGCGATCCTGCAATTCCAGCGGGCGCAGGATCATGGTGCGATCGATTGGCGGCGCATCGACGCTTCCGGGAGCACGCGCAACGCGATGCAGGCCGCGTTGGCGGCGATAGGCCTGCACTAAGGCAACAGCACGGCGGCGCCCTCGAAGCGTCCTTCGCGCAATTGGGTCAAGGCTTCGTTCGCCTGGCCGAGCGGAAACGGGACGGTCGTCGTTCGAACCTTCGCGCGCGGTGCGATGGCCAGAAATTCCTCGCCGTCACGCCGCGTGAGATTCGCGACCGAGCGTATGATGCGCTCTTGCCATAGCAGCCGGTACGGAAAGCGCGGAATGTCGCTCATGTGAATCCCGGCGCAGACGACGGTGCCGCCCTTCGCGGTGGCCGCCAGCGCCGCCGGAACTAGGGCACCCACCGGAGCGAAGATCAGCGCGGCATCGAGCGGTTCCGGCGGCATCTCGTTCGAGCCGCCGGCCCACGCTGCGCCCAGCGACCGGGCGAAGTCCTGACCCTTGGTATCGCCCGGCTTGGTAAAGGCGAAAACGCTCTGGCCCCGATGGCGCGCAACCTGCACCGCGATATGCGCAGCGGCGCCGAAACCGTAGAAGCCGAGCCGGCGCGCGTCTCCCGCCATGCGCAGCGCGCGGTAGCCAATCAGGCCCGCGCACATCAGCGGCGCCGCTTCGCGATCGCCGAACTCCGCAGGGATCACGAAGCAGAAGCGTTCGTCGGCAACCGCGTACTCGGCATAACCACCGTCGATCTGATAGCCGGTGAAGCGCGCCCGGTCGCAGAGATTCTCGCGGCCACTGCGGCAGAACTCACAGGTGCCGCACGTCCAGCCGAGCCACGGCACGCCGATTCGCTCGCCGACGCGCAATCGCTCGACGCCGCTGCCGACGGCCTCAACGTTGCCGACGATCTCGTGGCCGGGTACCAGCGGCAGCTTGGGGTCGGTCAACTCGCCGTCGACGACATGGAGATCGGTGCGGCAGACGCCGCAGGCGCGGACGCGGATCAGCACCTGGCCAGGCCCAGGCTCCGGCGGCGCGCGCTCGACCGCACGAAGCGGTGTCCGTGCCTGTTCAAGCGTCATCGCCAGCATGGCGCGCCCAGTATGCTACGGAACGACGAGCACCGGACAGGGAGCGTGCGTCACCAGTTTTTGCGACACGCTGCCCAGAAGGAGTCCGGCGAGCTGCCCGCGGCCGCGGCGGCCGACGACGATGACGGGATCGTCGTAGTCGCGTGCGAGCCTGATGATCGTATCAGCGGCTTCGCCGGCGCGGATAACCGTCGCAACCGCGGCGCCGCAGATTTTCTCGGCGCGCGGCCGCACCTTCGCCAGAACCATGCGGGATTCGTTCTCGAGAAACTCGCCGACCGTAATCCGCTCGCTTTCGAGCATGGCCTTGAATCCGGTGTCGATGTCGATCCCGGATTCAAATGCGGCGATGCTGGCCAACACGAGTTTCGCCTGGCAGCTCCTGGCAAGCGCCGCGCCGAAATAGACAGCGCGGTCGGCCGATTCCGAACCGTCGGTGGCGGCAAGTATGGTGCGCATGGCGATCGTCCCGTTCTGACTATACTTTTTATCTACGGCCGCGTGATCGCGATGCGATCGTCGACCGCGGTGACACCCGGAACCGACCAAGCGGCGCGCTCCGCCTCCTCGCGCTCGATCCAGCTTTTGACCTTGCCGCTCAGGATTACGCGGTTGTCCTTGACGGTTACGCTAATTCCGCTCGCCTCGAGCTCCGCGTTGCGCTCGAAAGCGGCGCGCAGGCGGGATTGCACGTCGGCGGCATCGACGCGCGGGCGGACCTCGATCGTGTTGATCACGCCGTTAACGCCGCTCAATCGGCGCAAATCGCGTTCGGCTTCGTCGCGCTGGTAACCCCATTCGACGATGCCCGAAAGCGTGAGGACGCCGTGCTCGACCTCGACCGCGATCGCGCCCGGCGGAATCAGCACGTCCCATTCGAGCAGCTTGACCGCCCGTTGTGCGATTTCGTCGTCGGCGGTCTTCTTGTCAGCGGGCAGATGAACGTCGAGTTCCTGCGCGATGGCCTTGACCCCTTTCACCCGGCGCACCGCGCGCTCGGCCGCGAATTTCTCGGCGACGCTGCCGACGTGGCCGCTCAGGGTGACGACGCCGCCTTTTGCCGCGACGCCGATACGGGCCGCATCGACGCTGGGATCGAAGGTCAGTTCGTCGAGCACGCGCTGCTGCAATTGAAGGTCGTCGCCTAGTTTCATCGTCTGCTCCTGTTTCCCAGGACCGCAAGAGCGGCCCACAAGCCCCAATTCTTGACCTGGAAGGCGGCCGGTTTGGCGGGCACTTGTGCGGCGTTGGACATGGCCGTTCTCCGAGGATTTCGGTATTGGCCGTACCCTGACCGGCCCGCGCCCGGGCCGCCTTGATCTACCTCAAGCGGCGGCGCCCGCCGCGTGCCGCAAAAAAATTGCGCCGGGACGTGCCCGGCGCCAGTCGACCTCGGAACGGACTGGGAGGAACCGCCGTCCGGAGGCAGTTCGCGTCAATGCGCCTTGATCTCGACCTTCTTTTGCTGCTTCTGCGCCTCGGCGTTCTTCGGCAGCGTCACCGTGAGCACGCCTTTGCTGAAATCGGCGACAATCTTGTTACGGTCGACGCCATCCGGCAGGCTGAACACGCGCTGGAACGAGCCGTACGAGCGCTCGCAGACGTAAGTGTTTTTGCCTTTCTCTTCCTTCTCTTGTCGCTTCTCGCCCTTGAGGACGAGCAGGTCGCCGTTCACCGTCACGTCGATGTCCTTCTCGTTCAGGCCGGGCAGCTCAGCCTCGATCTTGTAGGCCTTGTCGTCTTCGGTGACGTCGACGGCCGGAGCGTTGAACGACAAGCTCGCGGACTTGTCGAACAGGGACGGCAGCGACGAAAACGAAGGAAAGCCGAAGCGATCGAAACGGTCGAACAGCCGATCCATCTCGCCGCGGAAGGAGCGCCAGACATCGGGTGTGCCGCTCGGCGCCGATTTGACATCAACGGGTGTAGGTGTGTTGGCCATCGAAACCTCCTTGGATGCGACCAAAATCGCGAATCAATGAGCGCCGAGGCGCTGTTCAGAATGCATCCTGTAAGGGGGGCCGGACGCCGGCATTGATCTAGGTCAAAGGCTGCCGGCCTTTGCCGGTGACGGTCACACGGCCGGCGCGTGCGTCGCCCCGACCGCTTGCGAGACGTCGAAGGCCGCGGCGACGCGGCGCACGAATGGCCGCATCCTCTCCGGCACCGTGATTCGCGGTCCGTCGATCTCGACGAGACCTTCGGCGGCCAAATCGCCAAGGATGGCGCGCTCGCGCCCGAAATCGAAGTTCGGCAAGTGCGTCACCGCCGCGGTCTGAAGGTCGACGGTCAGATCGCACATCAGGCGCTCGATCACGGCGGCGCGGAGCCGGTCCTCGGCGGTAAAGGCGAGGCCGCGAACGGTCGCCAGGGAGCCGGTCGTGATTGCGTCCTGATAGGCGGCGATCCGCGTCGTATTCTGGATATAGCCCTGCGGCAGCCGACCGATGGCGGAGGCGCCGAATCCCAGCAGCGTATCCGCTCGGTCCGTGGTGTAGCCCTGGAAATTCCGGCGCAGCGTGCCGGAATCGAGCGCCCGGGCCAACGGGTCGTCCGGTTTGGCAAAATGATCGAGGCCGATGCGGCGATAGCCGGCACGGACGAGGGCGTCCGCGATCGCTTCCGCCTGGGCGAAGCGCTCCGCGGCGTCCGGCAGCGCCGACGCATCGAGATGCCGCTGATTCGGCTTCATCGACGGCACATGCGCGTAGCCGAAGACTGCGATCCGGTCGGGCTCGAGCGCGAGTACGCGCTCCACCGTGCCGATGCACGACGCGACTGTCTGGTGCGGCAGGCCGTAGATCAGGTCGACATTGAGCGCGCGAACGCCCGCCTCGCGCAAATGGCGTGCCGCCGCCTCGGTGACCTCCGCGCTCTGGATGCGATGGATCGCCTGCTGGACGACCGGATCAAATGTCTGCACGCCGATGCTGGCGCGCGTAACGCCGCAGGCGCCGAGCGCCTTGGCCATATCGGCCGTCAGCACGCGCGGATCGATCTCGATGGCGATCTCGGCCTGAGCATCGATCCGAAAATCGCGCGCGATCGCTTCGCCCACGCGGTGCATCGCCGACGGACCGATGATCGTGGGCGTGCCGCCACCCCAATGGAGATGCGTTACGCGCATCGGGCCCGGCAGCAGCGACGACACGATGTCAATCTCGGTGATGAGCGTGTCGACGTAACGGCCGATCGCCGCGTCGTCCGCCGGAATCTTGGTATGACAGCCGCAATACCAACAGAGCGCGCGACAATATGGGACGTGGAAATAAAGCGACGCCGTTCCGTCCGGATCGAGCGCCGCGAGCCAATCGCGCGCGACCGCGCCGTCGATCTCCGGCGCGAACTTCGGCGCCGTCGGATAGCTCGTATAGCGCGGCAGTCGCTCGCCCGCGATGTGCTGCAGGGCAGGGGACAAGCCCGCGGCCACCGGGATGCTCAGAACGCCGGCAATGCCGGCTGGTCGTTGGGCGTCACTGCGACGCCCTCGACCTCGACCAGCCAATCCGGCCGACAGACCGCACCCTGGACGATCAGGGTCGGCAAGTGCGGATAGCGCTCGGCAAGATAGCGCTCGACATGCGCAAAGTCGCTCGGATCACGCAGATACACGAGCAGATACATCATGTCGGCCAAGGTTGCCTGTCCCGACTGCAGCAGGGCATCGACGTTGCCGAGGGCACGATCGAGTTGGCGCAACACATCCCCCGGATAAAGGACGCTGCCGGTCTCGTCGATGCTGGCCGTCCCTGAAATGAAATGGTGCGCCCGGTCGGCATAGGCGACGCGCGTGCCGCGCTCGAAGGTAACGCTGTAGTCCTTCGTCGGACAGAGTCGGCCGAAGTCGTTCAAATACGAAACCTGCTCGGGCACCAAATCGAGTACCGAGTAGGCGTCCATGGCGACGAGATCGAAGCGATGCGCGCAGGCGCCTTCGATGCCTGTGCTGGCGATAAAATGGCTGTCGCCCGTCAATCCGTGCGTTGCAAACAGCTCGCGTCGGCTATCGACCATCCCCTGATAGAACACGTCGACGTCCTTGAGGTAGATCCACGTGCGGACGCAGTGGTCGCGGAGGTTCCCGCCCTGGTTTTCGAGGGTCTTGATCAACTCGCCGAAAATGGAGCGGGTCTGGGCCGCGGAGGAGCCGGCCGTCTCATGATCGTCGGTGCAAAGCCGGGTGCTCCAGAGATGGCGGTGCCCATTCTTCTCGATGATCAGATGCCGAGGCGAAAGGCGTTTCCTGAGCAGCGGGCCGCCGCCATCGACATGATAGGCGAACAAGGCGAGCTTCGCTCCGGCCAGCGGCGCCTGCTGTACGATCGAGACGGCGATCTCTTCGCGCGCCTCATAAGCGAGCGTGCTGTTGCGCACGGCGGTCGCCTGGTTGAGTACGTCGCTCAGGAAGATGCGGCGGAAGACGGCAGTCTCGGGCGCCAAACCGAGAGAGCGGCGCGCCGCCGCATAGCGCTCGCCGACGAGATCGATTTGCCCGCGAAGGTCCAAGCCCGACGGCACCGCGACGGCGATGAAGTGCTCTGATCCGCCCTTCGTGCCGTAGAAGCTTCGCGTCGTAAAGCCCCGCTCGGCTTGGGCCACCCGCCAATCCTTGGGTTCAAAACCGCGCATGAATGGGTTTCCGCTAGACCGTGGCAATCGGCCGATCGGGAAAGGCAAGCTGGTCGCGGTCGCGCCATGTCGGCCGGACATAATTGATCTCCATGAGCCGGCGCACACCGACGATCGGACGCCGCTCGAAGCCGTGCCACGTATTGGGCCCCGGCACGAAGATCACGGCGCTGTTGAACTCGGCCGATGCGCGGCCGATCCAGCGCTTCTGGTCGTCGTAGATGTCTGTACCCCAGTCCTTCGCCTCAGGACCGGTGCAGAAATAGATCACCATCGAGAACAGCTTTTCCGGAATGTCGCGATGCGGCTCGAGCCAGGCGCCGTCGGTGTCCTGGATGTACTCCATACGCAGGAAACCGCCGTCGACCGCGATGCCGCACACCTGGGCGAACAGCCGCGCGATGTCGGCGCGCTGCATTGCCTCCGCGAAGCGGGCACAAGCGGGAAAATGCGCGCGCAGCCGCGGCGTGAAGAATGTGCGCTTGCCATTGTCGAGATCGCGAACGCCGTGATTGTCGCCGACCGGCGGCGGCGCGATCGGCAGCAGAAGTACGCCCACAGCGACGCTCTCGGGCAGGACGCGTTCCAGCGTCCAATGGCGATAGGGGACATCATCGCAGCGTGCGCGGCGCAGCGCGTCGGCGAAATGTCGGGCGATGTCGGCCGCGTCCGGAATCGGCGGAAAATCGACGGCTCGCTCCGATGTCGGCCGCGTCGTCGCGCTCGCGCTCACCGGGGCGCCCATTCGATCGCTTTCCGCAAGAGAGGAACCGACTTGGCGAAGGCGCTGACGCTGTGGCGCCAATATTCGCGCCGGACATACCAGTCCGAATCGACGTAGCAGAGCTGCAAGCTCGTGCGCTGGCCTTTCTGAGGCAGGAAGCCGTGCCAGGAATGGTCGCAGACGCGGAACATAAGCATGCGGCCGAATTCCGGCGCGAACTCGAACGCATAGTCGTTGCGGTCAGCACTACGCAGCACGCGCAAGCGACCGCGTTCGTAGGGCCATTCGCGGGTGAAGCCGACGAGGACGGTGATGATCTTATGTTTGGAGTCGGGATGAGCGTAGCCTTCGTTGTAGTGGCCGGTGGTGTTGCCCATCATCACGATGACCGGCGGGCAGGCGCTCAAATCGGTGTCGAACTTGCGCTCGACGAGACGACGAAAGCGCGGACTCAGGAGGTCCTGGACGGCGTCGCCGAACCGCGGCCCATAGCGCAAGTCGGGCAAGCCGTAGCTGCCACGATCGGGAATCGGCGGTGCGTCGGCGAGGATTTCATCTTTGTAGCCGGGCGCGATCGCGTGTTCGACGAAGGCGAAGTCGTAGGGATCGCGCCGCAGCTCTGCGGCGGCAATCGCCGCCTCGTCGAGCAACGCGAATGGGCGCTCGCGGACGGGCATGTCGAGGTTGTCAGGCATCGGGACTCCCCTCAATGATAATTTATCGTATGATCACTTACTTCCAACGCGACGCGGACGAATCGACGCAGGGTGCGGCGGCGCCAGCGACGATCCGTGTCGCGAACTGTCCCGCTCAAGGCACGACGACGACGGCGCAGTGCGCGTCGGACGCAAGCTTTTGCGACACGCTGCCGTGCAGCAGGCCGGCCAGCCGGCCGAGGCCGCGCTTACCGACGACGATGAAGTCCATATGCCGATCGGCGGCGATTCCAAGAATGGTTTCGGCCGGCACACCGGTGCGCGCGAGCGTGTGGATGCGCGGCGCGTGCCGCGCTTCGGCGCGTTTGGATGCTTTTGTCAGGATATCACTCGATATCGATTCGTAGACCTCGACGAGCGGAATCCGCTCCGCATCCATCAAGGCATTCAACTCGGGGTCGAGATCTTCTTTGCGGTAGCCCGCACGCGGCAATTGGTGTGCCACGTTGACCAGCCACAGGTCGCAATCGGTCTGCCGCGCCAGGTCGGCGGCAACGTCGACCGCCCGGTCGCCGCTCTCCGAGCCGTCCGTCGCCGCGAGGATTCCGTGCATGGCAAGCTTCCAATGGTGCCCAGAACCCATGTCAGGGGCTCACCGCGCTTCCCGCCTTGACCTAAATCAATCGCCGCCGCGGCACGATGCCGCAGCTACTACTGTCTTGAAGCCGAGCATGCCTTGAGCCGCCAGCAAGCGCCGGCGCGCTCGGTTCATTGACCTAACACGTATGCCGCATCAGGCCATTTGCGCGACCTCGGCCGTGGCGTGAAGCCGCCGATTGTACTGCCGCAGCGATTTCTCCTCGATGCGGAGCGCTCGCAGCAGGTGCTGCTTGCGCGCTTGTTCCATCATCGGCTGCGCCTCGAGCTCCGCGATTTTCGAACGCAGGCGATTGATCTGGGCAATATCAAGGGCCAACAATGAGCGCATCATTCCGCTCCTCAATTCCCGCCGACTTTCCTTCGGCGTGCGGATGATCGCAGATGGGCAGCGCTGGAAAATACGGATTGCTCCGTAAGGGGTTTCCCTTAGCCGCGCGCGGCACGGGCCGCCCGGATCGACTGGGCGGCCGTCAGGGGAACCCACATCTCGCCGGCTTTCCGGTAGCGCTTCTTAACGGCGGCCCAGGCGACGCGATGGCAGATCTCCTCGCGTCGGCCGCTCGTCGCATATTGGTGCCACGCGCCGTTGAACGCCTCGCGATAGATCGTTTGCGCGCCTTGGGGAAGGTGATGGCGAACCGGCGCCGGCAACTCGCTATTCGTGCTGTAGGGCATGTCGCGCTCCTTTGATCTGCCGGCGCCGTAGCGCGGGATCCCGCGCGTCAGGCGGTTCCGAAATGAGCAGGCAATTCCGACAATGGCGTCTTGGTCAGATCCTTCGCGTATTCGCCATAAAGTTTCTTGGCCGTTGCCGGGTCGAGTCCCGCCCGGAGCGTCGCCAGGCCGCGCGGCGCGGCGTAGATCACTAGGCGGTCGAAACTGCCGCGCGCGCCTTCGCGGTTGATATGAGCGATGACCGAGCGAAGGAACTTGGCCTCTTCCATGCGATGAGCATCATGGCGCGGCTCGACCGCATGGCGTGCCGTAGTGGCGCTCTCCTGGCTGTGGCCGGGACGATCGCTGACGAGATCGCGCGAGCGCGCATGCGCCGCCGCCGACTCCTCGGCAAAGACGACGACATAGCCCGCCGATGGGTCCGGTCGCGTCACGATCCGCGCCTTTGCGCCATCCGCCAGCACGTACCAGGTCACCGGAGTCTTCATCGCCCACCCGCCACTCTTGGCCACTCGTAGCGCGGCATGGCGGAACCAGCGTTGATCTATATCAACAGGCACCATCACCGAACCGTCACCTCACCTACAACGGACTGTCACGAGCCCGGCCTACGTTAACGAAAGTTAGCGACGCCCCAAGGAGGTTCGTGATGGCCACCGCTGCCTTCAAGCTGCTCGATGAGCAACCGTTCAAGCGCTTCCACTTGCGCGCCATGTTCACGACAGGGATGGGCGTCTTCACCGACGGCTACGATCTGGCGTCGATCGGCGTCGTGCTGCCGCTGGTGCTGGCGGCGTTCGGCGTCAGTCACATTTCCAGCTTCCAGGGTGGCCTGCTCGCCGGCTCGGCGCTCGTTGGCGCGGCTGTCGGCGCATTGCTGTTCGGCGCGCTCGCGCAGAATGGCCGCAAAAAGTTTTACGGCCTTGATGTCACGCTGATGGCGATCGCCGCCGTCGCCCAGATCTTTGCAACGGATTTGTGGAGTCTCATCGCGATCCGCTTCGTGCTCGGCATCGGCGTCGGCGCCGATTACGTGCTTTCGCCGACGATCATGGCCGAACACGCCAACCGCGCCGACCGCGGCAAGACGCTGGGCCTCGGTTTCGGTGTGATGTGGTGGTTGGGTGCGCTCTCGGCCGGCATCCTCCTCTTCGTGCTGAAGGGGGTCGGCGTGTCGTTCGACATGCAATGGCGGATCGTGCTCGCGGCCGGCGCGGTGCCGGCGCTGTCCGTGCTCTATCTGCGCCGCCGGATGCCTGAAACGGCGCGCTACCTTGCGCGCTTGGCCGGCGATCCGGGTGCGGCGGCCGAAGTGATCGAAGAGGTCAGCGGCACGCCGCGGGCCGAGATGCCGCCACAAGACCGCCGAGAGTTCTGGGAGGTTCTCCGGCAATATGCCGGTCCGATCCTTGCCTCGGCCGTGCTGTGGATGTTGTTCGATATCGTCGTCTACTCGGGAATCCTGTTCGGCCCGTCGCTGATCGCACAGGGCCTCGGCATGCAGCCGGCGGTATTCTCCCTGCTGACGTCGGCGATCTTCATCGTGCCGACGGCCTTAATCGTCAGCTACTATGCCCTCGACCGCTTCGGACGCAAGCCGATCCAGGCCACCGGCATGATTTTAGCCGCGGTCATGCTCGCCGTGTTCGCGTTCTTCAAGCCGGAGTTGAACGCTGCGCCGGTGCTGGGACTCATCGTCTACGGCCTCTACAGCGTGTTCATCACCTTCCCCAGCATGGTCAGCGGCGCCGGGATCCTCGGCGTCGAGCTTGCGCCGACGCGCGTGCGCACGGTGGCGCAAAGCATCTCGGTGCTCGGCGGACGGATCGGCGCGTCCATCAGCGCGTTCCTCTTTCCACTGCTCTTTGGGCTGATCGGCGAGGGCGGCGTCATTGCGTTGCTTGCGGGTTGCGCCGTGCTCGGCGGCGTGCTGACGCTGATTATCATCCCCGAAACGCGCAGCCGCTCGCTCGAAGACATCAACGAGGAGCACCTGATCCCGATCAGCGGTTACCCGGCGCAAGCCGTCGCCGTCGCCGACTGAAGACAATCCGAAACCGGCGCGGACACCGCCGTTGCGTCGACCGCACGGCGGTGTCCGAGGGTTTCGCCGATGTCAAAAAACCGTCACGCGTTGCCGCTTTAATGAATGGAATACGCACCGGCGGCTGGGCCTCGCGGTCGCGCGGTCGCCACGAGTGTCCGAGGTAGGCTCTACCTCGCCGGGTCGGTGAAATCGTCGCGATGCCTGATGCCAGTGCAGCCCATAGTCCCGACATCGACCGGCGCCGCCGTTGGCTCCGGGTTCTAGCCCAGGCCCCGCGACCGGAGCTTGAAGCGGCGTGGGCAAGGTTCACACCGGCGCCGGCTTATGGCACGTTGCGGCAGGCCGAAACCGGCCTGGTCATGGTCCGCGGCCGCATCGGCGGCGGCGGCGCGCCCTTCAATCTCGGCGAGATGACGATGACCCGCTGTGCGGTGCGTCTGGCCGACGGTTCGCGGACGGCCGGTTTGTCGTTCATTGCCGGCCGGGATGTGCGCCATGCCGAGCTCGCGGCCGTGTTCGATGCCTTGCTCCTCGACCCCGAACGTCATGCCGAAATCGAATCAATGGTCATTGCGCCGATCGAAGCGGGCCTGGAAGCGCGACGGCGGGCCTCGGCGGCTGAAATTGCCGAAACTCGGGTCGATTTCTTCACGCTGGTGCGGGAGCAAACCTGATGGCCGGCGAGAGCGCCCTCGATCTGGCCGACGTCGGCCCCGGCTTTGTCGATGCCGTGGCGGAGGCGCAACGGGTCTTCCGGCTCGCGCTCGACGCCATGGCGCATCCGGGGCGCGTCGTTGTCCTCCCGCCCGACATCCTGCCGGTCAACGAATCCGGTCTTGCGGACGCCGCGGCGGCATTGGCTCTCACGCTGCTCGATTTCGAGACGCCGGTCTGGCTCGACGGCGCCGTCCGGCGCGCGACTGGTTTCCTGCGGTTCCACTGCGGCTCGCCGGTCGTCGCCGAGCCGAAGGCCAGCCGCTTCGCCTTTGCCGCCGATCCGGCCGCACTGCCGCCGATTACCACGTTCGATCTCGGCAGCGACGATTATCCCGATCGTTCCACGACGATCATCCTCGAAGTGCCGGAGTTGCGCACCGACGGTGCTTTGACGCTGACCGGTCCTGGCATCCGGGATCGCACTTCCCTGTACGTCGGTCTCGACGCCGCCTTTTGGCGGGAACGCGCTGAGCTCGCGGCGCTGTTCCCGCTCGGACTCGACATCGTGCTCACCTGCCGCCGCCGCCTCGCGGCCTTGCCGCGCACGACCGCCGTGGAAGGCTTCTAAAATGTACGTGGCCGTCAAAGGTGGCGAGAAAGCGATCGATGCCGCCCACCGCCTGCTCGCCAAGAATCGCCGCGGCGATCCGATGGTTCCCGAGCTTGCGCTCGACCAGATCTCGCAGCAGCTGTCGTTGGCGGTCGATCGCGTGATGACGGAGGGCTCGATCTACGATCGCGAGCTGGCGGCGCTGGCGATCAAGCAAGCGCGCGGCGACCTCATCGAGGCGATTTTCCTGCTGCGCGCTTATCGCACGACGCTGCCGCGCCTCGCCGAATCGCTACCGATCGACACCGGCGCCGCGTTCCTGCGCCGGCGCATCTCGGCGACATTCAAGGATGTGCCCGGCGGCCAGGTGCTCGGCGGCACCTTCGACTATACGCACCGGCTGCTCGATTTCGATCTTGCCGCGACTTCTGGTGCCGACCGACCCGTCGAGGCGGCCGACCTACCGCCGCCCGCACCGCGTGTTCTCGACGCGCTCAACGCAGAGGACCTGATCGAGCGCGCGCCCGTCGATCGCGGCATTGCGCCACCCGACCTCACGCGCCAGCCGGTCGAGTTCCCGGCGGCGCGGGCGCTGCGGCTGCAGAACCTTGCCCGCGGCGACGAAGGGTTCCTGCTTGGCCTCGGCTACTCGACGCAGCGTGGCTATGGCCATAACCATCCATTCGCCGGCGAGATTCGCGCCGCCGAGGTGGTCGTCGAAATCGTGCCTGAAGAACTCGGATTTCCTGTGGCGATCGGCGAGATCACGGTCACCGAGTGCGAGATGGTCAATCAATTCAAGGGTTCGCCGACCGAGCCGGCGCGCTTCACGCGCGGCTACGGGCTCGTCTTCGGCGAATGCGAGCGCAAGGCGATGGCGATGGCGCTGGTCGACCGTGCGCTGCGTGCGCCGGAGCTCGGCGAAGAGGTCGCGGCGCCGGCCCAAGACGAGGAATTCGTGCTTTACCACTCCGACAACGTCGAGGCCTCGGGCTTCGTGCAGCATCTCAAGCTGCCGCACTACGTCGACTTTCAGGCCGAGCTCAACGTGTTGCGCAAGATCCGCGCCGGTACGGCCGACCCGGGCGGCGCCGAGGACTCGCCGGCGATGACGGAGGCCGCGAAGTGACCGGCGGCTACAACTTCGCCTATCTCGACGAGCAGACCAAACGCATGATCCGCCGCGCGCTGCTCAAGGCGGTGGCACTCCCAGGTTATCAGGTGCCATTCGGCAGCCGCGAGATGCCTTTGCCCTACGGCTGGGGCACGGGCGGCATCCAGGTCACCGCGAGCATCATCGGCGCCGACGATACGCTCAAGGTTATCGACCAGGGCGCCGACGATACGACGAATGCCGTGTCGATCCGCCGCTTCTTCGCCAAGACCGCCGGCGTCGCGACGACGGAGCAGACCGGCGCCGCGACGATCATCCAGACGCGTCACCGCATTCCGGAAACGAAGCTGCGCGATGATCAGATCATGGTGTTCCAGGTGCCGATTCCGGAGCCGCTGCGCTGGCTCGAGCCGCGCGAGGCCGAGACCCGCCGGATGCACGCCTATGCCGATTATGCGGTGATGCATGTGCGGCTCTACGAGGACGTCGCGCGCTATGGCCGCATCGCCACCGCCTATGACTATCCCGTGGTGGTCAACGGCCGCTACCTGATGCGGCCGTCGCCGATCCCGAAATTCGACAATCCGAAGCTCGACCGCAGCCCGGCGCTGATGCTGTTCGGCGCCGGTCGCGAAAAGCGCATCTATGCCGTGCCGCCCTATACCCCGGTCAAAAGCCTTGATTTCGATGACCATCCGTTCACGGTCGAGAGTTGGGACCGGAGCTGCGCGCTATGCGGCGCCGACGACAGCTTTCTTGATGAGGTCATTGTCGACGATCGCGGCGGGAGGATGTTCGTCTGCTCCGATACCGATCACTGCCGCGGTCGACGCGACGCGGAGCAGCCGGCATGACGGCGCTCGCCGCTCGCGACGTCCGCGCGGTGCCCAACGCGGGTTCGGCATCGCCGCTGCTGGTCGTCGAGGCTCTGACGAAGGCGTTCGGCGGACAGATCGCCTGCCGCGACGTTACCTTCGAGCTGTGGCCAGGCGAGATCCTGGCGGTCGTCGGGGAGTCGGGCGCGGGTAAGACCACGCTGCTCAAGTGCCTTTCCGGACAGCTCGAACCCGATAGCGGCCGAATCGCCCTGACGCGGCGCGACGGCAGCGTAGCCGAGCTCTATGGTATCGCCGAGAGCGAGCGCCGCCGGCTGATGCGGACCGACTGGGGCATCATCCACCAGAATCCGCGTGATGGTCTGCGCTTCGGCGTCAGTGTTGGCGCCAATGTCGGCGAGCGCCTGATGGCCGTCGGCGCGCGCCATTACGGCGAAATCCGCCGGACGGTTTCGGAGTGGCTGGAAAGGCTCGAGGTCGATCCGGCGCGCATGGACGCACTGCCGGCGACTTTTTCGGGCGGCATGCAGCAGCGCGTGCAGATCGCGCGCAATCTGGTCACTGGCCCGCGGCTGGTATTCATGGACGAGCCGACCGGCGGCCTCGACGTTTCGGTCCAGGCGCGGCTGCTCGATCTGCTGCGCTCTCTCGCCGGCGAGCTGGGGTTGGCTGGGGTGCTGGTAACGCACGACCTCGCAGTCGCCCGGCTGCTCGCCGACCGGCTTATGGTGATGCGGGGTGGCGAGGTCGTTGAGCTCGGCCTCGTCGATCAGGTATTGGACGATCCACAGCACGCCTATACGCAGCTCCTCGTCTCATCGGTCCTCCAGATTTGAGCGTGCCATGATTCCTGTCGTCGACATCCGCGGCGTCACCAAGCGCTTCCGCCTCCACAACCAGGGCGGTGTCGAGCTCGACGTGCTGCGCGATCTCGACTTCACCGCCGGCGCCGGCGAATGCGTCGTGCTCGCGGGCCCATCCGGCGCGGGCAAATCGACTCTGCTGCGCTGCATCTACGGCAACTACCAACCGCAAGCCGGGCAGATCTTCGTGCGCCACGACGGTCAGCCGATCGACTTGCTCCGTGCCCATTACCGGACCGTGCTCGACATCCGCCGCCGCACTGTCGGCTATGTCGCCCAGTTCCTGCGCGTGGTGCCGCGCGTACCCACGATCGACGTCGTCGCCGAGCCCCTGCGCCGCATCGGCGTGCCGACCGAGGCCGCGCGCGAACGCGCCCGCGTGGTGCTGTCGCGGCTCGCGATCCCGGAGCGGCTGTGGAGCCTGGCGCCGCAGACCTTCTCTGGCGGCGAGCAGCAGCGCGTCAACCTCGCCCGCGCGTTCGCCGCGGATTATCCGGTGCTGCTGCTTGACGAGCCGACCGCCGCTCTCGATCCGCCGAACCGGGCGCGGGTCGGCGACCTCATCCACGAGGCGAAGCGTCGCGGCGCCGCGATCGTCGGCGTGTTCCACGATCCGGAATTCGCCGAGCTGGTCGGTACGCGCCGGTTCGACATGGCACCGCTCGCGAGGGCCGCGTGATGTCGGAGACTATCTTCACGGGCGCCCACATCGTCGCCATGGACCGGATCATCGACGGAACCGTGGTCGTCGACGACGGCCGCATCGACGTAGTCGAGCAGGGCGCCAGCGCCGCACCGGGCGCGCTCGATCTGGACGGCGACTACCTGCTGCCCGGCCTGATTGAGCTGCACACCGACAATCTCGAGCGGCATCTGGCGCCGCGGCCGGGCGTCCGCTGGCCGCGCTGCGCCGCCGTGGTGGGCCACGATGCCCAGGTCGTTGCTGCCGGCATCACGACCGTTTTCGATGCCATCGCTCTCGGCGAGGTTCTCGCCACCAGCGGCCGGGTCGAGGGCCTCCAAGACATGCGCGAGGGGCTGATGCAGGCCCATCGCGCCGGCATCCTCAAGGCCGATCACCGGCTTCATCTGCGCTGCGAGCTCAGCTATGCGGGCGTGCTCGAGCTTTTCGAGTCGCTGATGGACGAGCCGCTGGTTGGTCTCGTGTCGATCATGGACCACACGCCGGGCCAGCGGCAGTTCGTCGACGTCGCCAAATACCGCAGCTATTACATGAAGAAGTATGGCCTCTCGCCGGCCGAGTTCGAAAAGTTCTTGGCAGAACGGCTCGATCACAGCGCGACCTACAGTGCGCATCATCGGCGGGAAATCGTGAACCGCGCGCGGGCGCGCGCCCTGGTTTTGGCCAGCCATGACGACGGGACGCTCGATCACGTCATCGAATCGGCGGATGCCGGTATGAAGATCGCCGAGTTTCCGACCACGTTCGAGGCCGCCCGCGCGTCACATCAGCGCGGCTTGGCGGTGCTGATGGGCGCGCCGAACGTCGTGCTCGGCGGTTCGCATTCGGGGAACATTGCGGCTGGCGACCTGGCGGCGGCGCGCCTCCTCGATATCCTGTCGTCGGATTATGTTCCCGCCAGCCTCGTCCACGCGCCATTCGCGCTTGCCGAGGCGGGCATCGGCGTCGACCTGCCGGCTGCGATCCGGCTGGTCTCGTACAATCCGGCCCAGGTCATGGGTCTCGGCGACCGCGGCGAGATCGCCGCCGGCAAGCGCGCCGACCTGGTCCGCGTTCGCGTCGTTGCCGGCCTACCCGTCGTCCGCGAGGTCTGGCGCGAAGGCAAGCGTATCGTCTGAAACGCAGCGAGGCCGTCATGAACACCGTTGATACGCTTGTCGATCTGTTCGCAACGCGCGGCCGGGCGCAATACGGCCACGAGGCGATTTCCCAGACCGAGCATGCGTTGCAGACCGCGTCGCTGGCCGAAGTCGAAGCGGCGCCGTCGCCGCTCGTCGCCGCTGCCTTGCTGCACGACGTCGGCCATCTGCTGCACAAGCTCGATGCCGAGGTTGCCGGCTGGACCAAGGATGACCGTCACGAGGATATCGGCTGGGCCTACCTGAGAACGCGCTTCGCGCCCGCCGTGTTCGAGCCCGTCCGCCTGCACGTCAATGCAAAGCGCTATCTGTGCGCGATCGAGCCCGCATATTTCGCGCTGCTGTCGCAAGCGTCAGTGCGCAGCCTCGAGCTGCAAGGCGGCCGCTATTCTTTGGCCGCTGCCAACGAATTCCGCCGCACGCCCTTCGCCGCGGATGCCGTGCGGCTGCGGCGTTGGGACGAGCGCGCGAAAGTGCCCGGCGCGCCGACCAAGACGATCCGCGACTATGCGGCGCTGCTGTGCAGCTTGAACTCTTGATCGAGCCCGTGGCTTTGCCGCCCGTATTTTGGATCATGGGGCCGTCGGGCTCCGGCAAGGATTCGGTCCTGCGCTTCGCACGAGCGCGACTGACGCCGGACCGCAAGGTCGCCTTCGCGCATCGCTACATTACGCGGCCGTCGGCCTCGGGGGACGAGAACCACATTGCGTTGAGCGACGCCGAATTCGAGGCGCGCCGCGCCGCCGGCCTTTTCGCCTACGACTGGCAGGCGAACGGGTTCCGCTACGGCATCGGCATCGAGATCGCAGTTTGGCGGCAGGCCGGGTTCACTGTGGTTGTGAATGGCTCGCGCGAGCATTTCCAGAATCTTCAGCCGCGGCCGCCGGAGTTGCGCGCGGTGCTGATCACGGCGTCGGCGGCGCTCCTTGGCGAGCGGCTCGTCGGACGGGGGCGCGAGAGCGGCGATGCCATCGCGCGGCGGCTGCAGCGCGCTGCAGACTACGCGGTCGACGATCCCGCCGTGGTCGTCATCGAGAACGCGGCGCGGCTGGACGAGGCAGGCGCGCGCCTGCTCGGCCTGTTGCACGACGCTGCCGGCGATAACGCCGCGGCCTAAGCTGCGGCGAACGGAAAGCGGGCGAGGATGCGAAAGGCCGTCGCTCGGTCTTCCTGGACAAAGACGGCAAGATCGCGGACATGCACCGGCGCCGCACAAAACGGCGCCGTCAGCGCGTCGAGAACGCGATGGACGGACGACAGCTCAGGCTCGGCGAGCGATCCAGTCAGCGTCAGGTGAAAGCGGAACTCTTCCATCACGTAGGGATAGCCCCAGCGCGCGAGCAGCGCCTGCTGGCGCGGGCTCAGGCCGGTCTGCCGGCGCCGCGCTTGCTCGGCGGCGTCGGGCGGCGCACGAAAACGGTCAAAGTCCTGCACGCAGGCTGCCGCCAGCCGATCGAGTGCCAGCGCCGCCTCTGCCGGTACCAGGGCGACGAAATCGCCGAGGATCGCGAGGCGTAACCGCGGGATCGTGAACGGCGCTCGCTGCCGGGCGA
>Ga0307373_10006491_pt1 | contig 18568 bp, 16 predicted proteins | sample OX2MG_FD_202534 | JGI IMG/M metagenome (GOLD analysis project Ga0307373, IMG submission 202534) | Soil microbial communities from Risofladan, Vaasa, Finland - OX-2 | ecosystem: Environmental > Terrestrial > Soil > Coastal area > Acid sulfate soil | place: Finland: Risofladan, Vaasa | collected...
CGAGCTCTCCTCCCTCGTGGAGGGAGCCAGGTGTCTCCGGAGCCACGTGGGACGGAATGCCCCCGGGGAAGGAGAACTGCCGGAACAGGCGGCGCATCCCTTCCTCGTTAAGGGCTATCTGTGGGTAGACCTCGGAGTAGGTGCCCTCCAGATAGGCGTTGGCCACCGCGGCCGGGCCGCCGTGGCCGGGGCCCATTACGTAGACGCAGTTCAGGTCCCGGCTGCGGATCACCCGGTTGAAATGGGCGTAGACGAAGTTGATCCCTGGGGTGGTCCCCCAGTGGCCGAGCAGTCGAGGCTTCACGTGCTCGGCCGCCAGCGGCTGGCGCAACAGAGGGTTGTCCAGTAGGTAGATCTGGCCTACGGACAGGTAGTTGGCGGCCCGCCACCACCGGTCGATCAATTCCAGCTGCGGACGTGCACCGCCGCCGCCGTCTTTGATCCTGCTTGCACTCTGGCCGGGTGACGCTCGGCCATCGGGCACCGCCCCAGCCTACCCACCGCGGTGGACTTTCGGAACTGTCGCCAGGGCCGGTCGAGCCCGATATTCGCAACAGAGCGCCGGGCAGGACCGGCACCCCGTGGGGGCCCGACGTCCGGGGTTGGGCACGGCGGGCGGGGGTAGGACTTCCTGCTCTGGCGTTCCGATCGCCCCTCGGACATGCTGCGAGCATGGGCGCAGGGAACCAGCCAGATGGAAGTGGTCCCGGTCCCGAGTGGCGGTGATACGGGCATGATTCTCTTCGGCTCGACGTCGCGGATGGACCGCCATTGCAACTGGCCCGGCCATCCCGAGGAGCCTGGGCGGATCTGGACCTCCGGCCGCGGCGGGAATGGGTCTGGCCGCCGTGGAAGCGCTGGAGCGGGGTGAGGCCGCCGCTGCCTTCGTGGCCGTCCGGGCCCCGGGTCACCATGCCACCGCCTCTCAGGCCATGGGCTTCTGCCTGCTCAACAACGTGGCGGTGGCCGCCGCGTCCCTGGTGGCCAGAGGCCAGCGGGTGCTGATCCTGGACTGGGATGTCCCCCCCCGGCAGCACGGGCGAGGCCGCTCGGCTGGCCATGGAGAAGGTGGTAGCTCCGGCCGCCGAGTCCTTCGTCCCCGACTGGCTGCTCATATCGGCCGGATTCGACGCCCACCGGGAGGACCCCCTGGCCGATCTGGCCTGGACGGCGGGAGACTTCGCCGACCTGACCCGGGACGCCTGCTCGCTCCTGCCTCGCCCCGGGCGAGCAGTCGCCTTCCTCGAGGGCGGCTATGACCTGTCGGCCCTCGCCCTCTCCTCGGCCGCCACCGTGGCCGCCATGGCCGGAGTGGGCTATCGCCCGGAGGCGCCCAGCTCCGGCGGTCCCGGTCGGGAGGCCGTCCTGGCGGCCGGCCGGAGCCGGGAACGCCAGCTCAGTGGAGCCGAGCAGTGAGGGAAGGCCCCATCCTGGTAGGAGCGGACGGGCAAGGGGCCTCAGTTGGCAAAGTCCCATCCCCCCACCCGATGGTGCTGGGCGAAGACGTTCTTGGCAATCAGGATGCGATGGACCTCATCGGGCCCGTCGGCCAGCCTCAGCGTCCGGGCGGTCTGGTACATCCGGGACAGGGGCAGATCCCCGGATACCCCGGCCGCTCCCCAGACCTGGATGGCCCGGTCGACGACGCGGTGGTAGGCGGCGAGGACGAAGACCTTGATGGCGGATATCTCGGTGCGGGCCGGCTGGCCGCCGTCGATCTTCTCCGCACAGTGGAGGGTCATCATCCGGGAGGACTGAACATCCATATAGGAGTCGGCCACGAAGGCCTGGAATGGGGCGCACGTTCATGGGCACCCTATGAACCCATGAGACCGCGAGGGAAAGGAACAGGGCGGCGATGGTGCCTACCTGACCTAAGGGCGGCGGAGCGTCGCTCGCCGGGGCACCGACGCCTCGTCCAGCCGGTGGTGAACCTCGACCAAGGCGGAGGCGATCTGGTGACGACCCGAGCGGGGGCGGCTCAGCAGCTCGCACAGCAGGTCCTCCAGCGGCCCAGCGACCTCGGGTCCGAGCTCGACGGCCAAATCCCATATCTCCAGGAGTGACGCGGACAGCTGACCGAGCGGCAGGCGGGTGGGAGCCGCGGTCAGGTCGGCTTCCAGCAGCTCCACCGCCTCCGTGAGCCGGTCGCGACAGGAAGCTGAGGCGTCCCCCCGCAGCGGGTGGAAGCCGGCCGGCGCATCAACATCGATGGTGTCCGATTCGGACAGGAGCCAGCTGAGGTTCCCTGGAAGACTGTCCTCGTCCAACTCGGCATGGCACCAGATGCCGGGATCGCTCACGCGGGTCAGGCTCATGGGATCCAACCTTTCTTCCTTGTCTGTCACCAGCCTCAGCCGGCCAGGGGCGTCGGAGAAGGGCCATAAAGTCACCACTCCTCTCCTCGCTCTGTCACCCGACCGGCGGCCCCGAAGGGGCCCGCCCTAAACCCACCATCCCCAGGTGTTCCGCCTGATGGCCACCACGCCCACCGCCTACCGGGTCGCCGATGCCCACCTTCCCCGTCTGCGGGCAGGACGGGCCCAGGCCCGTGCCGCGATGTGAGCCGCTAGGCGGCCCCGGATCTGTCCGCCTGATGGCGAGGTCGGCGTGGATGTAGAGGTCGGCTGTGTCTACGCGCTCGTGGCCGAGCCAAAGGGCGACGACGGCTTGGTCGACCCCTGCGGCCAGTATTCGCACGGCACAGGGAGAACGTGGGGGTAGGACGTGTTTGTCCCTCCAGCGTCGGGCGATCCACCGAAACCTGAGGCTGAGATCTAGGCGTCTCCGGGTTCCGAGTAGGCCATCAACGACCTTGACCGGGTCGGCGGGCGTCATGACGCAGTCATGCGCGTCACCCATCTGTACCGGATCCATTGAGTGTCGAGGCCACGCGAAGGGCCCTCTATGTCGGCCTTTCGTGGCCAGCCGGACCGGTCGGGTTTGACAAGGGCATGTGACCACGGTCACAATAACTAGTTACCACTTGGAATAAACAAACGACCGCCCGCTAAGTGGGGAGCCGTGGCTCATGGACGTCAACAGACCTCAAGAGCGTGCCGTCACCTACGTCGAAGGTGGAGCCGGCGGCGGCGGCGGGATGGCGCTTCACGATCACCGACAACGGCATCGGAATCGATCCGGCACATCGTGAGCGCATCTTCGCCATGTTCAAGCGGCTCCACAGCCGCGAGGACTATCCAGGCACCGGGATCGGCCTGGCCCTGGTCAAGAAGATCGTCGAACGCCACGGGCAGGCGTGTCAGCGTCGAGGACAACCCCTGCGGAACCGGCAGCCGGTTCTGGTTCACGCTTCCGGCCGAGGAGGCCCCATGACCACAGCGGGCTCCAGCGGAGGCGTCCTTAGCGCGTCAGGCGGCCGACCCGTCGACATCCTCTTGGTGGAGGACAGCCCCTCCGACGTGGCATGACCGTCAATGCTTTCCGCGAGGGACCCATCGCCAACGACCTTCACGTCGTCACCGACGGGGACCAAGCCCTGGCCTACCTGCGCAAGCAGCCACCGTTCACCGATGTCCGACGACCCGACCTCGTGCTGCTCGACCTGAACCTGCCCAAGCTCGACGGAAGGGACGTGCTCGCCCAGATCAAAGGCGACGATGACCTCAAGATCATCCCTGTGGTGGTCCTCACGACATCGTCAGCCGAGACCGATATCCTCCGCTCCTACCAGCTGCACGCCAACTCCTATGTCACCAAACCCGTCGGGGTCGATGGCTTCTTCGCCGCCATCCGCTGCATCGAGGAGTTCTGGCTGGCGGTGGTTCGCCTTCCAGGTGGTGGGGGACGGTGACGCGCCTGGGGCAGAGTGCATATCCCGCCATGGCAGGCCTGTCCAACCCCCCGGACGTGCTTAACGTCCTGATCATCGAGGACAACCCGGTCGACGCCACGCTAGTACGAGCCCTTCTCGCCGATGAGCTGGGCGACACCCAGCACTGCGTGCTGGCCAAGACCCTCGGGGAGGCACGGGCTGCGTTGGAAGACGCGTCCCCCTCCTGCATCCTGCTCGCCCTCGGGCTCCCCGACAGGGATGGCCTGGCCACCCTCGACGAGGTCATCACCGTCGCGCCTGACACCGCCATTGTTGTCTTCACCGGCCTCGATGACGACCGAGCGGGCCGCGAGGCAGTGGCCCATGGTGCTCAGGACTACCTCGTCAAGAGCAAGACCGATGCCAGCCTTCTCGTTCGGGCCCTGCGCTACGCCGTAGATCGCAAGCAGGCCGACACGGCACGCCGACAGAGTGAGGAGCGCTTCCATTTCGCCATGGACAGCATGGTTGACCCGGTTTTCATCATGGGTTCCGTCCGGGATGCCGGGGGCGACATCTTCGACTTCAGGTTTGACTACGCGAATGCCGCTGCCTGCGCGCTTATCGGTCTCCCACTCGACCAGGTCGCTGGTCTGACCCTGGCCGCCGTCGTGCCGGCACAGGGCGGGGAGCTGATCGCTGCCTATCGCAGCGTGGTCGAGACCGGTGAAGCTCTCACCGGTGACCAGGGTTATCACGGGCTGCTCAACACCGGCGGCGATGCCCCGCTGGTGATGGACGTGAGCGTCGTTCCCTTCGGCGACGGCTGTTTGATGAGCGCCCGGGACATCACGACGCGAACGGTTGCCGAGCGTGCGGAACGGGCCAACACGGCCAAGAGCGAGTTCCTGTCGCGCATGAGCCACGAGTTGCGCACGCCGCTCAACGCCATCCTCGGCTTCGCCCAGCTACTAGAGATGGACGCGCTGACCGGCGAGTCGGCCGAGCACGTCGGGCACATCAACCGGGCCGGCCGGCACCTCCTCGGCTTGATCAACGAGGTCCTCGACATCAGCCGCATCGAAGCCGGCCAGATCGAGCTCTCCCCCGGGCCGGTGCAACTCGCAACCCTCTTGGCTGAGACGTTCTCGCTTGTCTCCGGGCTGTGTGAACAGCTCGGAGTCGAGACGCGCCTCGACGTGCCCGCCGATCACTGGGCCCGGGCCGACCGGCAGCGCCTCAAGCAGATCCTGCTCAACCTGTTGTCCAACGCGATCAAGTACAACCGGGCGGGCGGGCGTGTGTGGGTGACCTCGACGGTCTTCGAGGGTCGGCTCCAGACCCGGGTGCAGGACACCGGCCAGGGAATCCCCGAAGGTCGTCTGGGGGAACTGTTCGTGCCCTTCAGCCGCCTGGGCGCCGACAGCACCGGGATCGAAGGCACCGGTCTGGGCCTGTCCCTGTCCCAGGCGCTAGCCGAGGCGATGGGCGGCCGCCTAAGCCTGGAGGCGTCGTCACCAGGGGGCACCACCTTCCTCCTCGAAGTCCCGGTCTCCGAGCCGACGACGGGCGACGCCATCCGGGTCGAGGCGCGACACGCCGCCGAACAGGCCGACGCCGACCACCACCAGCGTCCGGTTGGTGACCACATCATCCTCTACATCGAGGACAACCTGGCCAACATCGACCTTGTCGAGAACATCATGCGGACGCGGCCCAACCTCACCCTCATTCCCGCCATCCAGGGCAGTCTCGGCCTCGATCTTGCCAGCACCAAGCGGCCTTCGCTGATCCTGCTCGACCTGCACCTCCCTGGCCTCTCCGGGGGGGAGGTCCTCCGCCGCCTGAAGGCCGACCCCGGTACCGCTGCCATGCCCGTGGTCATCCTCACCGCGGATGCCATCAACGCCAAGCCGGAGCACTATCTGAGCCTGGGAGCGCGGGCATTCCTCACCAAGCCGATCGACGTCCGCCGGTTCCTCGAGACCATCGACACCGTCCTCGTCGAGGTCGAGAGCCCATGACGATCGCCGGCCGGGCCTCGACCACCACGATCCTCTACGTCGAAGACGACGCCGTCAACCAGGAGCTCATGCGCAGCGTGATCCGCAAGCGACCCGGCGTCCGGCTCGTGATCGCAGGGTTGGGAGCCGACGCCATCGAAGCCGCTGTCGCCGAACGGCCCAGCTTGATCCTGCTCGACCGCCACCTTCCAGACATGACCGGCGAAGAGGTCCTCCGGCTCCTACGAGCCAGAGAGGAAACCCAGGCCGTCCCCGTGGTGGTCGTATCCGGCGACACTGCCACGACCCGACCTGGCGAAGCCGCGCTGGACGTCATCGGCTATCTCACCAAACCTATCGACATCCCTGAGCTGCTCTCCTACATCGACCGGGTGCTCGGCCCACACGGCCCGGACTGCTCGGGACGCATCGACCCGCCGGCCGACACCGATGGATCAGGGGTAATCGGGGGATGACGGCCGGAGGGGACCGATTACCGGCTGAACCGGTCGACGAACGTTGGGTTGTCGTCGTCGCTGACGACGACGAGATGGCCCGTGAGCTGGTGGTCCGCTATTTCGCCAAGTTGAAGCTGGTGAACCGGGTCGTGCATGCAACCGACGGCGATGACGCGGTTCGAGTGCTGGCAGAGGAAAGTCTCTGTCCCGCCTTGGTGCTGCTGGACCTGGAGATGCCTGGCCGCTCGGGGCTCGAGGTGCTGCGCTGGTTGCGTGGCGAGCGTCGTTTATCCGACGTGCCGGTGGTCATGCTCACCGGCTCGGCAGAGCTTGACGAGGTGGACGAGGCCTACGCCCTTGGGATCTCGTCCTACTTGGTGAAGCCGGTGGGCTTCGCTGCCCTGCAAGACGTTATCCGCCAGCTTGGCCTGGCGTGGGCGCTCGTGCCGTCCCGCCGGGAGGCCTGAGAGTGTCCCGTCCGAGAGGCGCTGGGCCGGGCCAGCTTCGGGAGCTGACCATCGGAGGCCACAGAGGCGCTCATCCGGCCCCACTCCCGGGGCAGGCCAACTCGCCTGGATCGAGCGGGGCCTCGACGGCTCTCCGGGGCGGAGCGCTGCTCTCCAACCCGTCGACGGCGGCGGCGATGTTCTGGGCGGGAGGAGCCTTCGCCTGCGTCTCCGTCCTGCCCTTGGAGAGGTGGCCAGGGCACTCCGTCGTCGTCCTGGTCATTCTTGCTTGGGTCTGCTCGGCGGGCTGTGGCGTGCGCCTCGCCGCCCGCAGGGCGCTACCGCCCTGGACGCTGCACGTGGACACCGCCCTGGCTACGGGGGTGATAAGCGTCCTCGGAACCATCGGGGAGACCCCCCATGTCGACTTCGTTGACCTCTACGTCTGGATCGGGATCTTCTCCGCCTTGTACTTCCCTCCCCGCGCCGTGTTCGCCCATGTCAGTGGTGCCGGGTTCGCGTACGCCACGGTGCTCGCCCTCCGACCCATGACCAGCGACCCCGTGATCGACTGGCTGGCGGTCTTCGGCCCCGTGACAGTAGCCGCGGCAGTGGTATCGGTGCTGGTGGCCGAGCTGCGCCGTACCGCATCGCATGATCCTCTCACCGGCCTGGCCAATCGCGCCCTGTTCGATCACGCGCTTGGCCATGCTCTGGTCCGAAGGCGAGGAGCCGGGCGCTGCGCGGTGCTGGTGATCATCGACGTCGACGACTTCAAAGCGGTCAACGACCGCTACGGACACTCCACAGGCGACGCTCTGCTGTGTGAGGTGGCGTACCGACTGCGTTCACTGGTGCGCGGCGCGGACACCGTGGCCCGCTTGGGAGGCGACGAGTTCGCGCTCGTGCTCGATGATGCTGATCCCCACACGGCCCTCGCGCTCGCCGAACGCGTCACCTCAGCGATGAGGGAGCCCTTCATGGTCGCGGGCGTAGAGATCGCGGCCGGTGTGAGCGCTGGGGTGCACATCCCTGAGCCGGGGGACGCTCTCGACCAAGTGATCCGGCATGCCGACGCCGCCCTCTACGCCGTCAAGGCCGCGGGTGGAGGTTGGGAGCTCTTCGACGCGGCCCGGCACCACCAATTCGTGGACCGCTACCAGCTTGAGCTCGAGCTGCGCGCCGCCCCTGGCCGGGGCGAGTTTGTCTTGCACTACCAACCGATCGTGGAGCTGGCCACCCGCCGCACCGTCGGGGTCGAAGCACTCATCCGCTGGAACCACCCCACCCGCGGGTTGCTCAACCCGCTCGAGTTCATCGAGATCGCCGAGGAGTCAGGGGCGATCATCCAGATCGGCCGATGGGTGATCCGCCAGGCCTGTGCCGACGCCCGGTCATGGCAAGAACGCATCCCCGGTGCCAAACATGTCGGGGTCGCCGTGAACGTGTCGAGACGCCAGCTGCAGAGCCCACACCTCCTCGTCGACGTGTCCGACGCCCTCGGGGTATCGGGACTGCCGGCCGCCTCGCTGACCGTGGAGATCACCGAAACGGTTTTGATGGCCGACACCGCCGAGATCGTCCGGGTGCTCGACAAGCTCAAGGCGTTCGGCGTGATACTCGCCCTAGATGACTTTGGTACCGGCTACTCGTCGCTCTCCCAGCTGCGGGCCCTGCCGATCGACGTGTTGAAGATCGACAAGGCGTTCGTCGACGGAATCGCCCTCGAGGACGAGGAGTGGGCCTTGGCCGCCGCCATCATCCGCCTCGCCGTAAGTCTCCACAAGCGCACCCTTGCCGAAGGGGTGGAGAACGCCTCACAGCTCGCCCATCTCCGCTCGCTGGGCTGCGAACTAGCCCAGGGCTACCTGTTCGCCCGGCCTATGGCGCTCGCGGACCTCGAACAGGTTCTCGCCAGCCCACCCTCACCCACCTGATCGGACCGCCCTACGGGCGCGCCAGCCGCCGGCGCCACGGACGGTGAGAATGGCGCCGAGGTTCCTTCCCCTGGCCCGTCCTTGGAGTTGTCAGCGCGGTCGTGGCTATCCCGGCAGGTCCTCGATGATGGCGAGCAGACGGGCCATGGCCTCATCGAGAGCGGCCCGCAGCCTGTGGACCTCGTCAGGGTCGGGAAGCTTGTCCTCACTCGCCTCGCCTTCGATCCGACCAATGAGCTGGGCGAGGCGGCGCTGACCGAGGGTCGCGGCCGATCCCTTGAGGCTGTGGGCTGTTGCGTGCACACTCGTCGCGTCGCGTCGGGCGATAGCGTCGGCGAGCGCCTCGAGTTTCATCGGTGCGTCCCGTAGGAACAGCTTCACCAAGGCGCGCAACGCCTCCCCTGTCCCGTCGATTCCGGCCAGCTGATCGAGGGCCCCCTGGTCGACACCTTCAACCTGGCCGGACCGCTGGCGTAGCAGCCGGGCTGCGGTTGGGCCCTCCCCACTGAGCAGGCGGGCGAGCGTGACATGGAGTTCCTGGCGGTCGAGCGGCTTGGTGACATGGGCGTCCATACCCGCGGCAATAGCCCGCTCGGCGTCGCCGACCATGGCGCTGGCGATCACCGCGATGATGGGGATTCGGCCGGCGCCCGCCTCTCGGCGGCGGATCTCGGAGGCGGCCGCGTAGCCGTCCAGGACCGGCATCTCGCAGTCCATCAGCACCGCGTCGTAGCGGCGTCGGGTCACGGCCTCGACGGCCTCAGCACCGTCATTGACGGCGTCGACCCCGTAACCGGCGTTCTCGAGGAGCAGTATGGCCAGTCGTTGGTTCACCGCGTTGTCGTCGGCCACCAGGATCCACCCGCCGGCATTGGTCAGGACCGACATCTAGCTATCGAACCTTGTGCGTCGAGCACGATGATGACGTCCGACACGTGCTGAACCAGGGTGGAGAGCCAGCCTTGCCGGCGCGTCTCCAGTCTCCTGGATAAGGGACATCACCTGGTTGGTATCGGCAATTTGCGCCTCTTTCTTGAGCCACTCGCCTGTGGAGCATCGGCGCTATTGCCGTGGACCTCGTATGCGCCCCCGAGCACGGTGCAGCCCCAAGCGCCTGCAACGCCCCGGGGAGTGCGCCAGACTTGTAGCGCACAAGCGCGTGCCCCGTATGACGTCGCTCACACGGTGATCTGCGGGCCAGGGACTATCTCGGGCGTCGTGCGAACGTGGACCGAGGGCATAGCCGCCGGCGCCGGGGCCACGTCCTGCGGGGTGGGACCGGCATCGGGTCTATCCACGACCATCGCGGGGGCCGCAGCACGTAGAGCCTCCAGCCGAGACGACCGGGTCGCGAGTTGAGAGCGCCCCTGGGCGATGACCTCGGCCAGCTCCTTCCCCTCGGCCCGAAGGCGCAGGACGTCGTCCTCCAAGCCGGCCAGGCTGGCGCCCTGGTCGATCCGGGCCTGGGCGGCGAGGCCGGACCAGGCTTCGGCTCGGGTGGCACCGCTGGTCAGTTCTGGGTGCTCGAGGAGCAGACCATCCAGCTCCTCCCGGGCTTGGATGCGGGCCCGACCCCGCAGTCCGCCGGGAGCCAGCCCCGAGCGCGCCAGGTCGGCCCGGAGCATGTCGATCCGCTCGGCCAGGCGGGCCTCGGCCCGAACGGTGGCCGAGGCGGCGACGATGAGAGGCTGTTGCGCCCGGTTGAGGCTCAGGGATGCCTCGACGGCGGCCAGGGCGGCACCCAGCTCGGCCGCCTTGGCCTCGTGGCGGGACAGGACCGCCTCCATGGTCTCGACCAGGGCCTCGGCATGGGTCAGCTCCTCCTCCCACCGGAGCCGGCTCCAGGATCCGGCCGGGGCGGCGGCCAAGGCCTCGCCCCGTTGGGCCAGCTCGGCCCTGGCCGCCTTGGCCCGTAGGCGGACCTGGCCATGGCGGGCCGACCAAGTCTCGTAGACCTTATGGGACTCCTCCAGGCTCGCCAGCTGGGCCCCGAGCCGTTCCTGAGCCAGCTGCGCCCTTTCGGTGCCGGTCGCATCGCCAGCCAGGATGGCCCGGCCCTCCTCCAGCTCGGCCTCCCGCAGCTGAGTCGACAGATCAGCCAGGGCCACCGCCACCCTCGGCGGGGCCGCCTCGGTTCGGGCGGCCTCCACCAAGAGGGTCAGTTCGTCGTCGGACATGGCAGCCAAGGAAACCGGCTCGGTCCTACCTATCGCCAGGGCGGCCCGGTCCCACCAGGCCCGGGCGTCGACCCGGACGGCCGGTGGCCGGGGACCCAGGGGGTTGGTCGGATCGTCCCAGCCGAACGCCTCCCGGTAGCCGGCTATGAGGGGCGCCCCAGCGGCCGAAGGTCCAGCATCGCCCTCCGGGCGCAGCCCCAGCTCGACCGCCCAGGCCGGAGCATCACGCTCCACCGCCTCGGTCAGGGCGGCGATTCGGGCATCCATGGCGGCCGCCACCTCGGCCATCACCGCGTCCAGGTCTCCGCCGTAGGTGGGGGTGAGTTCCGCAAAGGATGACCCCAGCACCACCCGGGCAGCGGACTCGGCCCCACGCAGGCGCCAGTGCAGGACCGCCGCGATGTCCCCGGCATCCTCCAACCCGCGGAGACGAGCGGCGTCGAGAAGGGTGGCGGCGGCGTCCATTCCCGAAGCCTCGATAGCCCGCAGGCGGGTAGCCAGGGCCCCCCAGGCCGGCGAGTCGACCATGTCCCGGGCCAAGGCGGGATCGACCCCGTCGGCCAGCACCTCGGCCCAGCGCTCTCGTCCGGCCTCGGCCAACAGGTCCCCCCAGATGGGGAAGAGCCGATCCAGTCCCACCCGGCGGCGCTCCTCTTCGGCGGCGGTGTCCAGAGCCGAGTGCTGCAGTGGATCGTCCTCCCGGCTCACCACGCCGGCTAGCACCTCGAGTGGGTCGGCCTCGGGGCCGTCGGCATCGGCGCCTTCCGGGCGCACGGTGATCACATAGGCGTAGTTGGCCGCCCTCCCCCGGGTAAGGCCTACGTACAGCCCGGCCCGGGAGGTGACAGACGTGACCAGCAAGTGACAGGCGTCCACCGTTGCGCCTTGGGAAGAATGAACAGTGCCCGCGTATCCGAGCTGGGCCCATTCGCCCAGGTAGGCGGCGTCGAGCTCCACCGTGTCGTTCTGAACCTTGTCATCCCCACCGATCCGGCGGGCGGTCAGCCCACCGGTGTTCACCGCCACCACCTCCCAGCGGTCCCGGTTGGCCACCCAAGAGCCCTCGGTGGTCGGCCGCCCCCGGTCGTTGCGTCGGGTGACGATCACGTCCCCAACCCCGGCCACGTTGTGATCGGCCAGGGGAACCGTGACGGCGTCGTCCACCTTTCCCCGCTCCACCAGCGCGGCCCGGAACCGCTCGGACAGCACGGCGGCACCCTCGTTGGTGTCGGCCAGGAGGAGCACCTCCAGTCCCCGGGCCCAGTCGGCCAGGGCGCCTTCGAGGGCGGCGGACTCCATGTCCTCCGCCTCCCCTCCGGCGATCCGGCCCCGCAGCTCGTAGTCCTGGAGCACCCGCACATCCCCGGAGCGCAGGCGCAGGCTGGCCGCCGCCTCCCAGGGCGCCGAGAACCGCCTGACCTCACCCAGCTGGGCCGCCCCGGTGCGCTCCACCAGCATCCGGAAGACGCCGGAAGCCTCGGGCGAATCGAGCTGGCGGTCGTCGCCCATGAGCACCAACTTGGCCCCCGCCGCGCTCACTAGCCTGACCAGGGCGTCGATGTCGGTCCGGGACGCCATGGCCGCCTCGTCAAAGATCCACAGGTCGCCCGGGGATATCCCGTAAGCGGCGGTCCAGTCGGCGTCGCGGCCGGAGTTGTCTCGCTGGGCGTGTTCCCAGATGACCTTGGCCGTGTTGAGGGCCGGGATGCCGGCGGCGTTGCCCAGCACCCGGGCTGCCGTCTCCGATGGAGCGAGTCCGAGCACCCTCCCGCCCCCGGTGCGCCAGGCCCGGGCCAGGGCGGCCATGGCGAAGGTCTTACCCACCCCCGCGGGGCCGAGGACGCACTGGGTCACCCGCCCGGAGCCCAGCACGTCGCGCACCACCAGGTCCTGGTCGAGTCCCAGCCCGGCCCCGGCCAGCACCGCGCCGGCCCGCTGGGAGCTGACCCGAGGGCCATCGGTGCGCCCGGCGGCGGCCAGGATGCGCCGCTCGGCGGAAAGCGCCCCGGTGGTGGTGTAACGCTCGACCCCGTGTTGGCGGTAGACGGAGATTCCATCCGCGGCCCGCCGCAGCCGCTCGGGCACGCAGAAGGCCTCGGGGAGGCTCAGGCCGACCACGCCCAGCTCCTTTGATCGGGTGGTGACGGCTGTCTCCACCAACGCGTCCACCCGGCCCAGCAGGGCGTTGGGATCGGTGCCGGCGGTGACGGCTAGCTGTCTCGTCACCACCCGGGCCAGGTCGTAGCGGGTCCAGGTGGAATGGCTCTCCTCCAGCTCCACCAGAGCGTTGGCGACCACGGCGTTGTCCTCGGCGGGCTCGGAGGGATCTAGTTCGGAGTCGTGGAAGAGCCGGTTGTCCACCGCCGCCTTCCACACGTCCCGCAGGGTCGCACCGAGGCGCTGTTTGGTCTCGGCCGACCAGCGAGCCAGGGCCTCTTCGGTGGTCTCGGCCCCGTCCTTCTTCTGTCTGGTCTGCAGCGTGGCCCAGCCCGCCATCTGGGAGGCCAGCCAGTCCGAGGGCGCATAGCCGTGGGCGGCCTCGTAGGCCTCGGCCATCTCGCCCACCCGGGCGGTGATCTGGCCCCGCCGGGTGGAAAAGAGCCGACAGACCTCCTCGGGCACGCCCACGATCTCTCTGGCTCCGCCCTCCTTGCGGACTTCGTGGCGCACCCCGAGGGAGGCCTCCAGGGCGGCCTCTCGAACCCGGTCATAGAGGGCCCCGGCCGAGGCGGCCACCCGGTAGATGGCCCGGGCATCCAGGCTCCGCCAGGCCCCGTCCGAACAACGCACGCGGTTGAGAACGGCGTTGTGGGTATGTATCTGGACATCTCCTGAGCGCGACATGCGGTGGTCGAAGGAAGCCACCACCCAACCGGTGGTCTCCACCGAGCGGATGCCGGAATGCCCGGTCCGGGACCACGCCGCCTCCCGCTCCAGATAGGCCAGGGCGGCGTCCACCCCGGCGTGATGGGCGTCCCATATGGCCTGTCGTCCTGCCTCATCAGCCGCGGCCCACAGCACGCTGGTCGATTTCGGAGGAGAAAACGTCAGATCAAAACCGGCCACCGATCGGCGCTCGCCCCGCCGGCGCAGGAGGGCCTCCCGCTCGGCCCAGTCACTCTCGCCCTGGGCCCGATAGACGACCTCCTCGGCTTCGATCTCCACCGGGCCCAGGCCGTCGGCCACCAGGCCCGCTTCCCGGGTTACCCAGTCCCGGCGGACCTTGGCCACATGGGCAGCCCGAGCCGCCTCGATGCGTTCGGCCAGGGGACGGAATACCGACGCCGGCCGGCCCAGCTCCACTGGCTCGGTCGGATGCAGGAGCAGGCCGAAGACCCGCTCCATCGCCTCCGGGGTCACTTCTCCGGCCAGGCCCAGCTCGGGTAGGGCGGCACTCCCGGCCCAGCGTCCGGGGGCCTCGCCCCGGGCCACGTCGACCAGGTAATAGTCGTCAGCGCCGCCGGCGACGGCGTCGATGAGGTAGGCCCACCCACCCCCGGCGAAGATCTTTCCGACAGAGAGCATTCATGGCCCTATCCGGACCTCCAGGGGGCCGATCGTCAAAAAACTTTCTGAAAAACTTCCTGGCTCGCCGGTGCCCACAGGCGGGACGCCGGCCACCTTCATCATCAGGAGATGCAGAGGTGTGTGGGATCCGGCTTTTGACTTTCGGGCCTTCCGCCGCGCTCGGGAACCGGCCCGGCAGGGGCTCTGCGCCGAGCGCGGCTGACGGCCCGGGGGGTTCCCAAACGGGCATCGCCCGTGTAACCATCCGCTTCCTCGGGCCAGATACGGGCCCGGATGGGGAGAGGAGCTGGGATGACAAAGCGCGACGGGGCCCTGGTGGAGGCTCAGGCCAGGATGCGCTCGATGGCCGTCCGCCAGGACCTGATCGTGCGGGGATGGTTCAAGGCCGCCGCCGAGCTGGAGTCCCTGGGAGCCGAGGAGCAGACCCTACGGGCCCGCCATGGCGCTGAGCTCGAGGTGCTGGGCGCCCGGCGCTCGGCCCGGGAGGCGCGTTTGGCGGAGATGACGGCCGCGGTGGCGCTGACCCTGGGCGATGACGCCCGGGCGGCCGAGGTGCTCGGCACCTCGGAGCGCAAAGTTATCCAGGCCCGCCGGTCCGTATCCCTGCCGTCGGTAACCGAAGCCATCGACCGGGTGTTGAAGGCGCGCCAGGCGATGACCAGGACGCCGGACCCAAGTGCAGTGGCGGGCTGAGCCAAGCGCGCCAGAAGGGCCGCCACCGGGTGGTGGCGGACCCTGGCTGTGGCGGTCCTAGAAAGCCGGCTCGCCCTCGTTGACGGCGGCTGCCTCGGGCGCCTTGCGCTCGTTCTTGGTGACCTTGGCCGAGGCCCAGCGCAGGCGGTTGGCGATGTCCTCGGCGTCGATGATGACCAGGTGAGCCGAGGGGTCCGGTTCCAGCAGCCAGATCTGCTCGCCCTGCCTGTGCGGCCACTGGGTGGGGAACTCGATCCACGCCGAGGTTCGGCGCTCTACATCCCAGGTGGAGGTGAAGAAAGCCTGATCGGGTTTCTCGGCGGGCTGGGTTGGCCATGCGCATCGGACGAAGCCCGAGTTCGGCACTCCGACGCCCTTCCAAGCCTGGTTGCCGAGTCCGCACTCGGCGACGGTCACCGTCGACAGAACCGGCTTCGGTTCGGCGCTCATGGGCTATCCCGCCTTACCTGACCAGAGCGGACAGATGGAGCTGGGCACCAAGGCGAGGGTAGGCGCAGTGATCGGACCACCTGGGCACCCATCAACAGGGACCAAGCGCTCGTCCGAGGGTAGGGAGCGCCACTGACCAGGTCTGTGCGGCTGATGGCCCTTGGCGGGGCCCCGGCCACGGCGTACCCTCGGTCAGGCGCGGAGGGGCGGTGGCACAATGGCTGGTGCTGAGGAGAAGTGGCAACGGGCGCGGTTGATACCAGTCACAGGGCTGGTCGGAACCGACGAGCAGGAGCGGCGGGGTACGTCAGTGTTCCTGTCGGTGCTCGGCGCTGTCCGGGAGTTCGGGCGGGCCATCACCATGCGCCTCGGCGCGCCGTCCGGGAGCATCGAATGCTTCATCGAGGTCGAGTTCGTCCTTGGTGACCGAAAGGTCCGTCCGGACGGGCTCATCCGGGTGCTCGGTCGGGGCAACAAGACCTGGACAGCGCTCGTCGAGGTGAAGACCGGGCGGAACCAGCTCAAGGCCGACCAAGTGGAGGACTACCTGGAGGTAGCCCGCCTTCGGGACTACGACGCTGTCATCACCACCAGCACCCAGCTGGCGCACCAGCCTGGGGTGCATCCGCTTGCGGTTGATCGCCGCAAGACAAAGAAGGTGGCCCTGCATCACCTGTCGTGGAGCGAGATCCACACCGAGGCGCTTATGGAGCAGCTCAACCACTCGGTCTCTAACCCCGACCAGGCCTGGATCCTGGCCGAGTTCATTCGCTACCTCGAAGAGCCCAAGTCCGGGGCGCTCGAGTTCGTGGACATGGGGGAGAACTGGCCCGCCGTGCGCGAGGCGGTCGCCAACCGCACCGTGCGCCCCGGCGACCCTGCCGCCAGGGAGATCGTGCGCCGCTTCGACCAGCTGGTGTCCTACGCCGGGATGCACCTCTCGCAGCACCTCGGGGTGCTCGTGCGCACCGGCGCCACCCGCAAGGATCTGGACGACCCTGCGGCGAGCCTGGACGCGCAGGTGGCCGGGCTCGTGGCCAGCGGGCGCCTCATCGGAACCCTTGTCGTCCCGAACGCCATCGCGCCCTTCGAGGTGGTGGCGGACCTCCGGGCCAGCAAAGTGTCGTGCCAGCTTATCGTGGCCGCCCCCAAGAGCCGCAAGACGGCGCGGGGCCAGGTGGGCTGGCTCACCGGGCAGCTGCCCGACCCGCCCGGCGAGCTCTTCGTGCAGGCGACAACCCTCTATTCGAGGCATCCGGGCCCGGCCTGCCCCTTCCAAAAGGTGGCCGAAGACCCGATGGTGCTCCTCGACGGGGCGAAGACCGAACTGCGGGAACTGAGCCTCACCCTCATCCGCCCGGCCGGCGCCAAGCGTGGCCGGGGCCAGGGTTGCTTCATCGACTCGGTGATCAAGCTGGTGGAGGAGTTCTACGGGCAGGTGGTCCAGGAGCTCAAGCCGGCGGTGCCGCTGGCCCCGAAGGTCAAACCCAGCCAGGAAGCCGGTGACCAGGTCGGTGACCAGGTTCTCGCCGACCTCCTCACCGAAGCCCCCGATAGCGGGGCCGTCCCGAGCGATGGGGTCGTCGGGCCCTCGGTGCCGGTGGCGGACCTCTCCATGCCTGCGCTGCCGGCTCAGGCGGCGCCCACGGGCTTAGCCCGGTAGCGCTCGGGATCCGGCCCGGCAGGGGCCCGCCTCCAGAAGGCGCGCTGAGCCGAGAACCAGGAGCAGTCAAGGTCCGGCGCCAGCCGGTCCCGTAGGGACGCCGCAGGCGACCTTGACGGCCCCGCTCGTGACTGCCTGGGCCCGGCCACAGTGGAGCCAGCCCCGGCCGGGCGGCCGGGGCGTGGTAGCGCCGTCCCTACCCCGAGGGTCGTCGCCGGCGCGCCCGCACAGCGGTGGAGACAACTTTTTCGAGAAGTTTTTTGACAAACGGCCCTCTGGAGGTCCGGAAAGGGAGTGGGAGGCAACGGGTGCCGCCAGAGGAGGGCTGGGTGAAGGTGAGCAATGGACCGAGGTGGACCTGGCAGGGAGAGCGGGAGGGTCGCGTCATCCCCCTTCCGACAGCGGGCGACGATGTCGTCGAGGTCGTCGGCTCCGGAGGTCGACTTCTGGTCAGTCCGGAGATCGCCTCCGATCTCCTCTGCATCGGGAGGACGAAGCTCTACGAGCTGTTGGCCTCGGGCGAAATAGAGTCCGTCCGGTTGGGTTCCTGTCGGCGGATCCCGATGCGGGCACTGGAAGACTTCGTGAGCCGACTTCGCCGGTCCGGCCGGCCTCGCAGTGTCACAGGAGCCTGGGACGATCTTGGCGCGTCCGACAACGGGGGTCAGGTATGAGCATCAGCCGTAGACAGACGGCCACCGGGTGGGCCTACGACGTCCGCTTGCGCCGGCCTGATGGGCGCCAGTACAAGCGGTCCTTCCCGACCAAGAAGGCGGCGGTCGAGTTCGAGGCGGCCGAGCGTCTGGCTGTCCGGGCCGGGGAGTGGCTTGACCCCGCGGCGGGCCAGGTCAGCTTCAAGGAGTACTCGGGTGCCTGGTTGACCCAGCGCAGCGACCTCCGGCCCCGCACGGTCGACCTGTACCGGTGGCTACTGGCCAAGCACATCTGGCCCGGGCTCGGCCAGCGCCAGCTCGGTGAGATCAGGACGGCGGAGGTGAGGGAGTGGCGGGCCGACCTCATGGCCGGCGGTCTCGGCTCGAGCACGGTGGCCAAGGCCTACCGGCTGCTGCGCACCATCCTGGGCACGGCCCTTGAGGACGGTCGCATCTCGAAAAACCCCTGCGCCATACGCGGCGCCGGCATCGAGCGGACGCCGGAACGACCGGTGGCGACCCTGGAGCAGGTCTACGCCCTGGCCGGGGCGGTCCCTGTGAGGAACCAGGCCCTGGTCCTCCTGGCCGCCTTCTCTGGGATGCGGCTAGGGGAGCTTCTCGCGCTCCAACGGGAGCGGATCGATCTCGAGGCTGGCGTCGTCCACGTCACCGAATCCCAGCACGAGCTGGTCGACCGCCGCATCGTTACCGGACCGCCAAAGACCGAGGCGGGACGGCGTACGGTCAGCATCCCTCCGCACCTCTTGCCGGTCCTGGCCGAGCAC
>Ga0307373_10006493_pt1 | contig 18561 bp, 14 predicted proteins | sample OX2MG_FD_202534 | JGI IMG/M metagenome (GOLD analysis project Ga0307373, IMG submission 202534) | Soil microbial communities from Risofladan, Vaasa, Finland - OX-2 | ecosystem: Environmental > Terrestrial > Soil > Coastal area > Acid sulfate soil | place: Finland: Risofladan, Vaasa | collected...
CGCGGTGCTGGATGCGGGTCGCGCGGCGCTGCCCGTCGGCAAGCTCGCGCAGGATCGGCACGGTGGCGGGCTTCAGCTCGGCCAGTTGCTTCGTCAGCTCGGCCGCTTGGCGCCGAACTGGTTCCAACTCCGGCGCCAGCGACAGGTAATGCATCGCGACCAATTCGGCCTGCGCCGCGGTGCGTTGGCCGGCGGGCACGCGCAGCGCTTCGACCACCAGGGGCGGCGTGTGGGCAAGCTCGGCCGCCCGCGGGTCGAAAGCAAGCGACAGCCGGAAGCGTCCCAGCGTGTGGTTGGCAAGCTGAGAGGCGTGCGCGAGCGTCACGGTAAGCTTCGCCCCGGCCTTGAGTTCAGTGCCGCTCTTGGCCAACAGCGTCAACGAATGCGCCATGCCCGTCGCGCCGCCGATCGCCCAACCTTTCTGCTTCGAGGCGGGGTTGACCATGACGTGCATCGCATCGAAGCCGGCTTGCGTGTAATCGGCAACCGCCACGTTCAGCTCGACCTTGCGCGCTCCGTTGGTCGCAAACTCCGCGCTGGGTTTAGGGGCGGCGGCCACGGTCTGTTGCCACAGAGGCTCGCGAAGCTCGTCGAGCACCAGCAGGCGAAAGTTGCTCAGGCGTTCCTCGGTGGTGGGGTCGGTGCGATTGAAGACGACGATCCGATCGATGGGCTGAGCGGATTTGAGATCGACTTCCCACCAGGGGTTCTCCGAAGAGGCCGTGTGCGTGGTCGACTTGGCTTCGAAGTAGCGGCCGTCGGTGTTGCCGTCGATGGCCAGTTTCGCCGTTCCGTCGAAGGCCGTGCTGCTTTGCGAGGCATCGCCCCGGGGTGCCACGTTTTCGCCGCCGTGGAAGACCTGCACCTCGGCCAGCGAAAGGATCTTGTCCGTGCCGGGCAATTCGATCCGCACGTACCGCCCGGCCGGCGCCAGATCGGCGGGCGGCGTGACCACGACGTCGGTTCCGGTGAGCACGAAATTGCCGTCGGCGTGGCCGGGGCCTTTGCCCGCCAGCGACTCGTCGGGAAGGGCCTCGAGCTTCAGCGCCCACAGTGTAGCGGGCACGCTGCTTCTGCCGTCGGCCAGGGTGTTCGCCGCCAAGGGAATTTCGAGTGTGTAGGTATCGTTGGCCGCCCCGGCCGCGACGCGCACGTCGCCGTCGCCGGCCAACGTCACGGCCGCGCCGGCTTGCGAAACGACGGCGGCCGGTACCAGCGGCAACCACTTCAAATCGAGTGGGAAGCTCCGCTCCCAGCGCTCCTGGGCGGCCCGCAACTCATCAGTGGGCGTGCGCAAAGTTAGCTCCAACGAGGCCAGTTGCTCCTGCCATGCCGCCCGCTGGCGCTGTTGCTCGCCTGTATACACCGGTAGCAGCGGCGATTCATCCCCCCGATCGGCGTCCTCGGTGTTGTTGAAGAAGGCGAAGAAGCGGAAGAAGTCTTCCTGCGTGATCGGGTCGTACTTGTGGTCGTGACACTGGGCGCAGGCCACGGTGGTGCCCATCCAGACGGCCAGGGTCGTATTGACCCGGTCGACGACGGCGACGTTGCGGAACTCTTCGTCGTTGGTGCCGCCTTCGTTGTTGGTCAGCGTGTTGCGATGAAAGGCCGTGGCGATGAGCTGCTCCTCGGTCGCGCCGGGCAGCAGATCGCCCGCCAGTTGCTCGACAGTGAACTGATCGAAAGGCTTGTTCGCGTTCAGCGAGCGGATCACGTAGTCGCGATAAAGCCAGATCGTGCGCAGCGGATCGTCGGCGTAGCCGGCCGAATCGGCGTAGCGGGCCAGGTCGAGCCACATGTGCGCCCAATGCTCGCCATAGGACGGCTTCTCCAACAGCCGTTCGACCAGCTTTTCGTAGGCCCGCGGATCGGTGTCGGAGACGAAAGTGTCGGCTTCTTCGATGGTGGGCGGCAAGCCGGTAAGATCGAGCGACACGCGGCGCGCCAGCGCGTAACGGTCGGCCTCGGGCGACGGCTGCAATCCATCGCGCCGCAGCCGGCTGACGATGAAGCGGTCGATTTCATTTCGCAGCCAGGCGTCGTCTTGTACCGCGGGCGGTACCGGCCGAACGGGTTTCGCGTACGACCAATGCCCGGCGTACTTCGCCCCCTCGCGAATCCAGGCCGTCAGCAGCTCGATCTCCCGCGCGCTCAGTTTCTTACCGGTCGAGGGGGGCGGCATCGCGTTGTCGGGATCGGACGAGGTGACGCGGGCGATCAACTCACTCGTTTCCGGCTGGCCGGGCACGACCGCGGCATAGCCTCCCAGGTCGGCCGTCGCCCCTTCGGCCTTATCGAGCCGCAAGCCGTCGGTTCCTCCTTTGCGCGCGGCCGGGTCCGGCCCGTGGCATTTGAAACACGTGTTCGACAGGATCGGTTTGATGTCGCGGTTGAAGTCGATCGTGCTATTACCCGCCGGCTCGGCGGCGAGGCCGGGGCTGGAAAGCGCCAGCAGGGTCAACGACATGCCAATCCATGCGAACAGGCGACCCGACCCGATCAGCAGGTATCCCGGCGTTAGCCCCGTTGATGCATGCAAATTGCGAGTTTTCGGCCGCCCCCTCGCCGGCTTGTCCGGCAGGAGCGGACAGTTTGGAAGGCTAAGGCATCGCTCCATTTCACCTCTCTCAATACTTTCCGTCCCGTGGTCCGGCTCCCCGCCACCGCAGGTGGCGGGGAGCCGGACCATGTTCCGAGTCCTACCGACCCGTCGGAGAACGTAAAACGCTTCGGCAGATCGAGCGGGCATGGCCTGCGACCCATTCATCGGAGGGATTCAAGGACTGCGGTGAGAACTCTATTCCACCACACGGACGCGGAAAAGTCCATCCGCCGGCGTCGAAACACGTCGAAACACTGAAAACGCCCGAAACCGCGGCTCCCAAGACGCCGGCGTGTGTGGCGCAGGCGTCCCGCCTGCCAGGCCCCGACGTCCGCTTGCCAAAGGTTTCGGCGCACGGATGAACGGCGTTTGTCCGCGGCGACAAGTCTGTTGAAAAACCGTTGCAAGCCGTCGCGCCAACGGCTAGCATGAAGGGGAATCGGCAGGATCGACGGTAATGGAGGAAGTCATGGACATGGACGCGGTTTCAAGTTCCCCAGAGGAGTCGCGAGGCTGAAATGGAAAACGTCAATGCCCTAGCCGGCACGATGGGCGATGCCACTTATCTTTTCTTGGCCATGAACGGCCTGTGGGGCGCTTATTGCTTTATCGTCGTCTGGCGGCGATTGCGCCAGCTCAGCTTCCGCACTCGGCGCGCCGCCGAGGATTTCGTCGATGAGGTCTGTGAACGGGTCGTTTCCAGCGACACCGACGGGGCGCTCGACCTCTGCGAGGGCGACAGCCGCGCGCTGCCTCATTTTTCCCACGAGGCGATCCTCAACGCCGAAATGCCTCCCACGAAACTCCGCAAAATGTTGGCCGAGCATTTCCAGCAAGACGTGCTGATGGACCTCGATCACCGCATCAGTTGGATCGTGACGGCGATCAAGGCCGGTCCGCTCTTGGGCCTGTTCGGCACGGTGCTAGGGATGATGGCCGCCTTCGGCCGGATCGGGACGGGCGAGAAGGTCGAGCCGCACCATATCGCCAAGGAAATCAGCATCGCCCTGATTTGCACCGCGATGGGCCTGCTCACCGCGATCCCGCTCAACTTCCTGCTCTCGATCGTGCGCATCAAGATGCACAAGATGCAGGATTCGGTCAGCGCCGGGCTGGGGAAACTGCTCGACGTGATCACGTCCGGCGAAATGGCCCAACAGGAAGTCCGTTAAGTCGTAGGCACACTCCGCGTGCCGCCACATTCGGCGAGGTCCCTGGAGTCCAAGTCATGCAAGGAGCCGAGTTGTTCGCCGCTGAAGGCGAAGATGGCTCGCTGCTGCCAGCCAAGCGGCACGAGGAAGAAGCGAACTTCGACATCACGGCCATGATCGACCTGGTGTTCATGATGAACATCTACTTCATGGTCACGGCCCTGGTTTCGGCCATGGCCGAGATCGACCTGGCGCAGGCGGCGCACTGCACGGCGGCCGACACCGACGGCGCGGTGATCATCAACGTCGTGGCGGGCGGGGGCGAACGCGGCGCGCAGGTGACCATTGGCGAAGCGAGCGACGCCAAACCGATCGCGGCGGCCGACCAGGAGAAGACAATCCAGGCGGCCATCGAATCCATGCTCGCCGCAGGGCACGACCGGGTGATCATCAAGGCCGAGCAGAACGTCGCCCACAAGGACGTCTCCGAACTCATGCGGTTCGCCAACGACGCGGGCGAGATCAAGCTTTACCTGGGCGTACACGAGACCAATTGACTTTTCGACTCCCTTTCAAGCCGTTCCATGACGATTAGATTGAGTTGCCCGAGCTGCGGCAAGAAAATAAAGGCCACCGCCGGCCACGCGGGTAAGCGAGCGCTTTGCCCCCGTTGCCGGGAAGAGATCTACGTGCCGGGGCCCGAGCCGACCCACTCGCCGAGCGGTATGCACGACGGCGGTGCGCAGGACAGCGCCGATCACGACAGCGGCGGCGCATTGCTCGCGAAGGGTCCCGATGAAGTGGAAGAAGACCTGATCGACATGACCGCCATGGTGGACATCGTGTTCTTTCTGCTGATCTTCTTCATGGTCACCTCGATGCACGCCATGCAAGCCTCGATTTCGGTTCCGCCGGCGGAACAAAAAGAAAAGGGCTCCGATCCGTCGACGAACCAATCGACCGACGACACCGTGAACGTCCGCATCGAAGCCGACAGCATCGTGTTGGTCGACGGCGAGGAGGCCTTGAGCCCCCAGGACGTGATCGCCAAGCTCCGCGAGAATGGAGGCAGCCACATGACCGTCCGCGCCCACGGCGAGTGCCATCACGGCACCGTGGTAATGGTGCTCGACGCCGGCACCGACGTGGGGATCGAAGACGTTCGCCTGATCACCGACGACGATTCGGAGTCGTGAGCCGCCATGCCGTCCCCCCGCCGCTTTCTCTTGATCCGTGCCAGCGGCGATTTACGGTATTTCGTTCGAGCGGCCTGCTTGTGTCATTCGCTCGCCTGGGTGTTCGAGTCGCCGAGTGTTTCCGCCGCCGACCCAGACTGGGTCGGCGCAAAGGTCATGCTCAAGGAGACGGCCAAACCCAAGCTCGGCAAGCAGGCGCTCGACTGGAGTGCCGTGCGTCTGCCGGCCAAAGTCACCCAGGCAAAGGACGGCTGGCTTTGGGTTGGGACGGCCTGGGTCCGCCCAAGCGATGTCGTTCCGCTGGCCGACGCCCCGGCCTACTTCACGGCGCTCTTGAATAGCGGCAGGAGCAAAGTCCTGGCCTATGCCTTGCGCGGCGTCAGTTGGTACGCGCTGCGAGAATACGACAACGCGATCAAGGACTTCAGCCAGGCGATCATGCTGGAACCCGGCGATTCGAGCTTATTCGCGCTGCGCGGCAAAGCGCTTTTCATGAAGCACCTCTACGACGCGGCGCTGGCCGATTTCACCGAGGCGATCCGCCTCGACCCGACGAACCTGGTGGCCTACAACGACCGGGGTTGCACGCTCAAAAACCAGGGCGAATACCACAAGGCCGAACGGCAGTTCAACGAAGTGCTCCGCATGGCGCCAAACAACGCGCTGGCCTTTGCCAACCGGGGCACCCTCTGGTTCGCCCAGGACGATCTCGACAAGGCGATGGCCGACTTGAACCGGTCGATCCAGCTCGACCCCAAGCAAAGCTTCGCCTATTCCAACCGTGGCCGGGTCTACATGAAGCGCGGCGATTACCCCGAGGCCATGGCCGATTACGATAAGGCGGTGGCGATCGACCCCGACGATTGGTCAGCCTACAACGGCCGGGCACGCATCATGGCCACGGCCCCCGATTTCGAGTTCCACCTCCGCGACGGAAAGCAGGCCGTCGAGGTCGCCACGAAAACCTGCGAAATGTCGGCCTGGAGCGAGTGGATCTGCGTCGCCACGTTGGCGGCGGCCTACGCCGAGGCGGGCGATTTCGAGGCCGCCGTCAAGTGGCAGAAGAAGGCCATGCAGATGTCGCAGCCCGCCGAGGAGAAGGAACAGCGCGACAACGAGCACAGACTGCGGCTTTACGAGGCCGGGAAACCGTTTTACGAGGAAGTGAAGCTGGTGGAAGAGCGGAAGGACGACGAATGACGCCGCCATGTGCCTTTGCGAATTATGGCACCCTTGGAAACCTGCCCGACGGTTGTCATTTCTGCCGCAAACTCATGATCCCCAGGAAGAAACTGGCGAACATGGTTTGAATTCCCAGCGTCAAAAGCACGACGGCGGGGATCACGCTCCGCATGGTGACGCTTGGGTCGAGGCTCCCTAGCCCGGCGTTGTGCCAATTCCACACGGCCGTGCCGAGGAGCCCGCCGCCGAACAGGGTCAGGCCCAGGCCCGCCGCGACGCCGAGCTCCAGGTTAACCCACCGCGGCATCATGGCCAGCAGCCGCTTGGGCGGATGAAACCCCTCGACGATCGCGTACTTCTTGGTGAACAGGCCAAATACCAGCAGTTGGTGCCCGAGCAGGCAGAGGAAGCCCGCCACCAGCATCGTGTGGACGCCGAAACTCACCCCCGCGACCTCCAACGGTCCGGCGACGAGCGCCAGCGACACGATGAGCCCGAGGAGGAAGCAGACGAATCCGGGCAGCAAGAACATCCAGCGCGGGCTGAATAGGAGCATGAACCGAAGGTGACGCCAGCCGTCGCGCCAACTTCGCAGGTGCGGCGGCCGAGAGCGGCCGTCTTTGTGCAGCCTGGTCGGCACCTCGGCGATCCGAAGCCCGTGCAACGTCGACTTGATCACCATCTCGCTGGCAAACTCCATACCGGTGGTCTGCAAGCGCATTCGTTCATAGGCCGCTTTGCTGAAGCCGCGCAAGCCGCAATGGAAATCGCCGGCCGGACAATGAAAGAACAACCGGCCGATCCGCGTCAGCACCGGGTTGCCGATCCAACGGTGCTTCCAAGGCATGGCACCCGGCATGATCCCACCCAGGAAGCGGTTGCCCATCACCAGGTCGAAGCCGGTTCGCAGTTGTTCGATAAAGGGGTAAATTGAGGAAAAATCGTAGCTATCGTCAGAATCGCCCATGATGACGTACTTGCCCTGCGCGGCCTCGATTCCCCCTCGCAACGCGCTGCCATAGCCTTTTTGCGGTACGGCCACGACGCGGGCCCCCAGCCGTTCGGCGATGGCCTGCGAGCCGTCGGTGCTGCCGTTGTCGGCAATTACGATTTCGGCGCGCAAGCGGTGCGTGCGGATCGCCTGCTGCGCTTTGGCGATGCACCGCTCAAGCGTTTCGGCCTCGTTCAAGCAGGGCATGACGATCGAGATTTCGATTCCTTGGGCTTGCCGCGGACGTTCGGCAAGGGGGGGCGAAAGGAGTTCGACGGACATGAACATGGCTCCGCGAGGATCGTTGGAAAGGGGATATGGGGATACGGAGGAGATGAGGGAATGTTTTTTTTAAGGTGTTGGAAAGGGGATATGGGGATACGGCAGGGCTATGTGAAAGGATAGGCCATCGGAAGGAAGAACGGAGGGAACAGGTGACAGGTCACAGGGAACAGCCGGAGAAAAGCGGCTGACTGTCCCCTGTAACCTCTCCCCTGTCCCCTCATTCGCCGACCTATACTTTCAAGAGGGCCTGGAACCACTGGGTACACGATGCGTTGGGTCGAAGCCATTCTGGACGAGTTGTCGGAAGCGACCTCATGGGGCTACCGCCCCGGCGCGCCGCCGGCGACCGAGCCGGCCGCGATGGGGGCGCTGGCGTTGGCGGGACATGGCCGCCACGAAGCCGCCCAGCGCGCCTGCCGCTGGCTGGTTTCGCTGCAAGCCGACGACGGCGCGCTGGGTATCTCCGCCGCCGAGGCGGCGCCCCATTGGCCAACCGGCCTCGCGGTACTCGCCTGGAAGACGATCGGCGGCGCCGCCGAATACGAAACGGCGATCGCCAAGGCCCTGGCCTGGTTGCTGGCGGTGCGCGGCGAGACGTCACCTCGTTCGGATGAAGTTGGGCACGACACGACCGCGATCGGTTGGCCCTGGGTCGAAGGCACTCACGCTTGGGTCGAACCGACGGCGTTCAACCTGCTGGCACTGAAGGCCACCGGCCATGCCGCGCACCCTCGAGCGCGTTGGGGCGCCGGTCTTCTGGTGGATCGCTTGCTCACCAGCGGCGGATGTAACTATGGAAACACCGTCGTACTGGGACAGGCGTTGCGGGCCCACGTCGAACCAACCGGCCTGGCGCTGGCGGCCCTGGCGGGCGAAGGCGATCCGACGGGGAAAATCGCGCGTTCGATCGAGTACCTGGACAAAACACTCGACCGTTCGACGACCGCGGCGTCGCTGGCTTACGGCCTGATGGGCCTGGCGGCACACGGCCGCGTGTCGATTGCCGCGGGCGAGTGGCTGGCCTCGGCGGCCGAACGAACTCGCCGCCGCGGCGCCTCGCCGCACCGGCTGGCCCTGCTTGCACTCGCCGCGCTGGGTACCGATTGCCCAATCCTGCTAGGAACCAACCGCTAATGAACGAACCGCTAACCGTGCAAACGCCGTCCACGATCGGACAGGAAGCGGTGGACGCCGCGCCGCGAACCCTCTGGCTCGACCGCCGCGCGTTCTTGGTGGGTGGCGGCCTGGTCGCGGCCGGGTTGCTGGCTCGCCCGCTCGCAAGGTCGCTGTTTGGCGGCGGCGCGGCGGTCTTCATTGCCCGGCATCAACGCTACGATGGCGCCTTGGAACAGACGATCCGCGCCGGCCTCTTGGCCACCGGTCTTGATCCGGCCGAGCTGCGCGACCGCAAGGTTTTGTTGAAGCCGAACCTCGTCGAACCGACGCGCCTGGCGCCGCACATGACGACCCACCCGGCGATGATCCTGGCCGCGGCCGAGGTCTTCCGCGGCTGGGGCGCGACGGTCGTCGTGGGCGAGGCGCCGGGCCACGTTCGCGATACCGAAATGGCCCTGGCCGAATCAGGGCTGGGTGAAGCGCTCGACTCGGCAAATCTCGATTTCGCCGACTTGAACTATGAGGAAACGGCCTGGGTCGCCAACCGCGGCCGGGCGTCGAAGCTCGCGGGGTTCCACCTCCCTCGTTCCATCGTCGAAGCCGACCTTGTCGTGTCGATGCCCAAGCTCAAGACCCACCATTGGGTCGGGCTGACCGTGTCGATGAAGAACCTCTATGGGATCTTGCCGGGCGTGAAGTACGGCTGGCCCAAGAACGTGCTGCACCACGCCGGGATTCCGCAGACCGTGTTCGACATCAACGCTTCGCTTCCCAAACGCGTGGCGATCGTCGACGGTATCGTGGCGATGGAAGGCGACGGGCCAATCATGGGCAGCCCCAAACCGCTGGGCCTGGTCGTGATTGGCACGAACCCCACGGCGGTCGATGCCACTTGCGCGCGGATCATGGGGCTCGACCCGGCCCGCGTCGGTTACTTGCAACTGGCCAACTACCGGCTCGGCCCGATTTCGGACCGCGCGATCGTTCAGCGGGGCGAACGATGGCAGGAAACGGCATCGCCCTTCACGATCTTGAACCGTCCGCACCTGCAAGAGTTGCGGCTCGATTCGGGCGGAATCCTGACGTCGTAACACGGACGGCCAGCGTAGAACGGAATTCATTCCGTTTCCCGCTTCTAACGGAATAAATTCCGTTCTACGTGCGACCAGCCACCACCTTGCTCGTGACAAAATGTCTCGCGACCGGCTACAATCGCCGTATTCGGACCCCCTTCCGGCACGCCCCGTCGAGAGTATTCCATGTCCGTCAACAGCTCGCAAGGTCCGGCGTCGCGCCGGCGTGTTTGGATGATTGCTGCCGGTGTGGCCGGCATCATGGTTGGCGTCGTCATGCTGGTTTCCTGGTTTTCCCTGCGGAACGACGTTTCACCCGAGGAAGCGCAGCGTTTGGAACGTTTGAAAAACGTCGCCGTGGGCCGATTGGAAAACCAGGATCTGAAGGGAATGCTGGCCGATGCGAGCTTCGTGGAGATCGCGGACCGATTGCGCGACGAGCCGCTGGGGCCACGCAACCTGGCTGTCACGCGGCTCCTGGAGTTGCACCATGAGCTCGTCCCTCCGGCCGCCGCCCGCGCGGCGGCCGACCGCATGCTCGAAGTCGAGATCAATTCCGTAGCGGCCCATTTGCTCGCAGGGCGAATCGCCAAGGAGTCGGGCGACGAACTGCGAGCTTTGGCGTTGTGTACCCGCGCCACGGAGCTCGCGCCGGACGATCCCGCGACCTGGTACGATCTCTACCAACTGGGAACCACGTCCCGCGACGAAGCGATCCAGAAAAAGGGGCAAGACGCCTTGGGCGAGGCCCACCGAGTCGCCCCCTCGAACCTGTTCCTTTTGGGCAATTGGATCAGCGAGCAGGCGGACCGCCAGGATTCGCAGGTTCAGCAGACGCTGAAGACGCTGCATGCGACGCTCGAGGGCATGCCGGGGTTGGTCGAAAACGTCCGCAGCGAGACACGTGGCGCCATCGCCGACGTATTGCGGTACATTGACGAGACGTCGGCCGCCGCCGAAAGAAACAACTGGCCGGAAGTCCGGCGCAATGCGAACTTTCTCAAGAGCGTCGTCCTTTCCCAGACCTGGTCGAAGAGCGATCAGCGTCGCGTCGAAAAGCACCACCTCGAGTTCATCCTCCACGATTTTGCCAGGCTTCCCGGCCGCGACGACGATCATGACGCGGACGGTGAAGAACCGATCGCGGTCAGCTTCAGTGAGTTTCCGGCGCCATGGTCGCTCCCGGACCTGTTGGGCATGGACGACTTGGAATTGGCCGATTTCGACCTGGACGGAAAGCTGGACGTCGTCGTACTGAGGGAAGCGATCGTCGAAGTCTACGGCCAGAGCGACACACCGGCCGGGTGGCGGCGGATCGCAGAGTGCGCCGTGCCGCAGGGGTTCAAGCGGTTGCTCGTGGCCGATCTCGACCAGGACAATCCTTTCCAACCAGGCACCCAATCCCACCGCGATCGGCTGGAGGCCGGCAAGGCGGGCGCCAAGAACAAGCAGGGCGACCAGCAAGACGAACAATGCCGGGCGGTGGGGGTCGACGTAATCGTCTATGGTCCGCCAGGCATCGCGATTTTGCGAAACGAGTTCGATTGGAAGACCGAGAGTCGCGCGCTGGCCCTCGTCCCCAAGGCGCTTCCGTTGGAAGGAGTCGAGAATGTCCTGGCTGTCGCCGTGGCCGACATCTATCACGACGGCGACCTCGATTTGATCGTATCGACGCCCAAGGGACTGGCGATCTGGTCGAACCGTGGCGACATGGCGTTCGTCGACATCAGCGGCCGATCGCAAATGCCCCCTTCCGCGTTGCAGGTATCCGCAGTCGTGCCGGTCGACTGGGATCGGGACGTCGATCTCGACCTGGTCCTGGCCGGGGCGTCGGGTGAGCCGGCCGGTTATCTGGAGAACCTACGGCACGCTCAATTTCGCTGGCGGCCATTCGAGGGCGGTTTCGACGCGCTCAAGGGCGCCGGCGCGCTGGCCTTGCTCGACTGCGACGGCAACGGCTCGTGGGACCTGGCGACGGCGGGTAAGAACGGACCTGGACTCGTACAAACCAGCACCAGCCGCGCCGGCCTGGTCACTCAACTCGCGAGCGCGTCGCTCGGCGCTTCGCCATGCAATGGCATCCTGACTTGGGACTACGACAACGACGGCCTCCAGGACCTGATGACCTGGGCCGAAAACGGCGTCGATTGCTACCGTGGCTCGAAACGCGGCGAGTTCACGCCCGTCCCGCAGTTGCTCGCCAGGGCTTGGAAGCCCATCCGCGCCTGTAAGGCGGGCGACCTCGACGGCGACGGCGATTTGGACCTGGCCGTCGCCGAAGCCGACCGCGTCGTGCTCTTGTCGAACACGGGAGGCGACGCCAATTCATGGCTGAAACTGCGGCTGTGGGCCGACGCGGTCGACATGCAAACGATCGATTTCAAGGCCAATTTCTATGGTCTCGGGAGCGTGATCGAAATTCGCAGCGGCAGCCATTTTCAGCGCCAGCCGGTCGTCGGGCAAATCACGCATTTCGGACTCGGGAAGCACGTGCGGCCCGACGCGGCGCGCGTGCTTTGGACCACCGGCGTCCCGCAGGACATCGTCGAACCCAGCCCGGACTCGGTGATTTGCGACAAGCAGGTTCTCCTCGGCTCGTGCCCTTATCTCTATTCCTTCAGCGGCGAGCGGTTCGAGTTCTGCACCGACTGCCTCTGGTCGGCGCCCCTTGGGCTGCAACTGGCCGACGGCGTCTTGGCGCCCTCGCGGTCATGGGAGTACCTGCGGATCGACGGCGAGCGGCTCAAGCCGTGTGACGGCGTCTACCGGTTGCAAGTCACCGAGGAGCTGTGGGAGGCGGCCTACTTCGACCAGGTGCAGTTGATCGCCGTCGATCACCCCGACCGGGTCGAGGTCTACTCGAACGAGAAGGTCGGTCCGGCGGAGCTGGCCAAACATCGAATCCACACGGTCGGACATCCACGGCCCCCGCTGGCCGCGCGCGACCAGCGCGGGCGCGACGTGCTGTCGACGGTCCTCCGCCGTGACGGCGATTACCTCAAGGCGTACGACCGGAAGCTCGGCCCCGGCTGGGCTGAGGAGCACTTTCTCGAGCTCGACTTGGGACCCTTCCGGGCCTCGCGGGAGGCGATGTTGTTCCTCACCGGCTGGATCTTTCCCACTGGCACGTCGGTGAACGTCGGAATTTCGCAGAACCCTCATTTCCAAGCGCCTCGTCCGCCGGCCCTTTGGGTACCCGACGCCCAGGGCGTATGGCGCGAGGTCCGCCCCTATATCGGTTTCCCCGGCGGCAAGACGAAAACCATCGCCGTCGATCTGACAGGCGCCTTTCTTTGCGACGACCACCGACTACGGATCATGACGGGCATGGAAATCTATTGGGACGAGGCGTTCTTCACCGTCGACGAGCCACAGGTGGACGTGGAAGTGACGCCACTTGAGTTGACCTCGGCCGAGTTGCACTACCGCGGCTTCTCGCGGCGCACGCCCGACGAACACCATGGTCCCGACCATTACGATTACGACGACGTGGAGATCGAGCCGATCTGGCCGGCGATGGAGGGTTTCTTCACCCGCTACGGACCGGTCGACGAGCTGCTCACCGAAACCGACGACCTGCTGGTGATCATGGGTGCGGGCGACGAATTGACTCTAGAGTTCGCCGCCGTAGCGGCGCCGCGACCGGGCTGGAAACGCGATTTCCTGCTCTACAACGTCGGTTGGGACAAGGACGCGGATCTGAACACCGTCTACGGTCAGACGGTCGAGCCGCTCCCTTTCGGCGCGATGAGCGGATATCCCTACGCTGGCGACGAAGCCTACCCCGACACGCCCCGCCACCGTGATTACTTGCGGACCTACCAAACGCGCCGGCAAAACCCATCACGCTTCTGGCGGCAAGTGTCAGACCGCCCGGCGGCGGCGAACTGAATCGCCCTTACGACGGCATCAAACGACATTGCTTGATGCATCTGGCGAGCGGGGGGCGTCAGCCCCCTGTTTGTCAGGCGTCGGGCAAGTGGCTAGCTCGTGTGCTCCTTGTAGTACTCCGCCGAACCGGTGAAGCCGGCGATGACGTCTTCGTTGGTCGATTTCCTGACTCAAAAACAAGGAAGTCAATTTCGAACGTCGCGTAGCCGTTCCCCGTTACTTCAATAACGCGGGGGCGCGCCGCAATTTGTTGCCGGGCTTTTCCGACAAGATGCCATCGGCTTGCCCGATGGAATCTCACGCTGGCCGCTTCCAACGGCCGGGCACGTTCCTCATTTCTACGGCTTCTTACCGGCAACGCCGGCCCGCAGAGCCGCCCGCGGCGGCTTGGCGGACCGGTATTTGGGCGGAGAAACGAAAGAAAGGGAGGCGAATCGCTTGTAGCAACCAACGTCACGGACCACCGCGCAAGCCGGAGGCATGGCATCCAAGAGGTCGATAGGAAAACTGCGGACGGGAGAATTGGAAGGCGATTTCGGGCTGGCGCGGGGCGTTGGGCCACGGATCCAACGGGTGAAACACGGATTTCGCGGCATTGGACAAAAAAGTCGCGACCCAGTCGAGCTCGCCGCCCAACATGGCCATCAGCCGCTTGGGGTCGGTCTTCCGCAAGGCAGCCAGCGACGGCAGCGCCTCGTCGGTTGAGAACCGCGTGCTCGGCCGCGACGGTTCCTCTTCCTGAAGGATGCGAATCATCTCTTTTAGCGCCGCGTCGAGCAACTTCCCCGGCGCTTCGCGCGCCAAGCGCCGGGCCGCGAGCCGGCGCAGCTCGTCGTAAACCTGCGGGAGCACGCCACCGGCGGACGACGCCGAGGGCGCTTCCACCGCAACGGCGCCTTCGACGCCGGCTTGCGGATCGGCTTGGCCATCGAGCGCGACGTCGTCGGGCGGCTGACTCAAGTCGTCGATCAGCCAATCGCGCGGCGGGGCTTCGTCGAGACGGTCGAGTGTCGCCTGGCAGTTTTCGCACGTCTCGACGTGCGCCAGCACACGTTCGAGCTCGGGGTCGGAAAGCTTGCCCAACCAGTAGTCGACCAGTTGCTCGGCGGCGGGACAAGTTTGCACGGCAATTTCCTCGGCTACTCTACTTCGCGGCCAGATCCTCTCCAAGCACGCTGCGCAGGGCCCGCCGAATGCGGACATTGGCGTTGCGCACCGCGTTGGCCGTCATGCCATGGAGTTCCGCGGCTTCGGCCGCCGTCCAGCCATGACAAGACGTGAGCTTGAATCGCTCAAGCGTCGTCGCATCGAACGTGCTCGGTGGGGTTTGCCGTAGGCGTAGGAGCCAAACCGAATGATCTTGTCTTGATCGTCTCCTTTGGGATCGGCCAAGAGGAAAGCCCCAATGACTACGCGAGTCTGCTTGTCGGCCTTGTCGAGCGAGCGCTCGGCCAAGATCACCGCCAACGTCGTGGAGATCTCGTACAGCGGGCCTCGCGGTCCCGTCCCTGCGCGCGGATGACGAGCATGTCGGCGCGACCCTCGACGACGCCGCCTACGACGCCATTGACCGTGAACTCCTCGCCTACTTCCAACTTGGGCAACGTTTCGCTGACGGCCTTCCAAAAGAGCTCGACGTAATCCACCATGCGTTGGACACGTGCCACCTCGGCGTCCAACTCGGGCGTGACCGCGTATACCGTCGCCAGGTCGAGTTGTTGCTTCGCGGTTTCGAGATCGCGCTCGACCAGAGCGGTGCGGGCCTCAGCCAATGCGACCGTCGCGCGCATGGTGAGACGTCACCTCGTCTTCTGGTAAATTACGCTTTATTTCGCCGCGACTTCCGTGAAGCGGGCCTCGTACGCAAGGCTGTTGATGAACTTGCGGGCGACGCTGTATTCCTCGACGCTCAATTCCTTCGCGCGCCGCGCCAATTGGTCGCGCATCTTCCGCGTGAGCCGCCGCACCTCGCCGTAACCGGTGCCGCCGATTCCACTGTCTTCCGGGGTACGCTCTGCAAACAGTTGTTCCAATCGCGCGCGGTCGGCGGCGTGTTCCGCGCCGCGCAGCGGAGCGGGCCAGTCCGCAATGCCAGCCGCGGGTTGCCATTGCTGGGCGGTCAATCGCCGCGGCAGCCGCGATTCATTGAGGTTGGCAAGCTGCTCCGGAGTGAGGGGCGGCGAGCGCCGTTCGGCACGGTAACTTTCGTTCATGCGCCTCATTTCGAAGTAATGCTCGGCCCTCTTTAGACGATCGTCGAGGTATTGGCCTCGCTGCTGCTGACGGTATACCGCCAGCGAAAAGCGGCGCGCTTTCGTCTGGCCCGCGCTCCCCGTCGGGCGCCGATCGGCCGAACCGGCCAACGTGCCGCCAAGACCCATCGCGCCCAAGGCGCCCGGGCGGTCAGCGGCCATCGCGAGGCCGTCTGCCGACTGCAACACGCCAAGGAACACGATGACGATTCCCGTGGTTTTCATCGCCGGCTCCTTCGCATCGGCTCGTTGGCGTGATTGTGACATTTCGGTTGTCTGACTTCAGCCGGCCTGACTGCAGCCGCCGCCCCAGCGCTACGCATGTTACGCACTGGGCATTCGAATTCGGCCCTTTTGGGGCCGTGGTCAGGTCGCCTGCTTCGCGTCGGTCGCGCGTAGCCGCAACGCGGCGTCATTCGATAGCCCAGGGTGAAACCCTGGGAACTCTCCCCCAGCACGCGGTCGTCAGCCCTGAAAGGGCGCCACCCCGCAGACCAAGGCGCGTTCATGCATCGACTACGGAATGAATTCCGTTCCACCTTGTGAAACGATCCGGAAGACGGCGCGGTCATGCTTGCGCCTCGCCCAGGGACGGCCTGGAAGGGCCTTCCCACACGACCGGCTTGCTGGCGCCACGGGTTGGTGTCGCGGTTCATCGTGCTGTTCCCCCTGCCCATGAGTGATCCTCGCTAACGTTCCAAGATGGCCGACGCGGAGATGGCGGGCTTCGCCGCCGCCGCGGCCGTCGTCGGTTCGACGGGCTCGCCGGCCCAAAGTTGCTCCCATTGCGCCTTGGCAAGCTGCTTCAACGGGCCCTTGGTCGGCGACGACTTGACCCACCCCAGGTACGTGGCCGCCAATCTCATCTCGCCGGCCTCCAACAGTTCTTGTGCCCGGTCGAAGCGCGCTTCGTCGAGGGCCGACCAGAGTTGGCCGGCCAATTCGCTTGCGTCGACCGCGGCGCGGATGGCCGCGATTTGCTCGCCATTCGGACGCGCCAAGACCATTGTCGGGGTCACGCGTTCGGCCAAGTCGTAGGCCGGCACGTCGGCCAGGTTCGATAGCGCCGGCAGCTCGTCGATGGGAAGCGTTACCACAAGACAGCTCTTGGCCGGACGTGCCGCCGCGTTCGAAGCCAGCCTGGCCAGCAACTGCGCCGTGGCGCCGTCTGGCTGGCCGTCATTTCCCTTGAACAGCACCAGCAGCACGGGCCGTCCGGAGCCGCGCGCTTGTTGGAAGGCGGCGGCCGCCGCCTGCGCCTCCTCGTGGCCCTGGGCCACTTTCTGGTTGGCCAGGTCCTCGAACACCTGCCGGTAAATCTGGTCGAGCGTCGCCAGAGGGTTTTCGGCGAGGTACGCGTGAACGCGGTCGTTCGATTGGGCCACGTGCGCCTGGCGGACCAGCTCGGTGGCGGCCGAGGTGGGCTGGCGAGGCAACCGCGCGATTTGCTCGAACAACCGCTGGGACCATTGGGCCTCGCCCAAGAGCTTGTCGCCGTTCGCCGGTCCGACGACGGCGTCGATCACCCGGCCCTCGGGCGTAAGGAAATAGCTGACGACATTGCCCCCGTTCTTTTGCACCCGGCCGTTGACGTTGGTCACTTCGAAGTTGCCGATTTGCTGATGAGCGGCGATGCAGTGTTCGTCGAGGAATTCGCCCACGCGTTGGTCCGACAGGGCGCCCGCCCTGTATGCCTGGGCGTTGTTTCACGTAAACCCCTGGCGGGCGAAATTGCCTGAGACCTGGATCAGAAATACGAGCTTGCGCTCCTTTTCCGCCCGCTTGCCGGCCTCGTCGGGCGTGGCCATCCAGCGCACGGTCGTACCCAACGTCGGCAGACCGGCCGAGCACGTGCCGGCCGCCGAATCGGAGGCGGAATTCGTGAGAACGGCCAGGGGCGTCGCCGGCGCCGCGCAGGTGCCCCCCGCGCAGGCCTCATTCCCAGGGCCGGACGGCAAGGCCGATGCGCTCGCGGCGGTCGAGGAGCTTGACGCGGCCGGCGAAGCGGCGGTCCGCGGCTTCGATTGATAAGGAACACGGGCCGAGGTCACGGCCGGCGCTAGCGTGGCCAAGCCCAGCGCCACGAGCCGTTTCACCAGGTTCCGCCAGAAGGTCATTCGTCGCACGGTCATGTCGCAGGCTCCTTGGATGGTCGTCATTGATCCTTGGTCATTTGTTCTTAGTCACTGGTCATCTGCCATTTGTCATTCGTTGAACATGGGGTTACTCCTTGAGTTTGAGGTTGGGTTGAATTCCGTCGCTACGCAAGCAGTCCATCTACCCAGGCAGTTCGAAATCACAAAGCCCAATCGGCGAAGGAAATCGTTCGTCGGAGCTCCACCTTCGAATCCTTCAGGATCGAGCTCGGATCCGTTGGCGTGCTTGTTCGCAAGGGCAAGGACGTACTTGGGGGGATAGCGGCGTCCGTTGCGTTTGAGGATGAATTTGCGGGATGTCCTGTTCTCGGGCACCCCGTTGCGGTCGATCTCGGCGATTGCCGCCAACACATGTTCTCGGGTGATGTTCCTCGGGATCATTGGTCGTCCTTCTGCCTCCTTTGGGGCATGGCTTGGATCTGGTCTTGCGACGGCCAACGAGAGGCCGCCCAAGAGTACAACGAAATGGATTGGACACGATTTTTTTGCAACGACCCGCCAAAAGCCAAGGATCGAGACGGGCGGCCTCGCCGTGGAGCAGGTTTCCAACCTGCCATACAGGTTATCTGGCAGGTGGGAAACCTGCCCCACGGGATCATCCTGCACTTTCGGCGGGTCGTTGTTTTTTTGGCGGCCCGCTGAACGGCGAAACCGGCGGTGCGTCCG
>Ga0307373_10006494_pt1 | contig 18560 bp, 19 predicted proteins | sample OX2MG_FD_202534 | JGI IMG/M metagenome (GOLD analysis project Ga0307373, IMG submission 202534) | Soil microbial communities from Risofladan, Vaasa, Finland - OX-2 | ecosystem: Environmental > Terrestrial > Soil > Coastal area > Acid sulfate soil | place: Finland: Risofladan, Vaasa | collected...
GGGACGGTCATGTCCTCGGGGCCCTTCCAGCTTTGGCCTTGGTCGCTGCTCGTCCACAGGTCGAGGGCGTCGCCGTTCTGGGCCACGAGATAGAGGTTCCCGCTGGGATCGACGCGCAACTCGCCGTCGGCGGGCACCGTCCTCGGTGTTCCGTCGGCATTGATGATGACCGGCCAAGTCTGTCCCTCGTCGACGCTGCGAGCGAGGAAGGTAGTGGTGCCGCAAGAGACGAGCACATAGAGCGAGCCGTCGGGAGCGCCTTGGGGATAGTTGCCGTCGGAGGCGTTGAACGTCTCGCCGTTGGTACCGCATTGGCTGTGCTGGGGAACGGGGGTGGAGAACAGGATCGAGTCAAAATGCCAGGACGTCCCGCCGTCGAGCGAGCGGTAACAGGCCCGGTAGCTCGGCACCGGCTGGACGCCGGCGACGACCTCGTTCGCCTCCCAGGTGAAGAGCGCGTTGTTGCCGCACCAATAGACGACGTCAGGGGCGCCGGCGAAGTTGGTGGGCCGGGCTTGGACGGCCGGTGCCGGGGCGGAAGTGAAGCGAGGGTTCTCGGACTCGACGTAGCCCGGTAGCGCCGTGTGGTACCACGTCTTTCCGTCGTCGGGACTGGCCATGAGCTGGGCATTGCCGGCGGGGAGCTGGTCTTGGAGAGAAGTACCGGCTTGGGGGACGGGATCGGGGCTCAACGCATAGTAGTAGAGCCAACCGGTGGAGCGATCGGCGTAAAGCTGGTCGTCTTGAGGAACCCAGGTCTGACCGGCTGGCTCGACGAAGCTCCATGTCGCTCCATCGCCACGGCTCACGGCCAGCCCGCCAGGGCTCACCTGGGTGCTGGGTTGCGGCCCGGGCATGCCGGCCCCGTAGGCGGTGCCGGCCACTCCCGGTGTGAGGATGGCTGGCTCGTAGACGAGAGTCCCGTCGCTGGTCACCACCACCCGCGTCTCCGCCCCGCCGTAACCGGTCGTCGTGAGGCACGGCACCACCGGGGACGTGGCACTCACGATGGTGCCCTTGCCGTCGAAGACGACCGCCGATCGGCTCGATTCACACCCAGCGCCAACGCTGGCACTGGCTGTCAACTGCGTGGACGAGGTGCCCCCGGCCGCCACGACGTTGAAGAGCGCCGCTGCTGCAGCGGACAATGCCATCCACCGCCATGCTCGCAGTCGCCGCCGCATACGCCACCTCCGCCCAGAAGGCTGGCCGCCCCAGCCCTGAGCGTGACCGTAGCTAGACGGGGACTCAGAGGCAAATGCGAAATTCTGGTTCCGCGCAGACCGGTCTTCCGATACTTGGGGATCCCGTACGCATGTTGTATCCAAGTGGACCGGGCGGCACGTGCCGATACCGACCAGGGATCGGGTCCCCGTTTGGTGCTCCTCTGGGGTCGCTCCGGACAATTGGTGCAGCGTGAACGGGTGGCGCCGGGTGCTGGCAAGATTGCTGCGTGAGTAGTGGGCACAACGCACCCTCGATCGCTGATCCGCTCCCCGATGTTGCGACCTCACGTCTCGATCTGCGTCGCTTTCAGCTCACTGATCTCGGCGAATTGGCCGAGGTGTTCTCTCAACCCGAGGTATGGCAGTTCCCCTACGGACGTGGCCTCACCTACACAGAGACCGAGGCGTTCCTCGATGCCCAGCTCCAAGAGTGGGATACCTGCGGGTTCGGCTGCTGGGTCGCGAGGGAGCTCTCGACCGGATCAATGGTGGGTTACGTGGGTCTCTCGGTACCGATGTTTCTTCCTGAGATCCTTCCGGCCGTCGAAGTGGGATGGAGGTTCTCACCGTCTGCCTGGGGACTGGGATACGCCACCGAGGGTGCCACCGCAGCCCTCGATCAGGCCTTCTGGACACTCCAGCTGGATCGAGTCTGCTCTGTCCCGCAGTCCGACAACCCAGCTTCAGTGAGGGTTGCAGAGCGCCTCGGAATGAAATTGATCCGGGAGGTAGACATACCAGCCAACGCGCGACGCGGAACATTGCGAGCTTCGCTCTTCGAGATCGAACGCCATGAGTGGGGCGGCCAATGACCCTCTTGTCGGCGAGGGATCGTCGACGGGGTGGACCTGTCCCACATCGCCTGCCCGGTGTCGTGTTCTACGAAATGCCGTCACCACCAGCAGGGCTGTGCCAGGCACGATAGAGAAAGTTTCCAATCTCGCCGAATGCAGACGGCGCAGGGTCGTCGGGTCGAATCGTCGGCCCTGGTTGCTCTGACGCCATGGCGGCAACGACCCAGCGTGCGGAGTCCGTTTCGAACAGCCCCGAGTCGATGAACGTCGTCGGCCCAACGCCGGTCTTGTTGAAGACCCGCACGGGCATTGTGAAGCCGAGGTCGACCGCGTACGGTGACTGCTCCAAGAGTCGGGGTAGACCGATGAGATCCTGTTGACGAGCGAGTTTCTCTCGGCACCGCTCGTCGAGGTGGACATATGCCTCCGCCAGGTCACGGGGAGTCGCGGTCCCAAACGGCGCTCCTTCCCACATCTCTTCGAAACTGGACAAGCGACCGGTCGGGAGTCCGAGGTCAGCCATGGTTTTGTTGACCGCCTCGGGTCCTCCGATCTCTAGCAGCAAGAGCGCCGTCGCCACATTGTCCGACACGATGATCATCAACCACGCCAGGTCGTCCAGACTCAGTGAGATCTCGGCCGAGAGGTAGCGCAATACAATGGGAAGGTGGGAGGCTGGCAGGCATCCGCTCGAGCGCTCGGTTAGGAGTCCGGTCGAGTAAACCGCAGCAAGACCTTCTCCCGGCCGTAATAGTCCAACCAGGCGAGAAGGTCACTCCGATGGTCGTGCCCATGCCGATGCGCCGACACCGGGATGAACCCCAGCTTCAAGTTGGCCACCGATACCGAGAAACCGGCGCCCTCGAAGTCTCTCGCGACCTCGTCGAGTTCGTACAGCCGCGGAAGGCCCAGCTCGACTGCGCTCTCGTCATGCCACGCCGACATCAACGGGCTCCCTTTGTGAACACCCATGACCGCGAAGTAGGACCCGCTGGGCTTCAGGGCGTCAAAGAGGCTCGCCGCATGGGTGGGGAGGTCATCTAGCAGGTAGAGGACCTCATGGCTGAAGACCACGTCGAAGTCGCCCCACCCGTCGGGCACGATATCGGCAACATCGAAGGTGAGCGGTCTGTCACCGGCGAGACGGCGGGCGTCTGTGATGGCGCCCGATGCGGGGTCGTATCCATAGCCCTCGGCGATACCCTCGACATCGACGAGCAGGCGCAGGAAGCCCCCACGGTTACAACCGGCGTCGAGTACTCGGCGCCCAGCCAGGTCGCTGTCGATGGTGTCAAGCATCGCCTTCCATATGAAGCCGTGCTCGTCTTGCATGGCCTCGTCCTCGGCGGCACCACGCCAGTAGGAGGTACTCACCCTGCGCACACTATGCGTCTGGGGCCCGTTATTGGAAGTGCAAGTGGGCTGATGCGGACTCCAGCCGAGGGTGTCTCACTTCGCCGGCCGTGTGCTAGCCGATCGCGGCCGCTAACGCTTGATATCCGGGGAGAAGATCATCCCAGCGGGCCTCGCTGTCGCCTCGCTCGCGCCCGGCGAGGTAGGCAGCGAGGTTCTCGACGTGGATCTGCCATCCGACGCCGTAGAAGGCAACTGCCTCGAGGGGCATGCCCTTCACCTCGATCACCAACTCCGTGTGCCCACCATCGGCCGCGAGCGTTGCCTCAATGGTCGCGTCGTGCGGCGGCATGCCCTGACCCTTCTGCCAGGACTCGTCCGACTCCCTCGTCGTCACCAGCAACCGCCTCGGTGACTCGCACGCTTCGACGCGCCCGGTGCCCTCCCAATCATCGGCCCGGACGTAGATGTGGATTGCCCCGCCAGAGCGGAGGTCGCCGTCGACCTGGGCGTACCAGCCGGCCAGGCGCGCCGGATCGGTGATCGCAACCCACAAGTCGTCGATGTCGGTGTCGTAGCGATGGTGGACCCGCACGACCCCTTTGCCATCCTCCGAGCGCAGACTACCGAGAATGCGGCTGGGTCCCCTTGCGTCGCTGGTCATGGCTGTCCCTCCTGCTCTGTCCACCTCAGTGACTACTACAGATTCCGACGAGACGGCGACCGACTAATCATCGGTCCGAGTAAGTCTTCCCGTTCGGCGTGACACCTGTTGCGCGACCGTCGGCTCGAAGCAGAGAATCCCTGCGCACCCACTCCCCGTGGGGCGCACATACTCGGCGATCTGTGCGTTGCCAGGGGTGCCCCCGAAGATCAACCGGAAGCGTCTTCGAATGACGCCGGCCCCCTGCGCACAATGGCGAGGGTTTGTAGGAGACCTATCTGAGCGCCGATCGCCGATCCCGCGCTCGTCAAGGTGGGTGGCGGATTTGGGTTCCGGTCGCGATTATGACGCGGTGCTGGCGGCTCGCGTCCTTCGTCGCCGGACCAGCAGTAGTACTACGAGCCCAATGACCGCCAAGGGAACGACGATCAAGAACAGAGCAACGATGATGTCGCTCAAGGTGCCGGGACCGATAGTGGGGTAACTGGTGAAAGGACCTTCGACCCGCGTCCAGCTGCTCACCCCACCGCCCGAAACTGACGATGCCTTGATGCTCGGTGAAAAGACTTCGACCGCCAAGACGAGCAGGTCTCCGACATGGCCCGGAGATACCGCCAACGTTGTGGTGTCGTTTCCCTCCTTGGTGGCCAGGCTGTCAACCGCGCTGACGGTAGGATGAGGGGTGGCGGAGGAGCCCGAGACGGTGATGAGCACCGCCAAGCCGCCTGAGACGCTGCCGGGGCTTTGCTTGGCCATGGGTTGTACGGCGGAGGACACCTTGGTGTCATAAGCCACGACGTTGGCTTTGTCGGTGAGGGCATAGGTGAAGCCCGGCGTGGTTCCAGCCGACCCGGTGTTGGCCTCGACAGCGTCGCCGAAGTACAACTCGCCTGACCCGCGTGGAGTGAGCTTGGGGAAGGTTGCTGTTGTTGACGAGGCGTTGGAGATCCCCCCACCGGTGTCTTTGCCCCACACAGTTGACGACCCCGAAGATGCCGAGAACTCCTGGGCATTCAGCCCGGTCTCGACCGAGGTCACGCTGCCCGAAAAGGCCCCGGTGATGGTGGAGGTCCCGATTGTGCTGACGGTACCGGTCCAGATTTCGATGTTGTTGGTGGTAGCACTCATAGACGTGACGTTGGCGGCCCAGATGAGCACCAGCTCGACGACGACCACGACGACCACCACAGCAAGAACCTTTCCGACAGTGCTGGATCCAACTGGTTGAGACTCGACTCCAATGACCCACGTCGAACACCCCTTGAGTAGGGCGGCGCGCGCACGCAGTTCGACGGATCTGGGGAGATGCAGGTCCCCCAATACGCGTCTGTCAATCGTGCTTAGCGTGACCCCGTTTAATGACGCGCTATTCAGAGTTCGAGACCTGCGGTGCAAACTTCGGCAAGCACGCCATCATGATCAATCCGCATCGGTAGCTCACAGACAACGCTACGTCCCTTCAATCATGCCGAACTTCGGTTCGATCACTTGGCTCTGCCACGTGCAGTTCGGGCGAGTGACTTGCGCCCAGTGGCCGACTCCTCTAATCTACAACCATATGGTTGTAGATATTAGTCTGTCGGAGGACGAGATCGACCGCATCTTCGGCGCCCTGGCTGATTCCACTCGACGCGACATCCTCGGGCACGCCATCCGGCACGAGCAGTCGGTATCGGCGTTGGCCTGCCAGTACGCCATGAGTTTCGCCGCGGTGCAAAAGCACGTCGCGGTGCTCGAACGAGCCACGCTCGTCACAAAGGAGCGACGCGGCCGCGAGCAGATCGTGCACGCCAACCGGGCCACACTGGGCAAGGCGGGCACGCTCCTCGACGCCTACGAGCAGCTGTGGATCCAGCGCGCCAAGCGGATCGCCGACATCCTCGCCAATCCCAAAGGAGAATAGACATGACCGTCATCGCCACTACCAAGGACGTCGAGAACCTCACCGTCACTCTCGTCGCCGAATTCGACGCCACCCCCGATCGCGTCTGGGATGTATGGGAGGATCCTCGCAAGCTCGAGCGGTGGTGGGGGCCACCCACGTTTCCAGCCACGTTCACCCGCCACGACTTCGTCGTCGGAGGCGAGTCCCGCTACTTCATGACCGGCCCGGCCGGCGAGACGCCTCGCGGCTGGTGGCGTATCGATGCCATCGAGAAGCCACGCCGCCTTGACTTCGCCAACGGCCTCGCCGGCGATGACGGCGAACCCGCTCCCGGCGTCGAGCCGATGGCCGGCTACGTGACATTCGAAGCTACAGACAGGGGTACTCGAATGACTGCCGTAACCCGTTTCATCGACACCGCACAGATGAAGGCGATGCTCGACATGGGTATGCAGGAAGGCATGACACAAGCGATCGGGCAGATCGATGCCCTACTCACGCCGGCCTCGGTGTGACGCCTCGGACCCATTAACAACGAATGACTGGGCAATCCCCGACAGTGCATGATAACCGCAGAGATACCGATGTCATGGAGCTGATTCGACCCGAGAGGACGCCTTGCCGGTCATCGACCTAAGACCAGCCAGCAAGCACCTGTCCGCCCTGATCAAGGCGGTTTCCGACGACGTGCTCTTCGAGCCGACCCCCTGCAGTAATTATTGCGTGGGTGACCTTCTTGACCACATAACCGGACTCACGGTGGCGTTTGGAGGGGCTGCCGTCAAAGCCGACGGCGAGTCAGCGAGTATGGGCCCCGCAGGAGACGGATCCAACCTTCATCCTGATTGGCGAGTATTTCTGCCACAACGTCTGGAGACGCTCGTGTCGGCATGGGCGCACCCAGATGCTTGGACCGGGACGACTCGTGTGGGAGGCCAAGAACTTCCCGGGGAGATCGCCGGAATCGTCCTATTCGGCGAGCTGACCATTCACGGGTGGGACTTGGCGCGGGCAACCGACATTCCCTTCGAACCAGACCGTGCGAGCTTGCTGCCGCTCTTTGACCTCGTCCGACAGACTTTCAGTCCGGGACAGGACGCGGCTCGAGGATCGGCATTCGGTCCTGCGGTTCCCGTGGCGGAGGATGCACCGATGCTCGACCAGACCCTGGGACTCTTAGGCCGTGACCCGACTTGGACCCGGCCAGAAAACAACCTACGTTGACCCCGATACCTCAGTGGAAGCTGCCCCCGTATGCGCGTAGACCAGGGTGTCCAAGAGTCGTCCAGAACGCCGGGTCGGTGGGACACTCCTTCCCCACCTCTCCTCCTGCTTTAGCCGAGCGCTTTGTTGAAGTCTGAGGTGAACCAAAGCTCGGGTGTCATGCGGTATATGACCTCGGAGCCAGCCTGAGCAGCCGTTGCTTCCAGGAACAGGTCACCTCCCTCTTTTCCCAAGTAGCGGTGCGCCAGTGCCCTTCGCATTGCGTCCTCGGCTGGTTCCCCTTCACTGGTGATGGGACCTTCAACGCTGACGTACTTGTACAGCGGTATCTCTGATTGGACGCACAGGGTGAATCGACCGGACTCGTTTAGGCAGCGGGCTTTTCGGCTATCCGCTGGAGTAACGACGGTGACCGGACCTCCCGGATCGTAGAAGTACCAAACGGGTACCGCGAGCGGACCATGATGCGGTTGGTTCACACTCAGAATACCGACGTGTACGTCAGAAAGAAATGATTCACGCTCACTTCGACTCATGGCGAAAGACATTGACCCTCCCAACGTGCAAATGGCACGCGGTCAGCCATTTGAAGTCATTCCGAACGTGCGCCAGTAGAGCCTGATAAAGCGATCGCCCGGACTAGCGGTCGGGAGTGGCCACGAAGACGGGGATCTGACGCGCGGTCTTCTCCTGGTACTCGGCGTAGGGCGGGTAGGCCGCCACGGCCCGCTCCCACCATTTCGCCTTCTCGTCGCCGCTGACCTCGCGGACGCTCACCGCGAAGGGCGCCGGCCCGTCCTGCACCATCACTGACCCGGGGTGGGCGACCAGGTTGTGGTACCAGACGGGGTGCTCGGGCGCCCCGCCCTTGGAGGCCACCAGTGCGTACTCGCCCCCGTGCTCCACCCGCATGACCGGGGTCTTGCGGACCTTCCCGCTCCTGGCACCGCGGGTGGTGACCACAATGATCGCCAGCCCGGTGTCGAGCAGGGTGTTGGCCCGTTGCCCTCCGGACGCCTCGTACTCGGCCACCTGGTCGCGCACCCAGGTGTAAGGACTGGGCTCGTACTCTCCTTCGACGGTCATCGGATCAACCTATTGCCGCCCGGCTACTGTCCGCTCATGAGCCGCCAACCGATGCGCACCGAGGAGGTCCTGGCCCTCCACCGGGAGCTCTCGAACTGGGGGCGGTGGGGCGACGACGACGAGTTGGGTGCCCTCAACCTCATCACGCCCACCGTCACCGCCTCCGCCGCCGCCTCCGTGCGCAGCGGCCGGACCGTCTCGTGCGCCCGGTCGCTCCCCACGCAGCCCGCGCCAGACAACCTCAGCCCGGTGGCCCACCACATGATCGCCACGGCCACCGAGGGCTATGGGGCCGACTACTTCGCTATCGCCTCCCACGGGTACGCCACCAGCCACCTAGATGCGCTGTGCCACATCTTCCACGAGGGCCACCTCTACAACGGCTACCCCACCGACACGGTCACCGCCCACGGGGCCACCAAGCTGGGCATCCACCGCCTCCACTCAGGCATCGTCACCCGCGGCGTGCTCCTCGACATCCCTGCCTTGCGGGCCGTCGACGCCCTGGCACCGGGCGCCGCCATCTTCCCCGACGAGCTGGAGGCCGCCGAAGAAGTGGCCGGCCTCACCGTTGGCGCAGGCGATGCGCTGTTGGTGCGCACCGGCCGCTGGAGCTGGCGCCGCGCCCACGGCCCCTGGGACGCGCACACGACCATGGCCGGGTTGGACGCCTCCTGCCTGCCCTGGCTGCGCGCCCGCGACGTGGCCACACTGGGCAGCGACGGGGTGGCGGACGTCCTGCCCTCCGGCGTCGAGGGGGTGGGCATGCCGGTGCACACCGTGGCCATTGTGGCCATGGGGATCCACCTCATGGACAACCTGGACCTCGACGATCTGGCAGTGGCCTGTGCCGAGGAGGGCCGCTGGGAGTTCCTCCTCACCGTGGCGCCCCTGGTGCTCCACCGGGGTACGGCCTCTCCGGTCAACCCCATCGCCGTCTTCTGACGGCGGGTGCCGACGATTCACCGCTCCGGCCGATGGGTCGCGGTCACCTGGCAACCAGACACCGAACTCTCCCAGCCAGGTAAGGATCAGCCCAACCGCCAGGTGCTGCACGATGATCGTTCGACCAACCCAGATCGGGACCGTGCCCGTCCCTGTCCTCAATCTTGGGAGTGAATACTGGGATTGAACTCACCTCGTGAAACGACTATCGGCGCCGGCCCTGGTGCCCATTGGTGCGGGCGGTACTGTCGGGCACCCATGAGCCTGATCATGAGTGCCCTCGACTGCCCCGAGGCAGCCTCGTCACGGCTCATCTGCCTGTCCGACGGCACGCAGCCGATGCGCGTCTCCGAGTTGAGCCACCGGGCCCGGCGGGCCGCCGCCTGGCTGCGGGACCTGGGCGGAACTGGCGGCACCGTCGCCGCCCTCCTCACCGCCTCGCAAGACTGCCTGGCCGTCCTCTTCGGTGCCTTCCGCTCAGGGATCACCCTGGCCTCACTGCCCCATCCTTCCCGGGGCATGGGCAACGACGAGTACCTGAGCCAGCTGGCGGCCATGGGCGCCCTGACCGGGGCCACCCACCTCCTGGCCGAGCCGGAGTACCTCCCCCTTCTCCGCCAGTCGTCGATCCCGGTACACGGGTTCAACGAGTTCGACGCCACTCACACCCTCCTTGGCGATGACGTGCCCGGCACCCTGGTGCAGTTCACGTCTGGCAGCACCGGCAACCCGCGGGGCATCGCGTTGAGCCTGGACGCCATTGACGCCAACCTGGCCTCCATGTACGACTGGCTGGCCCCCCGCCCGGGTGTGGTGATGTGCAGCTGGCTGCCCCTCTCCCATGACATGGGTCTGATCGGCTTCGTCCTCTATGGGCTCTGCTCGGTGTGCCCGCCGTGGTCGAGCCGCGTCGACGTCGTGCTGCAGAAACCAGAGGACTTCCTGGCCGACCCGGGCAGTTGGTTGCAGGCCTGCACGGACTACGGGGCCACCTCGACGCCCGCCCCGCCGTTCGCCCTGCGCTTTGCCGGCCGGGCCCTGCGGGCCCCCGGCAATCGTTACGACCTCTCGACCCTGCGCAGCCTGGTGGTCGGGGGCGAGCCGGTCTCGGCCGACGGGCTGCGGACCTTCGGACAGGACGCCGCCGCGCACGGGCTCCCGCCCCATGCCCTGTGCCCGGGCTACGGGATGGCGGAGGTGTCCCTGGCCGCCGCCATCGGGAGGACCGATGAGCCGTGGTCCTCGGTCCGAGTCGACCCCGAGGCCCTGGCCGAGCGGCGCTGGAGCGAAGTGGACGAGGGCGGGCTGGAGGTGGTGTCGTGCGGACCCCCGCTGCGTGACTTCGAACTGCGGACGTCGGTGGGGACGGCGGTCGGCGAGCTGGAGCTCAAGAGCCCCTCGCTCCTGAGCCGTTACGTGGGAGAGCCAGGGTCCCCGCTGTCGCCCGACGGTTGGTTGCACTCGTCCGACCTGGCCCACCTCGGCCCCGACGGCGTGCACATTGTGGGGCGGAGCGATGACGTTTTCGTGATCGCCGGGCGGAACATCGATGCCCGGGAGCTGGACGCCGTGGCCGGCTCGCATCCGGCCACCCGGCCCGGCAACGCGGCCACGGTGCAGGACGACCGGGGGCGTTACGTCGTCGTGGCCGAGCCCAACAGCCCCCTGCCCGATGGCGCAGCCCTGCGCCAGGCGGCCCGGGAGATCCGCGGCGCCCTCATGCAGAGGTTCTCCGCCAGCCCCTCGGCGGTGGTCTTCATTGAGCGCGGCACCCTCCCCAAGACGCCGAGCGGCAAGATCCGCCGCCACCATCTGCAGTCCCTCTGGCGCAACGGGCAGCTGGCTGAGGTGGCCTCGGGTTGAGAATCAAGAACGCGGCCGGGTTACCGCTTCTCAGGACGGTGCGCCGCCCACCACCGGCGAGTTGAGGACCGTGGCGCCCTCGGAACCCTCAAACTGGGCGTCGCCGTGGGTGAAGATGCCGCCGTCGCTGGCCACCAGCCAGTAGCCACCCCCGTCGAACGTGCTCATCATGCCGACGATGGGCTTGTTGAGGTGCGTGGCACCTTCTGAGCCCTCGAACTGGGCGTCGCCGTGGGTGAAGATGCCGCCGTCGGAGGCCACCAGCCAGTAGCCCAGACCACTGGGGGTGGCCGCCATGCCCACGATGGGCTTGTTGAGGACGGTGCCACCCTCGGACCCGTAGAACTGGGCGTCGCCGTGGGTGAAGATGCCGCCGTCGGAGGCCACCAGCCAGTAGCCGCCCCCGTCGGGAGTGGCCGCCATGCCGACGATGGGCTTGTTGAGGTGCGTGGCCCCTTCTGAGCCGTAGAACTGGGCATCGCCGTGGGTGAAGATGCCCCCGTCGGAGGCCACCAGCCAGTAGCCGGGGTCACCCGGGGTGGTGGCCATGCCGACGATGGGCTTGTTGAGGACCGTCGCGCCCTGGGAGCCCTCGAACTGGGCGCTGCCGTGGGTGAAGATGCCCCCGTCCCCCGCCACCAGCCAGTAGCCGGGGTTGGGGGTGAAGGACTCAAGCAGTCCGAATTCGGCGGGCCCGGTGTTCACATAGATCCCGGCAGCGTCGCACGCCCCGCGGGAAGTACACGAGACCGAATACAGGTCGGAATACTCGGACGCCCCGGTGGCGGCGTCATTCGCCCTGGGCGCCGCCAGGGCACTCCAGGAGTCTCCCGACTCGGTGTCGATGAGCCCGATGACATTCCCCGAGCCTGTTGAGTTCTCGTAATTCCCGACCGCCGTGCATTCGCCGATGGACAGGCACGATACCGAGCGGAGTTCGGTGCTCTGATGGGTCCCGGAGCCGAAATCGGGAGGCTGCGCGGCCTCATGAGCGGTCGGGACCCCTGCCACCATGGTGTCGATCAGGCCCCGGTATTCTGCCGAAGAGTCCTCGTAGTAGCCGACCGCGGTGCAGCCACCGTCGAAGGTGCAGGACACGGAGTTCAAGTTCGCATTCTGGTCCGCCCCTGTTCCGCCGTTGGAGGAAGGCTCGGGGGCCTCAGTGGCGGTCCATGACCCGCCCGCTAAGCGCTCGAGCAGGCCTCGCCACTTCCCTGCTGTGTCGTGGTATTCGCCGACCGCCTGGCAGGTTCCCCCGGCACACGACAGGCCATTGAGTTCCCCTCTACCGGACCCATCGTTGTTCGGGGGTATCGGGGCCGGCAGCGCCACCCAGGCCCCGCCCGATTGCCTAAGGAGCTCTGCCTGGCCGTTGCTGCCGGAGTTTGTGAAGCTCCCAATCGCCACACAGTTGTTCTGAGCGGGGCACGAAACGCTGACGAGCGCCACGGATTGATTCGTTGCCGCGTCAGAAGGCTGGGGCGCCGTGGCGGCGGTCCACTGGCCACCCGAAAGGGTGTCGACCAGGCCGAAAGAGTTGGTGGAGGCGTTGTGGTAATAGCCCACCGCGGTACAACTACCGATCGTCGGGCACGAAACCGACTTGAGCCACGACTGTTCGTTGGACCCGGTCGCGGCATCGGCCGGCAAGGGGGTCTCCATGGTCGTCCAGTGGCCGCCCGACAGGGTGTCGATGACACCCCACTTGGAATTGCTGGCGTCCTTGTAAGCCCCGACGGCCACGCACGATCCCTGCGTCGGACACGACACCGAATCGAAGAATGCACCCGGATTCGGTCCGGCGTTGGCTGGCAACGGCGCTTCCGTGGCCGACCACGAGACTCCCGAGAGGGTGTCCAACAGACCGTGCTCATGGCCTCCCGAATCCGAATAGAAACCGACCGCGGCGCAGAACACGGCGGAGGTGCACGCCTCGTCCACGAGGTAGGTCCCGGGGTTGGCAGCTTGAGCGTCCGGTCCACTCGGCGCCGGAGACTGCAAGGGCGACCACCCGGGAGAGGCCGGCATGGGTGAGGCCGAACCGGTCCCCACCAGGCCGGCCACCGCTCCGGTGCCGAGGGCCAGCGCGCCGTCGAAGGCGATGACGGCAGACCGGCGCAACCTGGACCATGGTTGGAAGGGGAGCTCACCCACGTCGGTCAGGGACGCCTGCGCACCATCGGTCATGATCAACCCATCCCATCCACTGCCCTCGGCGGTCACGGGTGAATCTACAGACAGACCCTTCCGGGGGCAACGACCCAGGGGATGGCACCGGGTACGGGGACGAGCCTTGGGGGCCGCGATCAGCCTTGAGGTGCCCTGCTACGCTCGCCCCGCCCCGCCCCGCCCCACGGTTCGCCCGGCAGCCGTTTGGGCCCACCGGACGGCGGACGGGAGGCCGGACCCAGCGCCCACGGAGACTTCATGGCAGCCGACAGCAAGCGACCGGACATCATGTCGCTAGACGAGTTCAAGGCGTGGTTCGTCAGCGCGATCGAGTGGAGCCCCGAGGTCATCTCGGAAGAGGACAACCTCTTCTTCGACCTGGGGATGGACTCGGTGGGCGCGGTGGACCTGATGGTCGGATTGGAGGACGCGGTCGGGGGAGACGTGATCCTGCCCATTGAGCTGCTGCTGGAGATCAATACGGTGCGCGACGCCTACCTGCAGTACTGCGCGCTGGCCCATCTTCCCCTGGCGGACGGGTCCAAGCGGTGACAGTGGCCCCCGAGGAAGACGCGCGCCTGTCCCCCGGTCTGGAGACCCGCCGGCTGCAGCTACGCATGCTCACCAACGACGACCATGCGCCCCTGTACCGCCTGTCCTCGGACCCCGAGGTCACGTTCCAGTGGCGCTTCCGGGGCACCACGCCCAGCTACGACGAGTTCCTCAAGCAGCTCTACCCTGGGGTGCTCTGCCAGTTCGTGGTCAGCCCGCACGGCTCGCAAGAGGTGCTCGGGCTGGTGGTGGCCTACAACGCCGACTTCCGGCACCGCTTCTGCCACGCAGCCGTGGTGATGCACCCCAAGCTCCACCGCCGCGGCCTGGGTATTGAGGCCTTCATGGGGTTGACCCGCTACATCTATTACGGCTGGGACTTCCGGATGATCATCATGGAGACGGTGGGCATCGCCTTCGATGCGTTCGCGTCGGGCGAGCAGGCGGGGTACTTCACGGTGGAAGGGCGGATACGGGACCAATTCTTCTACGGCGGCCGCTACTGGGACGGCATTTCGGTGACGCACCGCCGGGACCAATTCGAAAAGGTGGTGCAGGGTCCGATGGGCCGCCTCCTCACACCGGGGAACAAGGTGTTGCGGACCAAGAAGCCGACCTGAAGTCCGGCGACCACCTAGGCCCCTTCGAAGGGGAAGCCCAGGTCGGGCGCGGTGAGGATGGCTACGAAGGGGAGGCCCTCCGCCGCCGCCATGGCCCCGACGGTGCCGCCCCGGTCGACCACGGCCACCAGGAGCACCACCTCGGCCCCCGCCTCGGCCACCGCGTGGGCCGCCTCTAACAGCGAGGTGCCCCGGGTCACGGTGTCCTCGGTCACCACCACTTTGTCTCCCGGATCGAGCGCCCCGGCAATGCGCCCGCCCCCGCCGTGGTCCTTGACTTCCTTACGCACGCTGAAGGCCTTGAGCGGGCGCCCCCGGGTGGCTGCCACGCCCGCCGTGATGAAGGCAACCGGGTCGGCGCCCATGGTCAGCCCGCCGATGGCGGTGGCCTCGGGCGGGATCGCCGAGAGCACGGCCTCGGCCACCAGCACCATGGCCTCAGGACGGCAGACCGTCTGTTTGGAGTCGATGAACCAGTTGCTCTTGCGGCCCGACTTGAGGGTGAAATCCCCCGTGCGCACCGAGTGCGCCAGGAGATGGGCCCGCAACTCGGGATGGTCGTCGGCCCCGCTCATACCAACCTCACGCGTAGCGCACGCCCGGCGCCCCCGCCACCACCGCGCCGATCACCAGCGACGCCTGGCCCGCCCCGGCCAGCACCCTCAGCGCCGCATCGGTGCTCCCGGCGTCGACCACCAGGGCCATGCCGATGCCGCGATTGAACACCCGGTCCATTTCGGCTTCCGCCACGGCACCGAGGCGCTGGATCTCGGCGAAGAGAGGCGGCTCCACCCACGACGACCGCTCCAGCAGCGCCCCCACCCCGCCGGGGAGCACCCGGGGCAGGTTGCCGACCAGGCCGCCGCCGGTGATGTGGGCGCAGGCGTGCAACCCGCCGCCCAGGGCCCCCTGCACGGCGAGCACGGCCGGGGTGTAGATCACCGAGGGGCGCAAGAGCTCGTCGGCCAGGCTGTGGTCGGCCCCCGCCCAGGCCGGGTCGCCCAGGTCGAGCCCGGCCCGCTCCAGCAGCACGTGGCGGGCCAGGGTGTAACCGTTTGAGCGCAGTCCGGGAGAGGGGAGCCCGATGATGACGTCGCCCGGCGTAACCCGATCCGGTCCGAGTTGCCCACCCTGCTCCACCACGCCGACGGCGAAGCCCGCCAGGTCGAGGTCGTCGGGCGCCAGGGCGCCCGGGTGCTCGGCCGTTTCGCCCCCGATCAGCGCGCAGCCGGCAGCCCTCGTGCACCCCCGCCACCACGGTGGCGATGCGGTCGGGGTCGACCTTGCCGGTGGCGATGTAGTCGAGCATGAAGAGCGGCTCGGCACCCATACAGACCAGATCATCCACGCACATGGCGACCAGGTCGATCCCCACCGTCTCGTAGCGGCCGGTGGCCCTGGCCACCAGGAGCTTGGTACCGACGCCGTCGGTGGAGGCCACCAGCACCGGCTGGGTGAAGCGGGCGAGGTCGAGCGGGAACTGCCCCCCGAAGCCGCCGATGCCCGTTACCAGCCCGGCCAGGCGCGCCACGGCGGCGTCGCCGGCCCCAATGTCCACTCCGGCCCCCGCGTAGGTGGCCCCGCCCTGGCCCATGGCCGTCAGACCCCGGGCAGCGCGCCCTGGTGGGCCATGGCCACGCGGGGGCGGGTCACCCTGACCGGGGTCGACGTGGGCACCGCCGTCGGGTAGTCGCCGGTGAAGCAGGCGTCGCAGAACCCGCCGTCGTCGCCGATGGCCGCCTTCAGGTTCTCCACGCTGATGTAGGCCAGGGAGTCCGCCCCCAGGATTTCGGTGATCTCGGCAATGGTGTGGTTGGCCGCCAGCAGCTCGTCGCACGACGGGGTGTCGATCCCGTAGAAGCAGGGCCAGCGCCAGGGGGGCGACGAAATCCGCAGGTGCACCTCGGTGGCCCCGGCCTCGCGCAACATGCGCACCACCGAGCGCTGGGTGGTGCCGCGCACGATGGAGTCGTCCACCACCACCAGGCGCTTGCCGGCGATGGTCTCAGTGAGCGTGTTGAGTTTGCGCCGCACCGCATCGGCCCGGTCCTTCTGCTCGGGGGCGATGAAGGTGCGGCCGATGTAGCGGTTCTTGACCAGCCCCTGCCCGTAGGGGATGCCGCTGGCCCGGGCGAATCCCTCGGCCGCCGGGACACCTGACTCGGGCACCCCCATGACCAGGTCGGCCTCCGCCGGAGCCTGCTGGGCCAGGAGCTCGCCCATGCGGCAGCGGGTGGCGTGCACCTCCTTGCCGTGGAGCCGGCTGTCGGGCCGCGCGATGTAGGCGAACTCGAAGATGCAAAGCCGGGGCGCCACCTCCTTGAGCCAGGGGACGGCCAGGCTGTGCACCCCGTCGGCGTCGATCACCACCAGCTCACCTGGGGCGACCTCGCGCACGAAGGTGGCGCCGATGACGCTGAGCGCCGGCGACTCCGAGGCCAGGACCCAACCCTCGGGAGCCTCGGCCGGGCCCAGCCGTCCCAGGCAGAGCGGGCGGAACCCGTAGGGGTCGCGCACGCCGAAGAGGCGTTGCGAGTTCATCAGCACGAACGAGAAGGCCCCCTCGACGATGGGCAGCACCGCCTGCAGGGCGCGGGCCAGGTCCTCGGTCTCGGGAAACGAGCGGGCCAGCAGCTCGGCCACCACGTCGCTGTCGGTGCAGACCGACCCCGGCAGCATGCCGACCTTCTCGGCCAGCTCGGCAGTGTTGGTCAGATTGCCGTTGTGTCCCAGTGCGAACCCGGCCCGGCCGACGGGCCGGTAGACCGGTTGGGCACCCGCCCACTCCGAGGCGCCGTGGGTGGAGTAGCGGGTGTGGCCGATGGCCAGGTGCCCCTGCAGCGCCGAGAGCGTGCGCTCGTCGAAGACGGTGGCCACCAGGCCCATGTCCTTGACCACCATGACGGTGTCGCCGTCACTGACGGCCATGCCGGCCGACTCCTGCCCCCGGTGCTGCAGGGCGAAGAGGCCATCGAACGTGAGGTTGGCCACCCTCCGTTCAGGGGCGTAGATCCCGAAGACGCCGCAGGCTTCCTTCACGGTGCACCCATTGTCGCACAGGCCGCTGGCGTCACGGTTCCCCCAACATGCGTGCCAGGTTCCCCTCGTGCGCCCCGCTCAGGGCCGCCAGCGGGAGATCGACCAGCTCACCCAGGCGGAAGCGGTCGCCCCCGGCCCGGCCCAGCACGGCGACGGGGATGCCCTGGGCCACCGCCCGGGCGCGCAGGACCTCGGGCCAGGCGGTGCTCACCACGAAGCGGGAGGGCAGCTCGGTGAAGAGCTCAGCCCCGTCGCCGAGAGCCAGGACGCAGCCGATCCCCGCCGCCGCGGCCATTTCCGCCAGGGCCACCGCCAGGCCGCCCGACGACACGTCGTGCACGGCGCCCAGCAGGGCCGGCCCGGGATCGCCGGCCACGATGTCGCTGACCAGCCGGGCCACGAAGGCGCACAGCGAGCCGTGAACGGCCAGGTCGAGCGGGGGCGGCGAGCCCGTCCGGTGAGCGCGGCGCTCGGTGGCCCAGCGGGTTCCCTCCAGTGGGAACCCGCCCCCGGCCGCCGCCCGTTCCCCCAGCACCAGCACGGTGTCACCCTCGGCCCAGGCCGGGCCGGGTGGCGGCGCGTGGAGGGCCTCGACCAGCCCGAGCAGCCCGAGCACCGGCGTGGGATCGATGTCGGCACCGCCGCTCTCGTTGTAGAAGCTGACGTTGCCCCCGATGACCGGCAGGCTCAGGGCGCCGCAGGCTTGCGCCAGCCCGTCAATGCACTCGGAGAGCTGCCACATGACCTCGGGGTGCTCGGGATTGCCGAAATTCAGGCAGTTGACCACCGCCACCGGGGTGGCCCCGACGCAGGCCAGGTTGGCCACGCTCTCGGCCAGGGCGAGTGCCGTGCCGAGGCGCGGGTCGAGGGCGCAGGCGCGCGGGTTGGAGTCGGTCGTCACGGCCACGCCGCGCGCCGAGGGGGGCAGTCCCGGCCCGGCCAGGCGCAGCAGCGCGGCGTCGCCGCCCGGCCCCACCACGGTGTTCAAGAAGAGCTGGTGGTCGTACTGGGAGAAGACCCAGCGCGGGGAGCGCAGCAGCGCCAGCAGGTCGTCCGCGCACTCAGCCGGCGCGGGCCGGTGCAGGGGCACCGCGGGCGGGGGCACCGGCACCGCCCGGGGGCGGTCATAGAGCGGCGCGT
>Ga0307373_10006496_pt1 | contig 18557 bp, 17 predicted proteins | sample OX2MG_FD_202534 | JGI IMG/M metagenome (GOLD analysis project Ga0307373, IMG submission 202534) | Soil microbial communities from Risofladan, Vaasa, Finland - OX-2 | ecosystem: Environmental > Terrestrial > Soil > Coastal area > Acid sulfate soil | place: Finland: Risofladan, Vaasa | collected...
TGGGAGGGAGTAGCGGACCCCTCGGAGCGCGGGGAATCCCTCTCCCTTGAGATCCACTCCAGCTTGGCGCAGAACCTCGGCGCCGGCGGGCATCAGCCCCTCGCCGCAGGGCTTGTCCCGCGGGAAGGTCGCGGCCTCGAGCACCAGTGCACCGGGCAGCATCAGGCCCAGGGCCGAGCCGACCGGGCCGCCTCCGACCACGATGATCCCGCGGTCCATTTCTGAGGGCGACGCTACCAGAGCCGCTCCCAAACCGGATGTGGCAAGCGCGTCCCAACGCCCAGCCCACTACGGCCTCCGCAATCTCGCCTGAGGCCGGTAGTCTGGGGCCGTGGATGTCCTTTTGGTGGTCGGGCCCGGCGCTGTCCCTGAGCGGATCCTCGCCAAGGCCCGCCATGTGGTGCGCTCCGACGAATCTGAGCTGGACTCTCGACTGATCTCCCGCATCTTGGACAGGCATCCGCGGGAGATCTCCGTCGTAGCCCCCCTCGATCCCCAGGCTGGCTGGGCAGCCGCCCGAGGGCTCCAGCGAGCGGGGCTGGCGGTCACCGTGATCTCCGATGCGCCAGCTGACCCGGTCACGGGAATCGCAGTTCGGCCTCTAGGCGACTCGGGTCAGGCGATGGAGGTCGCGGACTCCCTCCTCGACCTGGTGGGGGACACTCCCTTGGTCCGGCTGGATCGGATCGGACGTGACCTCGAATGCCACCTGCTGGCGAAGCTCGAGTTCCTCAACCCGGGTGGTAGCGTAAAGGACCGTCCGGCGCTCTCGATGATCGAAGCCGCCGAGGCCGCCGGGCTGCTCAAAGAGGGGGGAACCATCGTCGAACCCACCTCGGGAAACACCGGGGTGGGGTTGGCGATCGTCGCGGCCCGGCGCGGCTATCGCTGCGTGTTCGTGATGCCCGACAAGATCGCCTCGGAAAAGATCGACCTGCTGCGGGCCTATGGGGCGGAGGTGGTGGTCTGTCCCACCACCGTGGCCCCGGATCACCCCGACTCCTACTACTCGGTATCGAATCGGCTGGTCACCGAGATCCCTGGGGCCTACAAGCCGGACCAATACAGCAATCCCGCCAACCCGGCGTCGCACGAGGTATCCACCGGACCCGAGATCTGGCGTCAGACCCGGGGACGAATCACCCACTTCGTGGCCGGAATTGGTACTGGAGGCACCATCACCGGCGTGAGCCGTTACCTGAAGTCGGTCAATCCGGAGATCCAGATCGTCGGAGCCGACCCCGAGGGGTCGGTGTACTCCGGCGGAACGGGTCGTCCCTATTTGGTCGAGGGGATCGGCGAGGACTTCTGGCCTTCCGCCTACGACACCACGGCGGTGGATCAGGTGGTCGCGGTGAGTGACCGCGACTCCTTCTTGACGGCCAGGTCCGTCACCCGTGAGGAGGGAATCCTGGTTGGTGGCTCGGCCGGCACTGCGGTCTGGGCGGCGCTGGAGGTCGCCCGGCCGCTGGGGCCCGACCAGGTGGTGGTGGTGCTGATCCCGGACTCGGGGCGAGGTTACCTTTCCAAGCTCTACAACGACTCCTGGATGGCCGACTTCGGCTTTCTTCGGGCCGGCGGCCAGAGCGTGGCTGATGTCCTCACCTCCAAAGGGCGTGGGCTGCCGCCACTGGTACACGTCCATCCCGACGAATCGGTGCAGTCGGTGATCGAGTTGCTCCGGGAGTACGAGGTATCCCAGGTGCCGGTGGTTAAGGCGGAACCTCCTCTGGCGGCGGCGGAGGTGCTGGGAGCAGTGCAGGATCGCGAGCTTTTGGAGGCAGCCTTCCGTGACCCCGGGATCTTGGCGAGGCCGGTGGGCGATGTCATGGGGCCACCACTTCCCACCATCGGCAGTGGCGCGCCCTTGGAACTGGCGGTCAGCCGGATGGAACGCAGCGGCGCCGTCCTGGTGCTCGACGATGGGCATCCGGTCGGGATCATCACCAGGTCTGACATCCTCGGGGCGATGCTGGGTCGGCCGACCAGGTGACCCAGACCGAACCCGGCTTCGAGACCCGAGCGATCCATTCCGGTCAGGATCCGGATCCCGACACCGGTTCGGTCGTACCCCCGATCCACCTCTCCACGACCTACCGACAGTCGGCCGTCGGCCAGCACCGGGGATACGAGTACTCCCGTTCGGGAAATCCGAGCCGCCGGAGCCTGGAGACCCAGCTGGCCAGTTTGGAGCTGGCCGAGTTCGGGTTCGCCTTTGCCAGCGGGCTGTCCGCTGAGGACGCGGTGCTTCGGGCGATGACTGGGGTCGACGCCCACCTGATCCTCAACACCGACGTCTACGGCGGTACCTTCCGCCTGGTCGATCGGGTCCACGCCCCATCCGGACTCGGCTACAGCATCGCCGATGCCGCCAACATCGCCCAGCTGGAGGCGGCTTGGCGCGACAACACCACTCTGGTCTGGGTGGAGACGCCGAGCAATCCGATGCTCGCCGTGGTGGACATTCGGGGGCTGGCTGAGTTCACGCATGACCGGGGGGCGCGGCTGGTGGTGGACAACACCTTCGCCACTCCCTACCTGCAAAACCCCTTGACCCTGGGCGCGGATCTGGTGGTGCACTCCACCACCAAGTATTTGGGGGGTCATTCGGATGTAGTTGGGGGCTTTGTCGCCGTCAACCGTCCTGACCTGGCCGAGCGCCTTGCCTTTCTCCAGAACGCCACCGGCGCCGTGCCCAGTCCCTTCGACTGCTATCTGATCCAGCGCGGGATCAAGACCCTGGCCGTGCGGATGGACCGCCACTGTCACAACGCCGCAGCGGTCGCCAGCTTCCTCGAGCAGCATCCGATGGTCAGCCGGGTGCTCTATCCAGGACTGTCGGACCATCCGGGGCATGAGATCGCCGCCCGGCAGATGCGCGACTTCGGCGGTATGGTCTCGTTTCTCCACGCGGGGGGAGAGACGGCCGCCGTCGAGATGGTCAGCCTGACCCGGCTCTTCACCTTGGCCGAGTCGTTGGGTGCGGTTGAGTCCCTGATCGAGCACCCAGCCCGGATGACCCACGCCTCGGCCACCAGCTCGCCGCTGGCGGTGGACCCGCAACTGGTTCGGCTCTCGGTCGGTCTGGAATCGGTCGACGACCTCCTCAGCGATCTCGATCAAGCGCTGGATCGCTGATCGGGCGTCCCGGGACCGGGGCTAGCGCGGGTGGCGGCGCTCATCTCGCTTGACCGCCTTCCAGTGCCGCTGCGCCTCCTGGCGCGCGACCAGATCGCCCTGGCGGGCCGCCAGTGATGTCAGCTCCCGTTGCAGTTTGCGCCAGCGGTCCAGCCGCGAGGGAGCCAGAGTCCCCGCGTCGATGGCCGCCTGCACAGCGCAGCCCGGTTCCGTGCTGTGGCTGCAGTCGGAAAACCGACACCGGTTCATGAGTTCTTCCAAGTCAAGAAAGGTGTGAGCCAATCCCTCGGACGCATTCCAGAGGCCGAGCCCGCGCATGCCGGGAGTGTCCAGCAGAATTCCCCCGCCAGGCAGGACTACCAGCTGGCCGTGGGCGGTTGTGTGGCGCCCCTTGCCGTCTCGTCTGGTCTCCCCGGTGGGCATGAGGTCACGCCCTGCTAGGGCGTTGACCAGGGAGGACTTGCCCGATCCCGAGGGGCCGAGCAAGGCAACCGTTCGCCCCGGAGCCAGATGCGCCACCACCAACTCCCGCAGACCGTGGCCCGTGGCGGCGCTGACCTCCCGCACATCGACCCCCGGGGAGATCGACCGGGCCCAGTCAAGCGCCTCTCCCAGCTCGGCCTCTCCGCACATGTCCGCCTTGGTGAGCACCACGACCGGGGTGGCCCCGCTCTGCCAGGCGAGGGCGAGGTATCGCTCCAGCCGACCCGAGCTCCGAGGCACATCCAGGCCGCAGGCCAGGAACACCCGATCGACATTGGCGGCAATCACCTGCGCCACCGTCTCTCCCCCACTGCGGTCGCGCACAAACGCCGTCCGGCGCGGCAGCACCGCGGCGATCTGCTCCCGATCTCCGGGCAGTTGACCCGGGCCGACGACGACCCAGTCCCCGGTGCTAATCGCGTGGTGACCCGATTCAACTCGCCGGGGATCCGGGCCGAGGACGGTGCACCGTCCCCGGTCGACGCGGGAAACCCGAGCTGGTCTCCCGATTTCTGGTCCGAGCCCCCGATAGGCCTCCCAGCGGGCGAGGTCCCACCCGAGCGGCGTCAGAGATTCGAAGTGGTGCGAGTCGGAAGCCGTCAAGCAGTCGCCTCCAGAGGTGGAGGCACCCGCCATCGCGTTCGCTTGGCTAGCTCGGGCCGGGCACCCCCAGGGTAAGTTCATCACGGTCGGCAGTGAGAGCTGCAGACACGGTCTTTTGCCTCAAGGCGCACCTCCCCCATGAACTCGGCCGCGGACATGGGGAGCTTAGCGATCACGGCTCCGCGGACGCAACAGGTGAGGCGGCCAGTGACCTTGGTTCGGCCAATCCGACACCCCGCCCGCCGGCAGGAGCCGCTCGAGCGAACAGCTGCGATCGCGCCCCGATTCGGCCAGCACCAGCAGAAAGCCGATCGGTAAGTTCCGATGGTGCGGCTGAGCTTTACCGGGGCCGGCAGCGGCAGGCTCCTCGCAGCCTGTTAGAGCAATCGGCCCCCGGCTGACTGGGGGGAGAATGCCGCACTCGGGCCCGTTCCTCTTCCCCGCCGGTTGTCGGACGGACACAGGGAATGATCGAAATCTTGGCTGTCGAACACCTAGACGCGGTAGCCCACGCCGCTTACATTTCAGGCTCAGCGCGGATTCAGGGCCACGCAGCGAGCCGGCGACACCAGTTCGGATTTGGGGGGCCCAGATGTCTACCTCGTTGGAATCCGGTTCCGGCAGGGTCGATCTGCAGGACGCCGATGTCGATCGGCTGGCAGCGCTTGGGTACCGGCAGGAGCTGAGCCGGGTTCTGACGCTCTTCGAGAACTTCGGAGTGGCCTTCTGCTACCTGTCTCCGATGGTCGGCATCTACTCCCTCTTCACGCTCGGGGCTGGTACGGCGGGACCCCGCTACCTGTGGCTGATGCCCATCGTTGTCTTCGGCCAGCTGCTGGTGGCCCTGGTGTTCGCCGAACTGGGCAGCCACTACCCGCTAGCGGGGGCTCTGTTTCACTGGAGCAAGAACCTGATCGGCCGGGGCTACGGCTGGTGGGTGGGCTGGATCTATGGGTGGGCGCTGATCATCACGGTCGCCTCGGTGGACACCGGCTTTGTGATCTACGCCTCGCCCCTGCTGCACAACCTATTCGGCGCCAGCGTCAACGCCGCCGACCCGAACACCATCTTGTTCTTCACCCTGCTCTTGCTGGCGACTCAGACGGTGTTCAACGTAGCCGGGGTTCGCCTGCTAGGCAGCATCTCGAAGATCGGAGTTTACGTGGAGATCCTGGGCACCTTCGGGATCGCCATTTTGCTGGCCGCAGTCGGCTTCCACCATGGCATCGGCTTCCTTTTCACCACCCAGGGAACTGAGAATCTGGCGCACAACCCGCTCGGAGTTGGCTTCGGTGGCAACTGGTGGCTGGGCGCAGCCCTGGTGGCGATCCTCGCCCACGTTTACATCTTCTACGGCTTCGAGTCCGCCGGTGACGTGGCCGAGGAGGTCAAGTCCGCAAGTAAGCAGGTCCCCCGCGCCATCGTGTCCTCACTGCTGATCGGCGGCCTGACCAGCTTCATCCTGGTTGCGGCGCTCCTGCTGGCAATTCCGTCGGGAGGGAAGAGCTTCACGGCAGCGACCTCACTCAGCGGCGGGGTGCCCTTCATCCTCAGTGCCAATGTCCACGTGGCCGGGATTCAGGACTTCATCCTGATCTTGGTCTGTTTTGCCTTCTTCAGCTGCGGCACCGCCGTCCAGGGGGCCGGCGCCCGTCTGGCCTTCTCATACGCCCGGGATCGGGCGATCCCGGGCAGCCACGCCCTGCGCTACATTTCGCCCCGGTTCAAGACCCCGGTCAATGCCGTCATTCTGGCCGCGGTCCTCCCCTTCTTGTTCACCCTACTGGTGCACTTCAGCCCGGCCAAGCCGATCGTGATCGGCTTCATCACCTATCCGGCAAACGTCACCGCACTCACCGCACTGGTGTCCTTTGGGGTGTCGGGTATCTACCTCTCGTTCCTGATGGTGGTGGTGGCGGCGATCGTCGGGCGGCTGCGGGGTTGGAAGGCGGAGGGTCCCTTCCGGCTGGGGGCCTGGGAATGGCCAGTGCTCATCGGAGCGGTCATTTATGGCGCACTGATGCTGGCCAACATCCTCATCCCCACCGGAATCACCAGTCCCAAGGGTGAGCTATTCAACTTCGACTGGCTCACCTTGCTAGTGGTCTTGGTCATCTGTCTGATCGGCGCGATCTATTTTTTGGTCGCGAAGCCCCACCAGCGGCCTCCCGAAACGGCCGGAACAACAGCCACGCCGACTTCCAGCGCGGGGGCTCCCCTCTAGCGGCTTCTCTCCGGCTGGACATCGCGCCCCCCGGCCAGGAGGAGTTCAATTGAGCGGACACGGGGCGTAGCCGCTCGCGGCGTAGATCTCCTGCGCCGGAGTCGCCGCCAGGGCCGACCAGCTGATCGTTCCGGTTCGGGCCAGGTAGTCAGCGACGATGTGATATCCAATGGTCTGTCCGGTGAACTGGGGCATGGTCGATTCCCCGAAGGTGGCTGCGCTGACACCGCCTCCGGTCAATACCTCTTCATGGATTCCGACGGTGTGCAGAAGCCGGTCCAGGTGCCGCCACTGCTGGCACTCCTGCTTCGCGGTGAGCGAGTTCACCCAAGGATCGGGAGGCCCGGGGAAGGCTGACTCTCCAAATTCCGTGGCGATCCCAGCCGCGACCATCTCATCGAGGATGGTCTTTCCCAACCCCGCTCCGCTGGTGATCCGCACGCTGCGAACCACCCCCCGAGCCAAGCTGCGAGCTAATTCCTGACTGACGTTCCAGGGCTCCTCCGACCAACTCGGGTAGAGTCCGATCGTGATCGCTCCGCTCTCGGGGTCAGTGAATTCCGCCGCCCCGATCGCGAAGGAGATCTGATCCGGGTCACCAACCGTGAGCGTGACCGTGGTACTCGGTCCCGGCAGCATCGAATTGATCACCTGCAGGTCCGTGCTAGCCAGGCTGCGCAGGTCGAGGTGATGGCCGGACGCCTCGTTTACCACCTGGTGGGTGAGCGACACGACGAAACGGCCATTGGCCGCTTGAACCTTGACGGGCACCCGGGGCGAAACGTTGCCGCACCCGACCAGTGCAAGTGCGGCGACGACCGTCAGCGCACTGGCCGCGCGCACGACTACCAGCACTCTTCCCGGCGAGCCCCACCCTGTCGCCCGCGTTCGACAGTTTGCGCCAGCTTCGCCTGATCCAACACCAGCTCCCCTCACTTCTCGTTAGCGCCGACAGGCCGAGTTTAACTCCCACCGACTCCCGGCTCTAGTCCTCCGTCACCGAGTCGGCCCCGCCTTCATCCGAGATTGGGATGGACCACGGTGGAGAAGCTGCAATGGGTCCACCGCCATACCCGCGGGCCACTCTCCGCCCCGCGAAAGGGGACAGTCCAGACCTTGCGCTCGAGCTGATCCAAGTGCTGAAGCTGGGCGGAACGGGTAGCGCCGGCGCCAGCGCGGTCAGGATCTGGGTCAGCTCCGAGGGCAAGATCTTTGCGGCCGAGCTCCACGCCAGTCGCGGGATCGTGGTTTGTCTGGACGGCCAGCTCTAGCGGCAGCTGATCACCGGAGCAGCGGACCCGCAGCTGTTCTTGGAGCGCCTCCCGACAGCCATCGGCACGACCGATCATTGGGCGTATCTCGTCCCGCTACCTCCTCCTGTCCAACCGGATGGAAAGTGGACCTTCGTGGCCCAGCCGGTACGCGATCTTGGGAAGAAGCTACTGCAGCCGGTACGCTGTCCTGGGTCAACCGGGGCCCGACGCCCGAGCAGGCCCTAGCCCCCGAGGTACGACATTTCCGGCTTGCCGACCGCGGGCGCACGCTCGGTCTGGCTCGCCCGTAGCTCCGAGTAGCGGTCCACCCGGTCACCCCAGATCCCGTTGATCTGCTCGATCAGGGCCTGGCGGTCTGCCCCGCCCCGCAGCTGGGGTCGGAGGTCGTGGCCCAGACGGGAGAACAGGCAGGTGTGAAGTTTGCCGTCGGCTGTTAGCCGGAGCCGGGAACAGGCCCCGCAGAACGGTTGGGTCACCGAGCTGATCACCCCAATCGTTCCGCACCCGTCTTCATAGCGGTACCGCTGGGCCACCTCGGAGGGGTTGTCGGCCCGCTCAGGTGCCAGCGGCCAGCGGGCCCCGATCAGCTCCAGTAGCTCGGAGCTAGGGACGACCTCCTCCATCCGCCAACCATGGCTCTCGCCCACGTCCATGTATTCGATCAGCCGCAGGCGGTAGCCATGCTGGCGAGCGAACTCGGCCAGGTCGAGGATGCCATGATCATTGAGCCCGCGGCGAACCACGGCATTGAGCTTGATCGGTCCCAATCCAGCCTTGTCCGCCGCGGCAATGCCCGCGAGCACCGGCTCAATCGGATGGTCCATCCCGTTCATCAGCCGAAAAACCTCCGGATCCACCGAGTCCAGGCTGACCGAGACTCGGCCCAGACCCGCGGCGGCCAGCCGCTCGGCCCAGCGGGCCAGCAGAACTCCGTTGGTGGTCAGCGCCAGATCGTCGATTCCCGGAACTCGGGCGAGCATTTGAACCAACGTGGGTAGGTCGCGCCGGAGCAGCGGCTCGCCACCGGTCAGCCGCACCTTGGTGACGCCCACCGAGGCGGCGGCCTCGACCACCCGGGTGATCTCCTCGAAACTCAGGATCTCCGCCCGGGGCAGGAAGTGGAAGCCGGGCCCAAAGGTCTCCTTCGGCATGCAGTAGCGGCAGCGGAAGTTGCACCTGTCGGTGACCGAGACGCGAAGGTCCCGCAGCGGGCGCCCGAGCCGGTCGCGGGTGGGTAACACTGGCCTCATCCTAGCGTCGGTCCGTTCGGCCGACCTTCCCGAGCGAATTACCCGACCGTCGTCGTGCCGACTAGTGGGCGACCGCCGCTCGCAGAGACTCCTTCAACGACCCCATGGTGCTCATCACGGCGGTGGGCTCATAGCCGCAGTGGGCCATGCAGTTGGCGCACTTCGGATTGCGCCCCCGGCCGTAGTTCTCCCACTCGGTGGTTTCGAGCAGCTCCTGGTAGGACCCGACGTAACCGTCGGAGAGCAGGTAGCAGGGCCGCTGCCAACCGAAGATCGAGTAGCAGGGAATACCCCAGGCGGTGCAGGAGAAGTCCACCTTCCCCTCCAGGAAGTCCAGGAACATCGGTGAATGATTGAGCCGCCACTTCTTGCGCCGACCGTCGGCGAAGGCCTCCTTGAAGATCGCCCGGGTCCGCTCGACCCCCATGAAGTGCTCCTGATCCGGCGCCTTCTCGTACGCGTAGGCGGGCGAGATCTGCATGTTGTCGACCTTGAGATCGTCGTTGAGGAAGTCGAGCACGTCCCGCACCGATTGGGCATTGTCCTGAGTGAAAAAGGTGGTGTTGGTGGTCACCCGGAAGCCCCGGCTCTTGGCCTCCTTGATGGCCGCCACCGCCTTGTCGAACACCCCTTCCCGGCACACGGACTCGTCATGACGTTCCCGAAGGCCGTCCATATGAATCGACCAGGCGAAATACGGGTTGGGCTTGAAGAGATCGATCTTCCGGTCCATCAGGATGGCGTTGGTGCAGAGGTAAACGAATTTCTTCCGCTCCAACAGCGCGCCCACGATCTGGTCGATCTCCTTGTGCACCAAGGGCTCGCCCCCAGCGATGGAGACCACCGGAGCGCCGCACTCCTCGATCGCGTCGATGCACTGTTGCACGGAGAGTCGGCGCCGCAAGATGTCATCGGGATGCTGAATCTTGCCGCAGCCAGCGCACTCCAGATTGCACTGGTAAAGGGGCTCCAACTGCAGGACCAGAGGGAATTTCTCCACGTGGCGCAGGCGCTGGGACATCAGATAGGCGCCGACCCTGACCTTCTGACGCAACGGAATTGACATGCCTTACCCCATGAGTGCCGGCGACAGTTCAGATATCGTTTAGGACTCTAAACCTTCCGACGGCAGTAGAGTCAACCGATGTCCCTTGCACGACCCCTGGCCGGCTCACCTGGGAGCCTGCTCAAGATCGGGGAGGCGGCAACCCTGACCGGGGTCAGCCCCGGCCGCATCCGCCACTACCAGGGTCTGGGCCTGCTCCGGCCGGCCCGCAGCGCGAGCGGGTATCGCTACTTCAGCGCGGACGATCTGGTCCGTCTCCTGCAGGTTGAGCTGCTGCGCAGCCTCGGCATGGGCCTGGTCGATATCCGCAGCTCGCTGCCCGGTTTGGATCAGGATGTCTCTCTCCGAGCCAGCCTCGGTCGACACCGCACCACGTTGCGGGCGGAACGGGATCGGCTGGAGCGACTGCTGGCCGCGATTGATCTCGTCCTGGAGTCCGAGGAGGCCAGCGCCGAATCGGTAGCCACCTTGCTGGCATCGGCCAGCTCGACCCCTCGGGACAGCCTCGGAATATTCGGTCGGCTGAGCAAGCCGCTCTCCGAGGAGGCCGCTCGGACCTATCAAGAGATTCTGGGAGGAGGCTGGGGGCTGCCGGTGCCTTCGATCTTTGGCCGGCTGCTGCTGCCAGCGGCAGTGACCGACCTCTTGGAACAGATTGCCCACTCCGCCGGCTACCAGGAACTCTTCCGCCGGGTACGAGACCTAGCGGTGGCCATCCTGGCCCTGCCCATCCCGCCATCGACCGGGCCGACCACTCCCAGGGACCTCGCCCGCGACTGGCTAGACGCGATGACCCGGGATCCGCTGCCGATCGAGGTTCAAAGCGCTCTAGACCGCACCATCCCACGAATCAGGGAGCTCGATGTGCTCAACCAGGGCTTCGAGTTGTGGGCCGAGTCCATCTCCGCCCCGGCGGCCGCAGTTCTACGGTCACTGCATGAGCAGGCGGATCGCCAGGGGTCGATCGTGTTGGGAGTACTGGTCGCCCGAAGGGCGCGTCGACAGCCGCGGCGCCGCCCGTCCGCCACGTCCTAGACGGTATACCCCCCTGGGGTATACTTGGGTGGGAGTCAGCCTCCTCGGCGATTTAGGTGGATGCACACATGTTGGCTCTGCTCGCTGCGGGATTTCGAGAAGCCGCCGCGATGCTCGCGGAAACTCTCTGGGCTCTGGTGCTCGGCTTCGCGCTTTCGGGAGCAGTTCAGGCCTTCGTCTCACGACGGGAAATGCGGCGCTGGCTCGGAGATGCAAGGCCCCTGGCGCTGCTGCGCGCCACCGGCTTCGGCGCCGCCTCGTCCTCCTGCTCCTACGCCTCCGCCGCGATGGCCAAATCCCTGGTCGCCGAGGGCGCGAACTTCGTGACCGCGATGGTCTTCATGTTCGCTTCGACCAACCTGGTGATGGAGCTGGGGATCGTGCTCGCCGTCTTGATTGGATGGCAGTTCACCGCTAGTGAACTGTTCGGCGGCCTTCTGATGATCGTGCTCTTCGTCCTCACCGCCCAACTGACCCTGCGTCCGTCGCTGATCGCGGCTGCCAGCCTCCGCTTGGGCGCGACACATGTGAGATCCGAGGCGAATCTGGACTCGATTCCGTTGAGCGCGCCCTGGCGCGAGCGGCTACGCTCCAAGGCGCTCTGGCGGGCGGCCGCCGGCTATGCCATCGCCGACCTACGGATGCTCCGCAAAGAGATCGTGGGCGGCTTCCTGGTGGCCGGCTTCCTCGCCGCCCTGGTGCCAGCAACGGCTTGGAGAGATCTCTTCCTCTCCGGCCACGGGCTGGCATCCTCAGTCGAGAACGCAGCCATCGGTCCGCTCATCGCCATGCTCAGCTTCGTCTGCTCCGTTGGCAACGTGCCACTGGCTGCCGCCCTCTGGAAGGGTGGCATCAGCTTCGGCGGGGTAGCCAGCTTCCTTTATGCCGACCTCATCACTTTCCCGCTGCTGCTCATCTATCGCAAGTACTATGGCGGCCGGCTGACGCTGCATCTGGTCGGCACCTTCTGGCTCGTCATGACGGCGGCGGGGCTGGCTACCCAGTACCTGTTCGGGGCATTGGGCGCGATTCCCCACTCGCGGCCACACCAGATCGCGCAGCATGCCCTGGGCTGGAACCTCACCACTGGCCTGGACCTGATCGCGCTGCTCCTCTTGGTGGGAGGATTCCTCCTCTCCCGCCAGAGAGGAACGGGCGACGCCGGGGGAGCATTTGCGATTGACCCGGTGTGCGGCATGCAGGTGGAGCGGAGCTCCGCTCCGGCTCGTCTCACATATGGGGGTCGGACGGTCTACTTCTGCTCCGACCGCTGCCGCGACCGGTTCCAGCGACACCCGGACCGGTTCGGCGCGGTAGGCTCGGAGGTGATGGCACCTGCTCCCATCCCGCCCCGGGTCGACCCGGTCTGTGGCATGGCCGTCGGCCGCTCTGGCGACAACCTCCACGTGGCGTACCGGGGCCAGACCAGCTGGTTCTGCTCCAAGGGGTGTCGCGCCCGCTACCTGGAGAATCCGGAACGATATCGAGCCGATCGTGGCGGGCTACTCGCAACAGAAGAGGGGGCGACTCAGACTGACCCGGTTTGCGGCATGAAGGTATCCCCGCCCGAAGCGGCGGCGGAACTCAACCACGAAGGGCACCAGTTCTTCTTCTGTAGCCCCGGGTGTCGCGATCGTTTTCGGCAGCGCCCAGAGAGCTATAGCCGCATGCGCGCCCTCGGGATTCCAACCGCTCCGGCGGAATTCCCCGTCGACCCCATCTGCGGGATGAGCGTCGACCCCTCGGACCCCGGGGCAAAATTGGAGCTCCCTGCTGGCACGGTGTATTTCTGCTGCCAACCTTGCGCCGACGAATACGCGGCGGCTCTACCGGGGTCCCGGTGAGCGAGCCCACCTCAGATCTAGATGACTAAGCCCGCGGCACGCTCCACCAGCCCGCTGGCAAGCAAGGTGGCGGCCAGGCCGAGGTCCGGCCGCCGAGGGTCCTATCAGGCCAGCAAGCAGGACCTATTGGTCCGATTTCAGCGAGTGATGGGTCAGGTCGGGGGCATTTCCCGGATGGTCGAAGAAGAGAGATACTGCCCAGAGGTTCTGGTCCAGATCCGGTCGGCGAGTGCTGCGCTGGACCAGATCGGCTACCTGCTTCTCCGAGACCATCTCGCCCACTGCGTCGCCGATGGGGTCCGCGCCGGCGAAGGCGACGCCTATCTGGACGAGGTGATGGAAGTGATTCGGGGTTACAGCCGGCGCTGAGCTAAGGGCCACCCGGGCCCGGGTCGATCGGCGCAGCGGAGGCGAAAGGGGCGTGACCGCAGACCATCCGCAGCTGCTCAGGGGTTCGCGCTGGAATGCGAATCGCCAGGGCGACATGACTCAGCTGCCGGCGGGACGCCTCAGGAATTGCTCGGTGGCGGGCAAGCGGCCGGACAGCGAGTCAGCTTTTCTCATCGCAGGTGGTCATACGACCCCGACTGGTTCCCAAGCTCCACATTCCCAGAGGAGCCAGCCTGTCCCACCTGAGATCGGCTTTCTCTGATATTCACGGCCGGGATTGGGCAGAAGCACCGCTGGGCGGTTGGCGGGACTAGCGTTCGGGAACTTTTGCCCGGAGAGCCGGGGAGGGGCCGGTCACGCCGTTCAGCTCGCGTCGGTCGACCAATTTGACTGGCGAACCGAACTCTGCCTCTGGAGATTTGAGTCCCCTTCGCTGCCGGCGGGGCGCCCAGACTGCGTGCACTCCAAACTCGTCTACACGTCGCGGTGATGCACCATCCTTTGGTCCGGAGCCATGAACAGGTTTGCCCACCGGCGACTCCCGCTCGGAATCAGGGGGATAATCGGACCATGGTTAGGCCGCGAGTAGGCACCCAGACGCTGCTGCTGCTTGGCGTCGGGCTGGCGATCGCGTTGTCAGGCTGCGCCACGACAGCGCCCCACCACCACAGTACCCACCCCAGCCCGACTCCCTCGATCTCCCCTCGGGCGACTCCCACCGCCTCTCCCCGGACCACCCCCACGGCGACGGCTACAGTGTCGGTCGCTCCAGTGTGCCAGGCGGCGTCGATCGCGGCCGGGATGGGGCCGTCGAACAACGCCGCGGGCCACCAGGCCTCGACAGTGGTTCTGACCAACGATTCTTCAGCCGCCTGCTCATTGAAGGGATTCCCCACCCTGCAACTATTGAATGCTGGCGTGAACCTGACCACCAATCAGACCGATGGGATTTCGCCGGCGGGAGCTCCCGAGAATCTCACACCGACCCTGGTCACCATCGCGCCTGACAGCGCAGCATCGTTCGTGGTCCAGTGGTTGGACGTCCCCACCGGCGCGCAGCAGTGTGCCGTCGCCTGGGAGCTGGGAATTCACCTTCCCGGCGGAGGCGGTGCCGTCACCGCGGCGGTGGATGGCATCATGCCCTGCGGTGGTGACCTCTACGTCGCCCCAATCCGAGCTGGGACAGCGGCGCCGTAGCCGGGCGGGCGTTGGCCCCCGAGGGAGGCGCCTAGCGCAGGGAGGGGTCCCCAGCCCCACCCCTGCTGGCCCTCAAGACCCCTAGGGATGGGCGCCCACGCTCTCCTGAGGCCCTCCTCCCTAAGGGGTGCCTAACCTCTAGACGAGCAGTGTGCCCTTCAGCCTAGTGGCCGGTGAAGCGCGGTGGGCGCTTCTGGCGGAATGCGAGCAGACCCTCGCGGAAGTCGGCCGTCTCGGAGGCCTGTTGCTGAAGATCGGCTTCGAGCTCGAGTTGGGCGCCTAGGTTGAACCCCAATCCCTCCCGAAAAGCTTGCTTGGTAAGGGCGAAAGCTTTGGTCGGGCCGGACGCCAGTTCCTGGGCGAAGGCGAGGGAGTCACGGTGGAAGCTGGCGGCGGGAAAGACCCGCGCCAGCAGGCCGAGCTCGGCCGCCTTTGGAGCGGAGAGGCGCTCACTGGTGAGCGCCAGCTGCAGGGCTTTGGACAGACCCAGGTAGCGAGGCAGGAAATAGGAAGCCCCGCTATCCGGCACCAGTCCGATGGCGGCGAATCCACAGGTGAACCAGGCATCGTCAGCCGCGACCCGCAGGTCCGCTGCCAGGGCGAGGGCGAATCCGGCGCCGGCGGCGACCCCGTTGACGGCGGCCAGGACGGGAATCGGCAGCAGCTGAATCGCGGTCACCAGCGGTATGTACCGCTCGCGGACCAGGGCTCCGATCTGGCGCGGCAGCGAGCCGCTCTGGGCGCTCGGGAGGGCCTGGCCGGAGCAGAAGCCACGACCGGAGCCAGTGATCACCAAGCAGCGGCACCCCGGCTCGCCAGCAACCGACTCCAGCCCCTCGAGGAGATCCGCAGCCACCTCGTCGTCGATGGCGTTGAGCCGCTCGGGTCGGTTGAGGACCAGTTCGATAACGGCCCCGCTGCGCCGGAGCAGCACCGACTTCGACGTTTCCCGACCCATCTCCACCCAACTATCCGCGGCGTCTTAGCTGCCCTCATTGTGGCGCTCCGAGCCAAATCACGCGAATGGCAGCCGATGGTCCTCCATCGCGTGGTGTCGATAGCGAGATTGGAGTTGGGCTCGGCGGCATAGGAATATGGCCACTACAGGGCACCCGGTGGCCGGGGATCTCCTCAACCAGGCGCAGATCAGCCTGACCCAGAACGCCTACGACCCTGTCATCCCCGAACTGATCGGCGGCGCTGCCGAAGTGATTGGCTCCTCCGTCACCCGCGGCCGACCTTGCAGACATAGCTGCCCCAATCGGCTGTCAGCGTCTCCCCCTGTTCTAGTTGCGTGGCCCGACGGAGATCGATCAGGCGCTGGGGCGGGGGGATCCAAGGTCCGATCACAGTGGTTATCGGGCCGTTTCAAGTTGTGGTGGCGTACCCCACTTTGACTTCGGCCGCGCGCGCTGAGGGTGTCACAAGCGGTACTGCAAGTCCTCGGTGCTCGGCATTCCCCTGTCTATCAAATTGGCTGGCAGTCGACAACCAGCAGATAGCCGGTGCGTCCGAGGCATCGCCCGCGCGGTTGGTCAGGATCCGACCACCGTCCGGAATGACCTGAGTGCCCTGCTCGTTGCTCGACTTGGCCAGTCGTGAAGGTCATCCTGGCCCTCTCACGATGCGAGGCGTAAACACCGTAGTCGTACCTGGTCTCGGGCCGAAGCCACCAACCGCACTCCGTTGGTACGGTGGAGTGGAGTTGCGCGCTCGACCGAGACGGCCAATTGGGCAGATGCGACTTCGCCGGGCGCGGGCGTCGGTACGGTGTCAGAAAGTTCTCATCGACTTCTGCACCGGTCTTCGGCCCCCCGAACCAGTCGGCACCCGCGATTAGAATCAGATTCGAAGGTGGTTGCGTGGGTCCGGTGCGGCACCAGACCGGGTAGGGGCACTCGATACATCGCCCAGGAGCACAATGTCAGTCACGGCACGGGCGACCGAGATCACTGGCAACCGCTTACTAGCCCGCCTGCCAGACCGCGATCGGATTCGGATCCTGCAGAAGTTGGCGCCGCGCGCGCTCGAGGTCAGAACCCGTCTGTTCGAACCTGGGGAAGTTGTGGACTCCGTGTACTTCCCGCTGGAAGGCGTAGTGTCCCTGGTGACGGTACTGGAGGACGGTGGCTCCGTCGAGGTCGCGACGGTCGGGAATGAGGGCGTCGTCGGTGTCCCAGCCGCGGTCGGGGGCAGCCTGATGGTGCGGGCGATTTCGCAGGTGGGTGGCCGCTCCCTAAGCATGCCGATTGGCGCCTTCTTCGATGAACTCGCCCTTAGTCAACCGCTGACAACGCTGGTCAATACCTACGTACAAAGCCTTTTTGGTCAGATCTCACATGCCGTCGCCTGCAACCGGCTCCACTCCACCGAGGAGCGCCTCAGCCGTTGGCTGCTGATGAGCCAGGACCGGGTCGGTAGCGGCCAATTCAGCATCTCACAGGAATTCCTTGGGCAGACGCTGGGAGTGGGTCGGGACACGGTAGCGCTAGCAGCCGACATTCTGGAGAGGGCAGGACTGGTTACCTGCCGACCCGGCCACCTCGATATCGTCGATCGGAGTGGCTTGGAAGAGGTTTCCTGTGAGTGTTACCGAGTCTTCCGGTCAGAGCAGGAAGCTGTGGCTGAAGCCCGCTCCAGAAGTTGGCAGCCTCACCTCGCCGTCTGACGAAACGGGCAGGCACCTGACCGCGGCGAGCGTGCGAGCTGCCCGACACCTGCGGCGGTCGTCGCCGCCCTCGCTTACAGGCAGCGCGAGCGCCGTGTCGGGCGGTAATTGAAACCGCAAGATGAGCGCGAGGCGCATGGTTGAAGGCGTCGCCCGGCGCCGTCGGGTACCGTCCGGTGACGGAGACCTCGACGCTCAGACCACGCACCGTCAGGGACTCGGCCTTGGTCCGCCCCCAACTGGCCCCCTGGGCAGATGTCGGCTCGAGCGGATCACCCGGAGCAGTTCCAGCGGATGCTGAACGCCAAGCTGACCATCGGCCTGTTTCACCGCGGGGTGCAATCCATCCTGACAGGTCTCCCGGTCGCTCTCGCGGGCGAAGTCGCCCGGCGCTAACTGCCACTCAAGGTCGACGAAGCGGCCGCGGTCGCCGCCCCGCGGGGCGCGGCGTCACGGGGTGCGGCCAATGACTGCGGCCGGGACCCAGGCGATTCCCCGTGCCGTCCAGAGTCGCCGGCTGGAGGTCAGCTGACGGTCACGCAGGGACTGGGTTTGGGGCTCGGCGAGGCGTTAGGGCTCCAGTGGGTCGAGGTGGACTTCGAGCGTGGCCAAGTGCGGACCGTGGCCACCCTCCAGCGGCTCGAGGGCTCGGACGGCATCCGTGGCTGGGAGCAGCTTCCCCCCAATTCTGAGGAGTCAGATCGGACGCTGCCACTCCCCTCCTCCATGGCCCAGGCGCTCCTGGGTGAACGCTCGCCGCAGCGGCTTGCCCAGCTGGCAGCGGGGCCACCAGGGTGAGAGACCGGCTCTGTCTTCACCGGCCGCGGCGGGAGAAGCGCGGACCGATAATGGCGCCCTTCATGCCGGCTAATCGTCTCCGGCCGTGGCTGGGGCTCCCCCGGATGCGTCTCCATGATCTCAGGCCCGGAACGGAGACCCTGCCACCGGCCCAGCACCTCCCGGCCAGAGTGGACCCTGAGATCCTGGGGCACAGCCCGGTCTCGATGACACCCAACACCTGCAGCCACACAATCCCCGACCCACTCGGGGGCCCCGCGCAGGAGATCATGACGGTCTTCGCCTTGGGCTGATCGACGCCGCTCCGCGGGATTCGCTGTCAATTGCCCTAAGCGACCCTCGCGCGTGGACGGTGAGAGGGCTGGGTTGAAATCGCCCCGAGGGCTGGGGCGGAAGGATTCGAACCTTCGAATGGGGGATCCAAAGTCCCCTGCCTTACCACTTGGCGACGCCCCAGGGCGAGACCAGATTAGCTGAGGACACCTCGGCGGCTGGCGCTCCCGTCGGGGTGACTCAGGACCGCTGGGGCGACTCGCGAAATCGGTCGATCGCAGCAAGACAACCGTCGGGGTGGGTCAGGGGCAGCC
>Ga0307373_10006502_pt1 | contig 18553 bp, 18 predicted proteins | sample OX2MG_FD_202534 | JGI IMG/M metagenome (GOLD analysis project Ga0307373, IMG submission 202534) | Soil microbial communities from Risofladan, Vaasa, Finland - OX-2 | ecosystem: Environmental > Terrestrial > Soil > Coastal area > Acid sulfate soil | place: Finland: Risofladan, Vaasa | collected...
GACCGTGGCCGACCTCGGCTGCGGCTCTGGCTGTCTCGGGATCGCCATCGCGGCGGCGGCGCCGGAGGCGACCATCTACGCCAGTGACGTCTCCGAAATCGCCGCCGCCACCACCAGGCAGAACGCCCAGAAAAATGGCGTCGGCGACCGGGTGACGGTGACCCAGTCGTCCTGGGCCTCGGGGATGGCTGCGACGGGACCTCTTCAGGTGGTGGTCGCCAATCCGCCCTACGTGACGTCTGCCGAGCTGGACACCCTCGATCGATCTGTCCGGGACTTCGAACCGCGGCTGGCTCTGGACGGTGGGCCGGACGGGCTGACGTGCTACCGGGAGCTGGGCGCCGACCTGGTCACGGCGGTCGCGCCGGGCACCGCGATTCTGCTCGAGGGCGATCCGCGGCGCCTGGAAGCGGTCGCTGCCTTGATGGCGCACACCTGGCCGCAGGCGGGGCTGACAATCCACAAGGACACTGCCGAGCGCGATCGGGTTCTGGAGGTTCTGATCTGATGCCAGCCGACCACCGACTCTGGCGTGGGCCGGCGGGGCTGGCGAGCGCGCTGGCGGCGCTGCGATCTGGAGCCGTGATCGGGTTTCCCACCGACACCGTGTTCGGCCTGGGGGCGGTGGCCAGCGATCCCCTGGCGGTCGCGACCCTGTCGCGGATCAAGGGTCGGAGCGCCTCGCAGCCGCTGATCGCGATGGCGGCCCGACAGGCTGACCTGGAATCGGTAGCGATCCTCGATCGGCGGGCTGTGGAGCTGTCGAGTAGGTACTGGCCGGGGGCTTTGACCCTGATCGTCCGGGCCCGACCGGGAGGACCGAATCTAGGGGGAGCAGGGACCGTCGGAGTCCGGGTGCCCGACCACCCCGTGGCCCTGGCTCTGCTTGCCGGAGCCGGGGTCCTGGCTACCTCCAGCGCCAACCGGCACGGCGAGGTCCCAGCCCGAAGCGCGGCGGAGGCGTTGAGCTCTTTGGCCGGACTGGCCGGGGCCATCGACGATGAGCTCGACGGCCCCTCAGGAGCCCGGTCGGCCTCATCTATACTCGACCTCACCCGGGATCCCCCCGTCCTGATTCGCGAGGGCGGGCTCAGCGCCCGCGAGTTGGGGGTACCCCTCGCGCGCGAGATTCGGAGGGACTGAGATGGCGATTGCAGCAGACCGGCTCAGCGCCCTGCACCAGTCCGATCCGGAGGTCGCCACCCTCCTGGAGCTGGAGTTGGACCGCCAGCAGTACACCCTGGAACTGATCCCCTCGGAGAATGTGGCCAGCCCGGCGGTCCTGGACGCGGTCGGGTCGTGGCTGACCAACAAGTACGCCGAGGGAACCCCGGGGAAGCGCTACTACGGCGGTTGCGAGTTCGTCGACCAGATCGAGATGCTCGCCCAACGACGAGCCTGCGAACTCTTTGGAGCGGAGCACGCCAACGTCCAACCGCACTGTGGGAGCTCAGCCAACATGGCCGCCTACATGGCCTTCTGCCAGCCGGGCGACACCATCTTGGGACTGGACCTGAGCCACGGCGGTCACCTCTCCCATGGATCGCCGGTAAGTTTCAGCGGGATCATCTACCACGCCGAGACCTACGGAGTCAGCCGGGAAACCGAGCAACTCGACTACGACGAGGTCCTCCGCCGGGCTCAGGAGGTCCGGCCCAGGGTCCTGGTGGCGGGTGCCAGTGCCTACCCCCGACTATTCGACTTCCCCAGGTTGGCCGAGATCGCCCATGAGGTCGGGGCCGTGCTGATGGTTGATATGGCCCACTTCGCCGGTCTGGTGGCGGGGGGAGCCCACCCCAGCCCCGTGCCGTATGCGGACGTGGTGACACTGACCACCCACAAGACCCTGCGGGGGCCGTGGGGCGGGATGATCCTGAACCCGGAGGTGCACACCAAGGCGATCGACAAGGCGGTGTTTCCGGGAGTCCAGGGCGGACCCCTCATGCATGCCATCGCCGGCAAGGCGGTCGCGCTTGGGGCCTGGAGCCAGCCGGAGATGGCCGGCTACGCCCAGCGGGTGGTGGCCAACTCGAAGCGACTGGCGGCCGGGCTCCTCGAGGCGGGGCTTCGTCTGGTCAGTGGCGGGACTGACAACCACCTGATGCTGATCGACCTGCGTCCTCTGGGCCTCACCGGCAAGCAGGTCCAGGAGGAGTTCGAGCGTTCCGGGATCACCGTCAACCGCAACTCGATCCCCTTCGACGAAGCCAGTAAGTTCAACCCCAGCGGGATTCGGCTGGGCACCCCGGCCGTGACCACTAGGGGGATGGGACTAGAGCAGATGGACGAGATCGCGGCGATGATCTCTCGGGCGATCCGAAACCTCGGCGACGAGGCGGTGACACGGGAGGTGGCGTCGCGGGCGCGATCCCTGTGTGAGGCGTTCCCACTGCCCTACCGCTGAAGGGGCGCTGCCCGTGCCCACCGCCACCAACCACTATTTCAGTGCCCTGCCGATCATGGTGGTGGCGGTGCTGGTGACCATGGCGACTGTCCCACTGGCGCGCTGGTTCAGCTTTCGGGTGGGAGCGGTGGCCCAGCCCGGGGGACGCCACATCCACCCCCAGCCGACGGGGCGGCTGGGGGGGCTGGCGATCATGGTCGGCTTCGTGGTCTCGATGACGCTCTTCGGGCGCCAGGTCCAGCACTGGCTGGAGATCGTGGCGATCGCGGTGGTGGTGGCGGTGCTCCTCGCCGTCGACGACATTCTGGGGCTGGCCTACTGGACCAAACTGGTGATCCAGGCGGTCTGCTCCCTCGCGGTCGCCTGGATCTTTGCCATCAGCATCACCTCGGTCAACCTCCCCGGCGGGCTGGCTCTCCACCTCGCCTGGGCGACGATCCCGATCTCCATCATCTGGCTGATGGGAATGCAGAACTCGATCAACCTGCTCGACGGTGTCGACGGGCTGGCCGCCGGCGTGGTCGCGATTGTGGGCGGGGTGCTCTATCTGGCGGCTGTCAATCGCCTGGGCGTGGAGCCCAGCCAGGGCGGAGTGATTCTGCTCTCCTCGGCGTTGATCGGGTGCTGCCTCGGGTTTCTGGTCTTTAACTTCTCCCCCGCCCGGATCTTCATGGGCGACTCGGGCAGCCACCTGCTGGGGATGCTGGTGGGCATCATCACCATCGTGGGGGTGGCCAAGGTGACCGTTGCTTTGGCCCTGTTCGTCCCGGTGCTGGCGCTGGCGCTGCCGATTGGCGACACCGCGTTCGCGATCCTGCGCCGCCGCCGCCAGGGGGTTGGCTTCGCCCAGGCCGATGCCCGTCACCTGCACCATCGGCTGCTGGCTTTGGGACTGAGCCCCCGGGAGACCGCAATCTCCTTCTACTTGGTCACGGCCATACTCGGGTGTTTGGGCCTGGCTCTCTTCGGCCACCGCACGATTCTGGCGGTGGCCCTGGGGCTGTTGGTGCTCACCCTGGGCCTCCTGCTCTGGCGGATCTGGCACCGGGGAGGCTTCGCCTTTCAGAAGAAGAAGGAGTCCGAGGCGCCCCGCCTCGACCGGCCCCATGTCTGAAGTCGCGCCTCCCGCGGCGCGCACCCCCAAGCCGCACCTGGAGATCACCGGGCGCACCCCCCTGCAGGGACGAGTCACGGTCAGCGGCAGCAAAAACGCCGCCCTGCCCCAGATGGCTGCCGCCATCCTCGCCGAGGGACCACTCCGGCTCAGCAACGTCCCCGCCATCGAGGACGTGGAGACGATGTGTCGGCTGCTCCGGGGCCTGGGCGCCCGCGTGGAACGGTCGGGCGCCCAGGTCGAGATCGATGCCCGGAGCGTGAGCAAGGGTGAGCCGGATGTCGACCTGGGCCGGAGAATGAGGGCCTCGCTGCTGCTCCTGGGCCCCCTCCTCGCGGCCCACGGCGAGGCCTCCCTGCCGTTGCCCGGCGGCGACGACATCGGGCTGCGCCGGGTCGAGCAGCACCTGGACGGACTCCGGGCGATGGGCGCCGAGGTGACCGAGGATGAATTCGGAATCCGAGCTCGCGCCACCCACCTGCACGGGGCCCACATCCAGCTGGACATGCCGACCGTGACCGGGACCGAAAACCTGATGATGGCGGCCGCCCGCGCCGACGGGATCACCGTGATCTCCAACGCCGCCCGGGAGCCGCATGTGGTCGACCTGGCACTCTGTCTGAAGGCGATGGGAGCCCGGATCGCCGGGGCCGGGGGAGATCGGATCGTGATCGAGGGCGTGGCCCGGCTGCATCCCACCGGGCACCGGGTCCGGGCCGACTACATCGAGGCGGGGACCTTCGCGATGGCGGCAGCGGCCACCGGCGGCGACGTCCTGATCGACCAGCTCGACTGCGACGACCTGGACCAGGTTCTCCACAAGCTACGGCGGGCCGGCTGCCAGGTGGAGGAGGGCGGGACTTGGCTCAGGGTCTGCCGCTCCGGCAACCTTTCGGCAGTCGACATGACCACCTGGCCCCATCCCGGATTCGCCACCGACCTGCAGTCCCAGTTCGTGGCGATGATGACCCAGGCGGAGGGAGTGAGCACAGTCTCGGAGGCCCTCTTCGAGAATCGCTTCCAGCACGTCGAACAGCTTCGCCGGCTGGGAGCCGTGATCACCCTCCACGGCCGGAGCGCGATGGTCCGGGGAGGCGTCCCCCTGGTGGCGGCGGAGTTGAGCATCTCTGACATCCGCTCCGGCGCGGCCCTGGTGATCGCCGCGCTCTGCGCTGACGGCACCACCCAGCTCAACAACGTCCACCATCTCGACCGTGGCTACGAGAACCTGGTCGGCAAGCTGACCGGGCTGGGCGCGAGCCTTCGGCTCGATCTCCCAGCCGGCACGGATTGACCGGCCATGGCTCTGCGCCGATTCGGCATCGACCTCTCACCGGATCAGGTCGAGGTCTGGGCCCGTGGGGAGGGACTGGTGATCCAAGAGCCGGCCGTCCTGGCCCGCCAGCGGGGGAACGGAAGACCCCTAGCCTTCGGCGTCGCCGCGCTCGAGATGGCGGCTGATCGAGACCAGGAGGTCGAGCTCAGCTGGCCGCTCGGGGTCGAGCGCCTGGGTGATACCGGGGCCGCCGAGCAGTTCCTCCGCCAGGTCATCTTCCGGGTGGTTGGCCGCCTGCTCTTCTCGCGGCACGAGCTGATGCTGGGGGTGCCCGCTGAGCTGTCAACCAAGTCGAGGCGGGCTCTCCTGCAGGTGGCCATGGCCTCGGGAGCCCGGATGGCCCACATGATGGATCTGCCGGTGGCGGCCGCCTTGGGGGCGGGCCTGCCGATTGCGGCGTGGACCCCGCTGCCGCTCCTTTTCCTGCTTCCCCAGGCGGCCCAGCTGGCCATTGTCTGCCACGAGGGCTTGCTCAGCCATCGGGCGATCGCTCCCTTACCGGGCTCGTGGGACGGCGAGATGGGCCTGGCGGCGCTCTCCCAAGCGATCCTTGACCTGCTGCTCGAACTTCCCGGCCCCGTCCGAGCTGGGGCCGAGGCGTCCGGGCTGGCTCTTGCTGGCCGGGGGCTCACCCTGGCCCCGATCGGAGATCGATTGGCCGCCAGCACCGGTCTGGCTGCGCGAATCCTGCCCGACCCCGATCACTGCGTCGCCAAGGGAACCGAGGTGGCTCTGGCTCGGATCGAGTCCCTCGGCGCCGAGGGTCTTCTCTATCTGCGTTGACTCGAACTCCCGGGCACCCCGGCGGATTGGAGGAGGCCCCACTCCGCGAAAGCTGGTTTGACAGGGATCTCAAGCGCCTCGTAAGCTCCGTCTAAGCACGGGGTTAGGTGAACCTAATTGAGATCGGTCGGCCCGACCCCAGGTCACCCGTTCACTCCGGGTCCCTGGCTGCCGGGCGGCCGCCCGGCGGAGTTCTGATGCCGGAAACGAGCCATGCGGTGCCCCGACGCCTGGCCAGGCTCGCCCTGACCCTGCCCTTGGTGGCCACCCTCGGGGCCTGCGGGTCGCCATCGGGCCGCAGCCAGCCGGCACTGGTTCTGTACAGCGGCCAGCACCCCACCACAACCGCCGCCCTGGTAACCGCCTTCGAGCTCCAGACCGGGATCCAGGTGCAGGTCCGCTCCAACGATGAGGATGTCCTCGCCGATCAGATAGTCGAGGAGGGGTCGGCCTCGCCCGCCGACCTGATCTACACCGAAAACTCACCGGCTCTCGAATACCTGCAGAGTCGGAGCCTGCTGGCGACGGTGCCAGCCGGGACCCTGGCCCGGGTCCCGGCCCGATTCAGTTCCCCCCAGTCGAAGTGGGTCGGGGTCTCGGCCCGGGTGAGCGTCCTCGTCTACAACACCCAGCTGCTCAGGAAGAATCAGCTGCCGACCTCGGTGATGAGCCTGGCGCAGTCTCGATGGCGGGGCCTGGTCGGCATCGCGCCCGCCGAAACCGACTTTCAGCCGATCGTGAGCTCGATCGCTCAGCGGTACGGCCACGGGGCCGCGCTTAGGTGGCTGGAGGGCATGGCCGCCAATGCCGGACCGCACAGCTATCCCGACGACGAGACCCTGACCGCGCGGGTCAACACGGGACAGATCGCCGTCGCCATCATCAACCAGTATTACTGGTACCGGCTGCGAGCCGAGGTCGGAGCCTCTCAACTGCATTCGGCGCTGGCTTTCTTCGCCCCCCACGACCCCGGCTATGTGCTCGACGTCTCGGGAGCGGCGGTGCTGCGGGCCTCCAAAGACAAGGCGGCAGCGGATCGGTTTCTGGCCTTCTTGGTGAGCGATCGCGGTCAGGAGATCCTCGCCCGCGGGGACAGCTTCGAATACCCGCTCGCTCCCGGGATCCCGGCCCGGCGGGGCTTGCCACCGTTGACGACGCTAGAGCCGGCACCGCTCTCCATCGCGCAGCTGGGGGACGGCGCCTCGGCCGTGAACCTGCTGCGCCTAGCCCAGCTGCTCTGAGGCGCGGGAGCGAGTTGGCGACGGTCGCGTCCGCTCTGAGCCCGGCGGCCCCGGTTCCGGCCCGCCGCCGCATCCCGCGGGCGCTGCTCGCGGCCAGCCTTTTGGTGGCGGCCCTGCTCCTCCTCCCCCTGGCCTTCCTCGCTCTCCAGGCACGCGGGGTGGGCTGGCCCGAGCTCTCCCAGCTGCTCTTCCGTCGGCTCACCCTAAACCTGCTCTGGAATGTGGTGCGACTGGGCGTGGTGGTCACCGCCTTGGCGGCGGTCATCGGCACCGGGGCGGCCTGGTGCGTCGAGCGCAGCGACCTGCCGGGCCGGCGGGTGCTGGCCCTTCTGCTGATCCTTCCCTTGGCCATCCCCGACTTCGTCGTCGCCTTCGGATGGGTGTCGGTCCTGCCTGGGGTGAGCGGCTTCGGCGGAGCCGTCCTGGTGATGACGGCCGGGCTCTACCCGCTGGTGTATCTCCCGGTCGCGGCCAGCCTGCGCGGGGCCGACCCGAGCCAGGAGGAGACCGCGCGCACCCTGGGCCTCAGTTCACTCGGTGCCTTCAGGCGCGTCACCCTTCGCCAGGCACGGCCAACCATCCTGGCGGGCTGCCTCCTCGTTTCGCTGGCGCTTCTGGCCGAGTACGGCGCCTTCGAGATCCTGGGGTACCAGACCTTCACCACCGAGATCTTCACTGAGTTCCAAGTCGGATTCAACGCCCCCGCCGCCTGCGCCCTCTCCTTGGTGGTGGTGCTGATCGGCCTGCTGGTCCTGAGCGGGGAGGGCGCGCTGCGCGATCGGGGGCGGGTGGCGCGCTCCGGGAACAGACGGGGTTCGAGCAGCGCCCGAGTGCGGCTGGGTGCCTGGCGCTGGCCGGCGCTCGCATTGCTCTTGGCTGTGATCGGGGTGGCGCTGGGAATGCCCCTCGGGGTGATCACCTACTGGCTGCTGCGCGGGGGTGGGTCAACCCTGCCCCAGGGCGCCTCGGTGGCCAGCGCCGCCGGAATTACCCTCCTTTACAGCGGGGCGGCGGCTGCGGTTGCGACGGTCCTGGCCATCCCGGTGGCCCTGCTGGCGGTGCGCAACCCTCGCCCGGGGATTCGTCTGCTGGAGCGAAGCACGTACATCGTGCAAGGGCTGCCGGGGCTGGTGATCGCCCTGGGGCTGGTCTTCTTTGCCCTGCATTACCTGCCCTTTCTGTACCAGACCAGCGGACTTCTGGTCGCCGCCTACGCCATCCTCTTCTTCCCGCTCGCCCACGTCGCGGTCCGGGCCTCAGTGCTGCACGCTCCCCCCGCCCTGGAGGAGGTGGGCCGCTCGCTGGGAGGCTCGCCGCTGATGGTGCGCTGGCGGGTCACCCTGCCGCTGATCGCCCCCGGCCTGGCCGCGGCCTTCTGCCTGGTGTTCCTCTCGGCAGTGACCGAGCTGACCGCGACCCTGATCCTAGTCCCGACCGGAGTCCAGACCCTGGCGACCCAGTTCTGGGCCTACACCGGCAACGTGTCCTACGGGGCGGCCGCCCCCTATGCGGCGGCGATGGTGGTTATATCGATCGTTCCCGGGCTGCTGCTTGGTCGACGCTTGGATCGGCGTCCTGCATCCGCCGAGGCCGCCCCGTGAGTGCGATCCGCGTCGTCGGTATGCACAAGGGATTCCCAGCTACCCCGGTTCTCCGTGGCGTGGACCTCGCAGTGGGCGTGGGTTCGCTGACCGCGATCCTAGGCCCCTCGGGTAGCGGCAAGACCACCCTGCTGCGGGTCATCGCCGGGCTGGAGCGGGCCGACCGCGGCCGCGTCGACCTGGGCGCCGAGGTGGTGGACGATGGGCGCCGCTTCGTCCGGCCCGAGCGGCGGCGGGTCGGCTACGTGCCTCAGGAGGCGGCGCTGTTCCCCCACTTGACGGCGGCCCAGAACGTCGGGTTCGGCCTGTCGGGTGCCGAGCGCGGCGGCCCCCGGGTGGAGGGCCTGCTCCAGATGGTTGGCCTGGCGGGCCTGGGTCCACGGTTTCCCCACCAACTCTCGGGCGGCCAGCAGCAGCGGGTGGCACTGGCCCGGGCGTTGGCGATCGAGCCCCGTCTGCTTCTCTTGGACGAGCCCTTCTCAGGGCTGGACCCAACCCTGCGGGCCGTCGTCCGGGACGAGGTGCGGGGAATCCTGTCCCAAACCGGGATCGCCACCCTGCTGGTGACTCATGACCAGGAGGAGGCCCTGTCATTGGCGGACCAGGTGGCCGTGCTGCGAGCTGGGAGGGTGGCCCAGGCGGGTCCTCCGGAGCAGCTCTACAGCGACCCGATCGACCTCGAGATGGCTCGCTTTCTCGGCGAAGCCAACCTGGTCGAGGGGACCGTCGAGGGACGGCTGGCCAGAACCGGTTTGGGAGTCCTCACGGTGCGGCCGCCGGGACCTGGGAGCCTCGCTCTGGCGGGATCAGCGCTGGTTCTGGTCCGCCCCGAGCAGATCGCCATCGGGTCGCCCGGCGGGGAGGGAGCTCTCGGGTGGGTTCTGCGTTCGGAGTTCCACGGCCATGACAGCGTGATCGAGGTCACCCGTACCGGGCCTACCCTTCCCGAGGTGGTTCGGGTCAGGGTCCAGGGGTCCGTCCACTTCCCCCCCGGTTCGGTGGTGCGGCTATCAGCGAGCGGGGAGGCGCGCGCTTGGCCTACCCCCTCGCCTGGCGAGCGGCTGCCAGGCGAAGCTCCGCCGCGAGCAGTTCGGCGTGCTCCCGGGCCGATAGATCCCAGCTGAAGCGGGCGGCGCGGGCCAGACCCAGGGCTCTGAGGTGGTCACGGAGCCCGGGGTCCTGCACTAGTCGCCGCAGTTCCTCGACCCAGGCCCCACCGTCGTCGGCTGGGACCAGCAGCCCGGCTCCGGTAGCTATTTCCCGCAGCCCACCGACGTCGCTGGCCAAGACCGGAGTCCCGCAGGCCATGGCCTCTAGGGCTGGCAGGCCGAAACCCTCATATAGAGAGGGAACGCAGGCGGCCAGCGATCCACTGTAGAGGGCCGCCAGCTGCTCGCCCGACACGTGGCCCAGCGTTGTGACTCGTCCGGCCGCCCCCGATGCCGCAGACCGGGCCTGAAGCTCATCGCCGACCTGGCCAGCTGCGTTGGTCACCACCAGGCGCACCTCCGCCGCCCGGGGATCGACGATCGCCCGGGCGAACTGGGTGACTAGGAAGGGCACATTCTTACGGGGATGGTGCGCGCCCACCACCAGGAAGTAGGGAGGCCGTACCCCCAGGGGGCGGAGCAGCCCCTCCTGGCGGTCGGGAGCTATCGGCCGCAGGTCGGCGGCGATCCCGTGGGGGATGACCGTGACCAGCTGGGGATCGGCATGGTAGAGGTGGACCAGATCGGACTTGGTCGTCTCGGAAGGAGTGATCACCCGGGCGGCCCGCCGTAGGGTGTCAAGCACGAAGGACTCGACTGCGGCCGCATCGCGGCCGGGGTAGGCGACGGGGGCGAAACGATGCTCGACCCCGTGCACGGTCACCACCGAGCGGGGTACGCGCCCCGGGGGAAGCCGGTAGGCCGGGACCCAGAGCAGTGTCGGCGGGTGGCGCTGGAGCTCCCGGCGGAGCCGGAAGGCGGTCCATCCTCTGGGGAAGGGCATGCAGCGCCACTCTGACCCCGGGGGCAACCCGGGAGCCGCTTCCGGGGCGCTGCTCCGGTTGAGGTAGAGGCGAAGCGAGGCGGGGGGGGTGGCTAGCAGGCGACTGATGACCTGGGTGGCGTACACCCCGATGCCGGTCGGCTCTGACTGAAACGCCCTGCTGGCGTCGATCCCGATCTCCACCGCCGGAGTTTACGAAGCGGGGTGGGGAACCCCGGGCAGTGCCGGCCGACCGCTTCTGGGGCGAGGCGGAGCTGAGGCGGTGGGCGCCCGGGTGGCCGTGGTAAGATCCCGCCGAATTGTCCTCGGAGGGCGATCCGCGGCGGCCCAGGAGAGTGCCGGGTCCCGGTGATGCCCTCGCGTTGGTAGGAGTCTTCTCGATCACGGTCGGAAGTGGGGTCGTGGCCGGGGTGCTGCTCGACGAGCACTTTCGCACGCTCCCTCTCCTAACCCTCGTCGGTCTTGTGCTGGGATTGGTGGGAGGAACTTTGGCGGTGTACCGCGGGCTCGCCCCCTTCTTGGGGCGCTAGGGCGATGCTGCTGGAGGCTGACGAGCTGGCGGGGGCGGTCCGCTCCGCCTGGATCGCCGCCGTGGGCGCGGCGATCGCGGCGGTAGCGGTCGGCTATCTGATCGCCGGGCCCGAAGGAGCCGGACTGGCGCTCGCGGGGGGGGTGATGGGGGTGGCCAACCTTAGGTTCGCCGCCTTCGCCCTGGGTCGTGCCCCCATCGCCTTTTTGGGTTCGAGCCTGCCTCGGTTGGCCCTCATCACCGGGGTCCTCGTGGTGTTGGTCATGGTCCTCGGCCCGGTCGGGGTTTGGGGTCTTCTGGGGTTACTGGCCACCCACCTGGCTCAGGTCGGGGCGATGGTCAGATTCGGGATCAGGGCGGCCGCCAAGTGAGGCCGATGGTCATGGCCCAAATCCAGGTCGGTCAGCACTGGACCGGCCACATTTTCGGGATGGCCCTTTACCTGGACACGGTGGTGAGCAGCCTGGTCGCCTTCGCCGTGGTCCTGGGAGCGGGACTTTACCTTCGCCATGTGGCGACGGCCGGGGTACCGGGCCGCTTCCAGGCCCTCATCGAGATGGTCTGGGAGACGGTCGACGATTACGTGGCTCGCATGATCGGCCCCTTCGCCACCTGGGCGGTGCCGCTGTGCACGGTGCTCTTCTTCTACATTCTGGTCAGCAACTGGCTGGAGCTGATTCCCACCGGCAACCGCCTAACCTCGGCCACCGCCGACGTCAACGACACCGCCGCCCTGGCGGTGATCGTGATCTTCCTGGTCCACTTCACCTCGATCCGCCAGCGTGGCTTCGGAGGGTACGTCAAGATCAACTACCTCCACCCCGCCGGGATGCCGAAGATCTTCTACGCGCTCCTGGCCCCGATCAACGTGATTGCCCAGATCTCCTATCCGATCTCGCTGACCCTGAGGCTCTTTGGCAACATGTTCGCCGCCGCCCTGATGCTGCAGATCATCGCCCTGCTTCCGCTCTACCTTTCCTGGGCCTTCAACGGGGTCTGGAAGCTCTTCGAAGGCGTCTTCGTGGACGTGATTCAGGCGTTCATTTTCGCCCTGCTGACAGTGATCTACCTCAGCATGGCCACGATGGAGCACGAACCCGACTCGGCGGCCGAGGCCGTCACCACCTGAGGGGAAGTCCCCACACCCCGACCTGGGAGGAATCAAATTGGCGCTCGACACCGCTCACGCAACCGTGTACGCCGGGGCCATGATTGGCACCGGCGTAGGCGCCGTTGGCGCAGCCATCGGTGATGGCCTGGCCGGGGCGCAGCTGATCGCCGGCATCGCCCGGCAGCCGGAGGCCCAGTCGCGACTTCTGACCTGGACCTTCCTGACCGTCGGTCTGGCCGAGGCCGTCTACTTCATCAACCTGGCGTTGATGTTCGTGTTCATCAGCCTGGCCGGCAAATAGGCAACGCTCGGTGCCCCTAGCTGCCGCGGCCAGCCCCCTCTCCCTGAATCTCACCTTCCCGGTCGAGATCGTCGTCTTCCTGACTCTGCTCTACCTGCTCTCGCGGTACGTCTTCCCTCCGATATCGGGGGCCCTCAAGGCGCGCCAGCAACAGATCGCTCAGGCGCTCTCCGAGGCGGAGGAGGCCCGCCGGGAGGTGGAGGGTGCCCGGCAGAAGGAGCGGAGTGATCTGGCCGAAGCCCGCCACCAGGCGCAAGAGATCCTGGACCGGGCCCAGAAGCTTGGCGAGGAGCTGCGAGAGGAGCTCCGCCAGAAGGGACGCGAGGAGCAGGAGGCGATGCTGAGCCGAGCTCGGGCCGAGCTGGCCCAGGAGCGCGAGCAGGCCGTCAGCCAGCTGCGCCGCCAGGTGGCCGACCTGGTGCTCCTGGCGACCACCAAGATCCTTCAGGAGGAGCTGGACCAGAAGCGCCAGCGCCGGCTCATCGACGAGGCCCTGGCCGAGGTCGACCTGAGTGCCTGAGGCGCTCCGGGTGCCCAGCACCGCCCTGCACTACGCGGAGGCGGTCTTTCAGCTGGCCGAGGACGAGGGGGGCTTCGAGCCCTGGCGTCAGCGCCTGACGCACCTGCGTCAGCTCCTGGAAGAGAGCGACCTGGGCCGGACCATCGCCGACCCCTCGCTCCGGGTCGCCCAGAAGCTGGAGCTTTGCCGGGCGGTGCTGGAGCGGGACCCGGCCCTCGACCGGCCGGGTGGGAACCTTCTCTTGGTGTTGGTGAGCAGTCGGCGCCAGGCGCTGCTCGCGGCGATCGAGGCCGGCTACCTGCAGCTGGTCGACAAGCGCGAGGGCCGGGTCCTCGCCCAGCTCACCACGGCGGTCCCGGTCAGCGCCGTCGAGCAGACGCGGCTGGCCGAGCAACTCTCGCGACGGCTCCATCTCGATGTCCGATTCGAAGCCAAGGTTGATCCCTCGCTGCTGGGGGGAGCGGTGGTGCGGGTGGGAGACCGGGTCTTCGATGCGAGCCTGACCACGCGGCTCCAGCGGCTGCGCCAGGACCTCCTGACCCAAGTGCCAAGTAGATGAGGAAAACATGAGCATTAGCGCGGCCGAGATTGGCCAGATCATCAAGCGCAAGATCGCCGACTTCGATGCCCCGGTGGTCTCCGCCGAGTCGGGGGTGATCACCACCCTGGGCGACGGTATCGCCCAGATATACGGCCTCGAGGGAGCCATGGCCGGAGAGCTGCTGGCTTTTCCGCACGACATTCTGGGGATGGCGCTAAACCTGGAGGAGGACCAGGTGCGGGCGATCATCCTGGGCCGCTTCGAGGAGCTCCGGGAGGGGGACGAGGTGCGCACCACCGGGCGGGTGGTGGAGGTGCCGGTGGGACGCCAGTTGGTGGGCCGGGTGGTCAACGCTCTGGGCCAACCCATCGACGGCAAGGGAGAGATCGCGACCGAGGAGCGGTTGCCGGTGGAGCGCCAGGCTCCGGGAGTCATCGACCGTCAGCCGGTGAACACCCCGGTCCAGACCGGGATCAAGGCCATCGACGCGCTGATCCCGATTGGACGCGGTCAGCGCGAGCTGATCATCGGCGATCGCCAGATCGGCAAGACGGCGATCGCCATCGACACGATCATCAACCAGAAAGGCAAGAACCTGACCTGCATCTACGTCGCGATTGGCCAGAACGCCGCCTCGGTGGCCCGGATCGCGGCGGTGCTGGAGCAGCATGGCGCCCTGGAGCACACGATCATCGTGGCCGCCACCTCGGGGGAGCCGGCCGCCCTGCAGTACCTGGTTCCCTACACCGGTTGCTCGATGGGGGAGTGGTTCATGGAGCGGGGCGAGGATGCCCTGATCGTCTACGACGACCTCAGCAAACATGCCTGGGCGTACCGGGAGATCTCGCTCGCCTTGCGCCGGCCGCCGGGCCGGGAAGCCTACCCCGGCGACGTCTTCTACCTCCACTCGCGGCTTCTGGAACGGGCCGCCCGGCTCAGCGACGAGAAGGGGGGAGGCTCGCTGACGGCGCTGCCGATCATCGAGACCCAGGCCAACGACGTGGCCGCCTACATCCCCACCAACGTGATCTCGATCACCGACGGACAGATCTACCTGGAGGGCGACCTCTTCTATGCCGGCACCCGACCCGCCGTTTCGGTTGGTCTTTCGGTTAGCCGGGTGGGCGGGGACGCGATGACCAAGGCACTTCGGTCGGTGGCCGGAGGCATGCGCTTGGACCTGGCCCAGTTCCGGGCCCTGGCCGCCTTCGCCCAGTTCTCGAGCGACCTGGACAAGACGACTCGCGATCAGCTCGACCGCGGTCGGCGGCTGACCGAGCTCCTCAAGCAGGACCAGTACCAGCCGGTGTCGCTGGCGCTTCAGGTGATGACGATATTCGCTGGCACGCGCGGCTACCTGGACGAGATCCCGGTGGAGCGCGTGGCCGATTGGGACGCTCAGTTTCGCCGCTACGCTGGCCAGGCGCTGCAGAAACTGGAGGGCGAGATCGAATCCAAGCAGGTCCTCGACGAGGCCATGCAGGAGCAGCTCCGCAAGGCGCTCGAAGAGTTCAACCAGGGCTTCGACAGCGGCGCCGTTGGGGCCGAGGTCTAGGCAGCCCCTTGGCCACCCTCCGCGACATCCGGCGCCACATTCGCTCGGTGCGCAACATCGAGCAGATGACCCGGGCCATGCAGATGGTCTCGGCGGCCAAGATCCGCCGGGCTCAGACCCGGGTCGAGGGGGCGCGCCCCTACGCCGAGGCAATGGACGAGGTGGCCCAGGACGTGGCCAAGATCGGCAAGGAGTACCGCCATCCCTTCATCGTCCCAGGGGAGGAGGGTCAGGGCCTGCTCATCCTGATCACCAGTGACCGGGGCCGGGTGGGCGCGCTCAACGTCAACACCATGCGGGCCGCGCATGCCAAGCTGCGCCAGGAGTTTGGGCCGCGATACCAGGTGGTCCCGATCGGGCGCAAGGGCATCGAGTTCTCCAACCGGATGCAGCTCGAGGTGGTCCACCACCGCCAGGGACTGCCCGACCGAGTCACCCCGGACGACCTCCGTCCGGCGGTGGAGGCCGCGGTCGGCGCCTATCTGGGCGGAGAGGTCCGGGAGATCTACCTGGCCTACGCGCGCTTCCGCAACCTCCTGAGCCAGGTGCCGGTGGTGCGGCTGCTGGTGCCGGTACCACCGGCCGCCGAGGACCAGGGCCCCCAGACGGAGGGCGACTACATCTGGGAGCCGGGCGCGAAGGAGGTGCTCGAGCGCTTCATGCCCGCCTACCTGCTCAGCCAGGTCTACCAGGCGGTGCTGGAGAATCAGGCCAGCGAGCACAGCGCTCGGATGGTGGCTATGCGCAACGCCTCGACCAAGGCCGGGGACGTCATCAAGGAGCTGTCGCTGACCGCCAACAAGGTGCGCCAGGCGAGCGTCACCCGGGAGCTCATGGAAATAATCGGCGGCGCCGAGGCCCTCAAGGCGGCCCGGCGCTGAGGAGGTGGTAATGGCTAAGGCGAAGGTCAAGGCGGTGGACAAGGTGGCCCCGGCGGCGCGGCCCACCGGCACTGTGCTGCAGGTGATCGGGGCGGTCGTGGACGTGGCCTTCGAGGCGGGCCAGCTGCCCCACATCAACGACTCCCTGGAGCTGGTTCGGGAAGGGCCGCGGATGGTGCTCGAGGTTCAGCAGCACCTGGGCAACGACGTGGCCCGCTGCATCGCCATGGCCTCGACCGACGGGCTGCGCCGGGGCGATCCGGTGCTCTCGAGCGGGAGGCCGATCGAGGTTCCGGTCGGTAAACAGGTTCTGGGCCGGATGTTCAACGTGATCGGCGATCCCATCGACGGAGGCCCGCCCGTCAAAGGCGGCGAGCGGCTTCCGATCCACCGCGACCCGCCGTCGGTCGCCGACCAGGAGACCTCGACCGAGATCCTGGAGACCGGGCTCAAGGTGATCGACCTGATCTGCACCTTCGCCAAGGGCTCGAAGATCGGACTCTTCGGTGGTGCCGGGGTGGGCAAGACGGTGATCGTGATGGAGCTGATCCGCAACATCGCCAAGGAGCACGCCGGATTCTCCGTCTTCGCCGGGGTAGGTGAGCGTACCCGAGAGGGAAATGCCCTGTTCCGGGAGATGCACGAGTCGGGCGTCATCGACCAGACCGCGCTGGTGTTCGGTCAGATGAACGAACCTCCCGGGGCGCGGGCCCGGATCGCCCTCACCGGCCTGACCATGGCCGAGCAGTTCCGCGACGGCGAGGGCGCCGACGTCCTGCTCTTCATCGACAACGTGTTCCGCTACATGCTGGCCGGCAGCGAGGTCTCGGCGCTGCTGGGCCGGATGCCCTCGGCGGTGGGTTACCAGCCGACCCTGGCCACCGAGATGGGGGATCTGCAGGAGCGGATCACATCGACTCACCGGGGCTCGATCACCTCGGTGCAGGCGGTCTTCGTGCCTGCCGACGACTTCACCGACCCCGCCATCCAGACCACGTTCGCCCACCTGGGTGCGACGGTGTCGCTGAGCCGCTCGATCGCCGAGCTCGGGCTCTTCCCGGCGGTGGACCCGCTCGACTCCTTCAGCCGGATACTGGACCCCAACGTGGTGGGGGCGGAGCACCACCAGGTCGCCCTCGGGGTGCAGCGGGTCCTGCAGCGCTACAAGGACCTGGAGGACATCATCGCCATCCTGGGGATGGAGGAGCTCTCCGATGAGGACCGCCAGACGGTGGACCGGGCCCGCCGAGTGCGCCAGTTCCTGGCCCAGCCGATGTTCGTCGCCGAGCAGTTCACTGGGCTGGCCGGCAAGTACGTGCCGGTCAAGGAGACCGTCCGGGGCTTCAAGGAGATCCTCTCCGGCACCCTGGACCACCTGCCTGAGCAGGCGTTCCGGATGGTGGGGACGATAGACGAGGCGATCGAGAACGGGCAGCGCCTCAACCGGGGTGCCGAACCCGACGAGAAGCCGGGCGGGACGCCCTCCCCGGCCGCTCCCGAACCGACCCCTGAGCCGAGCGCCCCGGAGCCGGTCGCCGCGGCGGCGCCGAAGACCCAAGCTCCGGTCGGAAAAGCCTCCCCCCCGACACGCCCCAAGCCGGCCGCGACCGGTGGGAACCGCCCGGCGCGCCGGGGATCGGGGAAGACGACTCCCAAGCCGGGGTCGAAGGCGGGCTGATTTGGCCGTCCCCACCCGGCTCCTGGCCGCCCTGCAGCCGCTATTTGAGGGAGAGTGCGACTTCATCGTCGCCCGGGGGGCTTCGGGAGAGCTCGGGGTGCTGCCCGGCCACGCCCCGCTGCTCACCTGGCTGAAGCCGGGCGAGCTCATGCTCCGCCAGGGACGGGAGGAGCATTTCTTCTTCCTGGAGGACGCCTACCTGGAGGTGCTGCCCGACCGGGTTTCGATCCTGGCCGATCGGGGCGTCCCCACCACCGAGCTCGACGCCGCGGCTGCGGAGGAGTCGCGCCGGACGGCCCAGGAAGAGCTAGCTCGGGCCGGCAATTCTGACTCCCCGGAGCTGGCCGAGCTGCAGCACCGGCTGGAGGTTGCTGAGTACCGCCTTCAGGCCGCCGAGCGAGATCGCCGCCGCCGCCGGGACTGAGGGCCCTGGCCCGGCCCGGTAAAGATCCGGTCGCGGTCGGGAGCGGGGCGCGGTCGGCCATATACTCGGCCGGTGCCTGGGGCCGGCCTCTTCTCCACTCCGCTCTCGCCCGGTCCACCAGCTTTAGAACCGGGTCGGATGGAGGTTCTGGGCGTCCCGCTCGACCACTGCACGCTCCGCCAGGCGCTGGCGCGCTGCGAGTCCGCTGCCGGCGGGGATAGCGCTCCGCTGCAGGTGGTGACGCTCAACCCGGAGATGGTGATGCAGGCGCGCCGCAACTCGGCCCTGGCCCAGGCCATCCGCCGGGCCGGGCTCGTCCTCCCCGACGGGGCCGGTGTGGTCTGGGCCAGCCGGCGGCTGGGGAGTCCCGTTCCGGGACGCGTCGCCGGCGCCGACTTCGTCCAGGAACTGGCCGAGATGGCCCAAGCCCGAGGCTGGTCGATCTTCCTCCTGGGTGGTCGGCCCGGTGTCGCCGAGGCCGCCGCCGGCGCCCTCCAGCGGGACCATCCCGGACTCCTGGTGGGGGGAGTCTGGGCCGGCTC
>Ga0307373_10006503_pt1 | contig 18552 bp, 13 predicted proteins | sample OX2MG_FD_202534 | JGI IMG/M metagenome (GOLD analysis project Ga0307373, IMG submission 202534) | Soil microbial communities from Risofladan, Vaasa, Finland - OX-2 | ecosystem: Environmental > Terrestrial > Soil > Coastal area > Acid sulfate soil | place: Finland: Risofladan, Vaasa | collected...
TGGGCTCCATGATGAACGACAACAACGACCAGGTCGACGTGGTGCGACAGCCCTGGCACTTCGATGCCATCGATCTTCCCGACGACGAGACGCTGGTGATCGAAGTGGATCTGGAGCCCGACCCGGTCCCGGTCCGCGTGGCCCCGGGGGCGCCTTTCGGAGTGTCGGTGCCGGCTTCCCCTGATGCCGCCCCGGCCTCGGTGCCGGCAGCGGTCGGCACCGCCGAGTCCCGGTTGTCCCCTCCGATACCTCCGCAACCACGCGTGCGGGCGCCGCGTACGAGCCGCCTGAGCGACGAGGCACCGAACGGCAACACGGGAGGCACAGCGGGGCGGAACATGCAGCTGGCCTGGGGGTCAGGTCTTCTGCTCGGTGTGGCGGCGCTCCTCTGCGCCCACTTCGGGAGCCTGTCCTCCATGGTCATCATCTCGGTGGTCGTGCTGTTCGCCGCGGCGGAGGGGTTTGCCGCCTTCCGCACCGCGAGGTACCACCCGGCGACCCTCTTGGGTCTGGTGGCGATCCTGTCGCTGCTGATCGAGACCTACAACAAGGGTGTCGCTGCCCTGCCCCTTGTCCTCGTGATGCTGGTGGCGGCCACCTTCCTGTGGTTCTTGGCCCGCGTGGAACCAGCGGCGGATCCGGTGGCCGGCATGTCCTCGACCATCTTCATCGTGGTCTGGATCGGCGGCTTCGGTTCGTTCGGGGCACTCCTGCTCAACCCGACGCTGTTCCCGCACCGCCACGGCGTCGCCTTTCTCCTGGGGGCGGTCATCACCACTGTGGCGGCAGATGTGGCATCACTGCTCGTGGGATCGGCCTTCGGGCGTCATCTGATGGCGCCATCGATCAGTCCGAACAAGAGTTGGGAGGGATTCCTCGGTGGTGCGCTGGCGTCCATTCTGGTGGCGGTGATCGTGGTCCACTTCATCCATCCGTGGACGGTGAGCAAGGCGCTTATCCTCGGCGTCGTGGTGGCGGTGGTCGCGCCGCTGGGAGATCTCAGCCAGTCGATGATCAAGCGGCATCTCGGGGTGAAGGACATGGGACGGTTGATGCCGGGCCACGGAGGGATCCTCGATCGTGTGGACGGCCTCCTCTTCGTCCTTCCTGCGACGTACTTCGTGGTCAAAGCGTTCCACCTCGGGTGAGTTGATGCGTTCGGTCAGCCTCCTGGGTTCGACGGGCTCCATCGGCACCCAGGCCGTGGATGTGCTGCTCGGTGAGCCCGATCGATTCCGGGTGGTCGCGCTGGCGGCCCAGAGCTCGACCGAGGTACTGCTCTCGCAGGCGGGAGTGTTGCGACCTGAGATCGTCGTCATCGGTGACGAATCGCTCTACGGAGTCGTCCGGGACGGGGTCCCGCCCGGCACAGAGGTCCTCGTGGGCATCCCGGGCCTGGTGGCCGCCGCCGCGTGCGCCGACGTCGTCCTCAACGCCGTCGTTGGCTTCGCCGGCCTTCCGGTCACCATGGCCGCCCTCGAGGCCGGGAAGCGTCTCGCCCTGGCCAACAAGGAGTCGCTGATCGCCGGTGCACCGGTGGTGCAAAAGGCGCGGCGCACGCCGGGAGCCGAGATCGTGCCGGTGGACTCCGAGCACTGCGCCGTCCATCAGTGCCTGGCGGCGGTCGACGACCTCACGGCGGTGGCGCGCCTTCTCCTCACTGCCTCCGGGGGGCCTTTCCGGGGCCGCAGCCCGGCGGAGCTGCAGTTGGTCACCGTGGCCGACGCTCTGGCTCACCCCACCTGGAGCATGGGACCCAAGATCACGATCGATTCGTCCACCCTCATGAACAAGGGCCTCGAGGTGATCGAGGCCCACGAGTTGTTCGGCGTCCCGTACGATCGGATCGACATCGTCGTGCACCCCCAGTCGATCGTCCACTCGATGGTGGAATTGCGTGACGGCTCGACGCTGGCCCAGTTGTCCAACCCTGACATGCGGCTCCCCATCGGGTACGCGCTGGGCTGGCCCACGCGTTCGGCGATCCCCTTCGGGGCTCTGGACTGGACCAGCCCGACGACGCTGACCTTCGAACCGCCCGACCGAGAGGTGTTCCGTTGCATCGATCTGGCCTATGACGCCGGGATCAGCGGTGGCTCAGCGCCGGCCTGGCTGAGCGCGGCCAACGAGATCGCAGTCGAGGCGTTTCTGGCCGGGCGGATGACCTGGAGTGGCATCGCCGACGTTGTGGCCGAGACGCTCGAAGGGTGGCGGGACGAGCCCGTTGAAGAGGTGGAATCGGTTCTGGCCGCCGACGAGGAGGCTCGAGTCAGGGCACGGGCGGTGGTGAGCCGCCGTTGCCGTACCATTCGGGCACCGCGGAGGTAGCCTTACCCCCGGTATGACGCTCATTGCCAAGGAGCCATCTGCAGCGTCGACCGCTGTGGCCGCGCCCCCCGACCACGTCGTTCCCCCGTCCCCCGCGGCCGAGACCGGCAATTCGGGCCAGGTGGCGCGGCTTCTGGTTGCCGTGGCCCTGATCACGGCGATCTTCCTCATTGCCGGTTTGGGCGACATCCTGCTGTTCGTCGTGATCATCGTCCTGATCGTGATGCTGCACGAATTCGGTCACTTCGCCACCGCGAAGTGGTCGGGGATGAAGGTCACCGAGTACTTCGTCGGCTTCGGGCCCCGGCTCTGGTCGGTGCGGCGAGGGGAGACCGAGTACGGGGTAAAGGCCATCCCGGCCGGAGGGTACGTCCGCATCACGGGTTTCACGGTGCTCGAAGACGTGGCCCCGGAGGATGAGGCGCGCGCGTACCGCCAGCAGGCTTTCTGGAAGCGGATCATCGTCGGCTCGGCTGGCTCCGTCATGCATTTCGTGATCGCATTCGTCCTGGCCCTGATCAGCGTTCTTGCGTTCGGGGTGACGACCGACAACGTCCAAGTCGTCTCGCTGGAGCACTGGACCGGGGTGGCACAGACACCGGCGCAGCAAGCCGGCCTCAAGGCGGGCGACACCATCGTGTCCGTGAACGGCCACGCGTTGAACGGCGCCACCACCATCCAAGGCGTCATCAACCGCTCGGTCGGGATCCCGGTCACCCTCGGCGTGGAGAGCAACGGTCATCTGCACAGTGTCGTCGTGACGCCACGGGACGGGCGGGGGGTGAAGGTCGGCAACCTCACACTGGCGCCGGCCAGCGACAAGAATCCGCAGGGATATATCGGGATCAGCGAAGGGCCCGCGTCGGCCTCGGTGAACCCGCTACGCGCCATCAGCAATGCGGCATCTGATCTGGGCCAGGCGACGTCTGCGGAGTTCTCGGCCTTGGTCCACGTCTTCTCCCCGAGCGGCGTGAGCTCGATCTACCACCAGGTGACCAATTCGCACGCCGCCACCCAGGCAGCTGCCAACCCGGGCACCTCGGAACGACCGGTCTCGCTCATAGGTGCCGGGAACATCGGTGTGCAGGCCCTGCACCAGGGCGTCGAGTCCTTGCTGGCCCTTCTCATCGTGATCAACATCGCCTTCGCCCTGTTGAACATGTTGCCGATCATGCCGTTCGACGGTGGCCATGTGGCGGTGGCGGTCTACGAATGGATCAGGACGAAGAGAGGACAGCCCTACTATCAAGCGGACATCAAAAAGTTGATCCCATATCTTGCGCCTTTCCTCGCCTTCCTGGCGCTGTTCGCCATCTCGGTCCTCTTCCTCGATATTGCCCACCCCGTCCAGAACGTCTTCCCCTGATCGGAACCATGGATCTCTCCTCCTCTCTCATCACGCCGCGTCGCCCCACTCGACGTATCACCTTGGGCGGCGTGCCGATCGGTGACGGGGCGCCTGTCACGGTCCAATCCATGACCACGACCAAGACGGCCGATGTCGACGGCACGCTGGCCCAGATCTACGCGCTGGCCGCCGCCGGAGCAGACATCGTCCGCTGTACCTGCAACGAAGAGGCGGCCGCCATCGGGCTGGCCCAGATCGTCCCGCGTTCCCCCGTGCCGATCGTGGCCGACATCCACTTCCATCACGAGATGGCGCTGGCCGCCCTCGAGGCGGGCGTCCAGGGTTTGCGCCTGAACCCCGGGAACCTCCGCAAGGAGGCCGAGATCAAGCAAGTGGCCGCCGAGGCGCGCGACCGTGGCGTGCCGATCCGCATCGGCGTCAACGCCGGGTCACTGCATCCCGACATCTACGCCAAATATGGCGGCGCCACCCCGGAGGCACTCGTCGAATCGGCCCGCAACGAGTTGGCCTATTTCGAGGAGGTCGACTTCAACGATGTCAAGATCTCTGTGAAAGCCTCCTCGGTGGCGCTGATGATCGCGGCGTACCGGTTGGCCTCGGAAACCTTCGACCACCCCTTGCACCTCGGTGTCACCGAGGCAGGCCCACCGCCTGGAGGGCTGGTGAAGGGGACGGCCGGCATCGCCACCCTGCTGGCCGAGGGCATCGGGGACACCATCCGCTACTCCCTCACGGCCGATCCGGTCGAAGAGGCCCGCGCCGGGCGGCAGTTGTTGGAGTCCCTCGGCCTGCGCGAGCGCAAGGGCCTCGACCTGATCGCGTGTCCCTCGTGCGGGCGGGCCCAGGTGGACGTCATCGCCGTGGCCAAGGAAGCTCAGGAGGCGCTCGAGAAGCTCAATCTCCCGATCCAGGTCGCCGTCATGGGCTGCGTCGTCAACGGCCCCGGCGAGGCGCGGGAAGCCGACATCGGCATTGCGGCGGGCAAGAACAAGGGGCACCTGTTCATCCGGGGCAAGATCGTCCGAGTCGTGCCCGAGGACGGCATGGTCCAGGCCTTGGTCGAAGAGGCCGAGCGCCTGGTGGCCGAGGGCGTAGAGGCCCGCATCGCCGCAGCAGATGCCGGGGCGGAGGCCGAAGCCGAGGCCGATCGCCGGGAGCTCCTCGAGTCGACCGGAGTGGACCCGAACCACACGTCGGCCAAGATCGAGACGATTCATCGCCGCACCGCCTCCTCCGACTGAGGGCCCGCACCGCTTTCCCCTTCACCACTATCCCCTCGCCACACTTCCCCTTCGGCGGGATCGTCGGACCGAGGTTCGTCGAGAGCCCTTCGTGACCCCACTAACCTGCGCACCCATGAGCAAGGGCGCGATCGTGTCCCGGGCTGAGGACTTTCCCCGTTGGTACCAAGAGGTGATCGCCCGGGCCGAGATGGCCGACAACGGGCCGGTGCGCGGGACAATGGTCATCCGTCCCTGGGGGTATGGGATCTGGGAGCTGGTCCAGGCTGAGCTCGATCGGCGTATCAAGGAGGCCGGAGCCGAGAACGCCTACTTCCCGCTCTTCATCCCCGAGTCGTACCTGAGCCTCGAAGCCGAGCACGTCGAGGGCTTCAGCCCCGAATTGGCCGTGGTGACCCACGGTGGCGGCAAGAAGCTCGAGGAGCCGGTGGTGGTGCGTCCCACGAGCGAGACGGTCATCAACAGCTTCTTCGCCAAATGGATCCAGAGCCACCGCGACCTGCCCCTGCTCATCAACCAGTGGGCGAATGTGGTGCGCTGGGAGCTCCGGCCCCGTCTGTTCCTCCGCACGACCGAGTTCTTGTGGCAGGAGGGGCACACCGCCCATGCCACGGAGGCCGACGCGCGGGCCTATGCCCTCTTGATCCTGCGTGACGTCTATCTGGCCACCATGGTCGATGTGGCGGCGCTACCCGTGCTCACCGGCCACAAGACGGCTCGGGAGCGCTTTGCGGGCGCCACGCGCACGTGGACCTGTGAGGGGATGATGGGTGACGGCAAGGCGCTCCAGATGGGGACCAGCCATGAGCTGGGCCAGAACTTCGCCCGGGCGTTCGATATCACCTTTACGACCGCCGAAGGCGTGCTCGAGTATGTCTGGCAGACCTCGTGGGGTGTGTCGACCCGTCTCATCGGTGCCCTGGTCATGGGACACGGCGACGACTTCGGGCTACGGCTGCCGCCGGCGCTCGCGCCCAGCCAAGTGGTGGTGCTCCTGGTCAAAGAGGAAGAGGGGGTTCGGTCCGCCGCAGAGGCACTGGTGGCCGAACTGCGGGCCGACGGGCATCGGGTGCGGCTCGACGACCGGACCGGAACCAGCTTCGGGCGTCGGAGCGTGGACTGGGAGCTCAAGGGTGTTCCGGTCAGGGTGGAGGTCGGCCCCCGGGATCTGGTCGAGGGGAACGTCACCGTGGTGACCCGGCATTCCCGCCAGAAGGAGACGTTGCCGTTGCCCGCCGTACGTCGGGCGGTCAGCGAGATCCTGGCGCGGGTCGGTCCCGAGCTGCTGGCCGAAGCCACGGCGACCCGGCAGGCACGAACCGTGGATGTGGCCGGCCTGGACGAGGCCATTGAGGCCGGGAGTGCGGGTTTCGCCCGGATCCGGGCCGGTGCACTGGGGGTCGACGGCGAGGACAGGCTGGCCGCCCGGGCGCTGTCGATCCGTTGCCTCCAGCGTTCCGACGGGAGCCTGGCCGAAATCGGGGACGACGAGGCCGATCTGACCGCAGTGGTCGCCCGGTCGTACTGAGCCCCGCCAGTACCGGCCGGCAGGCCGCTCCGGCGGCAGGAGAAAAAGGGCGGTCGCACCGATCCCTCTGATTGCTATAATCCGTCGCGCTGTCCAGTTTGAGTATCAGTACCTCGTTGGAGCGTGGGCTGCGGCCCACGCTTTCGCTTTCCGGGGCTCGTGCTGAAGGCAGCAGAAGGTGATGGTGACCGTCGAGAGGAGGTGACAGTGATGGCGAGGAGCACGAACGACCTGGTCGACGCGCTGTCGCCCCTCCTCGAAGCCCGTGGGCTGGACCTGGTCGACGTCGAGCTCCACGGTTCCGAGCTGACCATCTTCGTCGACCGTGAAGGCGGGGTGGATCTCGACACACTCGGCGAGGCCACCCGCGCCGTATCGGACACGCTCGACGAGCTCGACCCACTTCCCGGGCGCTACACCCTGTCGGTCTCCAGCCCCGGCCTGGAGCGGCGCCTGCGGACTCCCGCCCACTTCGTGAGGGCGGTCGGGGAGGCCGTGACCGTGCGTGTGCACGGGGGTACATCTGACGTGCGTCGTGTCAGGGGAACCGTGGAGTCCGCCGACGAGACCGGATTCACTCTGGTCGGATCTGACATACCCGATGGTTCGATGCGCATCGCGTACAGCGAGGTCGAGCGCGCCCGCACCATTTTTGAATGGGGTCCCCAGCCGAAGAGAGTAAGAGGGTGAGCAGGTCATGAGTAAGACCAATTTCGAATTTTTGGACGCATTGGGGCAGATCGCTCGAGACAAGGGGATCTCCGTCGAGACATTGCTCGATGCGTTGGCCAACGCATTGGTGGCGGCGTACAAGCGCCGCCCCGACGCGGCCGAGGAAGCTGTCGTCACCATCGATCCCGATTCGGGCGAGATCAGGGTGTACGGCCAGGAGCTGGATGAAGACGGGGAAGTCATCCGTGAGTGGGATGACACCCCGGACGACTTCGGGCGCATTGCCGCGCAGACGGCGAAGCAGGTCATCCTCCAGCGCATCCGTGAAGTCGAGCGGGACATGAAGTACGAGGAGTACGCCGGGCGCGAAGGGGACATCGTGACCGGCATCGTGCAGCAGACGGACAACCGGTACACGCTGTTGGACCTCGGCAAGGTGGAGGCGTTGTTGCCGCAGGCGGAGCAGGTCTCGTACGAGCGCTACGAGCACGGCACGCGCCTCAAGGCGTACATCGTCGAGGTGCGCAAGACCAGCAAGGGACCGCAGATCGTGGTCAGTCGCACCCATCCCGGCCTCATCAAGCGGCTCTTCGAGCTCGAAGTACCCGAGATCTCCTCCGGCGTGGTCGAGATCAAGGCGGCGGCACGTGAGCCGGGCCACCGGACCAAGATCGCCGTGTGGTCAAACGATCCCAATGTCGACCCCGTGGGGGCCTGCGTCGGCGCGCGCGGCTCGCGGGTGCGCATGGTGACCAACGAGTTGCGCGGTGAGCGCGTCGACGTGGTGCCGTTCTCCGATGATCCGGTCGACCTGATCCAGAATGCCCTCGCTCCGGCACGCGTCCGTGAGGTCCGGCTCGACGAAGAGACCGGGACGGCAACGGTGGTGGTGAGCGACTTCCAGCTCTCCCTGGCCATCGGCAAGGAAGGCCAGAACGCGCGTCTGGCGGCCCGCCTCACGGGCTGGCGGATCGACATCAAGAGCGAGACCCAGCTGGCCGAGGAGGAAGCAGGCTACGGCGACCAAGAGTGGGCCGAGGGTGAATGGGTCGAGGACGAATCGGGTGAAATGGTCTGGAAGCCGGCCGAAGGCGGCGAAGCCATGTCCGCCGAGGAATGGACGCATCAAGCCGATGTGACGCCGGGTGACGAGCCGGCCACACCCGCCGCGCAGACCTCCGACCCCACCGGCGCATCCGCCCCCTCCGCAGACGAGGCCTCGGCCCCGACGACGGGAGCCGAGGCATAGTATCGACACGGACCTGCGTCGGATGCCGCAAGGCACGCCCGTCCGACGTGCTGTTCCGAGTCGTGCGGCAGGCCGACGGCCGGCTGAGGGCGGACCGAACCGGTCCAGGCCGGGGTGCGTGGCTGTGTCGAGGGTCGTTGAGCTGCCTGCAGGAGGCGGCGCGGCGACGTGCCTTCGACAGGGCATTCCGGGCACCAGTTGAGACCATTGCCATCGATCATCTGCAGGCGAGCCTGAAAGGCGCGTCGAAGCAGGATGCAGCCGATGTGCGAGGATAGAGGGCTGCGGGTCACCCCGGGGCCCGAACAGTACGAAGGACACAGAGAACCACTTGCCGAAGAAGATCCGCGTCTATGAGCTAGCCAAAGAGCTAGGCCTCACCAACAAGGAAGGGCTTGACCTGGCCCTATCCCTTGGCATTGGGGTGAAGAGCCACTCGTCCTCCATCGAGGACGCACAAGCGGACCGCGTCCGTCGTAAGGCCGACGCGGAAGGACTTCGTCGTGAAGTGACACCCGAGGAGCCGCCGGCGCCCCCGACGCCCGCTCCCGATAAGAGGGCAGCTGGCAGGACCATCTCGTCGTCTTCTCCGGCGACTTCGAGGTCGACCAGCGGCGAGGCCAGGGCACCTCGGCTCATCAGTAGCCGGCCGACCGGGTTGTCGACCGCACCGGCCGGAACATCGGCCCCGGCGGCGCCACGCGTGGTGTCCCGGCCCATCCGCTCCGACGCCCCGGCATCCGCTCCGGCGGCGGCGCCAGCAACGGCCGGAGCGCCCGTAGCGTCGCCCGCCCCCACCACGGCTCCCGCCCCGGCACCGGCCTCCGCCCCCGCCACGCCCACGACGGCACCGCCACCGGTCGCGGCGCCACCCGTCGCAGCGCCGGCTCACGTCGCAGCGTCCGCCGCCCCGCCTGCCGCGGCGACGGTGGCCGCACCTCCGAGCGCCCCGCCGGGCGCGCCTGCTGCCCCACCAGCCGCATCGGCGGCTGCCCCTGCACCGGCCTCCTCTCCGACCGAGCGAATCACGCGACCCCCCTTGAGCCCGAGTGGCAAGCCGGTTCCGCCTCCGCCACCTCCCCGCCCGCCGATCGGTCCGAGCGGCCGTCCCATTCCACCCCCACCCGGCATGGGTGGTCGGCGTGCCACGGCTCCCCCGACACGACCGGGCGGTAGTGGGTACCCCGCACGCACCGGAGGCCGCCCTGCGCCGGGTGCCGGACGTCCCACCGGTGGCCCCGGTGGTCCAGGCAGTAGCAGCTTCTCGGGCCGCCCCAGTGGTGGTGGGGGCGGGTTCGCCGGCCGCCCCGGAGGCGGTGGCCCGTCGAGTGCCCCGCCCGCAGCCGGTCGCAGCGGACTGCCCGGACGGCGCCCGCCCCAGCGTCGCGCCCGTCGCCGCCGGAGGAATCTCGAAGAGCTCGAACCGACGCAGCTCACCAGCTATCAACCATCGACCGCACCGGTGCCCGATGGTGAGGTCATCGTCGAGCGCGGTTCGACGGCGCGCGACCTCGGCCCCAAGTTGAACCGCAGTGCCGGCGACATCGTGCGGTTCCTGATGCTCCAGGGCGAGATGGTCATGGCCACGCAGTCGTTGACCGACGACATGATCGAGCTCTTTGCGGCCGAGATCGGTGCCGACGTCCGCCTGGTCGATCCGGGCGAGGAACAAGAAGCCGAGCTGCTGGCGCGCTACTTCGAGGAAGAAGACGAGGAAGAGGACGCCGACCAGCGGCCACGTCCGCCGGTGGTGACCGTGATGGGGCACGTCGATCACGGCAAGACGCTCCTGTTGGACCGCATCCGCTCGACCGACGTGGTGGCCGGGGAGGCCGGGGGCATCACCCAGCACATCGGGGCCTACCAGGTGGTGTGGCACGACAAGCGGATCACCTTCATCGACACCCCGGGACACGCCGCCTTCACCGCCATGCGCGCCCGTGGCGCCCAGGCGACCGACATCGTCGTGCTCGTGGTGGCGGCCGACGACGGCGTGATGCCGCAGACGATCGAGGCCATCGACCACGCTCGGGCGGCCGACGTTCCGATCATCGTGGCCGTCAACAAGATGGACCGCCCCGACGCCGACGCCACCCGTGTGCTCCAGCAGCTCTCCGAGCGCGGCTTGGTGCCCGAGGCGTGGGGCGGCGACACCATCGTCGTGGAGGTCTCCGCGCTGCAGGGCACCGGCATCGAGGACCTGCTCGAGCAGATCACCCTGGTGGCCGAGGTGGAGGAATTGACGGCACGCGTCGAGGGAGAGGCGCGCGGTGTCGTGCTCGAAGCCAACCTCGAGGCGGGTCGCGGGCCAGTGGCGACCGTCATCGTCCAGCAGGGCACGCTCCGTGTGGGCGATCCCGTGGTGGCCGGCGCGGCCTGGGGCAAGGTCAAGGCCCTGGTCGACGACCTGGGTGACCACGTGAAAGAAGCGCTCCCGTCGACGCCGGTGCAGGTGCTTGGATTCTCCGAGCCCCCTCATGCCGGAGATGAGATGCGGGGGGCCAAGGACCTGGCGCGGGCCCGGACGCTGGGTGAGGCGAGAGCACAACGCTTCCGCCTCTCCGGGCACAAGCCCGTGGCGTCGGCCGCGACCGGTGCCAAGCTCGAGGACCTGTTCGAGCAGATTCAGCGGGGCGAGATGGCCACCCTCAACATCGTGCTCAAGGCCGACGTGCAGGGGTCATTGGAAGCCGTGACCGAAAGCCTCAAGCGGCTCGAGCGCGAGGACGTGAAGCTGAGCTTCGTCCTGCGCGGCATCGGCGGGATCACCGAGAACGACGTGCAACTGGCGGCCGCGTCGAGTGCGACGATCATCGGATTCAACGTGCGGCCGGACAGGCGCTCGCGCGAGTTGGCCGAGGCCTCCGATGTAGAAGTGCGGACCTACGAGATCATCTACAAGCTGCTCGAGGACATCGAGGCAGCCATGCTCGGTCTCCTCTCGCCCCTTTACGAAGAGGTGGTTACCGGGGAAGCCGAGGTTCGCGAGGTCTTCCGGGTCCCGCGTGTGGGCGCCATCGCCGGCTGCTACGTGCGGGAAGGCAAGATCACCCGCGGCTCGAAGGTTCGGTTCCTGCGGGAGGGGACGGTCATCTGGAAGGGTGCCATCACGTCGTTGCGCCGCTTCAAGGATGACGCACGCGAGGTGGCGGCCGGCTACGAGTGCGGCATCGGGCTGTCCGACTTCCAGGATCTCCATTCCGGCGACATCATCGAAACGTTTGAGGAGCGCGAGATCGCGAGGACGTGACGTCATCGTGAAACGACGAACCGCCACGTACCCCCGTTCATTACGGGTGAATCAGGTCCTCAGACAGGTCATCGCAGAAGAGCTCGAGCGCCTGGCCGACGCCGATGAGCGTTTCCGCATGGTCACGGTGACATCCGTCGACACGGCCGCCGACATGCGGACAGCGACCGTCTACCTGGCCACGTTGGAGACCGATGCCTCGGATGCGCTCGAGGAGCGGCGTCCCCATCTGCAACGTCTCATCGGGGCCCAAGTGACCCTGAAACGCACGCCGCGGCTCACGTTCAAGGCAGATCCGGCCATCGCCGCCGGGTCGCGGGTCGAAGAGCTGCTACGCGGCCTGGACAGGGACCAAGACCCCCCTGAATCATGAGCAATGCAGGTTCATGAGCATGCAGGTTCATGAGCAGGGCGGGGCCGTGAGTGCCACCGGCCTGGTGGTGGTCGACAAGGAAGCCGGCTGGACGTCGCATGACGTGGTGGCGAGATGCCGCCGTCTCTTCGGGCAGCGCCGGGTCGGCCACGCCGGGACCCTCGACCCCGATGCCACCGGTGTCCTCCTGGTCGGCCTGGGTCGGGCCACCCGCCTCATGCGCTTCCTGACCGCTCTCCCCAAGACCTACGAGGCCGAGATCGTGCTCGGCACCAACACCTCGACGCTCGACGCCTCGGGTGAGGTGGTGGGGGAGTGGGACATGTCCGACGTCACGCTCGCACAGGTGCGCACCGCGGCCGGCCACCTGACCGGCACCATCGAGCAGATCCCCCCGATGGTGTCGGCGGTGAAGATCGGCGGGCGCCGGCTGCACGAATTGGCGCGGCAGGGCATCGAGGTCGACCGCCCGCCGCGACGGGTGCATGTGTACCGCTTCGACGTGGAGGCGGTTGCGGACCGCCCCGGCGTCTATCGGGCCGAGGTCGAGTGCTCGTCGGGGACGTATATCCGCGTGCTGGCCGAGGACATCGGGACCGCGCTCGGCGGTGGGGCCCACATAGGCCGCCTACGACGCACCCGCATCGGTTCGTTCGGAGAGAGCGAGATGCGCACATTGGATCTCCTCACCCCCGACGCCATCCTCACCCCCGCCCAAGCCCTGCGCGACCTCGCCTTCGTGACCGTGGGGGATGAGATCGCCACCTTGATCGGGCGGGGCCTGCCGCTCGACCGCGTGCCGATCGGTGCAGTGGGGGAAGGGCCGTGGGCCATGCTGGATCAGGAAGGCAACCTGCTGGCCGTGTACGCCGCCACCGATACCGATCGCATCAAACCGGCCGTCGTAGTGACCGGCACCTGACGTCCAAAAGGCCCGACGAATGGGCGCCATCAGCGGGCTCGTCAAGGACCTTGTCGAGCCCGGGCCGAGATTGATACACCCCGCTGCGATGATGGTACCCATGGCCCGCATGGCGGCATTCCGGTTCACGGCGCGTGACGATCCGGTTCTGGAGGCACACGTCCGACGCCACATCGGGGCCCGGCGCTTCGCCTACAACCGCTGCCTCGAGGCGGTCAAAGACACGCTCGCCGAGCGCCGCGCCTCGCCAGACGTCGAGGTCCCATCGTCGGGGTACTCCCTCATCAACTGGTGGAACGGATGGAAGCGCTCAGAAGACGCCGGGTGCCTCGTCGCCGTGGACCCCTCGGGTCGAGCCGAGCTGGTCGAGGTGGGTCTCTCATGGCGCACCGAGGTCAGTGCCCAGGTCTTCGAGGAGGCGGCGGTCGACCTCGGTCGGGCCCTGGCGGCCTTCTCGGCCTCGAAGAAGGGGGCCCGTGGTGCTGCGAGAGGACACGCGGCGCCTGCGCCGCATGCTGCGCCTGGGTCCCGACGGGTTGCCGCGGGCCAGGATCTGTTCGGCCACGTTGTCACTGCGGCGAGGCCGCATCGTCGTCACCGTCGCCAAAGCCTGTGGAGGGAGGAGCGCTGGCCATCACCTCGGTGACGGTGGAACTGCTCCCGAGACCCCCGATCCGGGGAAGAAGCAGGAACCAGTCGCCGCGCCAGCGGCCTGACCGGACACCCGAGAAGGGTGCTCAGCAGATGACCCATCCGCTGATGCTTTAGTCTCAAGCGCGATGTCCGGAACTGCCGTCACGATCGGCGCCTATGACGGCGTGCACCTGGGGCATCGGGCCTTGCTGCGCGAGCTCTCCGAGCTCGCGGCGGCCGAGGGGCTTTCGACGGTGGTGGTCACCTTCGACCGTCACCCCGCCGGTGTGGTGCGCCCCGAATCGGCGCCCCCGCAGCTCACCGACCTCGAACAGAAGCTTGAGCTGTTGGCCGCGTGCGGTGTCGATCGCACCCTGGTGATCGAGTTCGACCGCGTCCGGGCCGAAGAATCTGCCGAGGACTTCGTCAAGGAGGTGTTGGTCGACACGCTGGGGGCCCGCGTGGTCGTGGTGGGCGAGGACTTCCACTTCGGCCATGCGAGGTTGGGCAATGTCGCTTTGCTGACGGCCCTGGGCCGCAACTATGGCTTCACGGTGATCGGCGCCCGTCTGACCGGGGACGGCAGCGGCGCCGTCTCGTCCACCCGGATCAGGACGCTGGTGGCGGCGGGCGACGTCGTCGGCGCCGCCAAGCTGCTGGGCCGGCCGCACGAGGTGAGGGGCACCGTGGTGCGCGGCGATGGCCGTGGCGGGCCCCTGGGGTTCCCGACCGCCAACGTCGAGGTGGGCGAGGACATCGCCCTCCCGGCGGACGGGATGTACGCCGGGTACTTCACGCGGGCCGACGGATCGGTCCACCAGACGGTGATCTACGTCGGGAGGCGACCGACCTTCTATGCGCCCGGAGCGGCGCCGGTCCTGGTAGAGGCCCATCTTCTCCATTTCGAGGCCGACCTCTACGGGGAGCTGAGCAGGGTCTCGTTCGTGAGCCGCCTCCGGGATGATCACAAATTCGAGTCGGTGGACGCCCTGATCGCCCAGATGCACCAGGATGCGGCCGAGGCAGAACGGGTGCTCTCGGCCGAACGCTGACCACCTGCTACGATGTTCGCCGGTTGGGCTGGTCCCACCCGAACTCCTACAACATCTCCGAGGTTTTTCGATTTATGCCCGACACGCAGGCCACTATTGCCGAGTACCGGCTGCACGACAGTGACACTGGATCACCAGAGGTGCAGATCGCACTGCTGTCCGGGCGGATCAACCATTTGACGGAGCACTTGAAGGGTCACAAAGGGGACCATCACACTCGACGCGGCCTGATGAAGCTCATCGGCCAGCGTCGGCGGCTGCTCGATTACGTGCGCAAGAACGACGTCGAGCGCTACCGCGCCATCATCGGCCGCCTCGGCATTCGGCGGTAACGAAACACATCCGGGCGTCTCGGTACGCTGGCTGCCAGTCGCCGGTCACTTTCGCAAGGAAGGTGGTCGACCACTGGGAACCAGACATGAGATGCCCCCAAACACCACACGAGGAGCATCATGGCTGACGCCATTTCCGTGTCGGGCCCTATCAGTGGCACCGACCGTACCCTGACGTTCGAGACGGGAAAGTTGGCGCAGTTGGCCGATGGCGCCGTGCTCGCACGCATCGGCGACACCGTCCTGTTGGCCACGGCCACCGCCGCCCGATCGGTACGGGAGGGGACCGATTTCTTCCCCCTCACCGTCGACATCGAGGAGCGGGCGTACGCCGCCGGCAAGATCCCCGGCTCGTTCTTCCGCCGGGAGGGCAAGAGCTCGGACCAGGCCATCCTGACCTGCCGCCTCATCGACCGCCCCCTACGACCGTCGTTCCCGAGCGGTTTCCGCAACGAGGTGCACGTGGTCGGGACCATCTTCGGCGCCGACCAGATCAATCCCCACGACGTGCTGGCTATCAATGCTTCTTCGGCTGCGCTGATGCTGTCTGGCATTCCCTTCGACGGCCCCATCGGCGCCGTGCGCGTGGCCTACAGCGTGGACGGCACATGGATCCCGCACCCCACATTCGCCGAAGGCGACGCGGCCACGTTCGAGCTCGTGGTGGCCGGCCGGGCCATCGATGAGTCCGACGACACCGACATCGCCATCATGATGGTCGAGGCCGGTGGGACCGAGCGCTCGTGGGACTACTACGAGGCCGGTGCGCCCAAGGTCACCGAAGAAGTGCTGGCCGAAGGCCTCGAAGCGGCCAAGACCTGGATCCGCGAGTCCATCCTCCTCCAGCGCCAGCTGGTGGCCGATGTGATCGCCGCCCACGGCCCCATTGAGGCCATGGCGTTCACCACGCAGAGCGACTACGCCGACGACGTGTGGGCCCGGGTCGAGGCGGTCGGCACCGACCTCATCGCCAAGGCCAACCTCGTCACGGCGAAGACCGAGCGCAACGAGGCGCTCGACGCGGCGGGCAAGGAGATCCAGGCCGCGCTGGCCGGCGAGTTCGAGGGGCGGGCAGGCGAGATCAAGGCCGCCATCCGGTCGCTGACCAAGAAGCTGGTGCGCAAGCGCATCGTCGAGGACGGCGTGCGGGTCGACGGGCGCGGCACGGCCGACATCCGCCCTCTCTCCGCCGAGATCGACCTCTTCCCCACGGCGCACGGCTCGGCCCTGTTCCAGCGGGGCGAGACCCAGGTGCTCAACGTCACGACGCTCGGCATGCCCCGCATGAACCAGCTGCTTGACACGATCACCCCGGTCGACAAGAAGCGCTACATGCACCACTACAACTTCCCGCCGTTCTCCACCGGCGAGACCGGCTTCATGCGCGGACCCAAGCGCCGGGAGATCGGCCACGGCCTTCTCGCCGAGCGGGCCCTGCTGCCCGTGGTCCCGAGCGTGGAGGAGTTCCCCTACACCCTGCGGGTGGTCTCCGACGTCCTGGCCTCGAACGGCTCGACGTCCATGGCGTCGGTCTGCGGCTCCACCCTGTCGTTGATGGCAGCCGGTGTCCCCCTCAAGGCTGCGGTGGCGGGCATCGCCATGGGCCTCGTCTATGACGAGGGCACCTACGTCACCCTGACCGACATCTTGGGTTCAGAAGACGCCTTCGGCGACATGGACTTCAAGGTGGCCGGCACGGCCGAGGCGGTGACCGCGCTGCAGCTGGACACCAAGATCGCCGGCCTCCCGGCAGACGTGCTGGCCCGGGCCCTCCTCCAGGCCAAGGAGGCTCGCCTCACCATCCTCGAGGTCATGGCCACGGCCATCGCCGAGCCCCGTGACCATGTGGCCAACAGCGCCCCGAAGATCGTCTCCATGGAGATCCCGATCGACAAGATCGGCGAGGTCATCGGGCCCAAGGGCAAGGTCATCAACACGCTGCAGCAGGAGACGGGTGCCGACATCGCGGTCGATGACGACGGCATGGTCGGCACGGTCACCATCGGAGCGGTGGACGGGAACGCCGTCGAGGAGGCGCGTCGCCGTATCTCGCTCATCCTCGACCCTCCGACGGCCGATGTCGGCGCGGTGTACCCGGGCAAGGTGGTCAACATCACCAAGTTCGGAGCCTTCGTCAACGTGTTGCCGGGCCGGGACGGCCTCCTCCACATCTCCAAGCTCTCGCCACTGGCCGGCGGCAAGCGGATCAACAACGTCGAAGACGTGCTCACCCTCGGTCAACCGATAGAGGTGCGGGTCGACGACATCGACCCGCAGGGCAAGGTCTCCTTGTCGTTGGCCTCGGTGCCCGAGGGCGCCGACGTCCCTGCATCGAGCCAGGCGGGCGAGGGTGACCGTGGCCGTGACCGTGACCGTGACCGTGGCCGTGACCGGGGCGACCGGAATCGTGGCGACTCGGGCCGCGAGCGTGAGACCGCGGCGGCCCCGGCGGCCACCGGTGACGGGGTGCCCTCCTTCGAGGATGCCTTCGAGGCGGAACTGGTTTCTGAGCTCGGGGACCTGGGACCCGGTGCGGTCGAAGCGGAAGGTCGCAGCAACAGTGGGGGCGACCGTCGCCCACCGCGCGGCCGCTCGCGTCGTCGTTGATCGAGACCTCCGTTCTGCCCAGCGGCATCCGCCTGGTCACCGAGACCATGGCGGATGTGCGCTCGGTCGCGGTGGCATATTGGGTCGGATCGGGCTCGCGCGACGAGTCCGATGAAGTCGCCGGCGCATCGCATTTCTTGGAGCACCTTCTCTTCAAGGGCACCCCGACGCGTTCGGCCGCAGAGATTGCGGAGTCGCTCGACGAAGTTGGTGGTGACTGCAACGCCTTCACCACCAAGGAATACACGACGTTCTACGTCCGCCTGTTGTCCGAGCATCTCCAGCTGGGGCTCGACATCCTCAGCGAGATCATGTGGGACCCGGCACTGCGACCCACCGATGTCGACGCCGAGCGTAGCGTCATCCTCGATGAGATCCTGATGCACGCCGACGAACCGGCGGACCTGGTGGCCGAGCACTGGCAGTCCTCGCTGTTCCCCCGACACGCGCTCGGCCGTGACACGCTCGGCACGCAGTCGACGGTCCGTGCCCTCGGTGCGGACGACATACGCGGTTTCTTCGCGCATCATTACCGCCCCGGCAACATGGTGGTATCGGTGGCGGGGGACTGCAGCCACGACGCCGTGGCGGCCGATCTCGAGCGGCGGTTCGCCGGAGAGCCCGGGGGGGAAGCGCCGCTGCGGACGGCGCCCGGGCCCGAGGCCGAGCGGCTGCACGTGGTGCGGCGGCCGACCGAGCAGGCCCACGTGGTCTACGGCATGCGGTCGGTATCGCGCTTCGATGAACGACGGTGGGCGCTGGCCGTCCTCAATCACGTGCTCGGGGGCGGCCTCTCGAGCCGCCTCTTTCAAAAAGTGCGGGAAGAGCGGGGACTGGCGTACTCGGTGTGGTCGGAGCGGGCCGCCTACCAGGACGCCGGCTCGCTGGCCGTGGTCGTCGGGACCGCTCCCGATCATGTCGACGAGGTCTTGCGCATCATCACCGGTGAGCTCGAGCTGCTGGCGAGCCACGGGATCACCGACCGCGAGCTGGCCG
>Ga0307373_10006504_pt1 | contig 18550 bp, 17 predicted proteins | sample OX2MG_FD_202534 | JGI IMG/M metagenome (GOLD analysis project Ga0307373, IMG submission 202534) | Soil microbial communities from Risofladan, Vaasa, Finland - OX-2 | ecosystem: Environmental > Terrestrial > Soil > Coastal area > Acid sulfate soil | place: Finland: Risofladan, Vaasa | collected...
CTGGTCCGGGTGGCGATGCCCCTGGTCTCGCCGTTCCGGACGTCGTTCGGGACGCAGACCGCGCGTGACGTGCTCCTGGTTCATGTAAAAGGACCGGACGCGGATGGCTGGGGCGAGTGCGTGGCGATGAACGAGCCGCTGTATTCGGCAGAGTACGTCGACGACGCCCAGGACGTAATCGAGAAGTTCCTTCTTCCGCGGTTGTGGGACGGCGCGGAGGTGTCGGCTGAGCAGGTTTCGGGGCGTCTCGCCGCGGTGAAGGGCCACCCGATGGCCAAGGCGGCGGTGGAGATGGCGTTGCTCGACGCGGAACTGTGCGCGCGGGGTGAGTCGTTGGCCGCCCATCTCGGCGCGGTGGCCGAGTCGGTCCCGAGCGGGGTGTCGGTGGGGATCACCGGGTCAGTAGGCGAACTGATCGATGTGGTGGCGGGCTACCTCGACGCCGGGTACGTCAGGATCAAGCTGAAGATCGAACCCGGTTGGGACCTCGAACCGGTGCGAGCCGTGAGGGAGCGCTTCGGCGACGACGTACTCCTCCAGGTCGACGCCAACACCGCCTACACCCTCGCCGACGCGCGCCACCTTGCCAAGCTCGACGCTTTCGACCTTCTGCTGGTCGAGCAGCCGCTTCCCGAGGACGACGTCGCAGGCCACGCGAAGTTGGCGAAGGTCGTGCGCACCCCGATCTGCCTCGACGAGTCGATCACCTCTGCCGGTGCGGCGGCCGATGCCATCGCGCGCGGAGCATGCTCGGTCGTCAACATCAAGGCGGGACGCGTCGGCGGCTACCTCGAAGCGCGGCGGGTGCACGATGTGTGCGCGGCGCACGGCGTGCCCGTCTGGTGCGGGGGGATGCTCGAGACCGGGTTGGGCCGTGCCGCCAACCTCGCCCTCGCTGCTCTGCCGGGCTTCTCGCTTCCCGGTGATATCTCCGCATCGGACCGTTACTGGCACACGGACATCACGGCCCCGTTCGTCCTCGAGGACGGGCGCATCCGTGTGCCGACCGGCCCGGGGCTGGGCGTGAAGCCCGACCCTGACGCGCTCGCTGCCGTCACCACGTCATCCCGCGAGTTTCCGTGGGGGGGCTGACCGTAGCTTTCGCCCCGGCGGACCCTTCGGTCCCGCCGGCCTCGGGCATGAGCATGCGGGCAAACGACACCACTTTTTGCCGTACACCTCCTATACCTTTCCCGGCCGGCGGGGTCTACCCTCATGACCATGGGAGCGGACTGGGCCAGGCCGGTGGTGCACTGGGAGATCGTCGCGAGGGACCCCGATCTCCAAGCGGCGTTCTACAAGGCGATGTTCAACTGGGAGATGGGGCCGGGCCCGATCATGTTCATCCCGGCCGGGATCGGGGGCCCCGAGCCCGGGCCCGGGGGGCACATGCGCGCCGGAGAGCACAGCGCGGTGATCCTCTACGTACAGGTTCGCGACCTGAAGGCGTCGCTGGAGCAGGCGGTCGACCTCGGCGGCCGTGTTCTCGCCGAGCCGTTCGACCTGCCTGCGGGAGCGACGATCGCGTCGATCGCGGATCCCGAGGGCAACGCCATCGGCCTCGTCCAGCAGTAGCGCCGGCGATACGGGCAGCCCCTTCAGAAACCTGCCGCTTCCCCTGTAAGTGCACGCGGGTCGGCGGCGCCCTCTAAGACGTCGTCATGGCGAACGATCGCGTGGGCATGCCCGAAGTTGGCGCCGGCGACCGAGGCAGAGTGACCGCGCTCGATCAGCCCCGCCGGCCAGCTGCTGGGGCACCCCGGCTCGAGAGTCACGTGCACCGCCCCCCGCTCGTCCCACGTGTCAAAACCGCGGGGCTGGTGTCGGGCCTGCAGGATCCAGCGGGGCGCCGAGATCGCCGCACCAACAGGTTCGCGAAGGCGTAGGAGGCGGTCGAGAAGCTGCAGGAGCACCTGCGGCTGCGCGTCGCCGCCCATGGTTCCCAGCACCGCCTTCAGGCTTCCCTTCGGATCGGTAACCATGAGCGGCGAAAGCGTGTGCGGGGGTCTCCTTCGCGGCCCGTACTCGGCTGGATGGCCGGGCTGCAGTGAGAATCCGATGCCGCGGTTATGGAGGAATATCCCCGTGGAAGGTTCCGCCAGCTCCGCTCCGAAACCGGCGGCGTTGGACTGGATGAGTGAGACCGCCCAACCGTCGGGGTCAACGGCACACAGGTAAGTGGTGTCGCCGGCGTCGTAAGAACCGCCAAGGTCGGCCGCTCTGTCCAGCCTGATCTCATCGCGGCGAGGCGACAGCCGTTCCTCGGAGATCAGGGCTGCTCCGTCGGCCGTCTCGCTCAACACGTCCGGGCGGTCGAAGCCGGCAGCCCGAGCCGACTCGATCAGAAGGTGCACCCAGGATGGGTCATTCGCGTCCGGCGGAAGCGGAAGTCCGTCTGCGATCCACGCGCCTGCAAGCGCGAGGTAACCCTGAGAGTTCGGAGGAACCGTCCACACCCGGCTCCCCCACGCGTCGACATGGAGAGGATCGACCCAATCGGCGTTCCCCTCGATCAGATCCTGCGCCGAGTACTCGCCTCGGCCGAGCTCCAGGAGACCCTGCCCGAACTCGCCCTGGTAGAACCCGTGCCGGCCGTCACCGGCGACGGCGTCCAGCGCCCGCGCCACCCCCGGACGGCGGACGACGGCACCCACGCCGGTCGCGGCAGCGAAGTCCGCGCCGCCGCGTATACCTGCCACGGTAGGTGCCATGAACGCCAGAAGCGGCGACGCGGGAAAACCGTCCGACGCGTAATGGACGGCTGCATCCAGCACGGTCTCCATCGGTAGGCGCCCGAACCGGTCGTGCAGAGCCATCCAGCCGTCCACGCATCCCGGCACGGGCACGGACCGGATGTCGCCCTTGGCCGGCATCCGTCGATGTCCCTCGGCGCGCAGGTGTTCCGGGTCCGCACCCGATCCGCTGCGGCCGCTCGCGTTCAGTGAGTGCGGGCGCGCGGCGCCAGGCTCGTGCACGAGGGCAAACAGGTCACCGCCCAGGCCACACATGTGCTGGCTGGTGACGGCGAGGACCGCGTTCGTAGCTATGGCGGCGTCGACCGCATTGCCGCCGCGGCTCATGATCGACACTCCGGCATGGGAGGCGAGATGGTCGATGCTGCAGACCATCGCCGACCTCGAGAACCGCGATTGCAGTACCAACTCGCCCGATCCCTCCCTTGAGCAAGCCATGCTCGCACGGCCGGCGCGCCTCAGGCCTATTGACCTCCTTAACGAAACGAGACAGTATCGTTTCCATGTCGAGAACAGCGCTCGATCGTGGGGGTACCGGCCGCCCGCTCGACGGCACCCGCGATGACGCGCTGCGCCAGGCGGCACTCGAGCTGGTCGCCGAGATCGGCTACGACCGCCTGACCATCGACGCGGTTGCCGCCCGCGTCAAGGCGAGCAAGGCGACCGTCTACCGGCGCTGGACGAGCAAGGCTGAGCTGGTCGCAGACGCGTTCGCATGCAGCGGGTTCAAGGGCGTGGAGGCTCCCGACACGGGGGAGCTCCGGGCCGACCTCCTGGCTCTCGCGGAGCGGATCTGGCTCGACGACGAGCATGTCCCGCGCAGCGCCGTCATGGCGGGAATGCTCTCGGCGATGCTCGCCAACCCGGAGCTCCGCGATGCACTTCGGACCATGTCGGCTCCGCCGGCGATGGCCACCGCCATAATCCAGCGGGCGGTGGAAAGAGGTGACATCGCGGTTCCGGCCGACCTCGACACCATCCTCTCCGTCATACCGGGCATGTGCATGTTCCGTCTGATGAAGACCGGTGCCGCCCCGGACAGGCAGTTCTTCGAATCAGTGATCGACTCGGTCATCCTCCCAGCGCTCCAGCACCCAAAGACCCCCACAAGACCGAATGGCAAGAAGGGACGCCCATGACCCCCACCACCGCTCAGGTCCCCTCGCACGTGCACCGCCGGCCCGGCCTCGCCCTCGTGGTGATCTCGTGCGCGCAGCTCATGGTCATCCTCGACGCCACGATCGTCAACGTCGCGCTGCCGACGATCCGTCGTTCACTCGGCTTCTCGACCGCGAACCTGGAATGGCTTGTGACGGCCTATGCACTGACTTTCGGCGGCCTGCTGCTGTTCGGAGGCCGCACCGGCGACCTCTACGGCAAACGGCGGATGTTCATGGTCGGCATAGCCATCTTCGCCGGCGCATCCCTTCTCGGCGGGCTCGCCCAGGATCAGGCCTGGCTCATCATCACCCGAGGCCTGCAGGGAGTAGGCGGAGCTATTGCGTCACCGACGGCGCTTTCGTTGATCGCGATCAACTTCGCCGAAGGTCCTGAGCGCAACCGTGCAATGGGCGTCTACTCCGCGATGTCCGGCGCCGGCGGCGCGATCGGCCTGCTGCTGGGCGGGGTTCTCACGAGCTACGTGTCGTGGCGGTGGATCTTCTTCGTCAACGTGCCGATCGGTGCGCTCGGCCTCATCCTCGCCCCGCGTGTGCTCGTCGAAGCGGAGCCGAAGCCGGGGCGCCTCGACACACCCGGTGCGATCACCGCGACGGCCGGCATGCTCAGCCTGGTCTACGGGCTCACCCACGCCGCCGACCACTCGTGGGGGTCGGCAGGAACCGTCGTTCCCCTCATAGCCGCCGGCGTTCTGCTCGCAGCGTTCATCTGGGTTGAGCTGCGCGCTGACGCTCCGCTGATGCCGCTGTCGATCTTCGAGTCGCGCAACCGTTCAGGCGTCTACGCGATGATGCTGTTCCTCGGGATGGCGGTGTTCTCGATGTTCTTCTTCCTGACGCTCTACCTGCAGAACATCCACCATTACAGCGCGGTGCGCACGGGCCTCGGCTTCGTGCCCATGACGTTCGGGATCATGTTCGCAGCCATCGTCACCTCCCGGTGGCTCGCCCGCATCGGGATCCGGATCCCACTCCTCGTCGGCCCTGTATTCGCCCTCGCGGGATTGCTCTGGCTGACCCAGCTCACGCCGAGCACGAGCTACGGCTTCATCCTCGCTCCGCTGCTCCTCCTGGCCCTCGGCATGGGCCAGTGCTTCGTCCCGCTGACCGTGACGGCCGTGTCCGGCGTGGCACCCGAGGAGGCGGGGATCGCTTCGGCACTCGTGAACACCGGCCAGCAGGTCGGCGGCGCGCTCGGCCTGGCTGTGCTCGGCACGATCGCGATCTCCTCCGCACGCCATTACGCCACGTCGGCGATCCAGGCCGGGCACGCGCCCACAACCGCGCTGCTGAACGCCGCCCAGGTGCACGGGGACAGCGCGGCGTTCATGGTGGCGTCGATCATGATGGGCGTGGCCCTGTTGATCTCGATCGTCGCGATCAGGGTGCCCAAGGACGTCGCGGTGCAAGGCGGTCACGCCGGGGGCGCGCCGGCCACTCCGGTGGCCGCCGGCTGAGCGCCGGCCGACCGCCGTCGCTCAGGCGCTCGCCGGCATTACGGCGTCCAGCGGATGCCGAGCAGTGCCACGTCGTCGTCCGAACGGTGCTCCGGCACGAGCTCGTCGAGGACGCGATCGAGCATCTCCGACAGCGGTCCTGTCGTGGCGGCCGCAACTCGAAGCCGGTCGATCCCGCGATTGATCGACTCCGAACGCCGTTCCACCAAGCCGTCGGTGTAGGCGAGCAGCGCTCCTCCAGGGGGCAACGAGAGCGTGGTGGCCTCGTAATCCCGGCCGACGCCGACGGGCGGCCCGGAGGAGACCGCGACCACCTCTGCCTTGCCGTCGTGCACCAGCAGTGGGTGCGGATGGCCGGCGTTGGCGATCCGGATCACTCCGGTCGCGAGGTCGATGCGCCCGCATATGACGGTGGCGAAGCGCCCGTCCGTGGCGAGGTCCACCAGCCGGTCGAGCTTCGAGAGGACCGCCTCCGGGTTGTCACCTTCGGCCGCATACGCGTTGATGGCGCTGCGAAGGGAACCCATGAGGATCGCTGCGTCCAGACCACGCCCGGCGACGTCGCCCACCGTGAAGAACACGGAGTTCCCGTCCACTTCGATGACGTCGTACCAGTCTCCCCCGACCTCCATGCCGGCGGTCCCCGCCAGGTAGCGGACCGCTATCTCGAGATCTGGACGGTCGGGCAGCGTCTTCGGGAGGAGTGCGTGCTGGAGGCTCTGGGCCACGTCGCGCTGCGCCTCGAACAGCTCGCGATTCTGCAGGGCGAGCGCCTCGGCGTGCCGGCGGCCGCGAGCCGTCCTTTCGACCAGGCCAGCGGCGACGCCAGTGAACAGCAGGCCTACGCCGAGGACCATCCACATCGCGTACTCGGACAGCCCGCCGGCGAGCGAGTCGCGGGGCGAGATCACGAGGCTCAGCGATTCGTCCCCGAACGGCACGGTGGTCGAGGCCCGGGTGCCGCGGATGGGCAGCTGCGCGGCGTTCGTCTCCAGCAGCGAGTCCGCATCGGTCGACCTTCCGAAATAGATCGCGAAGTTGAGATTCGCTCCCGGGTTGGTGGGATCGACCCTCACACGACGCCCACCCGGCACCGCTTGCTCGGCGAACACGACGAAAATACCCGCTTGCCCCTGCGCGCCCAGGGCGTACAGGAGGTGCTGCGAGTTGCCGGTGCCGAGTCGCCCGACGACGAGTGACGACGGGTGTGCGGCGGCAGCGTCGACCACCTGCGTCCTCTGATGGGACGACACGACCGAGGCGGCTGCCTGCCCAGTGGAGGCCACTTCTTGTGGATCCGAGCCTGAGACGTGAAGGACCTCTGTGAGCGCGAAGCCGCCGGGGGCCAAGGGCGAAGGAAGAGAGCGCTCTATACCGCTCGCAGTTCCGCCCTCGGCGGCGATGCGGGCGGGGGGAGCCAGTTGCAGCTGGATGTCGGACGCGGCGCCGGTGAGGGCCAAACCTGACAGCCTCGCCTCGAGGTTCACGAGGCGCTGTTCGGAATGCTGGTAGCTGACCGACGCGAGAACCGCCCCCGCTGCAGTGGTGCCGAGCCCGACGATCAGGACGGTCAGGGCAGCGGCGCCGGCGCGCCACCACGGCCGCGTTTCCACCGTCGATGATGTCGAGGACGAGTCCAACACTAAGCCCCACTTCTCGCGCCTAGAAGGCACATGTACGCCTGTATCACCACAAGCCTGGCATCCCGGTCGAGCCGCGAGCAAAACATTGGTGCATGATTGGGGAAGTGTTGAGAACGATCCCGGATCATGGCACCAGGAAGGGATGCCAGGTCCTTCCCGAGGGAAACGTGGAGGGGGGCAGGTAGAGCTCTATGCCGTTCACGGTGGTCGTAATCGATGACGATCCGGACATGCGGGCGCTCTTCTCCGTACTCATCGACGCCGACCCGTCGCTCGCCCTCGTCGGCGAAGCCGACACCGGGGAGACCGGCACAGATCTCGCCGCGGCCAAGCAACCCGACCTCGTGGTGCTGGACCTTACGATGCCGGGAACGGGTGGTTTGGCGTCGCTTCCGGCGATCCGCGCTGCAGCGCCCGGTGCCTCAGTGGTCATGGTCACCGGCGTCCAAGACGACACGGTTAGATCCGCTGCGATTCGCTCCGGTGCGTCCGCTTTCCTGCATAAGGGGCCGGAGCTGTCCGAGTCGCTGCTACCCACGCTTCACCGGATCGTCGACGTGCGCGACCAGCGCGGATCCTCACGCGGCAGCGCCTCGGAGATCGATCTCCGGGACCGGACTGTCGGGCGGAAGGGGAACGGGCGACCCTGACCCGGGACTTCGGCGCCGGCGGGCTACTCCTCGCGCTCGAAGTACCGCTTCGATCGCACGGTCGCCCCGTCGACAAACGACATGAACTCGACGGCCGCAGGGTCGTCGGCCCACCGGGCCTCGGCCGCGTCAGCGTCCTCGGCGTTGCGCCACAGATCGATGACCACCCAGCTGCCGTCGGCGCTGCGCGCCGTCGTTCTGCGCAGCAGTCCGGGCTGCTGGTATGCGAAGTCCGTCTGCACCCGCTTGTCGGCGAGCACGAACGTCTCCTCATCGGCCCCCTCGACGAGGTTGAAGGCGAGGATCTCTATCACAGCTGCCGCGCCTACCCCGGCTGTCCCATCGTGAAGAACTCGAGCTGGATGTTGTCGGGATCGCGGAACACGAGGGTCGAGAAGGTTATCGGGCCGGTGATGTCACGGATGCCGGTGTGCTCGACGCCGAGGCTGGTGAGATGCTCCGCCCACCTATCCATCTCCGCCCGGTCTGCGACGTTGAAACCGATGTGGTCGAGTCCGGTACGGCACTCGTCGAACTTCTCACCCTGATTGCCTGTGTTCTGGTGAAGCCCGAAGGCCAGGCCGCTCTTGGGATCGATAAGGAGGACGGCATATCCGGTCTCCTCTCGCTCGTGATGCGGGAATGTCACCGGAACCCTCTCGAGGCCGAAGACCTCCTGGTACCACTGCGCGCTCGCCTCGACGTCGCGGACGGTGGAAGCGAAATGGTGGATCCCGGTGATGGCGCGCCGGCTGTCGGTCATGCGCCAGACGATACGCTCATCGCGGCCGCGCCGCAGCCGAACCGTCGGACGGTCACGGCTAGGCCAGCACGCGCCGGCGGAACCCTCGAAGGCCGAGGAACAGGAACAGCCCGAGGGAAGCCAGCAGCGCCGGGTAGACGACATAGAGGTGCATGTGCGCCGAATGGGGGTTGGGGAAGATGCTCGCGTTGGTGAGCGCGGCGCGCATACCCTCTGTGACGTATATCAACGGGTTCGCCAGCACGAGCACCTGCAGCCAGTGGAAACCGCCCAGGTGGACGGGCCGGAGGGCGGTCCAGGCGTAGTACGTCCCGCCGAGGAAGGTGATCGGCAGGACCACGAATCCGAACATGAGACCGAGGTTGCGCGGTTCGAATCGGGTACCGAGGAAGAGGCCGAGGGCGGAAAAGGTCAGGCAGGCGAGCGGCAGGACGGTCAGAAGGACGACCCAGTGGACCGAGAGGTGGGCGTGTACCCCTTTCGCGTGGACGACGTCGGCAATCGGGAACACGATGACCGCCGCGATCAGACCCTGGATCGCGCCCGAGATCACCTTTGCCATCGCTACCAGCCAGACCGGGCAGGGTGCCTGGACCCGGTCCTCGATCTCTCGGGTGTAACCGAACTCCTGTGCCATCTGCATGGCCACGGCCTGGATCCCCTGGAACATGATCGCGATGCCGACCACGCCCGCGACCAGGATCGTGGCGAACACCGACTCGGCCTGCGCAACGCTCTCACCGACGCGGGGCGTCGAACCCACACCTTGACCGATGGTCGGGAAGACGTACAGGAATACGAAGACCAACAGGAAGGGCTGGACCAGGGTGCGGGTCACGAACTCGATGATGTTCTTCCTCAACACCGTGAGATCACGCTGCAGCAGGGCCAGGAGCGCTTGGCGGGAGGCGACGAGGGCCGGGCGGGTCTCGATGGATATGGCCAACGTTGTCGCATCGGGATTGGTGACGGTTGCCATCAGTCGCGCAGGTCCCGTCCGGTCAGGTTTATGAACACGGTCTCGAGAGTCGGTTCGGTCACCGAGAGGTCGGCCACCTCGTAGCCGTTGGATTCGGCCATCCGCACGACCTCGGGGACGAGGCCGGGAGCGCCCTTCACGTGGGCCTCGACCACACCATCTGATCCATCCAAACCGACGGTCAAACGGGTCCGCGTCACTCCCTTCAGCTGCGCCTCGAGCAGCCGTGCCAGAGCAGCCTGGTCACCTTTTGCCTTGACGTACACGATGGTGTCGGCGCCCACGCTCGCTTTCAGCGCGGCAGGTGTATCCATCGCGAGAAGCCGGCCATGATCCATGATCGCCACCCGGTTGCACAGGCGGTCGGCCTCCTCCATGTAATGGGTAGTCAAGACGATGGTCTGGCCCTCGGAGTTGAGCTCGAGGAGGATGTCCCACAGCGCCAACCGGCTCTGCGGGTCGAGGCCGGCGGTGGGTTCGTCCATGAACAGAACCGCGGGCCGGTGGAAGATCGAACGGGCGACCATCAGCCGCTGGGCCATGCCCCCCGACAGGGCGTAGACGGACGCCTTGGCCCACTTCGTGAGGTGGAACTTCTCGAGCAACTCGTCCGCCACCACCCGGCAGCGCCGGCCCGGCATCCCGAAGAGCCGCCCATGGAAGTACAGGTTCTCCCAGACCGTCAGCGAACGGTCCAGCGTGTTCTGCTGGGACACGATCCCCTCCAGCTGCTTGGCGACCGAGGGGTGTCTCACAACGTCGACCCCGCCCACGTACGCCTTACCGGAGGTTGGTATCACCCGGGTGGTGAGCATTCCCGCCGTGGTGGTCTTGCCGGCCCCGTTGGGCCCCAGGAGTCCGAAGATCTCGCCGGCGCGGACGCTCAGGTCGAGGTTGTCGACGGCCAGGAAGTCCGTGCCCTGGTACTGCTTGCACAGCTGGAGCGTGCGCACGATCCCTTCGCCGTCCGGGCTGCTGAGGGGAGGTGCTCCGGCAGTTTCGGCCGCGGTCACCACGGCCCGACACTACTGCCGCAGACGGGCAGAGCGTCCTACACGAAGCCGAGGGTCTGGAACTTGCCGCCCAGCACCTGTTCGGGGTCGGTGCCGACGACCCGCTCCAGCGCCGTGGCGTAGACCTGGCGGAAGTCGACGTTGGACTTCAGGTTCCCGTTGGCATCGAGGTCCGTCAGCGACGGCTCCTCCCCGTAGAACCGCCCACCTTTCACCTTCGGCCCGGCGACGAAGAGCGGTGCAGCAGTCCCGTGGTCGGTGCCGCCGCTCGCGTTCTCCGCCGGCCGCCTGCCGAACTCCGAGTACGTCATGAGCACCACGTCAGCACCGTGCGGGTTGCCCTTCAAAGCTTTGAAGAACGCGGTGACCGCGCTGTCGAGGTCGGCGAGGAGCCGCTCGTGGTTGTCCTTTTCCGTCGCGTGGGTGTCGAAGCTCTCGAGGCTGACCTGGTACACCTGCGCCGGCGAGCCGGTGGCGATCAACTCCGACACGACGCCGAGCGCGCCCGTGAGATCTGTCGGCGCAGTGCCGGCGTTAGAGGAGCCGGCCCCCTTCGAGGCGCCGGCACCCCTCGATGAGCCCAGCCCGGCGAGCCGCTGCTGCACGCCGAGCAGATCGCGACCCGACGACGCCACGGCCGCGGCCATGCCTGCGCGGTCCTGCCCGGCGTTCTGCATAGCTCCGTACGCTTCCTGGAAGCTGCGGTCACCCGGGAACGAGATCGCGGGGCCGGTGATCGCGGCGGCCGCCTCTTTCTCCCCGCGGAGAACCGGGGGCAACGTCGCGCCGACGCTGATCGCGCGCTCGGGCCCGTCGCCGGCGGAATCCAACCAACGACCCAGCCACCCTGCACCGCTCCCGTCCTCGACGTTCGCCGTTTGCCATATGCCCATCGAGGCGAAGTGGCTCAGGTTCGGGTTCGGGTAGCCGACGCCGCGGACAATGGCGAGGTTGCCGGACTTCCACAGCGACTGCAGGCCGGCGAGTTTGGGGTTGAGGCCGAGCCCGTCCGACAGCGGCAGCACTTCGGAGGTCTTGTAGCCCAGGCTTGGGCGGGCGGCCGGGTAGGCGGGGTCGGTATACGGGATGACTGTGTTGAGGCCGTCGTTGCCGCCGTAGAGGGTGACGAGCACGAGCTTTCCGCCGGCGGCGGAATCCACGCCGGCAACGGGTGCCTGTTGCCAGGGTCGGGTGACGGCGAGCGCGCCGCCCGCAGTGGCGGCCGCCAGGACCCCGGCGCCAGCGAGGAAGTGCCGCCGTGAGAACCGCGACGCGACGGAGGTGCGGTCCGCCGCGGGGGGTGGCGGGGGTGGCGGCGGCGTGAAGTGCGGCGAGCCGGTCATGCCAGCACGTACTCCGGTGAGACGAGAGCGAGCGCCACCAGCTCCACCGGCCGGTCCGATTGGGCGGCGAGTGCCGCGGCAGTCGTCGGTCCCCATCCATCGAGACCGAGCAGGTCCGCGACGGCGGCGGCCCGCTGCTGGTGCGCTACCGACTCGACCGTACCGAGATCGGCTTCGTGCGCGAGGTACGCCGCCGCCTTCAGCCGCAGCTCTGCCGTTGCGGTGTCGAGCCAGTACGAGTTCTGACCCCAGCCGCCGACGTTCGGCGGGTTGAAAGGCGTCTGCCCCAGCGCACTCGCGATGCGCGCCAGGGTCAGCTTCCCGGCGGTCACGCCCAGCTTCAAAGCCCTGGCCACGCCGGCGAGGTACTCGACCGGCTGCTTGACCAGACCGGTTCGCGCCTGCGCCGAGCGGAACTGGGGATGCAGGAACATCGCCCGCAGCGCGGCGGTGATGTCGAGGCCCGGACCGTAAGCGCTCACCAGATCGTCGACCACGGGATCGCTCGGTTGCGCGGGGTAGGCGAAATGGCTCCACAGCTTCGCGAGCACGAACCTGGCGGACTCCGGCTTTTGCACGAGGATCGACACGACGTCCTCACCACCGAAGTCGCCCGTCTGATCGAGGAAGGTCTTGTCCCCGTAGTCATGCTGACCCGTCCTGAACACGTACTGGTAGTCGCGGCGTGAATACGTCCACCCGGTGAACGACCGGGCGCCGGCGGTCACGTCCGCCTGCGTGTAGTTGCCGATGCCGATGGTGAACAGCTCCATCAGCTCGCGAGCGAAGTTCTCGTTCGGGTGCGCCTTCTTGTCCGTCTCCGTGTCGAGCCAGAACATCATCGCCCCGTCCTTGGCGACGGCCTGGGTGAGTGCCTCGAAGCTGCCGGCGCCCAGGGAGCGAAACAGCTGGTTCTGCAGGAACATCAGCTTCGGGTCGCGCACCTTCGACACGCCGGTGGCGAAATGACCGTGCCAGAACAGCGTCAGCTTCTCGCGCAGGGGCGTCGACGTGGCGACCATCCGCCCTATCCACCAGTCCTGCAGCTGCACCAGCCCTTGGCGTAGCTGCGTGGCGAACTGCTTGCGCTCGTCGGGCGACGCGCTCTTGCCGAGATACTGCGGCGTGGGGAACTGCGGCGGAGCAACGGCGTCGCCGGCGGGATCCGGCGCGCTGAGTCCGGTGATCAGGCCGTCGACCGCCGCCTCGTAGCCGGCCGGGACCAGCTGGTCGACCTCGGCGCCCGTGAGCCCGAACCCGGCCCTCCTGTAGAGGAGAGCGATGTCGCTGCGTGCCGGGTCGTCGCTCACAGTCCGATCGTCGCCGCGAGATGTGAAGGAACTGTGATCCTGCCGGCAGGATTCATTGCGGGACGGGCCCGCGTAGGGTGACGGCCGTGCCCCATCCTCGAAAGTTCCGCTTCGGCGTGCAGCTGGTCAACGCCGGATCCCACCGCTCCTGGGCCGACGCCGCCCGCAAGGCGGAGGACCTCGGCTACTCCTCCCTGTTCCTTCCTGACCACTTCGGCGACCAGTACGCCCCGGTGCCGGCGCTCATGGCTGCCGCCGACGCGACCACGTCACTGCGCGTCGGCGCGCTCGTGTGGGACAACGACTACAAACACCCCGTCGTCCTCGCCAAGGAAGCGGCCACCATCGACGTGATCTCCGGCGGCCGGCTCGAGTTCGGCATAGGCGCCGGCTGGATGAACACCGACTACGAGCAGTCCGGCATCCAGCACGACCCGGCCGGCGTGCGCATCGCCCGGCTCACCGAGGCCGTCAAGATCTACAAGGGACTCTGGGCGTCCGGGGCGTTCAGCTTCGCCGGCGAGCACTACACGATCACCGAGCTGGACGGCCTGCCCAAGCCGGTCCAGCGGCCCGGCCCGCCCGTGCTGATCGGCGGTGGCGGCCCGAAGATGCTCTCGCTGGCGGCCGCCGAGGCCGACATCGTCGGCATCAACCCCGCGATCCCGAAGGGCTACGTGGACGCGTCCACGTCCCGTGAGGTCATCCCTTCGACTCTGGAGAAAAAGATCGACCATCTCCGTCAGGCCGCCGGGGATCGCTTGGCCGAACTGGAGCTCAACATCCTCGTCTTCGGAACCAACGTCGGCGAATCAGCTTCGGCCGCGCGCGAGCAAACGGCGGAGCTGTTCAGAATCGGCGTGGCGGACCTCGACGAGTCTCCGTATGTGTGGGTCGGGTCGGCGTCGCAGGTGGCCGACCAGCTGCGCGCCGCGCGTGAGCGTTGGGGCGTCAGCTACTTCGTGGTTCAGGGCGAGTCCGCGATGGATCTTGCCGCGCCTGTAGTGGCAGAGCTCGCCGGGAGTTGAGCAGCGTGGCCGACCTCCTCGAGCTGTCTTCGCGCATCATCGACTCGGGCGTGGCCGACGAACCGGTTAACCGCATCACGCAGGAGCTGTCGGAGATAGCCGACGGTGTCGCGGTGGTGGAGTCGTTCAGCCATGTGGTCGCGGTGAGATGCGGTGACGGCATGGTGGCGTTCGACGCGAGCGGGTCGGCGACCGGCCGTCCGGTGGTCGAGTCGCTGCGTCGATGGACGGCGTCTCCTGTGACCGCATTGGTGTACACGCACGGTCACCTCGACCACGTGGGTGGCTCGCCGGCGTTCGTCGCCGACGCGTCCGCCCAGGGGTTCGAGCGCCCGGTGTTCCTCGGTCACACCGGTGTCGTCGAGCGGTTCGCGCGGTACCGCATGACCGACGCGTGGAACCGGATCATCAACGAGCGCCAGTTCGGCTGGACCCGCAACACACAACTGCGAGCCGGTGCAGGTGTACGCCAGGGCGGGAAGATGTTCGGCGACCATTACCTCCCGCCTGATGTCGCCGAGCCGGACGTCGTCTACACGGACCTCCACCTCCTGGAGGTCGACGGCGTGGCGATCGAGTTGCGCCATGGCAAGGGCGAGACCGACGACCACACCTGGGCGTGGATCCCGTCGTTGCAAGCCGTGTGCTGCGGGGACTTCCTGATCTGGAACTTCCCCAACGCCGGCAATCCCCAGAAGGTTCAGAGGTATCCGCTGGAATGGGCGCAGTCGTTGCGGGCTATGGCCGAGCTGGAGCCGGAGCTGCTGGTGCCGGCACACGGGTTGCCGATCGGAGGCTCCGCGAGAATTCGCTCGGTGCTGCTCGACGTCGCTTCTGTGTTGGAGGATCTGGTCGCGCGGACCGTGGAGATGATGAACGGCGGGGCCACGCTGGACGATGTCGTTCACACGGTGAAAGTCCCCGAGGAGGCGCTGTCCCGCCCCTACCTGCGGCCGCTCTACGACGAGCCGGAGTTCGTGGTGCGAAACATCTGGAGGTTGTACGGGGGGTGGTGGGATGCGAACCCAGCTCGGCTGAAGCCGCCGGCCGACGCGCACCTATCGGCGGAGGTGGCGTCTTTAGCCGGTGGTGCCGACGTGTTGGTGGCACGTGCGCTGGAGTTGATGTCTGCAGGTGAGCTGCGCCTCGCGTGCCAGTTGGTCGAGTGGGCCGCCACCGCGGCGCCGGAGGACCGTTCGGTGCACGAAGCGAGAGCGACCGTGTACGGCGCTCGCTACAAGTCGGAGTCGTCTTTGATGGCCAAGGGAATCTTCGCCGGCGCGGCCGGCGAGTCGCGAGAGAAAGCGGGTGAGGCGTGAGCCAGGAGATCCTCCGGATAGCGGCGGGCGATGGGCGCTCCTTCGACGCGACCGTGGTGCTGCCTGCGGCCGGGCACGGCCCCGGGATCGTCCTGTTCCAGGAGATCTTCGGCGTCAACGACTTCATCCTCGGCAAGGCCGCCGACCTCGCCGAGCTGGGCTACGCGGTCTGCTGCCCGGACGTGTTCTGGCGCATCGAGCCCGGCGTGTCGCTGCCCCACGACGAGATAGGGCTGCAGCGCGGGCTCACCCTGGTCGGCCGCTGGATGGGCGAGGTACCAGACGACACCAAGGTGTCCGACCTGCTCGCGGTCATGTCGCAATTCGGTTCGCACGAGGCCGTGTCGGGCGGCGTGGGCGTGATGGGCTACTGCCTAGGCGGGACCCTCGCCTACATGGCAGCGGTCGCCGGCGACCCGGCGGTGTGCGTGTCGTACTACGGCTCCGGGGTGGCCGACCAGCTGGCCGCCGCCGGCGAGATCAAGTGCCCGGTCCTGTTCCACTTCGGCGACCAGGACTCCTACATCCCGGTCGAACAGGCGCAACGAGTGCGCGAGGCGTTCGCGGAGCGCCCCGACGTCGAGGTGCGGATCGCTGCGGGAGCCGGGCACGCGTTCGAGAACCTGCTGGCGCCGGCGTTCGCCAACCCCGCCGCGGCAGCACAGTCTTGGCCGGTGACGGTCGAGTTCCTTCGCAAGCGTCTGCCTGTCACGAGTTAGAGAGGTTCGGAGCCGAGCCTTCGTTGGGTGTGGCGGGCGGCCGCGTCGTCGCCGGGCCCGTCGCGCTTGTTGAGGTGCTCGATGACCGCGCGGCGGTGTGCCTCGTCGACGTTGCCCCCGTATTTGAACTTGGTGATGACGTCTTCGACGTGGAGGGTGACCGCGCGGATGCCGTTCAGCTTCTGGGGGTGGGCTTCCTCCGGATCGGCCACCGGCACTTCGGGCTGGAGGACTGCGAGTTGGCGGCGCAGGACGGCGGCGGTCTCGGCGTTGGAGCTCGCGAGTCGCGCCCGGCCCCGCAGCTGGACCGCCGCGTAGTAGGTGGTCGGGATCCCCAGGGCGGGGTCCTCGCCGTCGATCGCCTTCCAGGCCGAAGGGATGAACGCCCAGTCGCCGGCGACCGAGAGAACCGCGTTCGGGTTCTCGGCGAGCGCCTTCAGGATGGGGTTGGGCGCGGCGAAGTGCATGACCGCCTCGTCGTGATCGAGGACGAATTGAGTCGGCGCGACCACTGGGTAGTCCCACGCTTCGCCCGCCCCGGCGGCGATCATGTGCCCGAATCTCTGCGAGTCCACGAAGGCCCGCCACTCCTCCTCGCCGAGTGTCCGATCGGCTTTCGGTACGTACACAGCCGTCGGTCTAGTCAATCTTCTCCGGGCTGACAAACAGGAAGAGCCCGCCGCCGGGCCTCCTGCCGGGCAATCGCCCGTAGGCTCGGCGTGCCGATGCTGAGCTCGCTTCGCCCTCTGCGCTACCGCAACTTCGCGCTCATCTGGTCAGCAGCCCTGCTGTCCAACATCGGGTCGTGGATGCAGACGGTGGCGGTCGGGGTCCTCGTCACCGAAAAGACCGGCAAGGCCGGATGGACAGGCCTGGTGGCGGCCGCGGCGTTCCTGCCTATCGGGCTGCTGTCGCCAGTGGGTGGGCTGATGGCGGACCGGATGGACCGGAGGAAGTGGTTGTTCGTCACGACCGTCGGCGAGACGGTGTTCGCCGCCGCCCTGACCATCCTCGCCGCCACCGGTCACGCCTCCCCCGCCGCCGTCACCGTGTTGGTCTTCGGTGGAGGAGCCATGTCCGCGATCGGCTTCCCCGCCTACCAAGCGATGCTGCCGAACCTCGTACCACCGGGGGAACTCGGATCCGCGATCTCTTTGTCCTCAGCCCAATTCAACCTCGGAAGGGTGATAGGTCCGGCGCTGGCGGGAGTCGCGATCGTCGCCGGCGGGTACGGGTGGGCGTTCGGGATCAACGCCGGGTCCTTTTTCGCAGTCTTGGTCGCGCTGTTGTTTGTGCGGTTGCCCGCGCGGCAGATAGAGGGCCAGGTGGAGTCAGTGTCGAAGCGGCTGCGCGACGGCCTGCGAGCGACGGCCCGGACACCTGCGGCCCGCCTAGCCGTGATGCTGATATCGGTGGTCGCCCTGACCGCGTCGCCGTTCATTGCCTTGATACCAGCGGTCGCGTTGAAGGCGTTCCACTCGAAAGCGTCCGGTACATCGGTGCTCGTGACGGCGCAGGGCATCGGTGCGGTATTGGGGGCGCTGGCGCTGACACCTCTCGCCGCGCGGTTCGGGCGAAGATTGGTGCTGCTCGCCGATCTAATCGCCGTCTCGCTGTTGCTCGTCTTGTATGGCCTTTCGCCGGCTCTGTGGGTGGCGGCCGTGGCGATGGTGCTTGTCGGCTCCGCCTATATCGGTGTGCTTGCCGGATGCAACACCATCATCCAGTTGAACGCCCCTGACGCGCTGCGGGGCCGGATGCTCGGCCTCTACATGATGGCGCTCGGGATCCTTTACCCGATCGGCGCAATCGCGCAGGGAACGATAGCGAACGTCGTGGGAATCCGCGCCGTGACGGTCGCGGGGGCCTTGATCCTGCTCGTAGTGGTGATCGTTGCGTTCCGGCACCCGATCCTCGCCGGCCGCGACCCACATCAGCCCGGCCAGCTTCTAGAAGAACCGCCGGACGTCTCCCTCATTGCAGGGTTGGCAGGATCTCCCAGACCTGAGAGTGGTTGACGATTTGCATTTCTGCCTTGACTGATCGAACGTTTGTTCGGTACAGTGGTGGTTGACCTTTGGTTGTCGCCTCGAGGCCGGGCTGACGGTTTCCTCCCAAGAGTGTTGTGTTGTTGGTGGAGGTTTCGTGTCGGCTGGTGTTGTCGCTGCTGCTGAGGCGCTGAAGGAGGCATTGGCCGGGTTCGACCCCGGCGTGCTGTGCGGTGCTGATTGCGCGCGCGTCGCTGAGACGTTGGCTTCGACGGAGAAGGCTTGCGCGTCGGCCCGGCTTTTGGTCGCGGCGAGGGCTGTCGATGCCGGGGCGCACCGTGAGCGCGGCTTTGCTGATGGTGCCGCCTGGTTGGCACGCCAGTCCGGCATCACTGGCTCCCAGGCAC
>Ga0307373_10006507_pt1 | contig 18549 bp, 13 predicted proteins | sample OX2MG_FD_202534 | JGI IMG/M metagenome (GOLD analysis project Ga0307373, IMG submission 202534) | Soil microbial communities from Risofladan, Vaasa, Finland - OX-2 | ecosystem: Environmental > Terrestrial > Soil > Coastal area > Acid sulfate soil | place: Finland: Risofladan, Vaasa | collected...
AACATTGAACAGCCGCTGCTCGATGGGTTCTCCTTCGTTTCCTTTGTTTGCTTCTGTTCAGAAAATTGGCGGGCCAATACTCTCATCGCGGAATTCCGTGCCGCCCTTGATCGTCAGGCCGATCGCTTCGAGGCAAAACGCTGTGTTGACACTGTTGACCCTATCATCAGTGCTTTGCGCCAGCGTGGCGCGGCCCACCGACAGCGGCTTCTTGACGAAAGCGCGCACCTGACGTCGCCCCGCCGTCCGCAGCCAGGGACCGATAGCTCCGTGGCACGGCGGCGACAGCGCCGCCCTGCCGGCCCAAAACGCTGCGCGAAGAAAACCGACTCCGCATCCCCCTACAAAAAGCCAGCGCGACGTCGCACGAGGGGCGAAGGTGGGCGCGGTCACCACCGCGCCGCTACGCGGCTTGCTCACTGGCGTGCGGATGGCGGAGATCGGTTTTCTTCGCTGCGCTTGCGGTGTTGAAGTGCATTCTCGTTGCTTCGCAACGATCCGGTCTTCGGACCACATCCGTGTGGGAGGGAACAAGTCTTAAGCGGCAACGACCCGGATGACTTGCGACGATGGTATCACCCGACGTCGACTTCGGTGAGTGGGCCGACGGCGACGGTGGTGCTGACGGTGAGCGGGTACTTCGCCAGAACCGCGACCAATTGGTCGAGCGTGACGGCGTCGACGGCGTCGAGGTCGTCCTTCACCGAGCGGTACTCGCGGCGGTAGGTCCAGTTCGACCCCAGGTTGAAGAGCCGTCCGCGGGGCCGCTCGCTCGACAATACGACGCGCGAGTTGATCTTGTTCTTGGCCTGCTCCAGCTCGGCCGCGGTCGCGCCGTCGGCCTCGACGCCCTGGTAGATCTCCATCACTCGCCTCAAGTTGTCGGCCGTCTGCTCGGGTTCGCAACTCAGGTAGGTCATGTAAAGCCCGGTCCCCTCGTAATCGCCATGCCCGAGGTTCGCGCTTTCGGCCAGGCCGGGATCGACCAGCTCCCAGAAAAGCCGGCTGCCCGAGTCGTCGCCCAGGATCGTCGCCAGCAGCTTGGCGGCGAAGCGGTCGTCGTCCGTGGCGCCCGGACCGTTGGCGAGCTGCAACACGTACTCTTGCGTGGAGCTTTCCTTCAACAGGCACTCGAAGCCGGTGTGCGGCGCCGCCCGCTCGACCTTGCGGCCGGCCTCGAACGGCTCCCAACGGCCGCAGCACTCGCCGGCCGCGGCCACCAGCGCCTCGAAATCGACCTGGCCGGCCGCCACCAGCGCAATGTTGCCCGGGCTGTAACGGCGGCGGAAATAATCGCGCATCGACTCGACCTTCAGATCGGTGATGCTCTGGACCGTGCCCAACACGCTGCGGCCCAGCGGGTGCCGGCCGAAGTGCGCGGCGCGGACGTGATCGTCGGCGCCGAAAGGGGGTTGGTCGGCGTACATCCGGATTTCTTCGATGATCACCTTCTTTTCGGTTTCGAAGTCGTCGTCGCGCAACGAGGGCCGCAGGATGTCGCTCAGCAACCCCAGCGCCGGCCGGAGGTACTCGGGGAGCACGGCCGCATGAAAGACCGTGTGCTCCTCGTTGGTGAAGGCGTTGTAATGGGCCCCCATTTCGTCGAACTCGCGGTTCACGTCGTCGGCCGAGCGCGTGGGAGTGCCCTTGAACACCATGTGTTCCAGAAAATGGCTCACGCCGGCCACCTCGTCGGTCTCGTCGCGGGCCCCGGTCTTGACGAAGAAACCCAAGGCGGTCGAACGCGCCTCGGCGTTGCACTCGGCTACGACCTCCAGTCCGTTTGGCAAAATGTGTTCACGAAACTCCAACGGGCACCTCCAACGGTTTGGGGCCGAGCGTCACGATCGTGAAGTCGCCGGGCCGATGGGCGGCCAGGTAAGCGTTGATGCTCTCGCGCGACAGCGCGTCGACGATCGCGCTCACCTCGTCGAGCGTCCGCACGCGTCCCAGGTAGTACCAGTCGCGGGCCAGGGCCGCGGAGCGGGCGGAGCTTGATTCCTGCTGCATGATCTGGCCGCTTTTGATGCGGGCCTTGAGCCGCTCCAGCTCGGCCGACTCGATCCCGTCGCTGAGGCGGACGATTTCGGCCAGCGTCACATCGAGCGTTTCCTGCGCTCGCTCGGCGCTGGTGCCGGCGTAGCAGAACACGCTGCCGCGGTCCAACAGCGTGCTGTGCGAGGCGTATACCGTATAGCACAGGCCGCGCTTTTCGCGGACCTCGGTGAACAGCCGCGAGCTCATCCCCCCACTGAGCACGCCCACCGCGGCCGCGGCCTGGTAATAATCGGCGTCGCGGTAAGGGACGCTGCGGTAGGCGATGCCGATTTGCGTCTGGTTCGAATCGTGCGGAAGGTGCGTGCCACCCGGCGACGTTTCGCGCTCACGAATCGCCGGTGCCGACGACGGTTTCCAATCGGCGAGCAACTTGCCGACCTGGTCCAAAAGCGCGTGCCATTCGACCCGGCCCGCGACGCCCAGGATGGCGCCGTTGGGGCGGTAGGCCCGGCCGAAGAACCCGCGGATTTCGTCGATGTCGATCGTGTTCAGCGCTTCTCGCTGTCCCTGGCTGAGGCGGCCCCAGGGCTCGGGAAAGTGCCGCCGCCGCAGTTCGAGCATGACCTTCTGCGCCGGTTCGTCTTCCACGCCCGCCAGGTCCTGCAGGGCCGTCAGGCGCCCGGCTTCGAGCTGGTCCTCCGGCAGATGAGGGCGGCGGATCACGTCGGCGTAAATCGCCAGCGCCGCGTGGAGGTTTTTGGAGAGCGTCGCGCCGCGGAAGCTGACATGGGCCTCGGCGACTCCCTCGCCGCGCTCGACGCCCAGGTTGTCGAGGTCGTTGACCAACCGCCGATTGTCGCGTGGTCCGGCGCCGCGCATCGCCAATTCGCAGACCATCGTGCTCAAGCCGTTACGGTCGGAGGGCTCCCAGGCCGTGCCGGCGGGGACGCGGAACGTGAACGCCGCCGACTCGACCGACTGCATCGGTTCGGCGACCAGCACCAGGCCGTTGGCGTAGACGTGCGATAGGATCGACTGTTTCACGGGAGCTCCGGGTGTGGAAGATCCGACATGTGGCCGCGTGACAAGCAGATGGCTGAGCAAACAAGGATGCCGCGCCACCTGCTGAAGTATACGGCCCAGCAGGCTCTAGAGAGTAGCCTTTTGGGGACCCAATCGCAACCGGGGGGATGAACGAGGGATACGTTCCGCAGCCTGGACTCTTGTCGATGTAAAAAAGGCCGGCCTCCGCTGGCGGAGGCTGGCCTGTTCATTTGCTTTTTGCACACGTTGGACAGCAGCGTGGTGCCCACCCTACGGCCGGGGTCACTCGCCGCCCGGGAGCTTGCCGGCCTTGATCCGGTCGCCGAAGGTTTCGGTGCCGTCGGGCACTTTCTGGTCGTAAACCGTGTCCAGGGCTTTCTTGACTTTCTCCTTGTCCTTTTCGTTTTTCAGCAGTTTACTGAGCGCCTGACCATAGTCGTTTCGGACTTTCTTGTCCTCCTTGCCATCCTTCTTGCCGTGGCAGACGAGGCACTTGGCCATGTCAATTTTCCTGGCGAGCTCCTTTTCAACGTCCGTGCCGCCGGGCTTGTAGTACTTGCCCTTGAACTCGGTGTTGTAAAGTGGTCTGGCGCCGGCCCCGTTCACAGACAGGGCGACAACGGTCCCGAAAATCAAAATCCAAACTGTCTTTCGCATGTGAAATTCTCCTGATGCGGCTGCGCCGCAATCAAAAAAAGCCGCGAGATCCTCAACGCTAGCGACCGGATGCCGGTTTGCCCCGTTCACGGGGCTTCCGCGCAGCGGTATTCGGCCCGGCGTATACGCCGGGTTCGCAAACCGCCCCACTTGACTCTCTTCCAGCCCTGTTCACGGGGCTTCCAGAATCGCTTAAGCCAAGCAAATGGTAAGCCCCGTAAACGGGGCTGAATCCACACTAATGTGCTCCCGTTTTCCCCGGCATGAATGCCGGGGCTATGACCGCTTCGCGGGAAGCCCCGTGAACGGGGCGGTGCATCACTCGCGACTTGTGTAGAACAACGAGGCGCACGCCCCCTGCACGTCGGGTTGGCGTTCAGCCCTCGCCCGGGAGCTTGCCGGCCTTGATCCGATCGCCGAAGGTCTCTTCCTTGCCGGGCACCTTTTCATCGAACACGGTGTCGAGCGACTTTTGGATCTTGGGCTTGTTCTTGATGTCTTCCTTCTTGTCGAGCAGCTTGTCGAGCGCTTTGCCGTAATCGTTGCGTTTCTTCTTGTCCTTGGGGTCATGGCACACGGCGCACTTGACCATGTCGACCTTCTTGGCGAACTCCTTCTCGGCGTCGGTCCCTTCCTTCTTGACGTACTTGGCGTTGAACTCATCGAAAAACGGCTTGATGGCACTGGCCGGTCTCGTCGACACGGCGAACACCAGACACCCGCACATCAAAACCAAGACTGCCTTTCTCATTCGAAAATCTCCCTAACGGGTCAAACGGTGGGCGTGGGCCGGTCGTGTCCGCGCCGCGCGGACTTTGGTGGGATCGTTCGAAACCGGCCCCGGCGTGCCGCAGGGCACGCACACACCAGTTAACCCAAGGGACGGGGTACGTGTCAAGATGTCTCCACGAACGGGGGGGGCGGCGTTGCCAAAGCGCCGGCCGCGCGGCAATCACGACGCGTGCGCGCCCATCGCCGCCTTCAGGCGCTTGTTGAACAGGAAAATGGCCAGGCCGGCGCCGACGCCGAGCAGCATGAGCACCAGGAAAAAGCCCGACTTCGACAGAAACGTGTAGAGTTGGCCGATGTAGCCGGATAACAGGTTTCCAAAGAAGCTCGAGAGAAACCACATGCCCATCATCATGCTGACAATACGCACGGGGCTCACCTTCGTCACAAGGGACAAGCCGATAGGCGAGAGGTAGAGCTCGCCGAATGTTAGTAGGAGCGTGCAGAAGATCGGCCAGAAAAGCGACCCCTTCTCGCTACCGACGACCTGAGCGCCAATGATCATCACGACGAAGCTAAGCCCGACGATTGTAGAGCCCATTGCCATTTTCGTGACGCTCGACGGCTCCTTGCCGCGGCTGGCCTGCCAGCGCCAGAACATATCGAGCATGGGCGCGAAGATGAATATGAAGAACGGATTGGCCGACTGGAACCAGGTCGACGACGCCCACGAGGGCCAGTTGGTCTGCTCGTCGGCCCAGGTCTGCATCGTGTTGCCCTGCTGCTCGTAGACCGCCCAGAAAACGATGTTCAGACTGCAAAGGATGACCAAGGCCCAGATGCGCCCCCACTCGTCCTTCGTGAAAGGCGCCTTTTCGACCGGCGCCGCGGCGGAGGCCACCGACCTCCGCGTTTGGAGCGTGTCGGGGGCGAGGAACCGCTGACCAAAGAGCTGCACGACGAGGCCCAAGCACATTCCAATGCCGGCCGCGAGGAAACCATAGCGCCAGCCCACCGTCATGGCCAGCGTACCGCAGACGAAGTTGCACAAAAACGCGCCGAGGTTGATGCCCATGTAGAAGATGGTGAAGGCGCCGTCGCGGCGGGTGTCACCGGGGGGATAAAGGCTGCCAACCTGGGTCGAGATATTCGGCTTGAAGAAGCCGTTGCCGATAATCAGCATGATGAGGCCGATGAAAAACGCGTTCTCAGCGCCGAATAGAACAAACTGCCCCATCGCCATGATCGTGCCGCCGACGAAGACGGCGCTCTTCTGCCCCAGATACTTGTCGGCCAGGTAGCCCCCAAGGAGCGGTGTCAAATAGACCAGTCCGGTGTACCATCCATACAGCACCGACGCGTTCGGCGACATCGCACACGTCTGCTCCGCGATCGCGTGCGCAACGTCGATGGTCACGCCGGCGATGCCGTTTTCCGGGTCGCCCCTCATGAGCGACGCGACCTTCGGCTCGATGTGTTCTTTGATGATGTGCGGGTCCGTGATGTCGACCGCCGGCAAGAGCGACCGGATGAACGACCAGCCGAGGACGTTGGCGGGGTTCCCCTGGCCATCGTATGCGCCGCCCTGATAAACCTGGCGGATGCTGATGAACAGGTAGTTCACCATGTAGAGCTTCAGGAGCCCGCGCATCCCGTAATACGAGAACCGTTCCCACATCTCCGTAAAGAACAAGACGAAGAGACCGACGGGGTGCCCGGCAAATTGCTTGTCGCTCTTGGGCCCCTGCCATTCAGGCGGCTTGGATTCAGTTGGATTCATAAGCGATGATGCAAGCCGAAGCTCGATCGACGATGTTGATTCGTTCAGGGTGACCGGCGGCGTGCCACAGTCTAGCCTGTCGCCAAGTCGAAATCGAGTGCCGGAACGCAAAAAAGCCACGACGATCGGAATTCCCACGAATTCCGTTACGGCTGGTTCGCCGCGCGGGGCGCGGGTTCGCCGGGGAGGCGGTCGACGATGAGCCCCAGCGGTCCGAGGTCGCTGGCGCCGGCAACGATCTCACTGCCCTGGCGTGGATCGAGCACGTAGTCGACGGGCCGGCGGCGATGCGCCGGCTGGTCGGTCCCAGGTGGGTGCGCCCAACTGACGCTCGCGCCGCTGGGGCGGATCTCGTTGGTCGCCGCCGTCCACTCGTCGAATGAAAACGACAGCGGCGCGGCGGCCGAAGTCAGGTCGGTGACCTTCCAATAGGCGTCGAAACCCTGGTAAACATTATGGTCCCCCCGCCAGACCACGCGCCGCAGCAGGTTGTTCACGCGGTCGGCACCCAATTGCTCGATGAGTGCCGCGTCTTTCTGTCCTGCCACGATGATGCTGTCGGCACATTCGATCTCGGTCTCGAGCAGCCAAGGGGCGCTGTTGCTGCCCGCCAGGCGGCACAGTCCTTTGCCTACCGCCGCGGTCAAGTGCTTGAGCTCGATCCGCACCTTACCGACCCCCTGCTGCGGCGCCGTGGCGCCGCCGCCGGCGGCGAACAAGCGCTCGCTCGTGGCCAAGAGGCCGTTGTTCCACGACAGGTAAAGCGGCTGCAAGTCGTTGCCGCGCAAGAACACCGCCTCGCCGCGCGCGATGCAATCGCGCAGTTGGATCTTGACCGGTTCGACGGCCGGCATGCCCATGGCCAGAATCATCGCGTCGCTGCCCGGCGCCGCCTTGACGTCGAACATCGATACGTCGAGATGGTAGGCGCCGCCCTGATCGGAAGCATTGCGCACCGTCAACACGCAGCGCTCCAGCATGACCGATTCAGCCCGCTGGGTCTCGACCAGCGCCCAATTCTCCGACAACAGCGTCCGCGGCATGTCGAGCTCCAATCCGACGCCGCGCAGCGCGAGGCTGCCGCCCGCCACCGTGATCATGCTCCGAGGATACGCCACCGTGTCGGTGTTGCTGGGGCGAAAAACGATTGTGGGCCGGAACATCTCGCCGGCGCGGACCGTCAAGCGGAGATTGCTCAGCGTGAACGGGGTCTCGTCATGAAGCCCGTCGTAGCGCAGCTCGATGACATCGCCGTTCTTGGCCGCGGCGCAGGCCGCCCGCAGGCTCGCATAGTACCCTTCGCCTCGCGGATCGTCGCAAACGACGAGCAGGCCCGGGGCCAGCGGGACGGGAAGCGATGTCGACGCGTCGTCGGCCTCGCCTTCGGTCGCCGCCGCCGCGGTTGGGCGCGCGTCGTTGGTTCGTTCGTCGAGATCGGTGGTTTCATCCGGCGGCCCATCGACCGATTCGTCGGGCATGGCGTCCGGCGCCGCGGTGGAAGGCGCGGTGGAAGGCGTTGTGCGCTGCTTCGGCGAATTGTTGGACCTCGCCGAATCGTCCGAGGGCAAATCGCCGGTCGGCACGCGATTGCCGGGCTGTGTTTCCGCTTGCGAGCCGTCGGTACGGTCGTCGCCGGCGGGCATTTCACCGTCCGGGTGTCGGCCGCTTCGCGACCCATTCGCCGGTGCCTTACCGTCTTCGTCCGCCGCCCCTGGCTTAGGTGACGGCGACGCCGGTGGGCCGACGACCGCCGCCGTGCCGTCACTGGGGACGCCGGCCAGAGAATCGAGGGTCGGACCGAGGTAATCGAGCAACGCCACGCCGCAGAGCAATCCGGCCACCGGAACCATCCAGGGGATGTGGCGTCGGATGAGCGATGGTTGCAGAGCGGTGGTCGGCAACCAGTGCGAGTCGTCGCCGCCCGACACGGTGATTCCGAGTTGTGCCGCGAGCAGGTGGAGGTCGTGGATCAGGTCGCGCGGGTGTTGCGGCCGACGCCGAGGATCTTTGGCCAGCAGCTTGCGCATGAAGACGGAAAGTTCTTCCGGAAGCGTCGGGTTCATCTCGCGCGGGTCGGGGGGCGCATCGCTACTGTGCTGCAAGAGCTTCTGCAAGACCGTGCCGTCGGGAAACGGGGGCCGCGCGGTGAGCATGAAATAGAGAGTGCATCCCAGCGAGTAGATGTCGCTTCGAACGTCTGCGCTGCGCGGGTCGCGGGCCTGCTCGGGCGAGATGTAGTCGAAGGTCCCCAACGTCACGCCGCTGGCGGTCAGGTCGTCGCCGTCGGGCTGGACCTGGTGCAGCCGGGCCAGTCCCATATCGACCAGTTTGGCGCGGCCGCCGGCGGTGACGATCACGTTCGAGGGTTTGATGTCGCGATGGACCACGTCACGGCTGCAAGCATGGGCCAGCGCTTCGCTGATCTGCAGCATGTAGCTGACAGCCTCGGGCAAAGACAAGATGCCCTTCTGCCCGACCAACTCGCGTAGATTGATCCCCTCGATGAACTCGAAAACGATGTAGTTCAGCCCCTTGTCCTCGCCCACATAGTAGACGCGGGCGATGTTCTCGTGGTCGAGCCGGGCGGCCGACTGCGCCTCGTTCTGGAAACGGCGGCGCGTCTCGTCATCGGCCCCCTGATCACGGGACAGAACCTTGAGGGCCACTTCGCGGTTGAGCATGGTGTCCACCGCGCGGAACACCGCCCCCATTCCCCCGCCTCCCACGTACTCCTTGAGTTCGAAGTGGTTCAACTTCTGGCCGGCCAACAACTGGCCCAGCTCGAACGGGGCAGTCGGCCGGGCCGGGCCGGCGGCCGGCACAGGAGGACGCTGGGTAATGACCGTTCTCTCGTCCGGGTCGCAGGGCGAACCACCCGGCAATAAGTCATCGGCACCGGCGCCATCGGCACGGGGCGTTAGTTCCAACGGTCGGTGGCTCGAACCGGGCTTAGTCATCAGCAGAGACGGCCCTTGGGTCATCCATGAAGTTTGTCTGGGGACGAGCGTCCCCTAATGAGAATTGGCGCTAACTGCTAATACCCCATCGTATTTCGACGCCTTGAATTGGTCAATGACGGTTGTGCCAAGCTTGGACGAAAGCTTTTCTCGAAGGGGATGTCAGGATGAGGAGTCATTGCGGGTTTTTCCAGGGTTTTATCGAATTTGGGATTTTCTCAAGTTGGACACTTTGGCCAATGGGAAAATCCGGGTTGCACAAAAACTAGGCAGTCGGCCTTTTGCACGAATTCAGGCAGGCCTGCCTCAAAGTTGGGCAGGCAAGTCGATTCTTCGTAAGTGCTAGCAGTGCAATGCTATCCGTGCTGCGCTTGACCCGGTCCACACGATGTTGACGAGTGGGGTCCGATGGCGACCCCACGGAAAAGGAGTTTCACCCAACCTCGCGCAGGAGACAAGCGATGCACACGAAGGAGTTCGAGATCTATCGGAAGGCCGACGAGATGTACCGGGAGGGCCCGGACTGGGTCACCTTTTTCCGGCAGATCCTCGGAGTGAACGGAGTCATGCGGACCGCCTACGCCGATCCGGCCCAATTGGCCGCATTCAAACAGACTGCGGAATATACCGCGATCCAGGAAATGGTGGCCAAACTGCGGGAGCGGAGTAACGTCCTACCGCAACCGCAGGAGCCGACACGGGTGATTACCGTCAGGCTGCCGCAAAGCATGCACGAGTCACTGCGGGTCGAAGCCCACGAGTGTCGTACCAGCGTGAACAAGCTCTGCATTTCGAAGCTCTTGCAGATGGTCGACGCGGAACTCGTGCCCGCCGACGGCGTGGGGGCCGAATAGCAAAACGGCAAACAAAACGAGGTTCGGAACGGGCCTGTAAGCCGGGTTTTGTCCCCGCGCGGCGAAAGCCGCGCGGGGGACGGTCATTTCTCTAGGAGGCCGATTGCTCGGCCCCTCCAGCAGCCTACCCGGAAGTCGGTGGCGCACCGGACCGGTGCGCGTCTGCGCTCGCGCGAGCTTGCGCCGCGCGCCGCGGACTGCTCCCTGTTTGGCATTGCTCCGGGCGGGGTTTACCTAGCCAGGCTGGTCACCCAGCCTGCTGGTGAGCTCTTACCTCACCGTTTCACCCTTACTCCGCGGCGCCAGGGGCGACCGCGGGGCGGTTTGCTTTCTGTTGCACTTTCCCTGGCCTTGCGGCCGGTGGGCGTTACCCACCGCCCTGTCCTGCGGAGCCCGGACTTTCCTCCCGCCGAGTTTCACCTCGGCCGGCGACCATCCGGCCCGCTCCGAACCTATGGGTAAACTGTAACGTGTGTTGCCCGTCAAGTACAACGCCTGCCCTGCCAAGTGTCCCGCCGGACGAACTCGGCATCCAGCGCGGCCCGCAGCCCCGGCTTATCGAGGCACCATGTCGGACCCACGAGAAAGTCGGGCGGGGCATCGCCGCCAACGCGTTCGACGACGCATCCAGGCGGCAGCAACTCGAGGAAATCGACGACGGCGCGGACGTATGCCTCGCGTTCGATCAACATCACTTGTCCGGAGCGGACCCATTCGGCCAACGGCGTGCTATGGACTGCGTAAAGATTGTGAAGCTTGACCGAATCGACCGACAACCGGGCCAGCTCTTCCGCGGTGGCCAGCATGTCGTCGTGCGACTCGCCCGGCAGTCCAAGGATCACGTGGGCGCAGATCTCGAAACCACGCCCCCGGCTGCGCGCGACGGCGTCGAGGAAGGCGTCGTGGCGATGACCGCGGTTCATCCAATCGAGCGACCGGTCGTGCATGGTCTGCATACCGAATTCGACTGACAGGTAGGTCCGGCCGGCCAATTCCGTCAGCAGCTCGAGCACGTCGTCGGGCACGCAGTCGGGTCGCGTGCCGATGGCCAACCCCACCACGCGGGGATCGGCCAGCGCTTGTTCGTAGAGAAGTCGCAACCTGGCAACGGGCGCGTAGGTATTGGTGGCGGGCTGGAAATAGGCCAGGAAGCGCTCGGCCTTGTAGCGACGCTTGACCCGCCGGATGCCCTCTTCGAGTTGTCCGGCAATGGAGTCGCGGGGCAGCCGGCGGCTGGGGCTGAAGCTTCGGTTGTCGCAAAACACGCACCCCCCCACCGCGACGGTGCCGTCGACGTTGGGGCACGTCATCCCGGCGTCGAGGCTGACCTTGTGGACCCGCCGGCCAAATCGGCGGTGGAGGTGAAAACGATAGGCGTGGTAGCGGAGTCCCGCGGCGCGCCATTCGGGTACGATCGTGTCGGGCATGGCTGAAATTATTGACGCCGCCGCCACGCGGGCTTAAACTCAAAGAGCGGCGACGCGGGACGGAAGCAGGGCCTTCGAACCCATTCTGCCGCCTTGACCGCGAATCTTAAGTGGTATTGGCCTTCGGAACAAGAGACACCAGCGCGATGTTCGGCGAACTCATTCCGATCGGTGGCGGCGATCCGATTCCCTTGCTGAAGAAGAGTTTGTTGGTGGGCCGACGGGAAAGCTGCGACATCGTATTGCGGTTTCCCAACGTGTCGGCCCATCATTGCCAGCTCACGTTGATGAGCGGCTACTGGTACGTTCGCGATTTGCAGAGCCGCAACGGCGTGAAAGTGAACAACATCACGGTCACCGAAAAGCGGCTCGACCCGGGCGATTCGTTGGCTGTCGCCAAGCACCGCTACGAGGTGCAGTACTCGCCGGCCGATCTGGGCGCGATCGGGCCTCCGCCGGCCGAAACCGGCGCGGCGATGGCCGAGGTGTTCAGCAAGTCGCTCCTGGAGCGGGCCGGACTTACCAAGGACCAGGACATGGAGCACGGCGCCCCGAAGCGCTACGACGTGAACAGCAATCGTCCCGGTCAGATCAAGGATCCCTTCAAGCCCCTATAGCTTTTCGTTTGGCCAAGCCGAAGAAAAAGCAGTTGCGAGCCGATTTTCGCAAGAACCGCGCGGCCCGTGCGCGCCAGGGAGACCTGACTCGCAAGTTTCACGATCCCGATGCCGAAGACGACGACGCGCGCGACGAACGCATCAGCGGCAAGGGCGAGTTGACCCGCAAGCGGACGGTGCGTGGAGTCGACGCGGCCGACGACGCACAAGGACTTGCCGTTCACTTGGACATCGACGAGTCGGTCTGCCTGCGCGGTCGCGTGATCTCGGTCCACGGCCTGTCGAGCACCGTCGAAGCGGACGACGGCAGCCGTTACCAATGCGCCACGCGGCGGTTGTTGAAAACGCTATCCACCGATCAGCGGCACGTCGTGGCCGCCGGCGACCGGGTCTGGTTCCGTCCGGCCGACCGCAGCGAGGGAATCATCGAGCGCATCGAGCCGCGCTACGGCGTGCTCTGCCGCGCCACGCGCGGCCGGCGGCACGTGATCGTGGCCAACGTCGATCAACTGTTGATCGTTGCCAGCGCCGCCGAGCCTTATCTCAAACCCAACCTGATCGACCGTTTCCTGGTCAGCGCCGAACAGGGTGGGTTGAAGGCCCTGATCGCGATCAACAAGATCGACCTCGTCGAGCCGGCGTCGCTGGCGCCCCTGGCAGGCGTCTACAGCCGGATGGGCTATCGCGTACTGCTGGTCAGCGCCCAGACCGGATTCGGCGTCGAACGGCTGCGCCGTGCCTTGGCCGGCCGTCAGAGCGTGGTCGCCGGCCAGAGCGGCGTGGGGAAATCGTCGCTATTGAACGCCGTCGAACCGGGACTCGGCCTGGCGGTGGCCGAGGTCAGCGCCGAGAACCAGAAGGGAAAGCACACCACGACCACCGCGCGGCTGCTGCCGCTGGCCGGCCGCGGGTACGTGGTCGATACTCCCGGCATCCGCCAGTTCCAGCTTTGGGACGTGGTTCCCGAGGAGGTCGCCGGTCTTTATCGCGACCTTCGGCCGCTGGTGAGCCGCTGCGGCTTTCCCGACTGCACCCACACGCACGAGGCCGGCTGCGCCGTCAAGGACGCCGTGGCCGACGGTTGGCTCGACGCAAGGCGGTACGAGAGCTATTGTCATTTGTTTGAGGGAGACATGGAGTGAAATCATGACCATTGACAAGGTTCGCGAGCTCTACGACACGCAGCCGTTCCATCCATTCACCATGCACCTCGCCGATGGTCGTCGAATCTTCGTGGCCAGCCGCGAATTCCTTGCCTCCGCGCCCAACGGCCGCACGGTCGTGGTCTATCAACCCGATAATGAGCTGAAACATCGTTGATTTGCTGCTGGTCACCGACGTCGAGGTCGAACTGGCGCGTCCCAAACCAAAAGATAACGAAAACGATGAGCCGTGAACCCCGATGGCCTGAAAGTGTCTGGAAGAAGGATCTCCTCGTTCCCACGCTCTGCCGACCCGCTGCGCGGGTGCCCCAAACGTCTATTCGGCCGCTCCGCGGCCTCGCACGACACAAGGGATTTGGGATTCCAACGTGGACGCGGAGCGTCCGGGGATGCGATCCCCACGCAGAGCGTGGGAACGAGGGACGATTCCCTTCTGAACCCCGAACCTTGACCTCTGCCGACAACATTCACCCGGTTGGTGTATACTTACCAAAGAGAAGAAACTCACAACCAAAACCGAGGAGGACCAAAACCACGTGACCGAAATGAATCGCGCCGAAAGCGTCGTCAGTGAGGCGGCAGTGTTAGTTGGCGTTTTGTCGCCCGGCAAGAACGGGCCCGCCAATCCACTCGAAGAACTTGAGGGATTGGCCACGACCGCCGGGGCCCAAGTGGTGGGCCAGTTGACCCAGCGCCGTGAATCGCCCGACAAGACCACCTATCTAGGCAAGGGCAAAGTCGACGAGCTCCGCGTGCTGGGCGAATCGCGCGACGCCGACGTGATCATCTTCGACAACGATCTCTCGCCGGCCCAGACTCGCAACCTCGAAAAGGCCACGAACCTCAAGGTACTCGACCGCACCGAGTTGATTCTCGACATCTTCGCCAGCCGCGCCCAGACGCACGAAGCCCGGCTGGCCGTCGAACTGGCCCAGCTCCAGTACTCCCTGCCGCGGCTGAAGCAGATGTGGACGCACTTGTCGCGGTTGAAGATGGGCATCGGCATGCGCGGGCCGGGCGAAAAGCAATTGGAAGTCGACCGCCGGCTGGTCGAAAAGCGGATTCACGACTTGCAGATGGACCTGGCCGAGATCCAACGCCGCAAGGAGCGGCAAGTGGCGGCGCGAAGCGACCACCGCACCGTCTCACTGGTGGGTTATACGAACGCCGGAAAGAGCACGCTCTTGAACGTCCTTACCGGTGCCAACGTTCGAACCGAAGACAAACTGTTCGCCACGCTCGACACGCGCACAAGGCGCTGGCAGTTGCCCGGCTGGGGACCGGTGCTCTTGAGCGACACGGTCGGTTTCATCCGCGACCTGCCGCACCATCTGATCGCCAGCTTCAAGGCCACGCTCGAGGAGACGCGGCAAGCCGATCTGCTCCTGCACGTGGCCGACGCCAGCAGCTCGGCCGTGTACGAGCAAATCGCGGCCGTCTACCAGGTGTTCGAAGAATTGGAGATCGAGGCCAAGGACTCGTTGTTGGTGCTGAACAAGGTCGACGCAATGACCGACCGCACGCGTCTCGACGGCTTGTTGAACCGGTACCCCAACGCGCTGGCGGTCAGCGCTCGCGGCGGGCAAGGTCTGCCCCGTTTGTCGGCGGCGGTGAGCGAGGCGCTCAGCCGCAATTTCCTCGACGTCGACGTCGAGACCGGCGTCGCCAATGGCCGCCTGTTGGCCTATCTGTCGGCGCACGGCGAGGTGCTCTCGAAGCAGTTCTCCGAAACGCGGGTCGTCGTCCATTGCCGCATTCCGCGGGAGCACCTCTGCCACGTCCACGGCGAGCAAACGGTCATTCGTCCACACCAGGCAAACGGCCACGCCGGCGACGACACCGCCCGCGCCGGCCCTATAGAGGACGTGGCGTAGTACATTACCTTGTACCGGAAAATCCGGCGGACGCGCGGCGGGAACAGCATGTCGAAACGCTCGATCCGAGGTTCTCGCGTCTTGATCACGGGCGCTTCCAGCGGCATCGGCCGGGCCTTGGCGCTGGATCTGGCGCGGCGGGGGGCGAAGCTGGTGCTCAATGCGCGGCGTCGCGACCGGCTCGATGAGCTGGCCGCCGAAATTACGGCGCTGGGCGCCGAGGCGGAGCCGGCGGCCGGCGACGTCACGCGGGCCGAGGTCCGCCGCGCGGCCCTCGACGCGGCCCAATCGCGGTTCGGCGGTCTCGACGCGCTGGTGAACAACGCCGGTATCGGCGCCTGGGGCCGCTTCGACGAGGCGGCGCCCGATCGCCTCCGCCGGATCATGGAAGTCAACTTCTTCGCGCTGGTGGAAATGACGCGCGAGGCATTGCCCTTGTTGCGGCGGGGCCGCACTGGGCTGGTGATCAACGTCGCATCGATCCTTGGCCACCGCGGCATCCCTCGCTCGAGCGAGTACTGCGCCAGTAAGTTCGCCGTGCGGGGGTTCAGCGAGTCGTTGCGGGCGGAGCTGGCGAGTCAGGGCATCGACGTGTTGGTGGTCAGTCCCGGCACGACCGAAAGCGAATTCGTCGCCGGCCTGATCGAGCGCACCGGCGAGATGGCCTGGCCCGAGCAGCCCGCCGTACCCGCCGCCGCCGTCGCCGCGCAGACTGTGCGCGCCATGCGTCTCGGCCTGCGCGAGATCATCCCCAATCGCCGTGGCCGGCTGCTGGTTTTGCTCAATCGCCTCGCGCCGCGGCTTCTCGACCGCTGGATGGAGCGGTACGGCTAGCGCCGTGGGGCGGGTTCCCAACCTGCCATGGCAGCGCGTGTGATAAAGGCCAGGCGTTGGCGGACAGCACAAGGGCGTCAGCCCGCCGTGCAGGTGTCCGCCGAAGCCTGGACTTGGCTTCAGGATTGGTGGAAGGCCGCGAGATCTGGGCCGCGGCGGCTTCGCATACCGAGCGCGGGTACGCGTTGCCCCGCGGACCGACGTCGACCGGCAGGAGCCGCCGCCACCGGTTGGTTCGACGTAGGAACCGAGTCGCCTCAACGCGACGGCCTGACCGCGACAGGCGATTGAGTCGGGTGTCTGTGTGTTTCGTAGCCGCGAAGCGCTTGAATCAGCTTATTGCTTGGCTTAAGCCATCCTGGAAGCCCCGTGAACGGGGCTGGAAGAAAGTCAGTTGGGGCGGTTTGTGAACCCGGCGTAAACGCCGGGCCGAATACCGCTGCGCGGAAGCCCCGTGAACGGGGCAAGCCGGCATCCCGTCGCTACAAAGATGTTTAGAACGACGGGGGCTTACGCCCCCCGTTCGCCTGCCGCTAGGGTTCGCTCATCCGCGCCCCGATCGTCGCCAACTCATTGAACCGATCGACGTTCTCCCGGGCGGTCCAGGCGATCGAACGGAATACGAGAATACGAAATAGCGGGTCGTCGAACGTCCAACTGTAATGACCGAGGATCGAGCAAACGACACGTCCCTCGCCGCGCTCATAGGTCCAGAGCAACGGGCGCGGTTGATCCTCCTCGACGCCGGTGGCCAGCACGTGGACGCGCGCCGGGTCGCCGACAAGCTCCCAGTAGCTTTCGTCCTCGAAATGGGCCTTCTTGAAATTGCGGCTGATGGGGTGCTTCGCATCGCTCGCAAACTCGAGATCCAAGGCGCCGTGGCGAAAGCGTGACTGGCCACCCTGCCAGGCCAGGCCGATCCGATCGGCCAACTGGTCCGGCGCACGCTGGCCGTTGACGGCGTAGTGCAAAAATACCAGCCCGCCATCACGGGCCTGGTATTGGTCGAGCTCCTGCGCCTTTTCCGGCGACCATGCCGGGTTGGCGGAATAGAAAACCATCACATCGGCACTCTTGAGCTCGCCGTCGGCATTGAACGCCAAGGCGACGGGAAATCGGATGCCGGTGGCGATCACCACGCGGCGGCTGAAGTCCGGCGCCAGCTTGAGGATCGCGCCGCGTTCGCCGGCAAGGTCGTAGTGCGGCCGGCCCTGGCCGTCGAGCTGGTAGGCGTTGGTGTAGTCGGCCGTGCCCAGGCCGAAGTAGACGTTGTGGTCCGCGTCGATCGCGATGCCCAGCGCATCCACGCCGTGCGCCATCGCCAGCGGCTGCCAACCGTCGGCCACGACGATCTCGTCGTCGGCCCGGTCGTCGCCGTCGGTATCGACCACCAGCGAGCACTTTCCCTTGCCGGCGATGAAGAGTCCGTTGCCCTTCGCGTAACCCGGCGGCGTGAGCGCCATACCAATCGGCGACTGGATGCGGCCCTGGTTGTCCCAGAACGGCTCCGCGCGGTCTTCCAGTCCGTCGCCGTCGCTGTCCGACAGGAGATAAACGTTGCCGTCGTATGCCAAGGCGACCAGCTTGCCGTCACCGCGGGCCCGGATGTTGTTGACGTTGGTCAATTCGAGAGGCAGTTCGCGGACCGTGAAGCCCGGCACGAACATCTGCACCGCCGGCGGTTGCTCGACGGGGACGAGCGGCTTTCCGCCGGCGACGCATTCGATGGAAAGTCGAGGCAGCCCGGCGTGCTTGGCCGCCAGGTATTCGCGGACGGCAAGGCGCTCGACGTCGGAAAGGAGCCGGTCGTACACCAGCACCTCGGCCAGCGCACCGTCGAAAAAGCCTTGCACGCGGGGCGACTCGCCGTTGCCGTAGTAGCGGGCACCCAGGTAAAGCTCATCCATCCGCAGCTTGCCCGGCGCGCGATCGCGCGTGGCCTGCGGCTTGCCATCGACGAGCAAACTCACGCCGCCCGGCCGCGCTGCGATGATCGCTTCGAGCACGTGGAATTCGCCGAACGCGAAAACGTCGTTGCAGAGATCGACCGCGCCGCCGAAGCCGGGCCCTTCGAGGTTGAGGGTTTCGAACGCGGCCGAAGGCTGGCCACTCAAGTCGACCGTAAGACCGGTGACGTAGTCGTTTTCTCCCCGCGCATTGAACGCCAGGAGGGCGCGGAACGCTCCGAGGTTCGATCGCGGCGCGGCGACGATGAACACCGTGGCGTTTTCGATGGTATCGCGCAAGCCGGCAACGGCGAGAAAGTCGTCTTCGCCGTCGAAGCCGACGATGGGCCGCTCGCCCAAGGCAAGCCAGCGCGGCCGGGCGGCCGCTGCTTTTTGCGCAGCGTGGCGAGCCTGACCCGAACCGTCGTACCAGGTGTCGAGCGGAGCTCCGGCCGCAGGCGACGGCACCGAGTTCTCGCGGCGGGCCTCGGCCTGAACTGAGGCGTCGAACCAGGCGGCCAGCCCCTCGTGGACCGGCAACCCGCCATCGGCCCAAGCCGCCGGCGTTTGAGCTACGGCCTTAGGGGGTTCATCGGCCGCCGGCAATGTCGAGGTCGACATTGATAAGCCGACGATCAACCCAATCCAATTCGGAAGGGTAGAGTAGGC
>Ga0307373_10006508_pt1 | contig 18546 bp, 15 predicted proteins | sample OX2MG_FD_202534 | JGI IMG/M metagenome (GOLD analysis project Ga0307373, IMG submission 202534) | Soil microbial communities from Risofladan, Vaasa, Finland - OX-2 | ecosystem: Environmental > Terrestrial > Soil > Coastal area > Acid sulfate soil | place: Finland: Risofladan, Vaasa | collected...
CGAACTCGTTGTTGGTGCCGTAGGTGATGTCGCAGGCATAGGCCGCGCGCTTCTCGTCCGAATCCTGGGCGTTGCGGATCACCCCGACCGTCAGTCCCAGGAAGCGGTACACGGGCGCCATCCAGTCAGCGTCGCGCTGCGCCAGGTACTCGTTGACCGTGACCACGTGCACGCCCTGCCCCGGCAGCGCGTTGAGGTAGGCGGCGAGGGTCGACATCAGCGTCTTGCCCTCACCGGTCTTCATCTCCGCGATCTTGCCCTGGTGCAGGACCACACCGCCGATCAGCTGCACGTCGAAGTGCCGCAGCGTAAGCGTGCGGCGCGCCGCCTCACGCACCACCGCAAACGCCTCGGCGACCAGCTGATCGAGGGCCGTGCCCTGTTTGAGCCGCTCGCGAAATTCCTCGGTCTTGTGCCGCAGCGCCTCATCCGACAGCCCCTGCAACGAGGGCTCCTGTGCCGCCGCGGTGCGCACCATGCGCCCATAGCTCCTGATGAGCCGGTCGTTGCGGCTCCCAAATACGCGAGTCAGCGCCTCTAACACTAATTGAGTCCCTTGGGAATAATGAACGGCCTCAAAGCCTTGCATGGAGGCCGACGAGGTCTGGATCAACTATTGTAATGGTAGACCGCGCGCCAAAGTAGTCGTTCGCGCGTCAAAGCGGCGCCGCGTGCCCCCGCCTGCTTCCCTAGAGCCCGCCCTTCGGGTGTCCGCCCAGTCCGGCCTCTTGTCCGCCTAGTCGGGCCGGTTTGAGCTGCGTCGTGCCTCGATGCCGCACGAACGTCATCGGGTTGATCTGCACCCCGTTCCTGAGCACCTCGAAATGCACGTGCGGGCCCGTGGAGCGGCCGGTCGAGCCGACGGTCGCGATCTGCTGGCCGCGCTGCACCTCCTCGCCGACCTTGACCAGCACCGTCTCGTTGTGGCCGTAGCGGGTCGAGTAGCCCTTGCCGTGATTGATCTGCACCAGGTTGCCATAGCCCTCGAGCGGCCCGGCCCAGGTCACGATGCCGGCCGCCACCGCCAGCACGGCGGTGCCTTCGGGGGCCGCGAAGTCCACGCCCTTGTGGTCGCCCTCCTCCCCGGTGAACGGGTCCACGCGCTCGCCGAAGCCGGAGGAGATGTAGCCGGCGTGTACCGGGCGGCCCTGCGGCCTGATTTCCGCGGACAGCTGCCGGCCCAGCAGCACGTTGGCCAGCGCGGTGAACTGTGAGCTGCGCTGATCGATCTGCTGGCTGAGGTCATTGATCATGTCGGACAGATCCGGCATCGCAGCAGTATGGGCGGCCGGATCCTCCGGACCGCCCAGCGGCGGGTCGTGGTCGAAATCGAACTCGCGGCTGTTGATGTGGGCCATCTCGGTCAGCCGCTTGCCGAGCGCATTGAGACGGATCAGATGCGCATCCATCATCCCAAGCCGCATCGCCAGCGCATCCACCTTGTCCTGCAGCTGCACGCGCAGCTGGGCGATCTGCTTCTGCTCGGCCCGGAAGGTCGCCGCCGGCTTCAGCAATGCCAGGCGCGCCATGTTGTGCTCGCCGAGGTGCACGCCGACCGCAAATGTGCCGGCTATCACGCCCAGCCCCAGCAGTGAAGCCAATGCCAGCGTGAGCGGATGCGCCAGGTTGAGATGGCGGGCACGGCCTTCACGACGCGAAAAAAATATGATGTTCATGATTGTCTCGCTCCAGGCCCGGCGTGGCGCGCTCCTGCATGACCGCCCGAGTTGTCGCCGCGTACCAAACCACGCGCCCCCAAGGCGCCCGCGACGTTCGACCTGCTATCCGCGATCAGGGCATCTGTGCCCTTGCCCAAGATGGTGCTCGCCTAAGCCATGCACCTGGCATACGCTGTGCGCGCCTCTGTAATCTTCTTCGGCGCGTTGTTCGTCTACGATTCACTATGCACAAGAAGCCTCGCGCTGGCAAGAAGACTGGCGCACGAATTCATACCACGCCCGAGCCCGGGTCCATGCCAGCGCCGACCGCCGCAATGCGCCCGTTGCGGCCTCGGACGGGGCCTCGGGCCCGGGGTGCCCCGCGTTCTGTCAAGCAGCTGCTCGAGCGCCGGGGCGTCTTAAGTCAACTCTCGCGCGAACTGCCCATCCAGCAATCATGGATCGAGTGGCTGCGCGCGAGCCTGTCCGCCGAGCTTGCGCCGCATGTGTTGAGTGCACTATCCAAGCCAGCCGGCACAGCCTGCGTCACATCCGAGCTGGTCGTGTTCGCTGATTCGGCGGCGTGGTGCACGCGCCTGCGCTATGCGCTGGCCGGCCTGCAGCAGCCCATCGGCGCGCGCGCCGGCGCAGCGGTGCGCATCAGCGTGCGGGTAATGGTGCAGTCCGCGGCTGCGGCGCGCTGACGCTGGCGTGGGCTGCGGCGGCGCTGCAGCGGTGGCCCGGCTTCAAGAGGCCAGCGCGGTGGGGACCGCGGCCTGGGCGGGTACGAACGAGATCGGCGCCGCAGCGGCGCTCTCGAACTGCACCTCCTCCCAGGCCTGCCGGTCCGCCAGCAGCGCACGCAGCAGGCGGTTATTGAGATCGTGGCCGGACTTGTGGCCGGAGAACTCGCCGATCAGGCTGCGGCCGAGCAGGTACAGGTCGCCGATCGCGTCGAGGATCTTGTGCTTGACGAACTCATCCTCGTAACGCAGTCCGTCCTCGTTCATGACTCCGACATCATCGAGCACGATCGCGTTCTGCAGCGTGCCGCCCAGGGCGAGGTTGTGTGAGCGCAGTGTTTCCAGGTCGCGCATGAAACCGAAGGTGCGCGCGCGGCTGATCTCCTTGAGAAATGACGTGGTCGAGAAGTTCATCGATGCACGCTGCAGCCGGCGCTTGAAGATCGGGTGATCGAACTCGATTTCGAAGTTGACCTTGAAACCCTCGAAGGCATCGAAGCGCGCCCACTTGTCGCCCTCGCGCACCTCGACCGTCTTCTTCACGCGGATGAAGCGTTTGGGCAACGCCTGCTCCTCGATGCCGGCCGACTGCAGCAGGAACACGAACGGGCCGGCGCTGCCGTCCATGATTGGCACCTCCCCGGCGGTGACCTCGACGCAGGCATTGTCGATCCCCAGGCCGGCAAAAGCCGACAGCAGATGCTCGACGGTCGAGATGCGAGCCGCGCCGCTGATCAGCGTGGTGCCGAGCGTGGTCTCACCGACATTCTCCGCCCGCGCTGGGATGTCCACCGGCTGCGGCAGGTCGATCCTGCGGAAGAAGATACCCTGGTCCGCCGGTGCAGGCCGCAGCGTCATCATGACCTTCTTGCCGGTGTGCAGCCCGACCCCCGTGGCCCGGATGGAGTTACGCAGCGTTCTTTGACCCAGCATAGCTTCTGCCACAGTCCAAGGAGGTCCGGGCTACCGTATCACAGCAGCCGCAGCCGCGCTCGCGATTGCTTCTCGCAGTTCCTGCAACGTGCGGTCTGCAACACGCGCCGCGGCTCAATCAGCCTGACGGCGCAGGAACGCCGGGATATCCAGCATCTCCTCCGCACCGCTGTCATGACGCAGGCCGTCGCCCACGGCGCGCTGTCGCACGATGGTCGGCTTGTCGAGGGCCGAGTAGTCGCTCGCGGTCAGCGGCGCACGCGAGCGCATCCCACGCCCCATGCCCGGGTCGGTCAAGCGGCCGGCCTCGCGCATCGGCAGCGAACGCTCCAGCGATTGTGGCCGCTCCATCGACAGAGAGCGCTCCAGCGGCAGCTCGCGCCCCGGCTCGCCGCGTGCACGAGCGGCCATTGCACCGGCGGTGCGGCCCAGTCCGGTCGCCACCACGGTCACGCGCACCTGGTTGGACATCTCCGGGTCGATGACGGTACCGACCACGACGGTGGCATCCTCGGAGGCGTACTCCTTGACGATGTTGCCGACTTCCTCGAATTCGCCGATCGACAGGTCCAGCCCCGCAGTCACGTTGACCAGCACCCCATGCGCGCCGGCCAGGTTGATGTCCTCCAGCAGCGGCGAGGACACCGCCGCCTCGGCCGCCTCGCGTGCGCGATTCTCGCCACTGGCCGAGCCGCTGCCCATCATGGCCATGCCGGTCTCGCTCATCACCGTGCGCACGTCGGCGAAATCGACATTGATCAGGCCAGGCCGCGTGATCAGCTCGGCGATCCCCTGCACCGCACCCTGCAGCACCTGGTTGGCCGACTTGAATGCATCCAGCAGCGTCGTCGACGGCCCCAGCACCGTCAGCAGCTTCTGGTTCGGAATGGTGATCAGCGAATCGACGTGCTTGGTCAGCTCCACGATCCCGTGATCGGCCACGCCCAGGCGCTTGTTGCCTTCCATCTGGAACGGCTTGGTCACCACCGCCACGGTCAGGATGCCCAGCTCGCGCGCCACCTGCGCCACCACCGGCGCCGCACCGGTACCGGTACCGCCGCCCATGCCAGCGGTGATGAACAGCATGTCGCAGCCCTCGATCAGCTCGACGATGCGATCGCGATCCTCCATTGCGGCCTGGCGGCCGACCTCAGGATCGGCGCCGGCGCCCAGTCCCTTGGTGATGTTGCTGCCGATCTGCAGCGAGGTCTTGATCTTCGAGGCCTTCAGCGCCTGCGCATCGGTATTGATACAGATGAAGTCCACGCCCTCGATTCCGCTCGCCACCATGTGCGAGACCGCGTTGCCGCCGCCGCCGCCCACACCGATCACCTTGATTACAGCGCTCTGGCTGTACGCATCCATCAGTTCGAACATCTTGTCAGCTCCTTAAAAAGAGTGAGTCCGTGATCCCGCCGCACCATTTGATCCGTTCAATCAGTCGCGTTACGCCTTGCCTGAAAACCGCCCGCCTAGAAATTTCCTTTGAACCAGCTGCGCATGCGATCGAGCACCCCGGCGACATTGCCGGCGAGCGCCCGGCCGGGGCCGGCCACGTTCTCGCGCGCATACAGCAGCAGCCCTACCCCGGTCGAATAGATCGGGTTGCGCACCACCTCGACGAGCCCGCGTATCTGCCCCGGCAGGCCGAGCCGCACCGGCACGTGAAATATCTCCTCGGCCAGCTCGATCGCCCCTTCCATGCGCGCGCTGCCGCCGGTGAGCACCACGCCCGCGGCGATGATTTCCTCGAAGCCGCTGCGGCGCAGCTCCTCGCGCACCAGGTTGAACAGCTCCTCGTAGCGCGGCTCGACGATCTCGGCCAGCGTCTGGCGCGCCAGGCGCCGCGCCGGCCGCTCGCCCACGCTGGGTACCTCGATGCTCTCGTCGGGATTGGCCAGCTGCGATAGCGCGCACGCATAGCGCACCTTGATGTCCTCGGCGTACTGCGTCGGGGTGCGCATCGATACCGCGATGTCGTTGGTGACCTGGTCACCGGCGATCGGGATCACGGCGGTGTGGCGGATCGCGCCGCCCGCGAACACGGCGATATCGGTGGTGCCGCCACCGACGTCCACCAGGCACACGCCCAGCTCGCGCTCATCGTCGGTCAGCACCGCCAGGCTCGAGGCGAGCTGTTCGAGCACCACGTCCTCGACGATGAGGCCGCAGCGTTGCACGCACTTGACGATGTTCTGCGCGGCGCTGTCCGCACCGGTGACGATGTGGATGCGCGCCTCCAGGCGCACACCCGACATGCCGATCGGGTCGCGGATGCCTTCCTGTCCATCGATAATGAATTCCTGCGGCAGCACGTGCAGGATGCGCTGGTCTGCCGGGATCGCAACCGCCTTGGCCGCCTCGATCACCTGCTCGACATCGGCATGCGTGACCTCGCGGTCGCGGATCGCCACCACGCCGTGCGAATTGAGGCTGCGTACGTGGCTGCCGGCAATGCCGGCGTAGACCGCGTTGATCTCGCAGTCCGCCATCAGCTCGGCCTCCTCGACCGCGCGCTGAATGGACTGCACCGTCGACTCGATGTTCACCACCACGCCCTTCTTCAACCCGCGCGAGGGCTGCGAGCCCATGCCGATCACCTCGATGGCACCCTCGGGGTTGACCTGTCCAACCAGCGCCAACACTTTGGAGGTGCCGATGTCCAGGCCGACGATGACGTTCTTGTCAGATTTCTTAGCCATTCAGTTGTGATGTCTTCCCGCTCGCGCCGGCGTGGCGGGCCTTGCCCTTCCACCCCACCGCAAAGCCATTGCCGTAACGCATGTCCACGTAAGCGATGCCGGTGGCGCGCGCGCGCACCAGCCGGGCGCCCGCCAGCATGAAGCGGCCGAAGCGCTGATCGACCTGCTCGCGCCCCAGGCGCACCATCACGCCATCAGCGAGCGTAAATTTCCACGCGCCGCGCGCGTCCAGCGACAGCGTCGTGAGCCGCAGCCCCGCCCCCTGCAGTTGCGCCTGCATCGAGAGGTAGCGTGCGGTGACCTCCTGCTGCGAGCCGTCCGGCCCGGCCAGCTGCACCGGCTGCTGCACAGGCGCCGGCGCCGGCCCGGCCGGCACGACCGGTGCGTCAGGCACAGCCGGTGCGTCACGCAGAAACAGCACGCCCGCCGCATTGACCAGTCCGGTGCCGTTCCAGCGCGCCACCGCGCTCTGCTCGACCACCTGCACCGTCAGCCCCTGCGGCCAGCTGCGCTGGACCGCGGCGCTCGCGACCCAGGGCAGCGCGGAGAGCCCTTGGCTGATGGCGCCGAGGTTCACGGTCACGAATCCGGCATGCCCCAGGTGCGCGCGCACCACCTGCTCGACCTGCAGAGGCGAGACGTGCTGCAGCCGTCCGGTCACGGTCACGCGCGTGATCGGCTGGTTCAGCAGGCGCGCCAATCCGGCCAGGGCCACCGCGGCGAGCAGCACGGCAGTGACACGCCAGCCCAAGCGCCGCGCGCGCGGACTGCGCATCAGCGCCCCGACCCCGCTCACTACGCGCACGCCGCGCACGCGGCCATTCATGCGGCGCTGGTTGCGTTTGCGACCTGCCATGCCTCAGCCCCCGCCTGCGCCGTCGGGTCGAACGCGCGCGCAGCTGGTCTCCAGCACGCGCCAGACCAGCTCATCGAAATCGATATCAGCCGCGCGTGCCGCCATCGGCACCAGGCTGTGATCAGTCATGCCCGGCACGGTGTTGATCTCCAGCAGCAGCGGCCGGCCGGTGCGATCGAGCATGAAGTCCGCGCGCCCCCACCCCTGCGCGCCGCAAGCATCGAACGCCGCCAGCGCCAGGCGCGCCAGATGCTCCTCGGCCTGCGCCGACAGTCCGGACGGGCACTGGTAGCGCGTATCGGTACGCAGGTACTTGGCCTCGTAGTCATAGAAGGCCCGCGGCGTCTCGATACGGATGGACGGCAGTGCGCAATCCTGCAGGATCGCCACCGTGTATTCAGCGCCGCTGATCCACTCTTCAGCGAATACCACCGGATCGAATCGCAGCGCCGAGCGCCAGGCGGCGGCCAGATCCTCCGCGCGCTCGACCCGCGCCATGCCCACGCTCGAGCCCTGCGAGCCTGGCTTGACGATCAGCGGCAGGCCGAGCCGCTCGAGCGCCACCGGCAGGTCCTGCTGTTCAAGCAGCGGCATGAACTGCGCGGTCGCTACGCCGATTGCCTGCGCGAGCCGCTTGGTGCGCAGCTTGTCCATGCCGATGGCCGAGCCGAGCACGCCGCTGCCGGTGTAGGGCACACCGAGGAACTCGAGCGCCCCCTGCACGGTACCGTCCTCGCCGCCCGGTCCGTGCAGCGCAATCCATGCGCGCGTGACCTGCAGCGCCGCCAACTGGCTCAACGAGCGTTCGGACGGATCGAACGGCAGGGCCTGCACGCCACGGCGCTGCAACGCCGCCAGCACCGCCGCGCCGCTCAACAGCGAGATCTCGCGCTCGCTGGAGTTGCCCCCGAGCAGCACCGCGACCTGGCCGAATTCGCGCGCATCGCTGATGCGCCGTACCCCCGCCGAATCGTATCGCAGCGGCATCAGTGCAAGGCCTGCGGAGCGGCGGCGTCCGCGGCGGCGGCGGCGTGCTCACCGATGATGCGCACCTCCGGCTCGAGCAGCACGCCGTGGGCACGCTGCACGCTCGCCTGCACGTGACGGATCAATTGCTCGAGCTCGGCCGCGCTCGCGTGGCCCTGGTTGATGATGAAGTTGGCGTGCTTCTCGGAGACCACGGCATCGCCGATGCGATGGCCTTTCAGGCCAGCCGCCTCGATCAGGCGCGCGGCATGATCGCCAGGCGGGTTTTTGAACACCGAGCCGCAGCTCCACGCACCCAACGGCTGCGTGTCGCGGCGCCGCTGCATCAGCTCCTGCAGGGCAGTGCTGCCGGCCGCGCCGATATCGAACTGCAGCTGCGCGCCCAGGAACCATTCCGGTTGCGCGCCGTCGGCCGCCAGGCCCACATCGGCTGGAGCCCGTGCAACCGAGCGGTAGCCCACCTGGTATTCGGCTGCCTGGCGGGTGCGGCGCGTGCCATCACGGGCGATGGTCTCGACCGCGATCACGTGGCGCCAGGTCTCATCGCCGAACGCCCCCGCGTTCATCGCCAGCGCACCGCCGAGGGTGCCGGGGATGCCGCTGAAGAACTCCCCGGCCGCCAGCTCCCAGTTGGCGCAGCAGCGCGCGATGCGCGCGCAGGGCACGCTGGCCTCGCAGTGCACGTGCTGCTGCGAGCGCCGCTCGATGCGCGTGAAGGCCCCCGGGGTGGCAACCACCACACCACGGATACCGCCTTCGCGTACCAGCAGGTTGGTGCCCAGACCCACCCAGTACACCGGCACCGAGGCGGGCAGCGAGCGCAGAAAGGCCGCAAGTTCGTCGGCATCGGCCGGGGAGAAGTACACCTGCGCACGGCCGCCGGCGCGCCAGGAGGTGTGCGCCGACATGGGCTCGTCGTAGCGCACGCGAGCCTGGAAGGCGCGCTCGATCGCGGGCCGGGCGCCGCCGCCGGTGTCGGCAGGACATGAACCCGGTAACCGGTTCATGCGGCCTGTCCGGCCAGCAGCTGCGCGGGCAGTTGATGCGCAATCGTGCCGATGTGTCCCGCCCCCATCATCACGATCACGTCGTCGGGCTCGAGCACCGCGCGCAGCGGCACCGCCACCTCCTCGATGCGCTCGACGAAGATCGGCTCGACCTTGCCGCGGCTGCGCACCGCACGGCACACCGCACGGCCGTCGGCATTCTTGATCGGGCTTTCCCCGGCTGCATACACCTCCGCGACCAGCAGCACGTCGACGCCGCAGAGCACCCGGGCGAAGTCATCGAGCAGATCGCGGGTGCGGGTGTAGCGATGCGGCTGGAACACCAGCACCAGCCGCCGCTGCGGCCACGCCTGCTGCAGCGCTTCCAGCGTCGCGGCAATTTCCGTCGGGTGGTGACCGTAATCGTCGACGATGCTGACGATGCCGCCGGCCACGTTGACGTCGGCCACGTGCTGCATGCGCCGCTCGATTCCCTGGAAGCTCTCGAGAGCCGCGCAGATGGCCGCATCGCTGATGCCCAGCTCGCTCGCCACCGTGATGGCGGCCAGCGCATTGCGCACGTTGTGGGTACCGGGCAGGTTGAGCATCACCGACAGCGGCTGCACACGGCCGGGCAGTCGTACATTGAAGCGCGTGCCGCTGCGCGTGCGTTCGACGATCGTGGCGCGCACGTCCACGCCCTCGCCCAGTCCGTAGGTCACGATCGGACGGCTCACCTGCGGCACGATGCTGCGCACGTGCTCGTCGTCGCCGCACAGCACCGCCAGGCCATAGAACGGCAGGTTGTGCAGGAAGCTCAGGAAGCTGTGCTTGAGCCGGCTGAATTCACCTTCATAGCTGGCCAGATGTTCCTGATCGATGTTGGTGATCACCGCGATCACCGGCTGCAGATGCATGAACGAGGCATCGCTCTCATCGGCCTCGGCCACCAGGTAGCGTCCCGCCCCCAGGCGGGCGCTGCTGCCCACGCTCTTCAGGCGCCCGCCGATCACGAAGGTCGGGTCCTCATCCGCCAGCACGCTGGCGATCAGACTGGTGGTCGTGGTCTTGCCGTGCGTGCCGGCCACTGCGATCGCCTCGCGGAAGCGCATCAGCTCTCCGAGCATCTCGGCGCGCGGCACCACCGGCAGCCGTCGCGCGAGCGCGGCCTGCACCTCGGGGTTCTCGCGCGGTACCGCGCCGGAAACCACCAGCACGTCGGCGTGTTCGATATGCGCGCTCGCGTGCCCGATATGAATGAGCGCGCCGAGCGCGGCGAGCCGTCCGGTCGCGCCATTGGCCTTCAGGTCCGAGCCCTGCACGCGATAGCCCAGGTTCAGCAGCACCTCGGCGATGCCGCTCATGCCGGTCCCGCCGATACCGACGAAATGAATGGTCTCGATGCGGCGCATGCGCGTGAGGCTCACGTGTTCCCCCCGGGCCGACGTGCCGGCCGGGGCTGCAGTGCCAGCTCCACGCAGGCATCGGCCAGTTCCTGCGTGGCGTGCGGCTGCGCCAGCTGGCGGGCGCGCTCGGCCATCGCCAGCAGCCGGGCGCGGCTCTCGCACAGCTCGCCGAGCATTTCCCCGAGTTGCTGGGCCGACAACCGCCGATCGGCAATCATGGTCGCGGCACCGGCGGCAACCAGCGCGCTGGCGTTGCGGGTCTGATGATCGTCGGTGGCCGCCGGAAACGGCACCAGCACCGAGCCGACGCCGGCGGCGGCGAGCTCCGAGATCGTCAAGGCCCCGGCGCGGCAGATCACCAGGTCCGCCCAGCCATACGCCTCGGCCATCTCATCGATGAAGGCATGCAGGCGCGCACTGACGCCGGCTTGTGCATAGTTGTGTTGCACGCTGTGCAGAGCTCGCTCGCCCGCCTGATGCCGCACGTCGAACTTCAGCGGGGCGGCGCGCGCGAGCGCAAACGGTACGATCGCATTCAGGCGCGTCGCGCCCTGGCTGCCGCCGAGTATCAGCACGCGAATCGCCCCGTCGCGCAACGAGAAGCGCTGCGCCGGCGGGGGCAGCTGCACGATTTCGCGCCGCACGGGATTGCCGACCACTTGCACCCGCACCCTGGGAGCGAAACTGCCGGGAAAAGCCGCCAGCACCCGGCGCGCCAGGTGCGACAGGCAGCGGTTGGTGAAGCCGGCCACGGCATTTTGCTCATGGATCAGCAAGGGCTTGCGCAGCAGCCAGGCGGCCACGCCGCCCGGACCGGCCGCGTATCCGCCCAGCCCGATCACCACCGCCGGGCGGCGCCGGTGTATCACCGCCAGCGCCTGCGCCAGCGAACGCAGCAGCCGCAGCGGCGCGCTCAGCCATACCCACGGCCCCTTGCCACGCAGAGCGCCGACCGACAGCCACTCCACTTCTATCTGCTCCGCCGGAACCACCCGCGCCTCCAGTCCGCGACGGGTCCCGAGCCACACGATCCGCCACGAGCGCGCCCGCAGCTCGCGCGCCAGCGCCAGCGCCGGGAACACGTGTCCTCCGGTGCCACCGGCCATGATCAGCGCCAGTGGTGCGCCGGCCGCGTTCATGCCTCGACCCGCAGCGCGCGGCGGCCGCCGTGCACCGCCTCGTGATTGACCCGCAGTACGATGCCGAGCCACGCCAGCGTCACCAGCAGGCTGCTGCGGCCGTAGCTCATCAGCGGTAGCGTCAATCCCTTGGTGGGCAGCACGCCCATGTTGACGCCGATGTTGATGAACGACTGCACGCCCAACCACAGACCGAAACCGGAAGCCAGGTACGACGGAAATTTCAAGCCCGCGTCGTAGGCCCGCCGGGCGATCATGAATGCGCGCGCGCTCAGCGCCAGGAACAGGCCCAGCGTCACCACGACACCGGCCAGGCCCAGTTCCTCGGCCAGGACCGCGAACAGGAAGTCGGTATGCGCTTCGGGCAGATAGAACAGCTTCTGCACGCTATCGCCCAGCCCTACGCCGAACCAGTCGCCGCGACCGATGGCGATCAACGACTGCGTGAGCTGGAAGCCGCCGTTGAACGGGTCGGCCCAGGGGTCCAGGAACGCGGTGAATCGATGCAGGCGGTAGCTCGAAAACACGACCAGCAGCGCCATGACGCCCGCGGCGGCTAGCAGCATCACGATCACCCAGCGCAGCCGCGCGCCGGCCAGGAACAGCAGGCCGAAACCGGTGATGAACAGCACACTGGCCGCGCCGAAGTCCGGTTCGCCGAGCAGCAGCAATGCCATCAGCCCGAGCAGCCCCAGTGGGCGCGCCAGCCCTCCCAGGCCCGCTCGCAGCGCTTCCTCGTAGCGCACGGCGTAGCTGGCCACATAGATCAGCGTCAACACGCGCGCCAGCTCGGACACCTGGAAGCTCAACCCGCCGAGCTGCAGCCAGCGCCGCGAGCCGTTCACGACGTGTCCCAGCCCCGGCACCAGCACCGCCAGCAGCATGGCGGCGCCCGCGATCAGCAGCAGCAATGAATACTGCGCGAGCTTTGCGGTCGGAATGCAGAACATTGCTGCAGCCAGCACGGCCCCCACCAGCGAGAACTCCAGCTGGCGCTCCAGATAGATGAACGGCGCCCCTTCGCGGCCAGCGAAGCTGATCGACGCGGAGGTCACCATGATCAGGCCGAGCAGCAGGATCGCCGCGGTGACCATCACGATCGGACCATCGACGATCGCCGCGCCGCGCCGCGTCTGCGGCCGCGCCAGGTCGAGCGTCGCGTTGCCGGTGGCGCCGTTCATGCTGCCAGTCCTGCGACCGCCGCGGCGAACACCTCTCCGCGATGCGCATAGTCGCGGAACATATCCAGGCTGGCGCAGGCCGGTGACAGCAACACCGTCTCGCCCGCCCGCGCCAGACCCGCCGCGCGTTGCACCGCCTGCTCGAGCGTGCCGCAGTACACACACTCGCAGGTACCTGCGAGCGCCGCCCCCAGCGCGCGCGCGTCCCGTCCGATCAACAGCGCGCAACGAACCTTGCCGGCAAACGCCGCTCGCAGCGGCTGGAAATCCTGGCCCTTGCCCTCGCCACCGGCGATGAGGATCAACGGTGCAGCCAGGCCGGCCACCGCCGCGAGCGTGGCGCTCACATTGGTGCCCTTGGAGTCGTCGATGTAGCGCACGCCGCGGATCTCGGCCACACGGTGCATACGATGTGGCAGGCCGGTGAATTCCCGCAGTGCCGCCAGACATGGCTCGCGCGGCAGGGCCAGTGCCTCCGCCAACGCCAGGGCCGCCAGTGCATTGGCTGCATTGTGCCGGCCATGGATTTGCAGCTGCGCCAACGCCAGCAATGGCTCGCCGCGGCGCATCAGCCATGGCTCAGCGGCCCCGGTACCGCGCCCGGGGCCCCGGCCGGACAGCACCGACAGGTGAAAGTCCGCGCCGCAGTCTGCAGCGGGGTTGACGGAGAAACTCAGGCGGGGCAAGCCCGCGGGCGGCATCGCGACCACGCGCGGATCGTCCAGGTTGATCACCGCCACCTCGGCATGCGCGAAGATGCGCGCCTTGGCGGCCGCGTAGCCGGCGACGTCCGGATAGCGATCCAGGTGATCGGCGCTGACGTTGAGCACCGCAGCGGCGACCAGCGCGAGCGACTCGGTGCTCTCGAGCTGAAAGCTCGACAGCTCCAGGACGTAGAGCTGCACCGCGGGCGCGAGCAGCTCCAACGCCGGCACGCCGAGGTTGCCGCCGGCGCGCACCCGCAGCGCGCAGCGCTGCGCCATCTGCGCCAGCAGCGTGGTGACCGTGCTTTTGCCGTTGGTGCCGGTGATGCCCACCACCGGCGCGCTCACTGCGCGCGCAAACAGCTCGATGTCGCCCAACAGCGCAATGCCGTGGCTACGCACCGCGTCGAAGAATTGACCCACTGGCGCCACACCGGGGGACAGCACCACCAGGGCGGCGCCGTCGAGCAATGCGGCATCGAAGCCGCCGGTGCGCACCGTGAGTTGACCGATGCGATCGGTGAGCAAGGCGCGCCCGGGCGGATCGGTACGGCTATCGGTGATGGCCACGCTCATGCCGCGCGCGAGCAGGAAGCGCGCGGCCGCGGCGCCAGTCCGCCCCAGTCCGACCACGACGGCGCGGCCCGCGGTGCAGTCCTGTGGCCGTGGCGGATTCATCGCAGTTTCAAGGTCGACAGCCCGGCCAGCACCAGCAGCAGGCTGATGATCCAGAAGCGCACGATCACCTTGGGCTCGGCCCAACCCTTGAGCTCGAAGTGATGATGGATCGGCGCCATGCGAAAGATGCGCCGGCCGGTGAGCTTGAACGAGGCGACCTGCAGGATGACCGAGGCGGTCTCGAGCACGAAGATGCCGCCCATGATCAGTGCGATGATTTCCTGGCGCACGATCACGGCGATCAGTCCGAGGGCCGCGCCGAGCGCGAGCGCGCCGATGTCGCCCATGAACACCTGCGCCGGGTAGGAGTTGAACCACAGGAAGCCCAGGCCGGCGCCCCCGAGTGCGCTGCAGAAGATCAGCAGCTCCCCGGCCTGCGGAATCGCCGGAATCGCCAGGTAGCGTGCAAAGATCTCGTTGCCGCTGGCGTAGGCGAAGATTCCGAGCGCCCCGGCCACCAGCACCGCCGGCATGATCGCCAGCCCATCCAGCCCGTCGGTCAGGTTCACCGCGTTGCTCATGCCCACGATCATGAAATAGGTGACCGCGATGAACCCGGCTGCGCCCAGCGGGATGTTGACCGTCTTGATGAATGGCACGAAGAAATCGGTCTCGGCGGGCACGTGCGCGCTGCGGTACAGGAACAGCGCGGCTCCCAGTCCCAGCGCCGATTGCCACAGGTACTTCCAGCGCGCGATCAGCCCGCGCGAGTTGCCGACCACGAGCTTGAGGTAATCATCGTACAGGCCGATGACACCGAAGCCGACGGTCACACCGAGCGCGACCCAGATGAAGCGGTTGCGCAAGTCCGCCCACAGCAGCGTGCTGATCACGATCGCGACGATGATCAGCGCCCCCCCCATCGTGGGCGTGCCGGCCTTGGGCAGGTGCGAGCGTGGACCTTCGCTGCGCACCACCTGCCCGATCTGATAGCGCGACAGCCGCGCGATCATCACCGGCCCGACCAGCAGCGACAGCGACAGCGACGACATCACCGCGAGAATCGCGCGCAACGTCAGGTACGAGAACACATGAAAGACGCTGTGATGCACGGCCAGCAGTTTTGCGATCCAGTACAGCATCGCAGCTAGGCGCTCACCGCGAGTGCATCCACCAGCCGCTCGAGCCGGTTGAAGCGCGAGCCCTTGATCAGCAGCATCGTATCGGGCTCGAGCGCTGCGGTCAGCTCGCGCGCGAGCGCGCCGGCGTCATCGAAGCGCTCGGCCCCGGCGCCGAAGGTGTCGGCCGCCAGCGCCGCGAGCGGCCCGAACGTATACAGACGCTGCACGCCGAGGCTGCGCGCGAGTGCGCCCAGCTCGCGGTGGCTATCGACGGCGTAGGCGCCCAGCTCGGCCATATCGCCGAGCACCATCCAGCGGCGCCCCGGCAGTTCCTGCAGCGCCGCCAACCCGGCGCGCACCGAGCTCGGGTTGGCGTTGTACGAATCATCGATCAGCCACGCCCCGCTGCGGCTGCGGCGCAGCTGCATGCGGCCCTTGACCGCGCGCATGCTGCCCAGCCCCGCGACCACTTCGGTCAAGGTGGCCCCGGCGCTGGTGGCGGCCGCCGCGGCTGCGAGCGCGTTGAGCACATTGTGCCGGCCAGCCAGAGCCAGGGTAACCTCGGCGCTTGCCGGGGGCGTGCACAGTGTGAAGTGCGTCGAGAAGCCGTGCTCATCGAGCATGAATCGCAGCCCCTGCGCATGGAACTGCGCCGCGTTCAGCAGCCCGAAGCGCACCACCTGCGCACAGGTGCTCGCATACCACAGCGGCGCGTACGGATCATCCGCGTTGATGATCGCGGTGCCCCCGGGTGGCAGCCCTGCGAGCATCTCCCCTTCGGCGCGCGCCACGCCCGCGAGCGAGCCGAAGCCTTCCAGGTGCTCGGCGCCCGCGTTGGTCACCAGGCCGATGTCCGGCAGCACCATCTGCATCAGCTGCTCGATGTCCCCGGCGCGATTGGCGCCCATTTCAATGACCGCGCTGCGGTGCGTGGGCGACAGGCGCAGCAGCGTCATCGGCACGCCGAGGTGGTTATTGAGATTGCCGCGCGTCGCCAGGCACGGCCCGCGCTGCGACAAGATCGCCGCCGTCATTTCCTTCACCGTGGTCTTGCCGTTGCTGCCGCCGACACCAATGACGGGGCCGGCGAACTGGGTGCGCGCCACGCGCGCGGCGGTGGCCAGGGCCCGGCCCACGTTGCCGACCCGGATCTGCGCCAGCGGCATCGGCAGCGCCTCGGGGGCCAGCGGCCGCAGTACGACGGCGCCGGCCGCGCCCCTGGCGGCCGCATCCGCCACAAACTCATGGCCGTCCAGATGCTCTCCGGGCAGCGCAGCAAACAACTCGCCAGCCGCGAGCCTGCGGCTGTCGATCGCCACCTCGGTGAAGGGGCGATCCTCACCGATGAGTTCGCCGCCGCATGCGGCCGCGAACTGCGATAGCGTCCCGATCATGCCAGCCTCCGGCGACCGGCGAGCGCGGCTCGCACCGATGCGGTGTCGCTGAATGGCCGCCGCTGTGAGCCGACGAGCTGGTAATCCTCGTGGCCTTTGCCGGCTATCAGCACAACGTCGCTGGTCGCGGCCTGCGCCAGGGCAGCGCTGATGGCCGCGGCGCGGTCATGGATCAGGCGGGCGCGGCCGGCGCCGCCGCCGCCGGCGATGCCCTGGAGGATGGCGGCGGCGATGTCGGCGGGGTCCTCACCACGTGGATTATCGTCAGTGACGATCAGCTCATCGGCGGCGGCCGCGGCGATGCGGCCCATGGCGGCGCGCTTGCCGCGATCGCGCTCCCCGCCACAGCCGAACACGCACCAGAGCCGTCCGTCGCAATGGGCACGTGACGCGCACAGCGCCTTGGCCAGCGCGTCGGGCGTATGGGCATAGTCGATCAGCACCAGCGGCAGCGCGCCGCCGCCCTCGGCCTGCATGCGACCCGGCGGCGCCACACATCGGCCCAGCGCCTCGCAGGCCTCGGCGAGCGGCACGTCCCACGCGAGCAGCAGCGCCAGCACCGTGAGCAGGTTCTCGGCATTGAATGGCCCGTGCAGCGCGCTGTCGAGCCGCGCCGAACCCTGCGTGGTCGCCAGCGTGAGGCAGAGCCCATTGCGGGTCGCGCTGACGTTGCGCGCACAGACGTGCTGCGCCGCGCTGCCGTAGCGCTTGCCCTCGTCTGCTCGCGGGGGCCGCTGCGAAGTGAGCAACAGGCGCGCTGCGGGTGCGCCCTGCGTATCGGCACGCCAGCGCTGTGCGAGCCTGGCGCCCAAGCGGTCATCGATGTTGATCACGCGCGCGCGCAGCGCCGGCCAGTCGAACAGCGCGGCCTTGGCCGCCCCGTAGGAGCGCATGTCACCATGGTAGTCCAGATGATCGCGCGTCAAATTGGTCAGCGCCGCCGCGTGCAGGCGCAACGCATCGCATCGGTCCTGATCGATCGCGATCGACGAGATCTCCATCGCCACCGAATCGGCGCCCGTGGCAAGGGCTCGCGCAAGCTCACGGTGCAGCGTAATTGCATCGGGTGTCGTATGAGACAGTGCCCGCAGCGCCCCAGGCAGCCCAGGCAGCCCAGCCCCGAGCGTGCCGATGTAGGCCGTGCGCCGTCCCAGCAGTTCCAGCGCCTGTGCCAGCAGCCATGCACAGGTGGTCTTGCCATTGGTTCCGGTGATGCCCGCGATCGACAGGCGCGCCGACGGCGCCTCGAAGAACCGGTCGGCAATCTGGCCCAGGCGTGCGTGCAGCTGCGGTATCTCGCGCACCACGATGGCGTCGGCCAGCGGCGGCGGCGTAGCCCGCGGCGCACTTTCCCACAGGATTGCGCGCGCACCGGCCGCCGCGGCGCTGTGGGCGAACTCGAGTCCATGGTGCGTGCGACCGCGGCAGGCCAGAAACGCGGCCCCCGGCGTGACCGCGCGGCTGTCCTCGGTGATGTCCGATATCAGCAGGTCAGCGGGCACATCGGCCAGGCCGCCGAGCACGGCCCGCAGCGCCCGTGGCCGTGGCGTGAGTGCGGCATTCATCGCTGTGCCACCCGCTGCCCCTGGAACAGTGGGTCCGTCGGCACCGACAGGTCATCGGGCGCGACCCCGAGCAGCCGCAGCGCCCCGCCGACCACCGCCGAGAACACCGGCGCTGCCACAGCCCCGCCCAGGTGCCGGCCCGCGCTCGGGTTTACGATCACCACGACCGTGGCCAGGCGCGGCGCCGAAGCCGGCGCCAGCCCGGCAAAAATCGAAGTGTACTCATCGGTAGAGTACTTGCCATTGATGAACCGATAGGCTGTGCCGGTCTTGCCGGCCACGCGGTAGCCTGGTATCTGCGCGCGCACACCGGTGGCCCCTTCCTGCGTGGTCACCGCTTCGAGCAATTGGATCAGCGAGCGGCACAGCGACGAGGGCAGAATGCGCTGACCCGGCGGCGGCGTGTCGACCCGCAGGATCGACACCGGGCGACTCAGGCCCAGCGCCCCGATGGTCGCGTACGCCTGCGCCAGCTGCAGCGCGGTGACCGAGATGCCGTAGCCATGCGACAGCGTCGCGATGCTGATCGCGTGCCAGTGCGAATAGTTGGTGA
>Ga0307373_10006510_pt1 | contig 18543 bp, 15 predicted proteins | sample OX2MG_FD_202534 | JGI IMG/M metagenome (GOLD analysis project Ga0307373, IMG submission 202534) | Soil microbial communities from Risofladan, Vaasa, Finland - OX-2 | ecosystem: Environmental > Terrestrial > Soil > Coastal area > Acid sulfate soil | place: Finland: Risofladan, Vaasa | collected...
AAGGCGTGGGTGTGGTCGATGTGGATGACCGCGTCGAACTGCTGGGCCAGCTGTGCCTCGAAGTAGTGACTCTGGAGTTCGGTCTCGGGCCGGTAGATCACGCCGATCGCCCGCTCGAGGCGAGGTCGGCTCAGTACGCCGTGCACAGGAACGTCCGCCGTCGATACCCAGAACTGGGGCTGGCCGACGGCGTGTAGCAAGGACTCATGGCTCTCGGCGCGAGCGGGGCGAACACGCTTACGCTCAGCCGATGCCCCCCAGTCGTTGGCCGCGGTCACTTGACCGTCGAAGGTGGTGAATCCGATGAGCGATACCTCACCTCCGTATCGCTGCCGTGCCAATTGGCCGACATTGAGCTCGCCTCGAAGTCCCATAGCCGTGGCACGAGCGTCGCCCACGTGGGAATTGTGTTCCCATACCACGACCTTCGTGTTTGGCGGCCGACGGTCGAGATGCTTGATCAACGCGTCCAGCGTGCCGGCCATGTGCTGATCGCGCAGGTTCCACGAGGACACCTCGGCTCGGTACATCTCACTGTAGTACTCCTCGGCGTCGCGGACGAGCCGGGCGTTCTGTTCGGCATAGAACTGTTCGTCCTCGGCCACCCAACCGTCGCGCCGGAGGTAGGCCTCCGCACGTCGTTGCAACTCCACCAGCTGGGCCACAACCTCCTTTTCGCACGGCGCGGCCCCCTGGTACGCGACTGCATGCCCGTAGGCTTGTCCCTCGGCCCCGACGTGGTCGAAGCACGAGTAGCGACGCCGCGCCTCTCTGGCTTCGAACGGGTCGACTTGATCGAGGTAATCGACAACTGCCTCGATCGAAGCTCGCAGGCTGTAGAGGTCGAGGCCGTAGAATCTGACCTTGGCGGCGGGGTGGGTCTGGGCGTCGTTGCGGACCCGCATCCACTGGACGAAGCCCAGGATGTCTCTGTTCCGCCACATCCAGGTGGGAAAGCGACGAAAGCCTCGGAGCGCCATTTCCGCATTGCCATCAGTCGACATACCCATGACGTACCGATTGACCCGATAGGCGTCCGGCCAGTCCCCCTCGATCGCGACCACGGTAAACCCGAGCTCGTCGATCAGCCGCCGGGTAATGCGGGCTCGCTCCCTATAGAACTCATGCGTGCCGTGGGACGCCTCTCCTATCAGGACAAATCGTCGATCGCCGATCAGATGCAGCAGCGAGTCGTAGTCCTCGGTCGCGCCGGTCACCGGTCGTGCTGCCCGGATCACCGCGTCGACCGACCTGTCAGTCAGCAATCCCGTCCTCATACATCCAAACTCTGCCGCCGGATGGACAGGCACCAGGGCCGAAGGTCCCTCTATCTCAAGATTTTGGAATGATCATTCGGCGTCCCTTGTAGAGGCACTCGGTCGCCTCGGCGATCCCGCCCCCCGTGTGGTCGATGGGGAGTTCAGGACTCCTCGTCGATGGCCGATACCGCGGTGCCCACGGACTTCACCATGCGAACCCCCCTGGTGCGGCCGACGTCCAGTCGTCCGAGTCTGGCGATGGTGGCGTTCGACCAGAATGCGAGTCGAAGCGCATGCAGGTCGACGGCCATCCGGGGAGGCCATCACGGAGCTCGGAGTTGCACCGGAGCGGCGGGATTGTTCATGGCCCCGGCCACCCGGGCTATCGACACACCTCCGCCGGCGACGCGGTCGATCACCTTTGAGATGGGTCCATCCGGCTTCTCGGACAGCAGGACCGGGAGGTACTAGACATCTGGGTAGGAAACCGTACGCTCATGTGGGTGATCGATGTTGAGGAGGTGGTCCGCCGATGGGATCGGCCATCCGCACGGAGAGTCTGACCAAGCGCTACGGCGATGTCGCCGCCCTGGACCACCTCGACCTCGAAGTAGCCCCGGGCGAGGTCGTCGGATACTTGGGTCCCAACGGAGCAGGCAAGACCACCACCATCCGCCTGCTGCTCGGGCTCATCCAACCGACGGAGGGACGTAGCGAGATCTTCGGGCTCGATTGCCGGCGACATCCCGTGGAGACCCACCGGCGTCTGGCCTTCGTTGGCGGAGAGGCCAATCTCTGGCCGTCGCTCACCGGTACCGAGACCCTCCATCTGCTCGGGCGAGTCCAAGGTCAGGTGGACGAGTCCTACCGAGCCGAACTCATCGACCGGTTCGACCTCGATCCCACCAAGAAGATCCGTGCCTACTCAAAGGGGAATCGCCAGAAGATCCTCCTGATCGGCGCGCTGATGGTTCGCCCCGACTTGCTGGTGCTCGATGAGCCCACCAATGGACTTGATCCACTCATGGAGCAGGCGTTCCGCCGTTGCGTTCATGAAGCGCGTGACCGCGGCCAGACGGTCTTCCTCTCGTCCCACATCATGAGCGAGGTGGAGGCTCTTTGTGACCGGGTGGGCATTTTGCGCGAAGGAAAGCTCGTCGAGATGGGCACGTTGACCCAGATGCGACATCTCAGCGCGCTGACCGTGGAAGTGACCTTCAACGGTGCGATCCCCGACCTGTCCAAGGTGCCCGGGGTAACTTCGGTGAAGATGGACGGCCCAGTGGTCCGCTGCCACGTCCGGGGGCCGGTCGAGCCGTTGCTGAAGGTCCTGGCCGCGGTCAATGTCGTTCGCCTCGTGAGCCGCGAGCCGTCCTTGGAGGAACTGTTCCTCGCGCAGTACGGCGCCGACGGCCGAGTCGAGGAGGTGGGTCACGTCGCCCGCTGACCTCGCCTTCAGCTGGCAACGGTTCTCGCTTGTCGACCGTTCGCCTCGTACCGTCGTTGCCGGCCTCACCTCGCGCAAAGCCGTCCGGTCCGGAGCCATCTGGGGCTGCATCTTCGGTATCGCCATTGCCTCGTCGGCGGTCAGCTACACGACGATCTACAAGACTCAGGCCCAGAGGGACGCCCTGGCCGCCGCCTACGGCTCGAACAAGGCGACGAGCGCCTTGTTCGGACCGGCACCGGACCTCCAGACCGTCGCCGGATTCACGGTGTTCAAGATCTCCATGACATTGATCGTCCTTGGTGGCGTGTGGGGACTGCTGACGAGCACCCGCCTGCTTCGGAGAGAAGAGGACAATGGGCGTTGGGAGCTGTTGCTCTCTGGCCAGACCACCCGCAGCGGTGCCACCTTGCAAGCACTCGGTGGTCTCGGGGCTGGGGGTGTCGTGCTGTGGGCCCTTACGGCGTTGATCACGATCATCTCCGGTCTGGATTCGAAAGTGGACATACCGGCCGGTCCGGGCCTGTTCTTCGCCCTGGCGATGGTGGCAACTGCGGTCATGTTCCTGGCGGTCGGTGCGTTGACCAGCCAGCTCGCCGCAACCCGGCGCCAGGCTGCCACCTACGCCGCGGCGTTCCTCGGCCTCTCTTACGCCGTTCGGATGGTCGCCGACGCCGGAATAGGCTGGCACGGACTGATCTGGGCATCGCCGCTCGGGTGGGTGGAGGAACTCCAGCCGCTCACCGCACCGCAACCCCTGGCACTGCTGCCGATCATCGCCCTCACCTGGGTGCCGGCCTTCATCGCTGTTCGCCTCGCCGGTTTCCGCGACGTGGGGGCGAGCATCCTGGCGGACCGGGCGACCGGCACTCCCCGGCTTCGGCTGCTCTTTGGACCCACGGGTCTCGCCATGCGGACGGTGCGCCCGACTGTCATCGGCTGGTGGGTGGCGATCGCCGTGTCGGGATTGCTTTACGGGCTCATCGCCAAATCTGCTAGCGCCACGATCTCGGAATCGTCGGTTCAGACGGTCTTCTCCAAGGTCGGCGCACCGGGAACGGGCGTCGACGCGGTACTCGGCGTGGGTTTCCTCATCCTGGCCGTCCTGGTGGCCTTCGTCGGCGCCGGCCAGATCACCGCGGCACGTTCGGAGGAGTCCGAAGGCAGGCTCGATCACTTCTTGGTCCGTCCGGTATCTCGCACTTCGTGGCTCGGCGGCAGGCTTGCGGTGGCCGTCGCCGTTCTCCTCGTGAGCGGTGTGGGTGCCGGATTGTTCGCATGGTTGGGCGCAGCCAGCCAGCACGCCGGGGTGGGTGTCACGGCCTTGTTGGAGGCCGGAGTGAACCTGGTCCCGCCGGCCCTGGCTATCTCGGGCATCGGGGTGTTGACATTCGGGATACGCCCTCGGATGACGTCGGTCGTCGTGTACGTGCTGTTGGGCTGGTCAGTGCTCGTAGTCGTCGTGGGCGGTATCGGTGCTATGAGCCATTGGGTCCTCGACACGTCGGTGTTCCACCAGATGGCATCGGCCCCTGCCGTGTCACCGCATTGGGAGGCGAACGGGATCATGACCTCCATCGGTATCGCTGGTGCGCTGTTCGGAGGACTGGCGTTCAGGCGCCGGGACCTGCAGGGCGAATGACCTCCGATCCCAAGGAGACTCGCGGCACAGCGCTCCTACGAGGGACCGTTGCATTCCAGGACCTCACTGCTCGGGCGATGGCCGTCCCCGCCGCTAAGGTTCGGTTCCATACGAACCGCGCCGAGCACCCTGGTGGAGGATGAGCAAGGCGTACTGCCTGTGGTCGAAACGGTGTCGGCAGCTGCGAGTTTGAACCCCGCCCCCTGAACGGGCGGGGCCGTTGTAGTCAGAAAGGAGCCCAATGGACTTCGCCTTCACCCCCAAGGTTGAGGAACTGCGCGGGCGGCTGCTCGACTTCATGGACAGCCAGGTCTTGCCGGCGGAGCAGGTGTACGCGGAGCAGGTGGCAGCAGCAGACAGTCCGTACTCCCATGCGCCCATCATCGAGGAGCTGAAAGCAGAGGCCCGTAACCGGGGGCTGTGGAACCTCTTCCTACCCAGTGAGCAGTGGGGGGCCGGACTGACAAACCTGGAGTACGCTCCACTGGCTGAGATCAGCGGGCGTAGCCCCGGCATCGCCCCCGAGGCGCTCAACTGCTCGGCGCCCGACACCGGCAACATGGAACTGTTGGCCGAGTTCGGCACCCCGATGCAGCAGGAACAGTGGCTCGTTCCCCTCCTCGCCGGCGAGATCCGGTCCTGCTTTGGGATGACCGAGCCCGATGTGGCCAGCTCAGACGCGACGAACATCAAAAGTCGCATCGAGCGTGACGGAAACCACTACGTCGTCAACGGGCGCAAGTGGTGGACGACGGGGGCCATGAGCGACCGCTGCAAGCTCTGCATCTTCATGGGAGTCACCGACGCCGACCTCGACCCATACCATCGCCAGAGCATGATCCTGGTTCCCCTCGATGCCCCCGGAGTCACGGTCCTGCGACCTCTGTCGGTCTTCGGCTACGAGGAGGGAGGGGGCGATGCGGAGGTCCTGTTCGAGAACGTGCGGGTCCCAGCGACCAACCTGCTCGGCGACGAGGGCAGCGGCTTCGCACTTGCCCAGGCCCGACTCGGGCCCGGCCGCATCCACCACTGCATGCGCGCCATTGGTATGGCCGAACGGGCGTTCGATCTCATGTGCCGGCGGGCCCAATCACGGGAGGCGTTCGGCAAGCGGTTGGCTGATCAAGGGGTCATCGGCGACATGATCGCCGAGTCACGCATCGAGATTGAGCAGGCCCGCCTGCTCGTGCTCAAGACGGCGTGGCTGATGGACACAGTGGGCAACAAAGGCGCGCGCATCGAAATCTCAGCAATCAAAGTTCTCGCCCCCAGGGTGGCGTGCCAGGTGGTCGATCGGTCCATCCAAGTGCACGGCGGCGCCGGAGTCAGCCAAGACCTCCCCCTGGCGCGGATGTTCTCCGGCGCCCGCACATTGCGCATCGCCGACGGTCCCGATGAGGTGCACAAGATGGCCATCGCCCGGCGAGAGCTCCGCCGGTTCGAAGCCGACCGGTCCAGCTGATCGCAAGGTCCGAAAACCCGATCACCCTCCCACCGACGGCGCTTCTTGGACCGGTCACCGAAACTTGAGGTTCTGGACTATCTGGTCTTCAGCACAACTCGTTCCGAGTTGGGACCGTCTGCCAATGACAGGAAGTTCTCGTCCTCCTGAGCGGTATGCAGCTTCAAGATGGCATGGAGGCCATAGAGCAGGCTCCGCAACTCGGTGAGGTCTGACCCATCGACCCCGTCCGGCCCGATGTCGTTGATCAACTGACCCAGCCGGCGGATCTGATGGGTGATCTCGATGTGGGCTCGGCTCATCGTGGCCATGGGGTCTCTTCCCCCGAAGAGGCGTCCGAGTGCTGGATAGAGCTCTTGTTCCTCAGCTTCCTCGTGAGGCTGAATCTCTTCGGTGAGCATCCGATACACACCCTGCACTTCTTGCAGGGCGGTCTTGGGATCGACCGAGCCAAGAGCATCGGCGACCTCATGGATGCGACTGATTCCTCGCCGGATGGCCAGGTGCTCCTCCTGGAACCGCTGTGTCAACAAGCTGTCCGTCTCATCGAGCCGGAATTCGCCCTTTCCCTCGTGTAGGGCCCGAAGTGCATTGAGAATCACGGCCACGTCGATGACCTCTTGGAGCATCGCACCCCAGACAGCCGGGAGGAGACCTGCTGCTGCGACACCCATGGCAGCCAAGGAGAGGGCCATGCCTGCCACCATGCTCTCTATGGCAATCTGCCGAGTGCGCCGGGCAATGGCCGCCGCCTCACCCAGGCGATCCAGCCGGTCGACGGTGAGCACCAGATCGGCAGCTTCGGACGCGGCGGTCGCCCCTCGGGCCCCGAGGGCGACCCCGACGTCGGCAAGGGCGAGTGCGGGTGCATCGTTGATGCCATCGCCAACCATCATGGTCGGAGCCCGACGGGTCTCGAGCCTCACGATGTCCAGCTTCTCGGCCGGGGAGCGCTCGGCCAGCACCGCGTCCACCCCGATCACCGCCCCGATGGTCTCGGCCACATCGGTCCGGTCGCCGGTGACCATGACGATGCGAGAGATCCCATTGTTCCGCAGCGAGCGAAGGGTCCGGGCGGCATCCGGCCGCAGAGGGTCATCGAAGACCAGGACACCGGCCGGCGCCCCATCGATCCCCACAAAAACAGTGAGGGCCCCGTCGAGATGCGCCTTGCGACGGGCCCTGCGGGCCCAGGCCGGCGCACCGGTCACTCCAGACCACGACGCCTTCCCGACCGCGACGCGATGCCCGGCCACTATCCCCCGGATACCTTGGCCGGGAATCTCCTCCACCTCCTCCGGGAGCGAGAGCTGGCATTTCTGCTCAAGTGCTGACTGGAGCACAGCGCTCGCCAGGACATGGGGGGAGACCTGGTCAAGGGAGGCAGCCAGCCGGAGAACTCGGCCGGGCGGCTCCGACTCGGCATACACGATCTCGGTCAGTACCGGGTGTCCTACGGTCATGGTCCCGGTCTTGTCGATCAACATGGTCGTACAGGTTGCCAGTCGTTCGAGCACGGCCCCGCCCTTGACGATGACACCCCGCTTGGCGGCCCGGGAGAGGCCGGAGACGAGTGCCACCGGTGCCGCCAGGATGAGGGGGCACGGTGTCGCCACCACCAGAACAGCAACGGCCCGGCTCGCGCCTCCTACCGCCCACGCGATCCCCGCGGTAACCAGAGTCAGAGCAAGGAAGCCCAGCGCATAGCGGTCCGCCAGGCGGACCACGGGGGCTTGTGAGCGCTCGGCCTCGGAGACAAGCCGAACCACACCGGCGTAGGTGCTGTCGGTCGCCCTGGTCGTGGCTCGGAGGTCCAGAGGGGAGCCGGCGTTGACCACGCCGCTGGGGATTCGTCCTCCTACTGTCCGCTCGACAGGAAGTGGCTCCCCGGTGAGCGCTGACTCGTCGAGGATGGCCGACGCCGATACGAGGGAGCCGTCCACCGGTACCACTTCGCCCGAGGCCACCAGGAGCAGATCACCAGGCATCACCTCGTCCACGGCGATAACGACGAGACCAGCTTCCTGGTAGCGGTGAGCGATCTTTGGCGCCCGCTCGAGCAGGGCCTTGAGCTCCTTTCGGGCCTGGCCGGCAGCCCACCCTTCGAGGGCCCGACCGCTGGACAGCATCACACTGATGACTGCCCCGGCCAGGTACTCCCCGACGACCACTGCACCGACCAGCGCCAAGAGGGCGATGACATCCACCCCCAGCCGACCTCGGAGGAGGTTCTCCACCATCGACAGGAAGGACAGCGCAATGCCGCAGCCAGCGACGATGATCCAGATCAGGTTCCCTTCAGCGCCCAACCCGGCCCAGTGGAGGAAACCACCGGCGACCAGTCCACCGGTGGTGATCCCGAGCGGCAGGAGTTCCCCCGGGCGCGAGGCCAGCCACCGTGACCAGAACCGGGAGCTTCCATCCACAATCCAATCATGCGCCAGGTCAGCGGCTGGGCGTTAGGGCCGAAAGTCAGCAGCACGCTCAAGACCACGTTGTTCGCCGCGGGGTCCGATTCGTCCAACACATCACGGCAGGCGACATCGGGACTTCGGTCCCGGCGAGGAGGCAGGAGCGCCTGGTCCGCGATGGGACCGATGTGAAGTTCCATTCCGCATCATTGTGGTTCCTCGAGCCTCGACGAAAATACGCTGTCCGCTGAGGACACTGAAAGCTCAGGGCTTGCAAGGCCGCTTTGGTCGAGAGGCCCTAGGGCTCACGCCGCCCGGATTGCGCATTGATGGTGTAGTTCCACACCCCTTGGAACTCGTGGGGGGCGAGTGGAACCGCTGCGAGCTTGGCATCGGTGACCTTGACGGCCTTCGGATACCAGTTGAGGTCGCAGTCGGCCTTGATGGTGAGTCCGGTGGTCGTGGACGTGGCCGAGATGAGCCCGATCACCGTGCCGAGTGTGGTGAGTGGCTTGCCCCGCCAGCTCATCGTAATGAAGCTGAACATGCGGTGCTCGATCTTGTTCCACTTGGGCGTTCCGGGGGTAGTGACAGACGGTGATGCGCAGCCCGGTCTCCTCGGTCAGCTTGGCCAGCTCCACTTTCCACGCTCGGATCCGATAACCATGTGCGTGTGGACCCGAAGAATGTCAAAGAGTTCGAGACCAGTCTCGATAGCTCGATTCAGGATCACAGTGGAAAGGGTGAATCTTCTTCCGCCGATGCAGCGCCGCCCCGCCCCGATGAAGGAGGGCAGGGCGGCGCTGCGCATTGCGCGCGTACCGGCCCTCACCCCACTCGCGCCTTCTCTACGCCAACGGGTGGGTGCAGGTGGGCCTCCGGTGCCAGTGGTGACTGACACGTCCCCACACCCCAACCTGGTCCGATTCGACGATGCCCACTGTTCGATACCAGTGGGGCTAGTGCACGGCCGGGTCCGTCGGGGCGCTGGGCGGCCGTGTCTCGCTCGGACCGGTCACCACCTGAGGGCCTCCGGAGCCCCGCTGGAGGCGGTCGCGCTGTTCCTCGGCCGCGAAGGCGCTCGGCTCGGAGGTGTGTAGGAAGTCCATCAGGACTTTGACGAATCCGACAGGATCCTCCGACTGGGGAAAGTGACCAACTCCGGGCAGGATCTCCAACCGACAATGCGGTGCAGCCTTTAGTGCCTGGTAGGCATGGGCTGGGGGAATGATCCTGTCCTTCTCGCCCCACACGATGAGGGTGGGCATTCGTTCGGCGAGGTAGAGCCGGTCAAGTGCACTCACCGACTGACCACCCGGTTCGATCACCGACCGCATGGTACGGACGAAGGCCTGGCGTCCTTCGCTGTCGGTCAGCGAGCGATAGGAACGCCAGATCTCCAGCGCCGGCACGCTCCGGAAGCCCACCCGGTCCGCAAGACGGGCGACCGAGTCACCCCAATGTCGGGCGAAGCTCGGGAACAGCGCCGGTAACACGTATTCGGCGGCCGGCAGGGTGACAAGTCGGAGGATCCAGTTCACCTCGCGCCCGAGGCCGCCAGCGTCAACCAGCACCAGCCGTTCGCAGCGATCTGGGAACTGGTACGCGAGCTGCATGGCCACGCCACCCCCGAAGGACTGGCCGATCACGGTGACCCGCTCGATGCCCAGCACCACCAGGAGGTCACGCATCCAGTTGGCGAAGTTACCCAGCGAATAGTCCCCTGCGGGTTTGGCTGAATGGCCGTGGCCCACGAAGTCCGGGGCGACGACCGTGTATTCACCCTGAAGTAGCTCCATAGCCGGAATCCACGTTCGGGAGCTACCGGCGATCCCATGGAGCAGCAACAACACCGGCCCGTCACCTCCACGGCGGTAGCTGATCTGGTGTCCGTGGATCGTCGCGTACCGGACCGGGAACGACTCTTCAGTTTGTCGGGTCCCTTCTGGTTCTTGCGAAGTCTTGCCCACGGACGGTTAGCCCCGGGCCGTTGTCTTCTTCGCCGGCGCCTTTCTTGCCGCCTTCTTCGCCGGCGCCCTCTTGGTCACTGTCTTCTTCGCCGGAGCCCTCTTGGCCACCGTCCTCTTGGCCGCCGTCCTCTTGGTCACCGTCTTCTTGGCCGCCGCCACTCGCTTGGTGGCCTTCTGGGTGGTCGCCCGACCCACTTCGGCCGCCCGATCCGTCTGTTCATTGATGGTCTTGACCACCTCGTTGACCATGCGGCGCTGGCCCTTGATCACTCGCTCAGCGAAGTCGAATACCTCGTCGACCATCCGTTCGACATCCTTGGATATTGGAGGAACGTATCGCTCCGTACCCTTGCTGATGCCTTGGGCCAACTCACGGCTGGCCTCGACAATCTCATCCTGTGCCCGCTCGATGAGTTGGTCGATGTGCTTCCGCACGTCCCTTCGTTCAGCCATGTCCTCTACCTTTCGCTCTTCGTGTCCCCGGGTCAGCTCCTCGTTACCCCATGGTGAACCATTCCCTAGGTCAATTGCGAGGGTAGAAGGTCCCAACCTGGCATCCGGAACCTCTCCGCCCGTCACTCCCTGCCCTCGCGGGTCTCGGGTGTACCGGTACGGGTGTTCGAATGCTGCCGCCGCAAGGCCCCGGCCAGTTGGTCGGGTCTCGGAGCCACCGAGAAGCCTTGCCTCGCCTTCTGAGCGACGAACAGCTAGGGGCCTGGATGTTTGACGTGCTGACGGGCAAAGCGGAGTATCGCAATGTGCTTGTCCGTGTCACGCTCCATGAGCTCTACGAGCAGCCCCCAGAGCGTGGTGTCCTTCACATCTCTCACTTCCTTTTGTAGGCGTTTCAGCTCACGCCTGTCGCTCACTTCGCGATCTAAGAGCCGTCCTGTCACCTCCAAGACTTCCGCCCTGTTCTCCCTGCCGAGGTCCATTCTGGGTATGTCCGGGCTTTCCCGGTCCAGCTCGGCCGTTGATCTCAGAGACTGCGCCAGCTGTGCGAAGAGGATGTGGTGGCGACGCTCGTCTTCGACCAGCAAGTTGATGAGATAGGCCAGCGCCTTGGATTCTGTCTCCGCGGCGGCATTCACGTACTCTTCCAGGAGGGCCTGTTCCCTGATGACGTGTTCGGTGAGGTGCACGTAGATGTCACGCTCCCAGCGACTTGCACCGATCGGCAGTGCCAATGAAGCCTGTGGTGGGGCGGCGGCGCCATTGTCGTCCATAGAGTTGCTCCTTTCCTGACGGGACTGGAACGAGCGTGGCTCGTAGCCTCTCCAGGTCTCTCGCATCCATTCGGGCTCATAGACGGGGTTCCGAACGGATCATTTCGGTGAATGTACCGGTCCTCATGGATCCAGCATGCGGGACTGCCTGCACACCGGCCAGGGTCGGAAGTCCCCTCTTGCCCGAGCGGCGATGTCACCGCGTGAGGCTCGAGCCTGAAGTTCTAGGCGCTCCCTGTTCGGGCCCACGACGGTAGCCACGATCCCCCCCGTACTTTTGTGGGCAAAACGCCGCCCACACAACTCCAGAACTCCGGTCACGTGGGACGTTCGGCCCTACCAGGCTCGCGGCAGGAGCGACACGATGGGGTTGAGCCCATGAGTGCCACGAGCCAGAGAGGTGAACTCGTGTCGGTACGACTGGCAGTAAATGGTTTCGGGCGGACCGGTCGCTCCTTCTTGAGAGCTGCGCTCGCCTCATCGCACGGGTTCGACATCGTGGCGATCAACGACCTCGGTGCGCCGGAGGCGCTCAGTCGGCTCCTCGCCCGAGACTCCGTGCACGGCCGTTTCCCAGAGGAGGTATGGGTCGACGGCGACGTCATGGTCGTTGGCGCCCACCGGATCACAATCCTGGCCGAGTCCGAGCCGAAGGCCCTCCCCTGGCACGAGCTCGGCATCGAGGTGGTCGTCGAGGCGACCGGGCTGAACACCAGTCGCGAGAGGGCAAGTGCCCATCTTGAAGCGGGCGCCAGCCGTGTCGTGATCTCGGCTCCATCCGCGGACGCTGACGCGACACTGGTCGTCGGTGTCAACGAGGAGCAGTTCGATCCGGCGCATGACTTCGTCATCTCCAACGCCTCCTGCACCACCAATTGCCTCGCTGTTCTGGCCAAGGTCCTCGAAGACGCCTTCGGGATCGCCGACGGCTTCATGACCACTGTTCACGCCTACACCGGGGATCAGAGCCTGGTCGATGCCCTTCACAAGGATCCCCGGCGCTCGAGGGGTGCGGCCATCAACATCGTGCCGACGACGACGGGCGCGGCCCGTGCCACCGGTCTGGTACTCCCCAGCCTGGCCGGAGCGCTCGACGGCCTGGCCCTTCGGGTGCCTGTTCCGGATGCGTCCATCACCGACCTGGTTGCCAACCTTCGCACCCCGGCGACCGTCACCGAGGTCCGAGACGCCTACCGTGCTGCGGCAACATCGGGTCGCCTAGCCGGCTTACTCGAGTACTCGGATGAGCCGCTGGTCTCGTCGGACATCCTCGGGTCTCCATACTCCTGTGTCTTCGACTCAGACCTCACCATGGCCCATGGGCACCTCGTCAAGGTCCTCGGTTGGTACGACAACGAGTCGGGCTACTCGAACCGACTGGCCGATCTTGCGGCCATTGTCGGTGCTGCGGGCAAGGGCTAGCTGGGGGTTGAGCGGAGAGCATGTTCCAGGTTCGCATTCATGGACGTGGGGGCCAAGGTGTGGTCACCGCGGCGGAGATCCTCTCGATGGCAGCCTTCGCTGAAGGCCGTCATTCACAAGCGTTCCCAAGCTTCGGGTCCGAGCGGATGGGCGCTCCGGTGGTCTCCTTCTGCCGCATGGATGACCGTCCCATCCGCACCCGCGAACCAGTGGTCGAGCCCGACGCCCTCATCATCCAGGACGTAACGCTGATACATCAGGTCGATCTCTTCGCGGGACTGTCATCGCAAGGCTATGTCCTGGTCAACACCTCCCGCACCTTCGAGGGGCTCGGTCTTGGAGGGCTGGTCCACCGCTTCCATCCCGACCGGCTGCTGTCCTGTCCGGCGACCGAGCTCGCTCTCGAGAAACTCGGTCGACCTTTGCCGAACGCGGCATTGCTGGGTGGATTCGCGGCGTTGACCAGCGAGATCACCCTCGATGCCCTCGGCATGGCGGTCCACCAGCGGTACCCCGGCATCGTCGGCGAACAGAACACGGCCGCGGCGACGGCCGCCTTTGAGTTGGTCTCATCCTCAAGAGCCGAGCTGGTCCGTGCTGCGGCAGATTGAAGGCTCCCGCGCCGTGGCCGAGGCGGTCGCCGCATGCCGACCCGAGGTCGTCTGCGCCTATCCGATCTCCCCTCAGACCCACATCATCGAGGCTATCGGCGTCATGGCGAAGTCCGGAACCCTGTCGCCATGCGAGTTCATCAACGTCGAATCCGAGTTCGCGGCGATGTCGGGAGCGATCGGGGCTTCGGCGGCGGGTGCGCGTGCCTATACCGCCACCGCCAGCCAGGGTCTCCTCTTCATGATGGAGGCTGTCTTCAATGCAGCCGGGCTTGGGCTCCCCATCGTCATGACGCTGGCCAACCGGGCCATCGGGGCACCGATCAACATCTGGAACGACCACAGCGACGCAATGGCGGCTCGGGACTCGGGGTGGATCCAGCTCTTCGCCGAAACCAACCAGGAAGCGGCAGACCTCCATGTCCAGGCATTCCGCCTGGCCGAGGAGCTTTCGGTCCCGGTGATGGTGTGCATGGATGGCTTCATTCTCACCCACGCCGTCGAAGGGATCGACGTGCCGGCCCAATCTGACGTCGATAGCTACCTTCCTGCCTACCAACCACGCCAGGTGCTCGATCCCGATGATCCGGTCTCGATCGGGGCGATGGTCGGTCCTGACGCCTTCGAGGAGGTCCGGTACCTTGCCCACCTCCGTCAACTCGACGCGCTGGAGCGGATTCCCATCCTGTCCGCAGAGTTCGCCCGGGTGTTCGGACGCCAGAGCGGGGGCCTGCTCCATTCCTACCGGGCCGAGGACGCCGACACCATCGTCGTGGCGCTCGGGTCCGTCCTCGGAACGATCAAGGATGCGGCCGACAGGCGACGCGAGGCCGGTGAACGCGTCGGGGTCCTAGGGATCACCGCTTTCCGTCCGTTTCCCCGAGACGCGGTCCGGAATGCGCTCTCGCGGGTTCGCCGGATCGTGGTGGTGGAAAAGGCGTTCAGTATCGGTTTCGGCGGCGTGCTGTCCACCGATGTCGCCATGACGACTCACGACGGTGACTGCTCCCTGCGCACCGTGGTTGCCGGGCTCGGTGGGCGTCCGATCACCAGCCTGGCACTCGAGGAGATGCTGGCCGCTGCGACACGTGACGAGTTGGATCCACTCACCTTCCTCGATCTCGACCACGGGGTGGTCGAGCGGGAGCGCGCCAGGATGTCCCAAACGAGGCGATCCGGGCCCTCGGCGGAGAACATCCTCCGTGACCTCAGGACGCCCCGGATCGGTTGAGGGGTAGCCGTGACCCACTACCCGGTCCGCTTCTATCAGGTGGGCAGTTTTGCCGTGGGAAACCGTCTCCTCGACGATGCCGACCGCACGTTCCAGGCCGATCCACATCGGACGAATTCGCTCGACTCGGGCCACCGGGCCTGCCAGGGATGCGGCGAAGCCCTGGGAGCCCGCTATGCCCTTGATGCAGCCATGCGAGCGGCCCACGGGCAACTGGTGGCAGTGAACGCCACCGGTTGTCTCGAAGTGTTCTCCACTCCCTACCCGGAGACCTCATGGCGCATTCCATGGCTCCATTCGCTCTTCGGCAACGCACCCGCTGTCGCCACCGGGGTCGCTGCGGCGATGAAGGCGAAGGGCAGGAGCGATGTACGCGTCGTGGCACAGGCCGGAGACGGCGGGGCCGTGGACATCGGCTTTGGGTGCCTCTCAGGAATGTTCGAGCGAAACGATGACGTGCTCTTCATCTGTTACGACAACGAGGCCTACATGAACACCGGTGTGCAGCGGTCAGGTGCCTCACCTCCGGCAGTGCGAACGGCAACGACCGAAGCGGTGGGTCCTGAACCTGGCAATGCCTTCGGGCAGGGGAAGGACCTTCCTCGCCTCGCCATGGCCCACGACATCCCCTATGTGGCGACCGCGACGGTGGCCGATCTCCACGATCTCGAGGAGAAGGTGGTGCGCGCCATGGAGTTCCGCGGCGCCCGCTACCTCCATATCCTCGTTCCCTGCCCCCTCGGATGGGGCTCGAGTCCCAGCGACACGATCAAAGTGGCCCGGTTGGCCACGGAGACCGGCCTCTTTCCTGTGTACGAGGCCGTAGACGGCGGGATCACCGCGGTGTCGCCCATCCGCCACCGGACGCCGGTCGAGGCCTACTTGTCGATCCAGAGTCGCTACGCTCACCTTTTCGGGGACGAGCCCCGCGTCGACATCATCGCCCGCATCCAAGCAATCGCCGATTCGAACATCTCGACCTACGGGCTGCTCGACCCCGATTTCGACGGCATCGACCCGGAGGAGGTGGTTGTCTGATGGAGCTCCCGTTCGCCATCACTCTCGACGTCGGCTCGAGCCGCGCCAACCGGACCGGTTCGTGGCGGGTCAACCGGCCCAGCTACGTCGACCGGCTTCCGCCGTGCAACGACGCCTGTCCGGCCGGCGAGGACATCCAGGGCTGGCTCTACCGGGCTGAGTCCGGTGAGTATCAGGAGGCGTGGCGCCGGCTGGTCGAGGACAACCCGTTCCCGGCCGTGATGGGCCGCATCTGTTACCACCTCTGCGAGACGGCGTGCAACCGGGCCCAGCTGGATGAAGCAGTGGGAATCAATGCCGTGGAGCGATTCCTCGGTGACCTGGCCATCGAGCGGGCCTGGGCCCTGCCGACGCCCGGGGTCGACAGCGGAAAGCGTGTCCTCGTGGTCGGGGCCGGCCCAGCCGGGCTCAGCGCCACCTACCATCTGCGGCGGCTCGGCCACTACGTCCGCCTGGTCGACTCGGCACCGATGTTCGGGGGCATGATGCGCTACGGCATCCCGGCCTACCGACTTCCCCGTGCGGTCCTCGACGCAGAGATCGCCCGGATCATCGCGCTCGGTGTCGACGTGAACCGTGAGCACATTGTTGGAGACATCGAGCTCGAGCGCAGCAGAGGTGGCTTCGACGCCGTCTTTCTGGCCGTGGGGGCCCAACTGGCCCGGCGGATCGACATCCCGGCCGGTGACTCGTCGCGCGTCGTCGACGCCATCTCACTCCTTCACCGGGTGGCCGACGATGACCCACCCCTTCTCGGTCGCCGGGTCGTTGTCTACGGAGGAGGGGACACTGCAGTCGATGCAGCCCGGACTGCCCGGCGCCTCGGTGCCACTGATTCGGTCATCGTCTACCGGCGCAATCGGGAACGGATGCCGGCCCACGAGGATGAGCTCGAAGAGGCGCTGGGCGAGGGCGTGACCATGCGTTGGCTCTCGACGGTCAGCGGATTCGAAGGCGATCGCCTCGTGCTCGAGAAGATGCGCCTCAACGAGGAGGGATTTCCTGAGCCGACCGGCGAGACCGAGAGCCTCGATGCCGACTCGCTGGTACTGGCACTGGGTCAGGACACCGATCTCTCCCTCCTCGATCAGGCCCCGGACGTCCATGTCGAAGATGGGGTGATCGAGATCCGACCGACCATGATGACCGGCGAGAGCGGCGTGTTCGCCGGGGGGGACTCGGTTCGCTCCTCCCGAACAGCGACAGTTGCCATCGGACATGGAAAGAGCGCCGCCCACAGCATCGACGCCTACCTGTCCGACCACCTGACCGACGAACCTGTCCGGCACGAGCTGGCCACGTTCGACCGCCTGAACACGTGGTACTACGCGGATGCCCCACGGATGACGCGTCCGGAGCTCGAACGGGTGCGGCGGCAGAGTACATTCGACGAGGTTGTCGGGAGCTTGACCGAGGAGAATGCACTGTTCGAAGCTCGCCGGTGCCTGTCGTGTGGAAACTGCTTCGGATGCGACAACTGCTTCGGCGTCTGCCCGGACAACGCGGTGATCAAGCTGGGTCCATCGCAGGGCTACAAGTTCGACTTCGAGTTCTGCAAGGGCTGTGGCATCTGCGCCCAGGAATGCCCGTGCGGGGCGATCGACATGGTGCCAGAGCAGATCTGACCCCTGGTCCAAGTGGTGAGCCAGGGGCCGTCGTATCGTGGTCGCCGAGGGATGGTGGCGAAGGGGCCCGCAAACCTGGCTGACCCGAATCCCTCCCCGTGTCGTTGATGTCCGCTCCGACCGCCGGCCGCCGCACCGCCCACAAGGCTGCCCAGTGTGAGGAGATCGGGCTGGATCGACGAACTACTCGGCAGCCCTCGGATTCGACATCGTCTCGAGATCCCGGGCATGGGTGGCTCTCGGGGCCCGACCCAGTCGTTCCTCGATGGCCAACACTTGTCGGGTGGTCTTCAAAACGGTGTCCGGGTTCAGGCTCATCGAGTCGATCTCGAGTTCCACCAGGAACTCAGCCATTTCCGGATAGTCGGAAGGCGCCTGTCCGCAGAGGCCCGAATGCATGCGGTTCCGACGACAGCCTTCGACGGCCAGGCGAATCATCTGTTTCACGCCCTCGTCTCGCTCGTCATAGTCGAAGGCCACGATCTCACTGTCCCGATCCACGCCCAGGGTGAGTTGCGTCAGGTCGTTCGAACCGATGGAAAAGCCGTCGAAATACTGGGCAAAGCGGTCGATCAAGATGACGTTGTTGGGAATCTCGCACATGGCATAGATCTCGAGGTCGTTCTCCCCACGTCGGAGGCCAAGCTCAGCCATGCGTTCGAGTACCTGTTCGGCCTCCGCGATTCGCCGGACAAACGGGATCATGAGCACAACGTTTGTCAGTCCCATCACTTCACGCACCCGCCGCATGGCCTTGCATTCCAGGGCGAATCCATCGGCGTACGCGGGGTGAGCGTACCGGGAGGCTCCGCGAAAGCCGATCATCGGATTGCTCTCTTTCGGCTCGAAGTCCGCCCCGCCGAGGAGGCTGGCGTACTCGTTCGTCTTGAAGTCGGACATGCGAACGACGACTGGCTTTGGCCAGAAGGCGGCTGCGATGGTGGCGATGCCTTCGGCGAGTCGTTCGACGAAGAAGCAGCCCCCGTCGGGATAGCCGTTGATCAGCCGGTCTAGCTTACGACGCACCTCGGGATCGGTCACCTGCTCAGGGTGGGCCAGGGCGAGTGGGTGGGCCCGAATCGACTCGCTGATGATGAATTCCATCCGCGCCAGACCCACTCCGTCATTGGGTAGGAACGAGCTCTTGAAGGCCAGGTCAGGGTTGCCGAGGTTGATCATGATCTTCGTCGCCGGCCGGG
>Ga0307373_10006512_pt1 | contig 18534 bp, 16 predicted proteins | sample OX2MG_FD_202534 | JGI IMG/M metagenome (GOLD analysis project Ga0307373, IMG submission 202534) | Soil microbial communities from Risofladan, Vaasa, Finland - OX-2 | ecosystem: Environmental > Terrestrial > Soil > Coastal area > Acid sulfate soil | place: Finland: Risofladan, Vaasa | collected...
CGCACCCGCGTCGAGCTCGACAAGGTTGTCAACGCGCTGCTTCGCTCGCGCGTCGCGGATCTCGCCCGAGGTGAGGCCTACGACGAGCAGATTGAGGCGCTCCTCAACGGAACGTCCGATCCCTATCGCGCGGCCGAAGCGTTGCTGACTGATTCGTGATCGCCACCTCCGTCGCGTACGACGTCGTCTTCGTCGTCCACGTCATCGCGGCCGTGGCCACGATCGCGGTGTTCATCACGATGCGTTACGCCGCACTCAGCGTCGCGAGGGGTGCCGACGCCGCGACGCAAGCCCTGCGTATTCCACAGCGGCGAAACTGGGCGGCGCGGTTCTTGCACGTCCTTCCGGTAACGGGTCTCGTGATGTCCTTGAGCGGCGGCCCTTCGGTGTCGCTGAGTCGACCGTGGGTGGGCGTGGGAATACTTTGCTACCTGGCCGCGGCCGGGCATCTCGAAGCGCGCACGTTGCCTCAAGAACGCGTCACGGCTACGGCAATTGCGAAGAACGGTGTCGCGCCATCCGAAAGCGGTCGCCAGCTCGTTCGTTCGATTGACACGATCTTGGTGCTCGTCGCGATTGCGCTCGTGTCGATGTTGATCCAGTACTGACACCTCCGTACGAGCGGGGGTGCGGCGCGACGGCGTCCTCCAACAGTGTGATGCTCCACAAGGTCTCTACGACCAGCCAAGAATATCTTCGTCACGGGGTTCATTGGTTCTCCCGCGATGAGTTTCTTCGAGGGCACGACTTCTAGCGACATCGACCTCGTGACACTCGGGAGTCAACGGATCCCTTTCTCGCAAGCGGCGAATGATCGAGTTTAGGAATTGAAGAAATTCGCCGGTCGTAGCATTGTCGTGGGCATTCGCACCGAAGATCTTCACGCGGCGAACTCCGTTCGATCGGGATCGATTCTCGTAGGGGACGTACACCCCGTCGAGGCACTGGGCGCAGAGATCATCGTGCAATTTCGAATGGACGACCCGATCGTCCAACTCGACGACTCTTCGGTGACGGTGACGGTGACGGTGACGGTGACGAAATCCCTGTCAACAACGCCTCGGCGACGTTGGAGAGCGTGGCGCTAACTGAGTCCCGTCACTCCGTTCGTGCCGGTGATCGATTCAGTTTAAGTGTTTCCGACGACCGTATGAAGTTCTTCGATCTCGAGACGGGGTTCGCGACTTCTCGGTAAGAATCGTCGTTCGCTCGCTGCGGCGATGATCACTCCCGAGCTAAACAGTTCGACGCGAGTCGATAGGCTGACGGGCTGACGGGCTGACGGGCAACCGCTCGACGTTAAGGAGATGATTTGTTGCGTGTGTCGCGTCACCGTACCCTTGGAGTGTCGCTCTCGTTAATACTCGCAACGTTGACCCTTCCCTCTTTCAACGTGCCTCCGTCGAGTGCCGCGTCGACCGGCGCCCCGACGTTCGATAGTCCCTTGGGGATCACAGCGAAGGGCGCGCACGTCTGGGTGGCGAACGCCGCTAACAATTCGGTGACCGAGCTCAACGCGTCGGACGGATCGTTGGTTCGAATCATCAAGACCAAGGCTGAGGGATTCCAGTCGCCTATTGCCATCGGTGCCTTCAAGGACAACGTCTGGGTCGTCAATAAGAGCGGCAACTCGATCACCGAGCTCAACGCGTCCACTGGCGCGCTGGAGCGAGTGATCGCGGGCGCGTCGTACGGGCTTTCGAATCCCATTGGCCTCGCCTTTGCGGGGTCAAACGTCTGGGTGGCCAGTGAAGACAACGCGGTGACGGAATTCAGTGCCCTCAACGGTGCGCTCATCAGGACCATCACGGCCAAAGCGGACAGCTTCGACAATCCCGTCAACATCGTGGTTAGTGGCCCTGACGCCTGGGTCACCAACGAGGCCGGCGACTCGGTGACGGAACTCAACGCGTCCACTGGCACCTTGCTTCGAGTGGTGGACAGTCCAGTTGATGAGTTCGTCTCTCCCGTCGGCCTGGCGGTGAGTGATGGTCACGTATGGGTCACGAACGCGAGCGGAAGCTCGTTAACGGAGCTCAACGCGTCGAACGGATCACTGATTCGTGTGGTCAAGAGCTCCAAGAGCGGTTTTGACGCGCCGTGGAATCTCGCCGTAGGACATTCACGCTTGTGGATCGTCAACGCGAACGGCAACTCCGTCACTGAGATCAGCGTGACGAATGGCTCACTAGTGCGCGTCATCAAGACCGCCGCCGACGGTTTCGACAACCCCATCGACGTCGCGCTCAATGGATCGAACGTCTGGGTCGTGAACGGCGCGAACAACACGATCACGGAACTCAACGCCTTGACGGGCTCGCTCATGCGCCTTGTCAGGTGAGCGACGCCACGAACTCAGGCTTGCGCTGTCGTTGGCACGATGGCGTTGACTAGGTCGGTCTGGGGGTCACTGATGCGCTCGCCACCACGAGTGGTCGAAATCGAAGCGCACTGAGAAAGACCGCGAGATCGAGTGCGGCGAAGACGGCCAACGTGATCGGCACGACGTGCACCCCGAACTGCGAGACCAACAGACCTATGATGCCCGGTCCGGCGACGCCGCCCACCATCATGAAGAGGATGAGTAACGAGAGCCCGTCACTGTCGTGTGGGCAGAGCATTGTGTACCACATCAGTCCCATGGGAAATATGGACGCGATGATTAGGCCGAGCAGGGGGTACGCGTAGGGCGCGAGCGCGTCGGAAAAGGCCGTCGCACACGCGACGGTGGCGAGAGCGAGGCCGCCTAGGACGAGTTTCTTCTCCGAGAGGCGGTGGTAGAGCGGTCCACCGAGCAAGCGACCGATCGCCACACCGGTCCAAAAGCCGGCCGTCACGAGGCTGCCCGACGATTCGGAGTACCCGACACCGTGCAGCTGCGTGGCCATCCAACCTGACGAACTGGTCTCCAAAGCGACGTAGAGCACGTACGCCACCACGAAGGTCAGAAGGATCGGACGTCGCCGCGCCTTCATCTTCGTAATCTCGAATTGCAGTGGTTCGGTGCGAAGCGGTGGCGCGTGCAGGCCCCCGTTCAAGGTGGAGAGCACGAGGGCGATGACCGCGAGTCCGGCGAAGAGGAGTCGAAAATTATTGGGATTTAGGACGATGATGACGAGAGGACAGATCACCGCCCCAACGCCGTAACCAGCGTTGCTTATACTGAGTCGATGCGCGCGTCCCTGCAGCGCGGTGCGTGCGACCAGGGTGTTCAAAGCAATGTCGAGGGCGCCAAAGCCGAGTCCAATGAGAAAGATGCTCGCCAAGAAGAGTGGCCACGAATGCGAGAACGACGCGCCAGCCGAGCCGAGCACGATCGTCACCAACGAGATAAAGAGGACTGTTCGGCCTTGCAGTCGTTTGAGCCCCAGCCAGCCTGGAAGGACCCCGAGTGTCGCTCCCACGAAGTAGACACTGAGGGCCGCACCGGCACTGGGAAGCGAGAGGTGGAACCGGTGAGTGAAGCTCACGAGGAGAGGTCCGAATAGTGAGGTGACTGCTCCCATAAGGATGAAAATGCCAGTCGTGCTCGCGAAAGCGGATGGTCGAAAGCTGACCTCGGTCGAAGGCGCGAGAGGGATTGGCGAAGTGTCGGAGTCCACGGGTGTGCTCAATCCTAGATGGCGCAATTGTTCCAACTTCGGTGTCGATTTGGTGACCGTGTCGGGGTCGGTACAATTCGCAAGTGACCGAATTGCAAACCGTGGCGCGAGAGACCATCCTGGCCGTCGACATAGGCGCCACCACGATCAAGTTCGGTGTGATTGACGCTGATGGTCACTTGGTTGAAGAGGTGCTGCGAATGGCCACCCCGTACCCATGCTCTCCTCGCCGGCTGGTTGATTTCATCACCGAACAGATAGCGATAAGCGGTTGCTCTCGCGTCGGAGTGGGTTTTCCTGGCGACCTACTCGAAGGCCTCGTCGTAGAACCTGGAAACCTCTCGAGGCCCGAAGGATTCACTTCAGAGATCGACCCGTCTCTTCACGCTGAGTGGCGAAACACCAATCTCGAACAGGCTTTTCGTACAGCCAGTCGCCGGGACGTCCGCGTGGTGAACGATGCCACGTTGGCCGCGCTCGGATGCAGCGAAGGGGCGGGCAACGAGTTGGTCTTCACGCTCGGCACGGGTTTTGGGATTGCTCTCGTCGTCAATGGCTCGCTCGTCAAGATTCGTGACGTGGGGGCGGAACAGTTCTTGGACGGTCAGTCGTACGATCGAATGCTGGGCGAATTCGCGAGGTCTCAAGACGAAGTGCGGTGGAATGGACTGCTTCGAAGGGCGGTGAACAACTTTGTCGAGGAGTTCTCCGCGGACACGGTGCACTTGGGCGGTGGCAACTCCCGACGCGTCGACTTGACGAAATTTTCTGACGCGTCGTATCGCATTGTTGTCAACGACAATGACGCCACCTTGAAGGGTGCCGTCAAGTTGTTCGATCGCTAGGCACTACGTCGCGTAGCCACGAGGCCGCTACGCTACGTGCGTACGAACTGAGTCGGGTCGAAATAGAGGGCGGATGACGACAGTCTTTGAGGAAGAGATTCGCGCGCAAGGCGGAATACTTCGTCGTCGTGCCGACGTCGGTCGCGAACAAGCTCGCCAGGTGAGCGCGACGTGGAGCGACGTCGAGTACGTACTCGTCGCGGCGCGAGGGTCGTCGGACAACGCGGCCGTCTTCTTCCAGTACTTAGCGGGTCAAGAGCTCGGGCTGCTCGTCGCCCTCGCGACGCCGTCGCTCTACGAAGGTGATCGACTTATTGGCCTGCGCGGTGCGGGCGTTCTGGCCATTTCACAGTCCGGTCGAACACCCGGCCTGGTCCAAGTCATTGAGCAAGCGCGCTCGCAGGGGCGTCCGAACGCGGCACTGACCAACGACACCTCGTCGCCGCTGGCGAACGTCAGTGAACTGCTCATCGATCTCCGCGCCGGCCCGGAGCGCGCCATCGCTTCGACGAAGACCTTCTCGACGTCGTGGCAAGCACTGGCTCAACTCGTAGCTGCCGTGAAGGGGGAGTCCCTCGAGGGCCTCGACGATCTGCCCGACGCCGTCGATCGCGTCGCCACCTGGGCGCTCGCCTCACCACTCCCGACGTCGTTGTTGAACGTGGAGGGAGGACTCACGGTCGTGGGCCGCGGCGTCGGCCAAGCGGTCGCCGCGGAGATCGCGCTCAAGATTCGTGAAGTCACCGGCATCCGGTCCGAGGCCTACTCGGCCCCCGACTACTTGCACGGACCCATCGGCGCGGACGGCGAAGGTTCCACGCTCCTCCTCGTCGTGACCGACGAGATGACCGACGGCGTGAGTGCCGAGTTACTCGAGGAGTGTCGACGATTCGGAATGCGAACCGTCGTTCTTCGCCCGCCGGATCGGTCGACGGTTACCTGTGACGGCGAGATCGTTCTTGTTGAATCGATGCCCAACTGGTGCCTCGGCCTCGGCGAAGTCATCGTTGGTCAAGTGCTTGCCCTTCGCCTCGGCGAACTACGCGGACGTCCGATCGACACCTCACCGGGCCTGAACAAGATCACCCTGTCCGCGTAGTAGTCGTCGGGCGATCGCTTACGACAAATGGTCCGTAGCAACTTCGGTGGAACAGGTGTTGACGCGAGCCTCCAAACAGTTTCCCGTGGGCCCGTTTGTCCGGTGCTCCGTACGAGTTCCGAGGACGTTCCCAACGCCAGAAGTGCAAATTTCTTTCGAGTAATGAGCCCAAATTGTTAAATTCTCTCAATTTTAGGTTGATTGGTGTGAAAAATTCACATATTGTGACTTCGAGAAGGGCAGAGAAGTGTCGCCTTTTCACGTTCGCGTGGATTGGCATTTGGAGTACGTAGTTCATAACGTGAACTGAAGAGCCGCGGGTTCTTCTAGGGGAGGAGTTTCACTGTGAGGAAAAAGTTTAAGGGGGGTCTGCTGGGAACGGCGTTCGTCTTTGTCGCTAGCACGTGCCTGATGGTGATTCCTTCAGCATTGACACCCGCAGCCGCCGGTGCCGCGGCGCAAGTGCCGTTGAATCTCGCGAACGAACAGGGCGCGTTGTGGTCGTGTGCATTCAATCCATTCGTTCCTACATCGTCGCCGTATTCCGTGGGATTGACCTACGAGACGTTGGACTTCGTCGACTCGTTGCAGAGTGGCAAGGTCACGCCGTGGCTCGCGACGAACTATGCGTGGAGCAACAGCAACAAGACACTGACCTTTACGATCCGTTCGGGCGTGAAATGGTCCGACGGAACGGCCTTTACTCCCGCGGACGTTGTCTACACGTTCAACTTGCTGAAGAAGAACACCGCGCTCGACGTGAACGCGGTCTGGTCGGTTCTTTCAAGAGTCGCAGCAAAGGGTACGAACCAAGTTGTCTTCAACTTCAAGGCCGCGGCGGTACCGTTCTTCTTCTACGTCGCTGGTCAGGTTCCGATCGTGCCCGAGCACATCTGGAGCAAGATCGCCAATCCCGTGACCAACGCCATCACGAAGCCCATTGGTACGGGCGGCTACGTGATGTCCAAGTGCACGCCACAGAACATTCAGTGGACGGCGAACCCGAGTTACTGGCAGACCGGTAAGGCCGTCGTGAAAACGGTCAACATGCCGGCGTTCCTGTCGAACACCACGTGCAACGAGTACTTAGCGACGGGACAATCGCAGTGGGGTTCTCAGTTCATACCGAACATTAAGAGCTACTACGTCGCGAAGAAGCCCGGCAACAGTTACTGGTTCGCACCGGTTGCGAACGTGGCGCTCTTTCCCAACCTGACGGTGAAGCCACTCAACGACCTCGCCGTTCGAGAGGCGATTAGCTACAGCATCGACCGCTCGAAGGTGTCGACGATTGGTGAGTACGGTTACGAGCCCCCGGCGAGCCAAGACGGTGTCGTTTCTCCGACGTTCGCCTCGTGGACGAGCAGCGCCGCGGTGAAGACCGCGGGTACGAGCTACAACATCGCAAAGGCGAAGTCCGTCCTTGAGGCCGACGGTTACAAGATGGGCAGTGATGGCTTCTTCGCGAAGAACGGCAAGAAGTTGGCGCTGACGATCATCACGAATGGCGGCTACTCCGACTGGGTGGCGTCGATGCAGGTCGTCGCGCAAGAGCTGCAGAAGGCGGGCATTGACGCCACCTTGCAGACGCCGGCGGCGAACACGTTCTACGCCAACCTCTACGCGGGTAAGTATCAGTTGGCCTATAACGCGGAGACCGGTGGACCAACACCCTTCTACGAGATGCGCCAGCTGCTCTACTCGAAGAACTCGGCGCCCATCGGTACGGCCGCAGCGTCGAACTGGGAGCGCTACAACAGCCCGGCCGTTGACAAGTTGTTGAACCAGTACTTCACGACGACGAGTTCGGCCTCGCAGCACGCCATCGTTGCGAAACTCGAAAACGTGATGGTGACCCAGTTTCCGGTGATCCCCGTGCTGGAAGAGGTCGATTGGTTCCAGTACAACTCCAAGGAGTTCACGGGTTACCCGTCACCTAAGAATCCCTACGCGCAGGCCGGCCTCTACAACGAGCCCGACTGGGGATACGTACTCGACAATCTGAAGCCCTTGTAGAGACTTGATTGCCGGACTGAGTCGGGGAGATGAGATTTTTAGCACGCCGTTTGGGCTTCCTGCTAGTTGCACTGTGGGCCGCTCTTACGGTGAACTTCTTCATCCCCCGACTCATGCCGGGCAACCCCGCCGAATCGATGATGGCCACGTTTCGCGGGCGCGTGAACCCCAGCGCCCTGCACGCGCTCGAGGCGGCCTTCGGCATTAACAGTCACCAGAGTTTGGTCTCTGCGTACTTTCAATACGTCAACAACACGCTGCACGGGAATCTCGGCATCTCCATCAGCTACTTCCCGATTCCCGTCTCCACCATGATCATGAGGGCGTTGCCGTGGTCGCTTGGGCTGGTGGGCGTGAGCACCGTCTTGGGATTCATCCTCGGCACGGGACTCGGCGCGGTCGCGGCGTGGCGCCGAGGAGGCGCACTCGACAGCGTTCTGCCGCCGACGTTCATCGTCATCTCGGCCTTCCCGTACTTCTGGGTTGGACTGTTGTCGATCTGGCTCTTTGCTCTGACCCTCAAGTGGTTTCCCATCCTGGGCGGATACACCGAAACGGCCAACCCGACGTGGAACTGGACCTTCATCGTCGACGTGCTCCAACACGCCGTCCTGCCAGCCTTCACCATATTGATCACGTCGATCGGCGGGTGGATTCTCACCATGCGCAACAACATGATCACGGTCGTGGCCGAGGACTACGTGAAGATGGCCCGAGCCAAGGGACTCAAACCTCGTCGAATTCTCTGGCAGTACGCGGGGCGGAACGCCATGTTGCCCAACCTCACCGGCTTCGCCATGTCGCTCGGTTTCGTCATCTCGGGCGCCATTTTGGTGGAATACGTGTTCAACTACCCCGGCCTCGGATTCATGTTGCTCCAAGCGGTGCAGAACGAGGACTACCCGCTCATGCAGTCCCTCTTCTTGCTCATCACTGTTGCCGTGCTTCTGGCGATCTTCGTGTCGGATATCGTGACCGCGGTGTTGGATCCACGCACCCGGATTCGATCGTGACGCTCCTTCGACCCCTTGGCCGCGCGGCGCGGGGCTCATTAACTTTCTTGCGTCGTGACAAGAAAGCCGCCGCGGGCTCGATCATCTTGTTCGTCCTCCTCGTCATCACGGCCTTTCCCAATTGGTTCGCGCCCGACGATCCGGCGGCTGAGATTTACAAGCCAGGCGTCGGGCTCTCGTTCTCGCACCTCCTCGGTACCACGTCCTTCGGCCAAGACGTCTTCTCACAACTCATCGTCGGCACCCGACAGTCGGTGCTGATCGCGCTCATCGTCGGCTTCTTCTGCACGGTACTCTCGGTCGGCATTGGCATCACCGCGGCGTACTCTGGAGGATTAGTTGACGACTCCCTGTCACTCTTCACCGACGTTGTCCTGGTCATTCCCACGTTCCCCCTCATCATTGTCATCACCGCGTACTTGAAGAACGCCAGCTTCTGGCTCATCGTGCTCGTACTTGTCGTCACCGGTTGGTCGTACGGAGCTCGACAACTTCGCGTGCAGGCGTTGTCGCTTCGAAACCGCGACTATCTCTTAGCGGCGAAGGCCAGAGGTGAGTCGCGGTGGTACGTCATCGGGGTGGAACTAATTCCCCCCATGACCTCACTCATCGTGGCCAACTTCCTCGGGGCGGCCCTCTACGCCGTGCTGGCCGCGTCGGCTCTGCAGTTCGTTGGACTCGGGAACATCAACACCGAATCGTGGGGCACGATGCTCTATTGGGCGCAGAACAACGAAGCCCTCGCGACAGGTCTCCCACTCTGGGCGCTAGCCCCCGGTATCGCAATTGCCGTGCTCGGCAGCGCTCTTGCGTTGCTCAACTACGCCTTTGACGAGGTGTCCAACCCGGCGCTTCGTCCCGTTTCTTCGAGGGCCCTGAAGAAGGTGGGCGCGTGAGTAAGCCCATCTTGCAGGTGCGAGACCTCAAGGTCGACTACATGACCGCGACGGGTCCAGCGCAGGCCGTCAACGGCGTCTCCCTCGACCTGGCCCAAGGCGAGTTCTTGGCCATTGTCGGCGAGTCGGGCTGTGGCAAGTCGACCCTCTTGTTCGCGATCGCGCAACTACTCACGTACCCCGCCAGCATCGTCGGCGGGTCCGTGACCTTTGAAGGCGTGGACCTCACGTCGTTGACGCCCGAGGAACTTCGCTGTCATCGTTGGCGAGACATCTCGGTCGTGATGCAAAGTGCGATGAACGCGCTGAATCCAACGCTCTCGATCGGAGCGCAACTCGCTGACGCTTGTCGGGCCCACACGGACTGGAGTGACAAGCGGATCACCCAGCGATCCGCCGAGGTGCTCGCCATGGTCTCGATCGACGTGGTGCACTTAAAGAGCTACCCCTTCCAACTCTCCGGTGGCATGCGCCAACGGGCCATGATCGCGATGGCCCTCCTCCTCGAACCCAAACTCGTCATCATGGACGAGCCAACCTCCGCTCTCGACGTTGTGGCGCAGCGCTCGTTGATGCGTCAAGTCGAGACTCTTCGTCATGAACTCGGATTTTCTGTGCTCTTCGTCACCCACGATATGAGTGTCGTGTCACACTTCTCCGATCGCCTGGCCGTGATGTACGCCGGTGAAGTAGTGGAGCTCGATACCACGCGCGAAGTTTTCGACAAGCCTCAACACCCCTACTCCCAAGGACTGATGGACGCCTTTCCCTCGCTGCTCGGAGCGCCGCGGGCGTTGACGGGCATCGCAGGGACGCCCCCGACGTTAGTGAACCCGCCCGCGGGGTGTCTCTTCGCGCCCCGCTGCTCGTTCGCTATGGACGTCTGTCGAACGACGAAACCTGAACTGATCACGAAGGACACCCGTGCCGTTCGCTGCCACTTGGTCAATCCCTTGGAGCCAGCGTGAGCGACGCCGTTCTCAAGGTTGAGAATCTCTCACGGTACTTTCGTGTCGGCGGCTTTCGCTCGCACGGACAGTTGCACGCGCTCGACGAGGTGTCCTTCGAGGTCGCGTCGGGCGAGATCGTGGCCCTTGTGGGCGAGTCGGGTTCAGGCAAATCAACCATCGCGCGAGTGCTCGCCGGCCTCTACAAGCCCTCGCACGGATCGATCGTCTTTGAAGATGAGATGATGAGCAAGCAGTCGAGCCGTGCCGTTCGCGGGAAGATGCCGATGGTCTTTCAAGACCCCTTCGGTTCCATCAATCCCGTGCTACGCGTCGGTCACAGTTTGTTGCGCACCCTCAAACTCCACCGACCCGACGTCGGAAAGTCTGATCGCCACGACGAGGCGGTCGCCCTCGTCGAACGTGTGGGGCTCACCCCGGGCGCGGACGTGCTGCGACGGTATCCTCACGAACTCTCCGGTGGCCAGCGCCAACGACTGGGTTTCGCCCAGGCACTCGCGTCGAATCCTTCGTTGATCTTGGCCGACGAGCCCGTGTCCATGCTTGACGTCTCGATCCGCGTCGGACTGTTGAACGTGATGAAGGGACTTCGTGACCGTGACGGCGTCTCGCTGCTTTACATAACGCACGACTTGGCGAGCGCGCGCTACGTCGCGAACCGCATGATTGTGCTCTACGCCGGGCGCATCGCGGAAGAAGGTCTTACCGACGAGGTCATCGGTTCACCCGAGCACCCCTACACGCAACTTTTGATGGCGACGGCGCCCGACCCTAGACTCCCTCTGGCCGAGATCGAGGGCGAGAAAGATCTCGGCGAACCGCCCAAGGTCATCGACCCCGGTCCGGGATGCCGCTTCGCGCCACGGTGCCCTCTTGCGATGGACGTCTGTTGGGCGAACACGCCCCCGATGGTGCGACTCTCGCCCACGCACCGAGCGGCGTGCTTTGCGGTGAAGGCGCAGTGACGACTGGCCTGATACCGAGTCCTCGTTTCATTGAGTACTTGTCGGGCGTCGTCACCTGGCGATCGCCCCTTCGAATCTCGGTTGACGACGAGTGGCGAGTTGTCGTCGAGACCTTTGGCGTTGACCTCGAGCGGAGCGTTGGCTGGTCGCTCGCGATCGTCGACGAGGGTGAAGCGTGTGACGTCGAGATCCTTCGACTACCCGAACTCGAGGTAGAGGCCTTTCAGATCAGCGTCGCCGAGTGTACGCGTGTTGAGGCGAGCTCGCCCGAGGGCGTGGCCTACGCGCTCACCGCGCTCCGCCAACTGGGTCCGGTGTCACTGTGGTCCAACACCCCACGTGTCGTCGAATCGATCGCCCTACCGTGCGTCGTCATTCAAGACGGACCAGCGTTTTCGTGGCGGGGCGTGCATCTCGACGTGTCGAGGCATTTCTTCGACGTCGACACGGTGTGTCGTCTCATCGACCTTTTGGCGGCGCATCGCCTCAACCGACTGCACCTTCATCTCAACGATGACCAGGGATGGCGCGTCGAGATACCGTCGTGGCCCCGACTCAGTGAAATCGGCTCGGTGCGTCGGTCGTCGCCCGTGGGCCACGAAGACGAGGGTATCGATGATGACACGCCCCACGGTGGCTTCTACCGGGCGATCGACCTCGAAACAATTCGTCGTCACGCCGTGACACGGTTCGTGCAGGTCGTCCCCGAGATCGATCTGCCCGGACACGCCCAAGCGGCCATCGCTGCGTACCCCGAACTAGGCAATGCCTCGGAAGCGCTCGAAGTGTGGACTCGTTGGGGTATCTCGGAACGCGTCTTGAACGTAAGTCCGGAGTCCCTCGACTTCGCCGAGAGCGTCGTGCTTTACGTGGCAAGCCTCTTTCCCGGCTCTCCCGTGCACATCGGGGGCGACGAATGCCCGACGTTCGAGTGGGACCGTAGCCTCGACGCCCAGTCGGTCATGCTCGACCACGGATTTCACGAGGCTCGCCAACTCCAGGGTCTCTTCACGAAACGAATGGCCTCGGCTCTTCAACGACGCGGTCACGAGGTTCTTGCGTGGGACGAGGTGCTCGAGGCCCAGGTGCCAGCGGAAACGGTCATCGTGGCGTGGCGCAGCTCGGCCAATGGCGTCGAGGCGGCGATGCGGGGACTCGACGTGGTCATGGCGCCCATGCAGTTTCTCTACTTTGACTGGCTGAGTAGTCTTCGTCCCGATGAACCCGTCGCGCTCGCTCCGGCGCCCTACGCCACGACGTGGGAGAAGGTCTACGGCTTCTCCGTCGTTCCACCAGAACTCGACGTCGCACTCGCGCACCACGTTCGCGGCGCGCAAGCGCAACTGTGGACTGAGTACATCGCCACCCGTGACCATCTCGACTACATGGCTTTTCCGCGCCTCGCGGCCTTCAGTGAAGTGGTCTGGGGCACGGCGACGACGGTGAGCGACTTTCGTTCCCGCCTCGAAGAACACGTGCAGCGTCTCGGCGCGATGGGTGTGCACTACCGACCGCTCGACGACGCATGACCGACGTAACGGCCACGATGGTCAGGATGCACTCGTTCCTCCCGCCGGCGCGACACGACGTCATCGACCGCATACGTCACTTCGAGACGAAGAATCTCGTCGAGACACTCGAGTGGTTGAACTTCGCCACTGCCGACATACAGGAGTCTGCGCAGCACTGGGACGTCTTTCGACGTGACGATGAGTGGGTGAATCTGCTCGCGGCACTGTTCGCGCAAGTGGAGGTTCAGCGTGGCAGTATCGACGCGCCAATCCCCATCTGGCCCGACCTGGACGACGCTGGCGCGAGTGGGCGGCTTTTCTACGTGTACCTCTTTGCTCTCAGCTACGAAGGCGCGCGTGGCTTCTTCGCCGCGGAGGGAACGCCCGAGAACGTGATCGACCGAACGTTCGATGTGCTCGTGCGACACTGCGCCACGCACCGTCGAAAGTGGGGGACCCTCGGGGTCGACGCCGGGTGGTGGATGTTGCCGGTGTTACGCGGTGAGTTGGTCCAGATCGGGAGCTTGCAGTTTCATCTCGTGACGCTCGGCATCGGGAGCCTTTCGCCGACGCCCTGGTACGACGAACACGTCGCCACCACGCTTGGCGTCGGCTTTCGACGTGGTGATTCGTCGCTCGGCATCCATATCCCCCAAGGCGCGGATCTCACGCCCGGGCGTCTCGAGGGGACCATGCACGATGCTCGCCAGGTCCTCGGGGAACTGTGGCCCGCGCAACAGCGGCGTCTCGCCACGTGCGCGACCTGGATGTTGGATGAGCGACTTCAAACGTTTCTTGATCCCTCTGCCAACATCGTCCAGTTCCAACGGCGATTCAGCGTGCTGAGTGAGTACGTCGACGACGACGAGGACGTCCTCGACTTCGTCTTTCGAAGTCCGGGAACCGCGCTCGCGGACCTATCACGAGAGACCACGTTGGAGCGAGCGGTCGTCGAGGTTCTCTCGGGCGGTGGTCACTGGCACACGTGCACCGGATGGTTTGACTTCGATGGTGTTTAGGGACACGACGCTCGCTCGCCGCAGAAGCGTGTTTCGCAGAGCGAAACCAATCTGTGAACAAAAGTGTAACTTTTGGTCAAGAAGGGACGGAATACTGTGAAAATCTATCAGTATTGTGTTGAATCATGTTAAAAATTCACATAAAGTGGCGTGATGGACTCTAAGACCCGCCGAGCCACCATCGCCGAACAGTTGCGCGTTGACGGCGAAGCGTCCATTACCGAACTGGCGGCACTGTTTGGGACGTCGGAGATGACGATTCGACGTGATCTTGATTTCCTGGAAGTCGAGGGCTTGGCTCGTCGTGCTCGCGGTGGGGCAATCTCGGTGCTCAGTCGTTCGTTCGAGCCTCCCATCTTGCAGCGCGCCGCCCACATGGCCGACGCGAAACGGCGAATCGGGGCCGCCGCCGCGTCGCTGTTGCGCGAGAACGAAACGATCGTCATCGACGTGGGCACCACTACGCACGAAATGGTGAAGGCGATTCCCGACGACCTCTCGATCACGGCGATCACGAGTTCACTCCTCATCAGCACCGAACTCAGCACGAAGCCGTTGGTCAAGACCATCGTCACCGGCGGAGTGGTGCGACATGGCGAGCTGAGTCTGATTGGACCGCGGGCGCAGAGCTCCTTTAGCGACCTTAACTGTGACGCAGTCTTCCTTGGGGTGGCGGGAATCAGCGACGTGCGAGGCATTACCGAGTACAACCTCGACGACGCGGACGTGAAGCGCTCCGCACTCGCCTCGGGACGTCGCGTGATCGTGTTGGCGGATGCCTCGAAACTCGGGCGGGTCGCCTTCGTCACGATCGCACCCGTGAATGTCGTCGACCTCCTGATCACGAACGCCTCTCCCGAGAACGCCGTCATTCGTCGCATCAAAGATCAAGACGTCGAGGTGTTGCACGTCGAACCGTTTGAAGAGGAGAAGGACTGATGGCGAGGTTTCGAACGATTTTTCCCGAGGTGGCGAAGCCCCTCATCGCCATGGCCCACGTGCCGCCACTACCCGGGACGCCCCTCTATGACCAAGTTGGAGGTGTCGAGGGACTCATCGATCACGTCAAGCGCGACACGGCCGTGCTGCTCGAGGGCGGCTTTGACGCGGTGCTCTTCTGCAACGAAGGCGATCGTCCCTACCAGTTGCACGCCGGCCTCGAAGCGTCGGCCGTCATGACACGCGTCGTAACGGAATGTCGACCAGTGGATCGTCCCTACGGCGTGGACTTTCTCTGGGACGCGCAATGCGCGCTCGCTATCGGCGTCGCGAGCGGTGCGTCGTTCATGCGTGAAGTCGTCACCGGAATCTGGGAGTCCGACATGGGATTGTGGAATCCCGACGCGGCGACGCTCCTTCGCAATCGACGCAACTTCGGCCGGGACGACCTGGCCATCTTCGCCAACATCACCCCCGAGTTCGCTTCTGGCATCGGTCAGCGGACGCCTGCGCAGATGGCCAAGTCCACCGTGGTCTCTTCACTGGCGGACGTGATCCTCGTGTCCGGTCCCATGGCCGGGAGCGAGCCCGACGTGAGAACCGTCGCGGACGTGCGTGAAGCTCTCGACTCGTCGGTTCCGGTCCTGCTCAATACCGGCGCCAAGGCGGCCACCATCGCGCAGTACTTTAAGTACGCCGACGGATGCGTCGTCGGCAGTGACTTGAAGCGAGACGGTTACACGTGGAACGAAGTCGATCCCGAGAGAGTCAAGCGGTTCATCGATGCGGCGCGTAGTGCCTGATTCCTTGGGTGAACTTCTCCTAGGAATCGACCTTGGATCATCGGGCGTGAAGGCGGTACTTCTCAGCCCCGAGCACGGCATCGTGGCGTCGGCCACGAAAGGCGTCGATCTCTACAGCGATCATCCGGGCTGGGCCGAAGCGGATCCGACACATTGGTGGTCGGCCGTCTGTTCGCTGGTGCCAACGCTCCTGACGATGGCCAACGTCACGAGCGACGCGGTCGTGGCCGTGGCCGTGGCCGGCATGGTGCCGGCCGTCGTCGTCGTCGACGAAGGGGGTCGGCCACTTCGTCGCGCGATGTTGCAAAACGACGCGCGCGCGTCGCGCGAGATTCGAGAGATTCAAGAGGCTCTCGGCGACCTCGATCTCCTCAGTCTGACGGGTTCGATCCTCTCCCAACAGTCGCTCGCGCCGGCCGTGTTGTGGCTCGCGCGTCACGAACCCGACGTCTGGTCCAAGGTCGTGTCGGTGCAAGGCTCCTACGATTGGCTTCTCCTTGCCCTGGGTGCTCGTGCACACGTCGAAGAAAATTGGGCGCTCGAGAGCGGTCTCTACGACATGGGCTTCACGCCCATCGCCGAGGTGCAAGAGGCGACGGGCGTGAGATGGCCCTCGTTGCTCGAAGTGAAGACGCCGGGCACCGTGGTTGGCGAGATCAGTGACCAGGCCGCCGCGGCGACGGGACTACGAGCGGGAACCGCGCTGGTCGTTGGTGGCGCGGATCACGTCCTTTCGGCGTACGGGGCGGGCCTCGTCAATGAAGGTGACGGACTGATAAAGCTCGGTGGGGCGGGCGACATCCTGGCCGTGAGCGATCACGTCCTTCTCGACGCACGGCTGTACCTCGATAAGCACCCGATTCCGGGCAAGTGGTTACCCAACGGTTGCATGGCCACGAGCGGTTCGCTCCTGCGATGGGAACAGTCGATGTTCGACGCGGTGCCCCTCGAAGAGCTCGACGCCGCGGCCGCGACGAGTACCCCGGGAGCGTTGTTGACCTTGCCCTACTTCCTCGGTGAGAAGACGCCGCACCACGACCCGGACCTACGCGGCGTGATGATTGGGATGCATCTGGGCACGACGCGCGGAGATATCCACCGTTCGTTCCTCGAGGCCATCGCCTACGGCTTCAAGTCGCACGTGGACGTCTTCGCTCAAGACGGACTGAATCTGGCCAACACGCGCGTGACCAACGGCGGTTCGAAGTCCCGACTCTGGCGAGAGATCCTCGCCGACGTGTTGAACCGGAACTTGACATCGATGCTCAACTATCCCGGCGCGTCGTACGGGGCCGCCGTCATTGCCGGCATCGGTACGGGGCGTATCAATGACTGGTCGTACGTGTCCGGCGCGTTGGAAGAAGGCGAGGTCATCTTCCCTTCGCCGAAGAACGTGGCGTTGTACGAAGAGCGTTACCAAGAGTTCCTTCAACTAAACGACGCCACCGCGTCGTTCTCTCACCTACTCGCGAGGAGTACCTCATGACCAAGTCAGTCGCCGTCGTCACAGGAGCGGGATCGGGCATCGGCGCGGCCATCGCGACCGAACTCGCGCGCCGCGGTTATCACGTCGTGTTGAGCGACGTCGACGTCGCGAGCGCCGAGCGTGTTGCGAGCACGTTAGAGAGTGCCCAGGCGTACGTGCTGGACGTGACGGACCCCGCGGCCTGCGACTCATTGACTGGCGTCGTCGTTGGCGAGCACGGTCGCCTCGACGTGTGGGTGTCGAACGCGGGTATCTCGAAGATGCAACGCTTCGTGGACGTCTCGCCGGCGGACCTCGTACGCAACTTCGAGGTCAATACCTTCGGTGTTTTCTACTGTGGTCAAGCGGCGGCGCGCGCGATGATGGCGCTTGGCACGAAGGGCAGCATCGTCAACACGGCGTCCATGGCCGCCAAGCAGGGCGGCGTTCCATTCCTGTCGGACTACGTCGCGAGCAAGTTCGCCGTGCTCGGCCTCACGCAGGCGATGGCCTACGAACTCGCGCCGTTCGGCATCCGCGTGAACTGTGTCTGTCCGGGTTTCGTCGCTACGGCCATGCAGACGCGCGAACTCGCGTGGGAGGCGGAACTTCGAGGTATCGAACCGGACCTCGTGAAGCAGGGGTGGATCGACGCGACGCCACTGGCTCGTCTCGAGACGCCCGAGGACGTCGCGAAGGTTGTGGCGTTTCTAGCGTCGGACGACGCTGCGTTCCTGACCGGAGAGTCCATCTCGGTCAACGGTGGCGCGTACATGGATTGACGTCGCGTTGGCGCCGACGTGGACGTGACGCCAACGACCGGGATGTCGGCGCTTACGTGCCGACGTAGTACTTGTCGGCCACGCCAAGCGCACGGTCAAGTCGAGCCAGACCCTCGAGGGCTTCGTCGGCGTTGATCGTGCACGGGGGCACCACGTGGAGCCGGTTGAAGTTGCTGAAGATCAAAAGTCCTTCGTTTCGACAGCCGCCGACGAGTTCGTTCATCGCGGGCGAACTCGCGCCGTAGGGCGCCAGCGGCTCTTTCGTGGCCCGATCGCTGACGAGTTCGAGCGCGAAGAAGACACCGAGTCCGCGAACATCACCAACGATCTTGTGCTTCGACGCGAGCGCCTCGAGTCCGGGTCGCAGCACCTCGTCGCCGATCAGCTTGGCGTTTTCGATGATGTGTTCCTTCTCCATCGCTTCGATCGACGCCACCGCCGACGCACACGCCAGCGGGTTGCCGGAGTAGGTCAGACCGCCGGGGTAGACGCCGTCGTTGAACGTCGCGGAAACTGCTTCATTGATCACGACGCCCCCCAGTGGCACGTAGCCGGAGTTCACGCCCTTGGCGAAGGTCACGAGGTCGGGCTTCACGTCGTGGTCTTGGTAC
>Ga0307373_10006513_pt1 | contig 18532 bp, 18 predicted proteins | sample OX2MG_FD_202534 | JGI IMG/M metagenome (GOLD analysis project Ga0307373, IMG submission 202534) | Soil microbial communities from Risofladan, Vaasa, Finland - OX-2 | ecosystem: Environmental > Terrestrial > Soil > Coastal area > Acid sulfate soil | place: Finland: Risofladan, Vaasa | collected...
TATAACAGCGATAGTTGCTGTTTCTGCAACACCTCTATCTGGTGTTGAAAGTAAAGAAGGACGTCCAAACTCCATTCCGCATTATTTAAAAATTAATGTAGTAGAAACTCTCGCTAAAATTGACATTGAATATGAGACAAAAAAGATGGTTTCAAAAAATGCTACTGTTATGACTGACGGGAAAACGGCCTATAGAGTATTAGAAAATATAGCCAAAAAACACAAGTCGGTAATAGTAAAAGATAAAACACAAGTTTCTAAAATCTTCCCCTGGGTACATATTGCAATTAGCAACATAAAAAAGAAAATATTGGGATTACATCACAGCGTAAAAGATACATACATGCAAAACTATCTAAACGAATTTTGTTATAAATTTAACCGGAGAAAGCAGGGGAAAGATTTGTTTCATAGTTTTCTAAACGTAGCAACTTTATACTCGTGGTATGCACCTTGCACTTAAATGCGGATAGTCATTAAATATTTCTTTTAATAAATGATATGCCATGAAAAAAATATTAGTTCTCGGTTTAGTAATCTTTGGATGCTTTCCAGTTGTAGTTAGTTCACAAAATAAAGATGTCGTAAACAGCACACATAGTAAGACTTTCGAGTATTTTGTTGCTCCTGTAGGTCCACAAAACCCCCGCAACAGTGAAGCAGCAATCGTTCCTTTGAAAAATGGCTCACTATTACTTGGATGGACCGATTTTTATGCGGGTAAAGGCGCTGATGACGCACCTGCACGTCTCTCTGGGAAAATATCAACCGATGGAGGTCGTTCGTGGGGTAAAAGATATACCCTGGTCGAAAATGATGGAGGTTGTAACGTAATGGAGGTCAATTTTTTGAGGTTGCTTAATGGCGATCTTGCGCTTTTTTATTGTCAGAAAAACACACAGTCAACGGATTGCCGCATAATGATGCGTACTTCATCTGATGAAGGAAAGACCTGGGGCAATCCTAAACAGTTAAGCTCTTCAGGCAAATACACAGGCCTTACGAACGGAAGATCAATACGGCTTCGTTCAGGCCGCATACTGCTTGAAGCCTATGAAGGTGGATATTGTTATTGTGTTATTTCAGATGATGATGGAAAAACATGGCGCGATAGCGAGCGTATTAAGCCAGCCGCTGGTAAAGCCTATGAGAATGCATGTATTGAACTTAAAGACGGCAGGGTGCTGATGCTCATGCGCACAGAATTGGGCGGACAGTTTAAAAGTATTTCTTCTGATGGTGGCAAGACCTGGAGCGATCCTGTAATTACTGACCTTGTTGGTTCTGCTGCTCCAGTATCTATAAGTCGTATTCCTAAAACAGGTAACTTACTGGCGATATGGACACATAATCCTGGTAAAAGTAAACGTAACCCACTTACTTCTGCCATATCTAAAGATGAAGGAGAGACATGGAGTGACTTCCATAATCTTGAAGACGCACCTGATGGCGCATGGGCTTATCCTGCAGTTACATGGATAGGGAACCATGCACTCGTTACCTACTTAAACTATAACCCTACAGGAGGAATATCTCTTAAACTTAAGAAATTGCCAGTGGAATGGTTCTATCAATAAATACCATCAAGAATAATGAAAAAATTTGTCTTTTATTTATTAATACTCCTTACCTCTGGTTGCAAAAGCATATTGATTAATAAAAGTAATGAAGGGAGACAGGGCAAAGAAGATGTCCTTCAGCTACTCCTAGGCCTCAATAACCTCCGTAATAGTGAGAGGGATTCTATTACTTTAAAAGATGGTAAAATACTTATTATTTATAGCCATTTTTCGGGTACATCCCTGAAGCTGTTGGGCAGAGCCTGCTGGAGATCAATTGAATCGTGTTTTTTTACATTGAGTGAACGGAGCCGTTGTCTCCAGTGTAGGGTGATCTTTCTTTCTGACAACGGCGATAGATATCCGGTTTTTGATAGCGTCGCTATAGCCTTAAATGATCAATAATAAAGCAGGGTAGAATTTGTTAAAAAATTAAAATTGAATAAAAATATTTTATTATGAAATCAAAGATAACCATTATTGTTTTCTTATTGTGGACTGTTTACAGTTGTAAGGCACAAAACAGTGATAAGAATACAACAAATAGAATTACTTCTGCTGGAAAAATTATCTCAACCGGCTATTGGGTCCCTGATAAAGTGCAGGAGATCAAAGGTTTAAAACACGGGCCTTTTATACGGCTTGCGGATGGCAATGTTCTCACAGCAGATGGTAATCAAACTTATATTAGTCGGGATGAGGGAAGAACCTGGTCGGCGTATTCACTGATAGCTGATACCGCAAAATTTACAATTAGCGTCGGTGCTCTTATTCGTACAAGAAAAAATGTGATTATCCTCTCTTTTTCGAATTTGAAAGAAAAGGCTAACTGGAACTGGCAGAAAGATATTCATGACTCCCCGGGATCGGTTTTACCTACTTATGCCGTTCGAAGTATGGATGGCGGGAAAACATGGGAAGCTCCTGAAAAACTTCATGAAGAATGGACAGGAGCTAACAGGGATATGATTGAAACAAAGGATGGAAGCATTGTATTTACTTCCATGATCATGAGGCATCACCCCGGCCATCATACTGTACTGACTTATACCAGCAAAGATGAAGGCAAAACCTGGACAGCCAGCAACATTATAGATTTGGGTGGATCAGGTAGCCATTCCGGTGTGATGGAATCTACCTTGGTTCAACTTAAGGATGGCCGCCTATGGATGCTTTTACGCACCGACTGGGGGGATTTCTGGCAAACATTTTCGGACGATGACGGGATAACCTGGAAAGAAACAGGTCCTACAAATATCGATGCAAGTTCTTCGCCAGGCATGATTAAGAGATTGAAAAGCGGGAGGTTAGTATTAGTATGGAATAGACTTTTCCCGGAAGGCCAGATGGAATACCCTTTACAAAAGGGGGACGGAAATTTGTCAGACCTGCCTACTAATTGGCAACGGAAGGAATTGTCTATTATGTTTTCGGATAATGATGGAAAGAATTGGAGTAAGCCTGTGGTTATTGCTAAGGTTACCAAAAAAGGGGCACAATTATCTTATCCATTTATTTTCGAAGCAAAACCGGGGGAATTATGGATTACCACAAGTTTCGGGGGTGGTCTCGGAATTAAGTTGTATGAAAAGGATTTCATCGTCCAGTGCCGGTAAGAACTTAAAAGCTGATTGTGATAATACAGAACCGTGGAAAGTATGGATTACAATGGGTTTAGAAGTGAGAATTAAATTGTTTGAAAAGGATTTTCTTTAAAATAACTGTTCTGGAGCGAACGGCGGGGATTCAATAGTATTCTTTTCTGTAAAGTAAACAGCGATGCACTTAAACAAATATTCAAGAAGGAAATTTATTGGAATCTCTTCTGTTCTGGCAGGGGTTCCGGGTACCGTTTTGGCTCTTATCCGTCAATCAGCTGATGGGAAAGCATCTGCTGGCAAATTGAAGGTCAATTTTCAATCGGTTGAAAATGTACCTGACCTGCAGAGAATAGCTTTGCTTCTGAAACAGGATAAGCCTTTGAAATGGTTGTTTACTGGTGACAGTATTACTGCCGGCGTGGAGCATACACACGGCTACCGGTCCTACTCGGAAATTTTTGAGGAATGCATCCACTGGGAATTGAAAAGGTCACGTGATGTGGTGATCAATACTGGAATCAGTGGAAACACAACCGTAGACATCCTGGAAGATTTCAACTGGAGGATTGAACAGTTTAAACCTGAGACAGTTTCGCTAATGATAGGAACTAATGATTGTGCAAGAAAAGAAATGACCACAGAGATATTTGAAGAAAAGCTTAATATTTTATTAGATAAGATCAGAGGAATTGATGCTATCCCAATCTTACATACTCCTAATGTTATAATTAAGAAGTATGCTTCGGAGAGGACTGATTTACCTGAATATGTCAAGGCGATTCAAAAGACTGCTGAGAAGAAAAAAATAATCTTAGTTGATAATTATGCGTATTGGGAAGATGTAATAAAAAATTATTCGGGAATAAATGTCTTTGACGAATGGCTAAACGACCCTCTTCATCCGAATGGAAGGGGCCATAAAGAAATTGCTCGTTTAATGTTTAAGGAACTTTTCATTTTTAATTTAAATGACGCGACTTGCGGGGGTAAATATTATGAAGGAAAACACTGATACAATTAAAAGCTTTTGCATAGAAGCGAAGAATCCGGGGCCACATATATTGTTGGCGGCAGGAGTGCATGGTGATGAGTACGAACCTATGTTAACAGCTCTGGAATTAATACGTGAGCTACCTGAAATATTAATTTCAGGTTGTGTAACGATTGTTCCAATAGTAAATGTCACCGCTTACCGTGCGAGTAGCCGTTATGGGGAAGATAATCTGAATCTGGCGCGGATATGCCCTGGAAAGCCTGATGGATCTGTTTCTGAAAGGAATGCTTCCGAGATAAGTACATTGATTGAAGAATCAGATTATTTGGTAGATATGCATACAGGTGGACTTGTACAAAATATTTACCCTATGGCTGGGTTTACGTTGCACCTTTCTCCGGAAATACTTGATAAGCAAAGAGAATTGGCATTAGCTTATAACATGCCTGTAATTTGGGGGACTGATCATCATCCAAATGGTAGAACTCTTTCAGTAGCGCGCGATGCGAATATTCCTGCAATTTACCTTGAATATGGAGGTGGTTCAGGAATTAGGTATGAAGTGGTAAAAACTTACAAGCAAGGATTCATAAATGTTTTAAAATCTTTGAATATGGTACAAGGACTGGCAAAAATTATATCTGAAAAAGATCGGTTTTGGGTTGAAGATTCCAGGCCAAACAGTGGCTATTTTGAAGGGAAAATGCCTTCTCCTTTAGATGGAATTTTTGTATCAGATAGTACACCTGGTATTCAAATTAAAAAGGGACAACGGTTTGGTAGAATTGTTGACCCAAGTACTGCTGACTCTACGGACATACTTGCTGAAATAGATGGGCTTGTATTGTCAGTGCGGGTTTCGGTTCATGTAAAAAAAGGGGACGCGTTAGGATCAATACTGCCAATTATTGAACCAGGAAAAGTAATTATTAATTGAAAGATAATAATCTTCTATTGAATAAATATTGAACTAATGAAAAATAAAAAAGTAGTTATTATCACTGGTGCAGCAGGAGGAATTGGATTTGCTACTGCGAAAAAATTTGCAGAAAAGAATTTTTGTATTACGTTGGCAGATATCAACCACGATGGATTAAATAAAGCAGTTGACCTTTTAGAAAAAGAATACCATGCCGAATGCCTAGTCTGTCATGGAAATTTAGAAGACATTAATTATATAAAAAATATTGTCGACCAAACAATCCAAAAGTGGGGCAGGATAGACGTTTTGGTGAATAATGCTGTTTGGCGTACAATAGGAACGCTGCGTACCATTTCTCTGGAAAATTGGGAAAAAGCACTTCGGATCAATTTAACTGCTCCGGCATTCTTGGCAAAGTACGCTGCCAGCACTATGGAAGAAAATAAAATACCAGGAGTGATCATTAATATGTCCAGTGTAATGTCACAAAGCGCAGGTGGTAATAGTCCTGCCTACATTGCCTGCAAGGGTGGTATTGAAAGCCTTACTTATGAGCTGGCAGTTTTGTATGGCCCAAAAGAAATAAGAGTGATATCAATCAATCCGGGTAACATTGAAACCAATCTTAGTGATAATGATTATAAAGATGGATCAGGCAATAATGTAAGTGAAGTGCTAAAAAATCACATGAACTATAATACCCCTCTTCAAAGAGCTGGTAATCCCGGAGAAATAGCCAATGTCTGTTATTGGCTTTCCTCTGACGAAGCTTCATTTGTGACAGGCACATCGATACTTGTGGATGGAGGTTTCTTCCACAACTTGGATTCTTATAAAATAAAAAATCTTAAAAACCCTAAAGAATTTTAAAATGAAAGGTATCTGGAAATACTGTCACCTGCTGCCTCATATAGAAGAGGATGCTAAATTAACTTTGGGTGAAGGGAATACACCGCTGGTAAAATCCAAACAGTTAGGGAAACTACTGGGTCTTGATAATTTATATTTTAAGCTTGAAATAGTTAATCCTTCAGGTTCTTATAAAGACCGGTTTGCGGTTTGTGCTATCGCAGATTTGATTCAGAAAAATTCCGGGATTTGTATTGCCACTTCGAGTGGTAACACAGGTTCCGCTCTAGCTGCATATTCTGCTGCCGCGGGAATAAAATGCTACCTCGCTATTGTAGATGGAGCACCCGTAGGAAAGATACAGCAGATGCAGGTGTATGGCGCTGAAACTTTAATGATAAAAGATTTTGGGATAGATCCTAATATTACTATTGAAGTTGCGAATGGATTAAATGAGATTGCTCGAATCCAGGGCATTCCTGTTCATATAAGCGCCTATCACTATAGCCCTTTAGCAATGGCTGGTGTCCAGACGATTTCTTATGAAATCGCTGAGGAAATTCCAGCATTCAATGGACATATATTTTCACCGGCAGGCGGCGGTGGATTAACTTTTGCAATCATAAAAGGATTTAATAAATGGAAGGAAATTAATCCTCAATTTAAAATTCCAAAGATACATTGTGTACAACCGGAAGGAAATGATACCATCTCCGGCCCACTTAGAAATGGATTAATTAATGCACATGCAGTTTCTAAAAGCCGTACTTCTATAAGTGGGTTGCAGGTTCCCAATGTAATTGATGGTGATGAAGTGTTAGCTGGATGCAGAGCTACTGGCGGCACCGGCTACACAGTAACTGATGATGACGTTTATGAATGCCAAGAAAGTTTAGCAAAAATGGAAGGAATCTATTGTGAACCTGCAGGCGCAGTAGCACTTGCCGGCGTTTTAAAGGCGGTTAAAAATAGAGAAATAGATAAGAAAGATGATTTAGTTTGCTTAGTCACCGGTCATGGTTTCAAAGATCCGGTGTCAGCATCAAAAATTTCGAAGAAATCAAGTGGCAATTATTTTAATACTGCAAACGAAACCTTTCAATACATTAAATCTCAAATAAAAAATAAATAGAACCAATGAAAGAAAAATTTAAAGGCCTGTGGCCGGCAATGTTTACGCCTGTTGATGATGATGAAGAGCCAGCGTATAACGAAATTGAAAAATTAGTTGAATTATTCATCTCGCAGCAAATGGACGGTTTGTACATCCTTGGATCTACAGGTCAGGGTTTGCTCTTTACAGAGAATCAGCGGAAAAAGGTAACTGAAGTAGTAAGTAAAACATCTGCAGGAAGAATTCCTATTATTGTTCATGTAGGTTCGCTCACTACTTCGGAATCCATACGGTTAGCGCAGCATGCGGAAAAATGCGGCGTTGATGGAGTTTCTTCTGTGCCACCCATTTATTATACAGGAAATGCAGACACTACATTAGAACATTATAATAAGATTGCAGGATCTACCAGCCTGCCTTTTTTCCCTTACCAATTAGGAGATAATTCCATTCCGGACGATGTGCATTCTTTCATAGACAGATTGCTGAAAATTCCTAATATAACCGGAATGAAATTGACCACTAATCAATTATTGAATATCAGTGGTATTCATAATTACGCCGAGGGTCAGCTAAGACTTTTCAGTGGCTCTGATGAACTATTTTGTCATGCGACTCTTTGCGGAACTGTGGGTGCTATTGGTACTTTTTATAACATCTGGGGAGCCGAATGTAAATATGTGATGTCCGAGTTCGTGAATGGGAATTATAAGTTGGGTAAGAAGTTTATGTTGTCCTTCCAGAAAATAATCCAATTTGTTTTACCCAACGCGTGGCCTTTTTTTAGAAAAGCGATGTTGTTAAAATATAATATTGATATCGGACCGACAAAGGCGCCTCTGGGAAACACCCAAAAGGAATGGAAGAATAACGAAGTGCAGGAAATAATAGAAAAAATCGAATCGGTTGCAGGGCTAAACATTCATATTTAAAAAAGAAAATAATAAAAAATAACAGCGAAATTATGGTAACAAAGATAGTGATAACCGGTAAGAACGTGCCTCAAAGCCATTTACCTTTTTCACCCGCAATTCAATCTGGAGATTATGTTTTTATTTCGGGACAGGCGTCCACAGATAGCGAAGGGAAAATTGTTTCCGGGATTTTTGAAGAAGAATGCAGGAGGTCATTTGAGAATTTGAAAGCCATATTGGAGGCTTCAGGCCTTGGCTTTAAAGATGTCGTCCAGGTACGTAATTATGTTGGTAAGCAAGAATATCTCGTGTCATTCAATAATATTTATAAAGAATTTTTTAGTGAGCCCTATCCGGCAAGAACAACCCTGATAGGTTGCCTGGGAGACTTACTGAAATTTGAAGTGGATGCGATTGTTCATACTAAAGAAATTAAATTATGCCATTAAGAATAGCCATATTGGGAATTTATCATGAAACCAATACTTTTTTGGATAAGCCAACCACATTGCCTGATTTTAAAAAGGGACATTGGTTATTTGGGAATGATATAATCCGGGAATATAAAGATGCCTATCATGAGGTTGGAGGAATGATAGAAGTTCTGAATCAGGAAGGAATCGAATTGGTGCCTGTTATGTACGCTGAAGCAACTCCCGGTGGAATAATAACCTCAGAAACCTATAACGAATTATTGCAAAAAATGGTGGAGAGGCTTGAAAGCATCTTGCCTGTTGATGGTTGCCTTGTTGTGCCTCATGGCGCTGCGGTCAGTGAAACTTTTGCAGATATGGATGGCAATTGGCTGAGTTTGTTAAGAGAAAAAGTTGGAAAAAATATTCCTATCGTTGGCACGATTGATCCACATGCGAATGCTAGTCCATTAATGGCTGCATCCACTGATGGACTTATTGCCTATAAAACCAATCCCCATATAGACCAGCGCCGGGTAGGAAAAGAAGCTGCAGGTATGCTTATTCGTTATCTTAAAAAAGAAATAAAACCATCACAATTTTTATTTCAAATTCCATTAATAATTAGTATTGAGCAACAATATACCGGAAAAGATCCCTGCAAAAGCTTGTATGATTACGTCGCACGATTAAGCGAGGAAAAAGATGTATTGTCCATAAGCATTGTCTTAGGTTTTCCTTATGCTGATGTAAAAGAAATGGGGACTTCGGTAATTGTGATAACAGATAATAATAAAAACATGGCCTTTTCCATTGGCAAAAAAATAGAAAGTTATATTATTGAAAACAAAGAAACATTTGTTGGAAATAAAAAAGACATCTCATCTGTTTTGCCATTAATAGCTGATAGTAAAAAACCTATTCTGATGCTTGATATGGGAGATAATGTAGGTGGCGGAGCCTTGGGCAATAGTACTTTTTTATTGGAAGCATTAGAACAATTTGGGAATTGTAAATCTTTTATTTGTCTTTACGACCCGGAAGCTGTAAAGCAAGCATCACAATATAGATCTGGGGATTCTTTCGAAATTAATATATCAAACAGTGAAGATGGCTCAGGGAGTTTTGTCATTAATGTAACTCTTGTTGAGACAAGTGAAGGGAAGTTTAAAGAAACAGAACCCCGGCATGGGGGCCAGGTAAATTTTGATATGGGGAGAATTGCTGTAGTATTAACAGAAAAGGGAAATACAATTATGCTAACTTCCTTACGTGCTTTTCCTTGCAGTCTTCGGCAGCTAACTTCTTTTAATATTCTTCCTGCAAATTTTGACATTATCATTGCTAAAGGAGTTAATGCGCCTATTGCAGCTTATCAATCGGTTTGCAGGACTATAATCCAGGTGAATACTCCCGGAGTTACCAAGGCCGATATGACACTTTTTAAGTATAGTAACCGGCGAGTGCCTTTGTTTCCATTTGAAAGTTAACAATATGATCCAACAACACAAATATCAGGAAGGCTATAAGGTAGAAAAAATAGCTTCGCTTCCCTTTTATACGGAAGGGCCCGCGACAGACATTGAAGGGAATATTTACTGCACCACCCTTTCGGGGGGAACTATTTTGAAAATTGACTCCGAAAATAACATAACCGAATGGGCCCACTCAGGCTGCCCGAACGGGCAGATCATTTTGCAAGGAGGCGATCACCTGGTTTGTGATGTTAAACTGGCGGCGGTAACAAGATTTGGCAACGATGGCAGATTTTTAAAAAATGAAATCCAAAAATATTGTTCAGATAAAGAATTTTCTTGTCCCAATGACCTGGTAACAGACAATATAGGTAATCTGTATTTTACAGATTCAGTGAGAAGGAAGGGTAAAATTTGCTATGTCGGTATTGATGGCCTACAAAGTATTTTATTGGAAGAACTGGATTACCCGAACGGAATTATATTATCTCATAACCAAAAGATACTTTATGTCGCCGAAAGTTATCAGAACAGGATTTTAAAAATTGAATTGGAAAGGCCGGGTAAGACTAGTAAAGTTCATGTATTTGCGGAGTTACCGGTACACTCTTCTGGAAAAAAGGAAAATAATTTACCGGATGGGTTGGCGCTGGATCATAATGGAAATATATGGGTTGCACATTACGGTATGCAATCGGTACATCAATTATCTCAAGGTGGTCAGTTGTTGGTCTCAATAGATGTAAGAATGCCGTTAATAAGCAATTTATGTTTTGTTGACCATCAAACTATTGTGGTCACCGGCGGATATGGTGAACCGGGACCCGGAGGGCTCTTCAAGATATTTTTGAGTTGAACGATTTTCATTAAAATAATAAAACTTGTATGAGGTATTCAGAACTATATGGCTATAAAATATCCAAACTTACATTGGGAACGGTGGCTCTCGGGATGAGTTATGGTATTTCCAATGAGAACGGTAAGCCAGAAAGAACGAACAGTTTGGCACTCATCTCTTCTGCAATAAAAGAGGGAATTAATACGCTGGATACTGCCAGAACTTACGGGGAAGCCGAACAGTTGATAGGAGAGTTTCTGGAAAAGAGCACGGCCAATTCATCTGTAAACGTAGTGAGCAAATTTAAGATCAGTCCGGAAAATTTAAATAATAAAGATAAAGCGCGGGCAGAAATTTTTAATAGTGTTCGTACTTCGGCCCGGTCTTTAAATGTATCTGTTTTGCCAATAGGTTTATTTCATATGAACCGAAATCTTCCCATGGACAAGGTTCTTAAAATCTTGCCACAGATAATCACTGAGTTGAAAGATGAGGGGCTGATTGATCTGGCCGGAGTATCCATTGATCATCCAGATGAAGCAAAATTATTTTTGGATCATATGGAATTTGAGGCAGTCCAGGTGCCTGTAAACCTGTTTGACAGAAGGGTAATAGAAAATGGAATGATAGACAGAATGCACGCGGAAGGTAAGATTGTTTTTGCGCGGAGTGTATTTCTGCAAGGCCTGTTTTTTATGAACCCTCTGGGATTAAGGGGTAACTTGAGAAAAGCGGCGCCCTATATTGAGGCGTTACAGCGGATGGCAAAGGAGACCAATAGGAGCATCGCCGAGCTTGCTTTTTCTTTTGTAAATGGCCTAAAGGGTGTTACCAGTATTGTTTTCGGTGCGGTGAACCAGGACCAGGTGAAGGAAAATATCAGGTTATCTCAAACTATTGGCATAAACAACCAAGTAAGGAATTTAATAAAATCTTGTTTTGACGGGATTCCGGAACAGGTAATTACACCGGGCCTTTGGTCCTTTATTTAAAATAGATGAAATGAATATTTTCAGACTTGATGATAAAATAGCTATAGTTACCGGGGGAGCCGGTTATTTTGGTAAACCCATTTCTAGTGCACTTGCGGAAGCAGGTGCAAAAGTGATCATTGGTTCCAGGGATAAGAAACATTTTGAATCCTATGCGGAAGAGTTGAAGGAGAAGGGGTGGAAAGCAGAAGGGATGTTCCTCGATCTTTCCGATGAAATGTCGATAGAGAAATTTGTAAAAAAGGTATATGAAAAATATGGTACAGTTGATATTCTTGTAAATAATGCGGTAACCAGGGAAGGCATGAAAGATCTTGAAAATTTAAATAAGGCGGATATTGAAAACACACAGCTTGTGAACACTACAGGTCTTCTGCTTATGACCAAACACGTCATAGGGATCATGCTTAAAAATGAATCGGGTAATATTATTAATATTAGCTCTATCCAGGGTGCGGTGGGGCCAAATTTTCCGGTGTATGGAAAAACGGGTATGTCCAGCCCTGTAAATTACACATTTGAGAAATGGGGCATGGTCGGATTTACTAAGTGGTTGGCCAATTACTACGGAAAGTTCAACATTAGAGCAAATTGCATAAGTCCTGGTGGGTATGGGCCTGGTATAGTCGGAAATGCAGAAAGAAGTGAATTTATAGAAAATTATAAGATGTTAACGCCATTAGGAAGGTTTGCTGAAGATGACGACATAAAAGGGCCTGTAATTTTTTTGGCGTCTGAGGCATCTTGTTATATTACGGGGCATAATCTTTTAGTTGATGGGGGATGGACAAACTGGTGAATGAACTTTTAAAACTTTAAATCAAAATTTTTAATGAGAATAAATTCGACACCTAAAAAAGCAATTCTACCCTCTGGAGCTTGGATGGTCGTAATACTTCTATCGTTGGGAGGATGTCTAAATTACTTGGATCGAATTATGATTACCACCATGAGACCATCGATTATGCACGCTATCCCAATGACTGAAGCACAATTTGGACTTCTTACCTCAATTTTTTTGTGGGTTTATGGCATTCTCAGTCCTTTCGCTGGTTACCTGGCAGATAAATTTAACAGAAGTAAGATAATTATTGGAAGCGTTTTTCTATGGTCTGCTGTTACTTGGTTAACTGCTTATTCAACAACATTTGGAGAATTATTGGCTACTAGGGTATTGATGGGATTTAGTGAGGCTTGCTTTATACCTGCAGCTCTTGCGCTTATAGTAGATTACCATCGTGATTCAACCCAATCCAGGGCTACCGGGATACTAATGGTGGGTATTATGGTAGGATCTGGGTTGGGGTTTATCGGAGGTTGGGTTGCTCAAAAGCATTATTGGAATACTATATTTATTTTTCTTGGAATATTAGGAATTATTTTTTCTGTCATACTTACAGTTACACTTCGGGATGCGCAAGAAAGACTACCTAAAGCAGATTTGAAAGACCCCAAAAAAAGATTTAATTTTTTTTCAGCTATTAAATCCTTGTTTAAATTACGATCATTTATCTTGATATTTATTGCCTGGGGCTTACTTGGAATTGTCGCTTGGCTTGTTGTAGGTTGGCTACCTACTTATTTTTTAGAAAAATTTAAACTTTCAGAAGGTGTTGCGGGTTTGTATGCCACTGGTTATTTCTATCCTGCCTCACTTGTCGGATTACTTTTAGGCGGCTACATAGCTGACCGTTGGAGCCGTAGAAATCCAAGAGCGCGGATCCTCGTTCAGGTTATAGGCATTTCAATTGCAGCTCCAAGTATTTTCTTCGCAAGCCAAACTAATATTCTTTCATTGGCTATTATATTGTTTATGATTTATGCTTTATTCAAATCCTTTATTGACACAAATATGATGCCCGCTCTTTGTCTCGTTGTAGATCCCAGTTATCGGGCAACCGCGTACGGGGTACTAAATTTTGTAGCTTGTATTATTGGAGGTGTTGGCTTATATGCAGGAGGAGTATTGCGAGACTTGAAAATAAGCTTTGGAACGATATATCAATTTGCTGCTTTGATTATGATAATAGGATTACTCCTGTTATCGCTGGTAAAGCCACGATTAAATTCATTTGTTGAATTGGCTAATAAGAAGGTTATATGACTATTTAAAATCTTCCAATTTCAAAGTATTAAATCGATTTGTTTGAGTTTTTATACTATAATTAGACTTGTTATGAAAAAAGTATTAATTTCCCAGATAGGCAAATCCTTTAGTGCGATTGGATTAGGTTGCGTAACTTTTGGTCGCGAGATCAATCAGTCAGCTTCGTTTGAATTATTAGATTTCGCAATCGAACATGGTGTTACGTTTATTGATACTGCACCGTCCTATGGATTTGGAGCTTCAGAAGAGATTGTTGGTGCTTGGCTATCAGATCGCTTTCCGACGCATAAAGGCATTTTAATTGCTACCAAAATTCAACCTCCTTATGAACCAAAACACATTTTAGATTCCGTTACTCAAAGCTTAAAACGCTTAAAAGTAGATTGTATTGATATACTATATCTACACAGATGGGATTCTACTATTGAAACCCCAAATGCTCTAAAAGCATTCGATGACTTGATAAAAGCGGGTAAAATACGGATGATTGGGGCTAGTAATATTAACGCTAAACAACTAAATGATATGCTTACAATTCAAGTTGATCATGGATTTGAGTGTCTTAAATCTGTGCAAAATAATAATAACTTTGCGGTAAGTGATATTAGTAAAGAAATTGTACAAATTTGTGTTGACCACGATATTAAAATTGTAACATATAGTCCTCTTGGAGCAGGATTTCTTACGGGTAAATATAAAAATGGTGTGGATGAGGGTACTCGTTTTTCACTAGTTAAAGAACATCAGGATATTTATTTTAATGAAACTTCTTTTCAGCGGTTTTGTAAGCTTCAAGAGGTCTCAGCCCTCACAGGCTATCCAACATCATATTTAGCACTTGTGTGGGCATTACACCAAGCACATATTACTTCTGTTCTTGTAGGGGGACGTTCTCGGGAACAACTAGAAAAAGCCTTTTTGGCCTTTGCTTTTTATGAATCTGATATTTTCAATGAACTCGAATTAAATTAATAACCTTTAAAATAAAAATATGGATTATTCTCAATCTTCACAATTACTGGAAAGAGCTAAAAAAGTATTAGCAGGGGGTGTTTCTTCAGAATTTAGGAAATACAACTATCCTCATGCTTTATTTTATACCCATGGAAAAGGAAGCCGCATCTATGATGTGGATGGTAATGAATACCTTGATTTCACTCTAAGTCAGGGACCCCTTATCCTTGGGCATTCTCACCCATATATAATGAAATCAGTTGCAGATTATTCGGCAAATGGACAGCTTTTTGCCGGGCAGCATATAAAAGAAATTGAATTAGCTGAGAAACTCAACAAATTAATTCCATCTGCAGAATTAATGCGATTTTGCCTGGACGGTTCAGAAGCGATTCAGACCGCTTTCAGGGTTTCAAGAGCAGTAACCGGTAGAAAAAAATTCTTACGTTTCGAAGGCCATTATCACGGCTGGCTTGATAACGTATGCTGGGGAATATCAACGCCTTCAAAGGAGGCTTTAGGCAGCCGAGAGAACCCAAATGTATATCCATGGACAGATGGTTTGCCTGAATATTCCAGAGAGGAATTTATTATCTTACCCTGGAATGATCTTCCATTATTAAGAAAAGCGGTAGCTGAACGACATAAAGAAATTGCAGCAATTATTACAGAGCCCATAATGTGTAATAATGGATGTATTCTTCCTGTAGCAGGATTTCTTGAAGGGCTTCGTGAGATATGTGATGAATATGATATTGCTTTAATTTTTGATGAAGTAATTACAGGGTTCAGGTTGAATCTCGGGGGAGCACAACAATATTTTGGAGTTACCCCTGATCTTTCCATTTTTGCTAAAGCCATGGCAAGTGGTTATCCAATAAGCGCTGTTGTAGGTAAACGAAAATGGATGCAAGTGATCGAAAATTCAAAAGTAATTCAAGCAGGCACAATGAATTCAAGCAATGCAACCGTAGCAGCCGCTTTGGCCACTATTGAAATACTTGAAACTGAGAATCCTTATGAACGCTTATTTCAGTTTGGAAGAAAGTTGATGGATGGCATAAAGGAAGCCGCTGCCAAAACACATCACGATTTGTTGATTCAAGGTCCCGGACCAATGTTCAACACAGCATTTACTAATTTAAAATCCGCAAAAGATTATAGAGATACATTATCATTCGATCGAACCAAATTGAGTAAGTTTATCTCGGCTATGCAGAACAATAAGATAAGAGTAATTGGTAGAGGTTTGTGGTATATAAGTTCCGCACATACAGAGGGAGACATTGATTATGCAATAGCTACGGTAAATAAAGTATTAGGTAACTTTTAAAAAACTGAATCTTTTAAATGCTACTAAAAAATTGATATCTAAAACGCCCTTTGTAACAAGTTAACATCTTCAAGCGAAACGAATTTTAGATGAAATGAATAACCATATTTGCTTGCACTTGATTGCAGCGAATTTAAAAAAAGACAAGACAATAGGGGATTCTCATTTAATCAGTAGACCCTATATAAAATACTCAGTTGAATCACCAATTTAGATTAAAATTATGAAAAATAAAGTTGTATTTATTACTGGTGCTGCTGGTGGAATCGGATTTGAAATTGGCAAACAATTCGCAGAAAAAGGTGCCACCGTAATTATTAGTGATATAAATGATCAGAAAGTTTTTGCTGCTGCAAACATTCTTAAAAATCAAGATTTAGAAGTGACTGGTATTGGGTGTGATGTAACCAATGAAGAACAATTAATTGCAGTGATAGCTGGGATTTATAAGGATTATGGACGGATTGATGTTGTAGTTAATAATGCAGGTTTACAATATGTTTCACCAATTGAAGATTTTCCCACTGATAAATTTAAGATGCTTATTACAGTAATGCTCATAGCTCCTTTTATTACGATTAAGAACACATTTCCGATTATGAAGAAACAAAGATTCGGTAGAATTATTAATGTGGCTTCGATTAATGGGCTCATTGGATTTCCTGGTAAGGCAGCCTATAACAGCGCGAAGCATGGTGTTATCGGACTTACAAAAGTAGCTGCATTGGAAGGAGCTGGTTATGGTATTACAGTTAATGCCATTTGCCCTGGTTACGTTGACACCGATCTTGTTCGTAATCAACTAACAGATATAGCAGAGCTAAAAAATATTTCGGTTCATAAAGTATTGGAAGATGTTCTATATCCACTTATTCCTCAAAAGCGTCTACTTACAGTAGAAGAAATTGCATCCTATACTCTTTATTTAGCTAGTGATAAGGCATCTGGAATAACAGGGCAAGCTGTTGTTATTGATGGGGGTTACACTGTTCAGTAACAATGATAGAATCATTACTATGTTTATTGATTCAATCCGAGTATTTATCTTAAATAAGCAGTTAAGATGGTATTTGACAAAGAGAAATAGAAAGATTAATAATGGATAAAGGGAAGCTATGGAAGTGTGTGAAAAAAATAGACTTTTTTAAAAAATATTAAATTTTATTGATACAGAAGTGAAATAGTTATACCGATTTGATAATTTGAGATATTAAAGTCGATCAGTACAAAACAATTTTTAAAAATAAACAGATCTTATGTTTTACAAAATAGCAGTATTAGGAACTGGTACAATGGGCCTGGGAATAGCACAATTCTTTGCCCAGAATCAATTAGTAGTTTTAGCTTATGATGTTAACTCGGAAATGATTTCCAAGGCTCAGAATAGATTAAAAGACCAAAAAGGCATTTACAAGTATCTTTCATTCACAACTAACCTTCAAGAAGCTGTTTCGGATGCTGATTTAATTATTGAATCAGTGATTGAAGATCTCGAAATTAAAAGACGGTTATATAGTGATATAGAATCTTTTCTAAAGAAAGATGCTATTATATCTTCAAATACTTCGACTTATCCCCTGGCATTTTTGGCATTTGGCCAATCCTTTTCCAACCGAATGATAATTACTCATTTTTTCAATCCTCCTCAACTTGTCCCTTTGGTGGAATTAGTTCAGTCTGAAGATACCTTACAGGGTTTAATCGAAGAGATTGAAGAATTTCTACGACATTTCGGAAAGGTACCAGTAGTGTTAAAAAAAGACAGCAAGGGATTTATTGCGAACAGACTTCAAGTGGCAGTCTTACGAGAGGCATGTTTTTTAGTCGACAGTGGAGTAGCTGATGTAAGAGATATAGATAGAGTAATGACGGAAGGAATAGGTCTTAGGTGGGCATTCAATGGTCCTTTTAAGATTGCGGATTTGGGAGGACTAGATGTATGGGAGAAAGTGTGTATCAATCTTCTACCCGATTTGAGCAATGAAAAACAAATTCCCGAATTAATAAAAGAAAAAGTGACAAAAGGGGAAACCGGCTTGAAAAGCGGGCATGGATTTTACAAATATGATTTCAAAAATAATGATGCCGAAAATACTTTACACGAATTAATTCAGCTTTTAAAATTAAAAGAAATGATGATCAAAAAATAGCATTGGTTTCCTTCAGAAGCTGTTTAAAAACTATTGAGCCTAATCCTTATAGCGCATAAATGCACAATTGTCATACTTGTAAAGTGATTTGCCGACTTAAAATTTGATAGTTAAGTTTTCAAGTCTTATTTGATTTTTTCTTTCTCCTCCTCAATAATCTTTTGCAATTCCTTCTCACTCGGCAAATTGATTAAATAGGGTTTGCTGATTAACTCCGAAAGCTTTGCTACATTTGGGATAGAGAATTAAAAATCAAATTCAAATGCAAGGTAATTCAAAAGGACCCTCCAGAAAGCGTGCATCAACTCCGGGATATG
>Ga0307373_10006517_pt1 | contig 18525 bp, 18 predicted proteins | sample OX2MG_FD_202534 | JGI IMG/M metagenome (GOLD analysis project Ga0307373, IMG submission 202534) | Soil microbial communities from Risofladan, Vaasa, Finland - OX-2 | ecosystem: Environmental > Terrestrial > Soil > Coastal area > Acid sulfate soil | place: Finland: Risofladan, Vaasa | collected...
ACATGACTATGGCTCCTGAAAAGACCACGTACGAGACGGGTCGCGTCGTCGCGATCGCCGGTCCCGTGGTGGACGTGGAGTTCCCTCCGCAGTCGCTGCCGGAGATCAACCACGCGGTCGAGATGGATATCGAACTCGACGGCGTGACCGTGACGGTCGTGGCCGAAGTCGCCCAGCAGATCGGCGAGGGTCGTGTGCGCTGCGTGTGCATGAAGCCCACCGACGGACTCGTGCGTGGCGCCGTCGTTCGCCAAAACGGCCGGGGCATCTCGGTACCGGTCGGCGACGCGGTGTTGGGCCACGTCTTTAACGTGATCGGCCAGTCGCTCGACACCGACGATATCGGTGAGGTCGAGGACCACTGGGAGATCCACCGCAACCCGCCGTCTTTCGACCAACTCGAGCCGCGCGCCACGATGTTCGAAACCGGCATCAAAGTCATCGACCTGCTCGCGCCCTACGTGCAGGGCGGCAAGATTGGCCTCTTTGGCGGGGCGGGCGTCGGTAAGACCGTCTTGATCATGGAGATGATCCGACGCGTCGCGGAACAACACGACGGCGTGTCAGTCTTCGCGGGCGTCGGGGAGCGCACGCGTGAAGGCACCGACCTGCTGCTCGAAATGCGCGAGTCGGGCGTCATTGAAAAGACCGCGCTCGTCTACGGACAGATGGACGAACCGCCGGGGGTTCGACTTCGCGTGGCGCTGGCCGCCTTGACGATGGCTGAGTACTTCCGCGACGTGAAGAACCAAGACGTTCTGCTCTTCGTGGACAACATCTTTCGCTTCGTCCAGGCTGGTTCGGAAGTTTCAACCCTGCTCGGACGTATGCCGTCGGCGGTGGGCTACCAGCCGACCTTGGCCGACGAGATGGGTGAGCTCCAAGAGCGCATCACCTCGACGCGCGGACGTTCCATCACGTCGCTGCAGGCCGTGTACGTGCCCGCGGACGACTACACGGACCCGGCCCCCTTTACGACCTTCACCCACCTCGACGCGACGACCGAGTTGAGCCGTCAAATCGCTGCGCTCGGGATCTACCCGGCGGTGGACCCGCTGGCCTCGACGTCGAATATCTTGGCGCCCGAGATCGTCGGCGATCGCCACTACGCCGTGGCGCGTCAAGTCCAGCAGATCCTCCAGCGTTACAAGGAACTCCAGGACATCATCGCGATCCTCGGCCTCGATGAGCTTTCTGAAGTCGACCGCGTGACGGTGAACCGCGCGCGCAAGATTCAGCGCTTCTTGTCCCAGCCGATGTTCGTCTCGAAGATCTTCACCGGCATCGACGGCATCAACGTGCCGGTCGCTGAGACAATCGAGTCCTTTGAACATCTGGTGAAGGGCGACCTCGATCAGTACCCCGAGCAGGCGTTCTTGAACGTCGGCGGGGCCGCTGACGTGGAGCGCAAGGCCGCGGAGTTGGCCAAGAGCTGATGGCGCTCTTCGTCGAGATCGTCTCGCCCGAAGCGGCGCTGTGGTCGGGACCCGCGACGGCGCTGGTGGCGCGTTCTTCCGCGGGCCTCTTCACGGTGCTCGATCACCACACCGCCCTGGTGGGCGATCTCGTGGCCGGCGTCGTGAAGGTGGAGACTCCCGAAGGCGAGATCAACTTCGCCGTGCACGGCGGCTACTTTCAAGTGGGCCCGGGGGCTGAGCCCAACACGACCCTCGCCACCGTTTTGGCGGGCGTCGCCGAGCGCACCACGGAGATTGACCTCGCTCGCGCCCAAGTCGCCAAAGAGGCCGCCGAGGCCCAGTTGGCCTCCGTCAAGGGTGACGAGCTCGACAGCGCCGCCCACTACGTCGCGCTCCAGGCCCTGCAACGAGCGGAACTTCGCCTCCTCGTCGGTGGCAAGACCGCCAACATCTCATAAGGTCAACTCGTGGAGTATCGCTGCGCGGACTGCGGGTGCGTGGTGGAGCGTGGCGTGCGCGTCGTCGTGTGCGCGAACGAGGCGTGCTGCTGTGCGAATTTGCCGCTGCGCGGGGCGCGCGAAGACTGACGTCAGCCCCTTGAGCGCACCCGCTCGCTACGATGAGATGGGTGTCCGCGCGGCTTGATAAATCGTGGTCGGTCTTGGCGAGTCATCAAACGCCCGAAGGCGACCGATGCGTCGACGTTTTCGCCCGGCCCGACACCACGTTTGGCTTTGAGGAGTTTCGTCGCGACCCCGAGGACCTGGGCGCGTGGACGCCCCTGCAGTACTTCTCGACTCGCCGCTACGCGAGTGCCCACGAGGCCACTGAGGCCGCGTGTGACGCCGTGCCTTGGCTGCGCGACGTTCTGACGCCCTAGCGGGCGGAGACGTAGTCGAGGAGATCCTTTTTTTCGTGTTCGAGCTCCTCGAGTCGGGCCTTCACGACGTCGCCAATCGAGATCATCCCTAAGAGCACGTGGTCGTCCACGACGGGGACGTGGCGAATGCGCTGGTCGGTCATGATGGTCATGAGATCGGTGATCAACGTCGATTCATTACAGGTGGTCACGTCGGGGCTCATCAGATCAGACACGCGCTCGTCGAGTGCCGCGGCGCCACGGGTGGCTAACGCGCGCACGACGTCACGTTCGGAAATGATTCCCACGAGCGGTGGTGCGCCCCCCGTGACGACGAGCGCGCCGATGCCGCGCTCCTTGAGTAACGCCAGCGCCTCTTTGACGCTCTGACTTTGTGAAATGGTCGAGACGTCGTGGCCCTTCGTGGCGAGGAGATTCGATACGCGCATCCCAACCCCTTCCCAGGCGCCGGTCTTGTGGGCGGGCCCTAGCCCGAGACTATGGCGAGGCCTCGCGAAGCGCAACGAGTGCCTTGTGCGACTGCTCACAAGGGGCTAAAAGCCGGCGGTCGTGAACTCCTGGAGCTTGTCGTGGCGGTGGAACGTCTCGATGGTACGTACCGTGCCCGAGCGTGAGCGCACGACCAGCGACTGGGTCGTCGCGCCAAAATCGTGGAAGCGAACGCCGCGCAAGAAGTCGCCGTCGGTGATCGCGGTGGCGGAGAAGAAGCAGTTGTCGCTCGCGACGAGGTCATCGGTCGTGAGCACCTTGGTGAAGTCATAACCGAGCGACTCCGCTTGCTGGCGCTGCTCGTCGTTGGTGGCGTGCAAGACACCTTGAATCTCGCCCCCAAGACCCTTCAGGGCCGCCGCGGCGATGACGCCCTCGGGCGTGCCGCCGATGCCAAAGAGCACGTCGGCGCCCGAATTCGGCCAGCCCGTCGCGATCGCGCCCGCGACGTCGCCGTCGGTGATCGAAAGCACCCGCGCGCCGGTTTCGCGCACTTCAGCGACGAGGTCGTCGTGGCGGGGACGATCCAAGATCACCACGCCGAGTTCCTGGACGGGCTTCTTCAGGCGTTTGGAGAGCTCTTGGAGGTTTTCGGTCGCCGTCGCGTTCACGTCGACGCTACCGCGACCGCGCGGACCCACGGCGACCTTCTTCATGTAGAAGCAAGGACCCGGATCGAACATCGTGCCCGACTCGGACAGGGCAATCACTGAGATCGCGCCGTTGCGTCCCATGGCCGTGAGGGTGGTGCCGTCAATCGGGTCCACGGCCACGTCGACCTGAGGCGGTCGGCCGTCACCGATGCGCTCGCCGTTGTAGAGCATGGGGGCCTTGTCTTTCTCGCCCTCACCGATGACCACGACGCCGTCCATCGCCACCGCGCCCAGCACGAAGCGCATGGCGTCCACGGCCGCGCCGTCGGCGGCGTTCTTGTCACCGCGCCCGGACCAACGAGCGGCCGCGATTGCTGCGGCTTCCGTGACTCGAAGGAGCTCGAGGGCGATGTTGCGGTCCGGCCGAGAGGGTGGCTGCACCTGTCCAGCGTAGTCGCCACCTTCGTCTTCACCAAAGGAAGCGTCGAGGCGGCAATACTTGAGGGGTGAGTTCTCTCGTCGTAAAGCCCGTAGGACCCTTAGACGGCGAGGTCTACGCCCTCGGCGCGAAGAACGCGGTACTGAAGCAGATGGCGGCCTGTCTACTCGCCAGCGGCACGCATCGTCTGGGGAACGTTCCCGATATCACGGACGTCAACGTCATGAGTGAACTCCTCGTCGCGCTTGGATGCTCCGTATCGCGCGGCGACGACAATCAACTCGCGATTGACGTGCCCGAGAAGCAGGACCTGCACCCTCTCGCGCCGACGCATCTCTTCGAAGCGATGCGTGCCTCGATCGTCGTGTTGGGTCCGCTGCTCGCGCGCTGTGGCGAGGCCCACATGGCTCTGCCGGGCGGCGATGACTTTGGTCAGCGACCAATCAACTTTCACACCGATGGCCTGAGCGCGATGGGCGCGACCTTCACCAACGACCGCACCTCGATCAACGCGAGCGTCGAGCGCCCCCGGTTGCGAGCGACGCGCGTCACTCTGGAGTACCCCAGCCACACCGCGACCGACAATTTGATGATGGCCGCGGTGTTGGCCGAGGGACGAAGCGTCATTGACAACGCGGCGCGCGAACCCGAGGTGGAAGACCTCGGTCGACAGCTGCTCGCGATGGGGGCTCGTATCGAGGGACTAGGCACCTCTCGGCTGACGATCGACGGGGTCGAAGAGCTCCAGCCCGCGGACCACGAAGTGATCAGCGACCGAGTCGTCAGCGCCACGTATTTGGCGGCGGGGCTGATCACGGGGGGACGGGTCAGCGTGCTCGACGCGCGCCCCGAGCACATGGAGATGCTCCTTCGAAAGATTGCCGCGATGGGCGCGAAGGTTGACGTCTCCGCCGAGGGCGTCACGGTCGAGGGGCCCAAGCGCCTGCGTGCTTGTGACGTGGCGACGCTTCCCTATCCCGGCGTCGCCACTGACTACAAGCCCCTGCTCACGACGATGCTGAGCCTCGCCGACGGCGTGTCGGTGGTGACGGAGAATCTCTTCGTCGGCCGATTTCGCTACGTCGACGAACTGATTCGACTCGGCGCGAGGATTACGACCGAAGGTCATCACGCCGTGGTGCGCGGCGTCGAGAGCCTCGTGGGCACGACCGTCCGCGCCACGGACATTCGTGCCGGTGCCGCCCTCGTCTTGGCGGGACTCGTGGCCGAAGGCTCGACGACGGTGACGGGCCTGGATCACCTCGACCGTGGGTACGACCATTTCGTGACGCGCCTCCAGGGACTCGGCGCCAACGTCGAGCGCGTCTCTTGATCGCTCGCGACCCCCGTACCCTCTTCGCCCTGGCGCGCGACGGATCGCGCACCGCCCTGGCGCGCCTGTTGACCTACGTGGAGTCGGGAGGAGAGCGCCTTCGAGAGAGCGTCGCGGTCGCCTACGCCACCCCGGCGCCCTTCGTGGTCGGCATCACCGGTCCTCCGGGAGCTGGCAAATCCACCCTGACGGACCGGCTCATTACCGCGCTCCTCGTCGAGGGGCCCGGCGTGGGCGATGGCCAGGATCAAGTGGGGGTGCTCTGCGTTGATCCAAGTTCGCCCTTCACGGGTGGTGCGATCCTTGGCGACCGCATTCGCATGCAGGACCACGCCACCAACGCTCGAGTCTTCATTCGCTCGATGGCCACACGCGGGCACCTGGGTGGGCTCTCCTTGGCCGTGCCCGACGCGCTACGAGTACTCGGGGCCAGCGGGTTTCACTACGTGCTCGTTGAGACCGTCGGAGTGGGCCAGATGGAGGTCGACATCGCTTCGGCCGCCGACACGACGGTCGTCGTGACGAATCCGGGTTGGGGCGACTCGATGCAGGCCAACAAGGCCGGACTGCTCGAAGTCGCCGACGTCTTCGTCATCAACAAGGCCGATCGAGCGGGCGTGCGCGAGACGCGTCGCGACCTCGACCAGATGCTCGACCTCGGCGGGGACCGCGACTGGCGCCCGCCCATCGTCGAGACGACGGCCACGAGTGGCGAAGGTATTGCGGCGCTGTGCGAGGCGCTCGAGGCGCATCGGCGCTACCTCGAAACCGGTGTGCTGGACCAAGCGCGCCGAGCGCGCACTCGGGTCGAACTCGATCAGGTTATTGCGCTGACGTTGCGCTCGCGCGTGACGTCACTCGCGCGCGGTGAACGTTACGAAGAGCAGATCGATGCCTTGATGTCCGGCACGACCGATCCGTATCAAGCGGCGGAAAGATTACTGTCAGAGTGATGATTGGCGCTTCGGTACCCTACGACCTCGTCTTGTTGATTCACGTCCTCGCCGCCGTGGCCACGATCGTGGTCTTCGCCACGATGCGCTACGCCGCCCTCGCCTTGACGCGCGCGGCACCGTCGCCCGTGCAGGCGGCGCGCTTCCCGCAGCGTCGCAACTGGGCCGCTCGGGTCATCCACCTCTTGCCGCTGAGCGGTCTCTACATGTCGCTGACCGGCGACAGTGCCGTCTCACTCGCCAAGCCCTGGATCGGCACCGGCATTCTTTGTTACGTGCTCGCCGCCGGTCACCTCGAGGCACGCACCTTGCCCCAAGAGCGGATGATCGCCGAAATCATTCACAAGGATGGTTCCGCGAGCGTGGAGCGCGGGCGCCAGTTCATGACCTCGGTCAACGTGCTGCTCGCTCTGGTGGGTGTCGCGCTGATCGCGATGCTCGTGCAGTTCTAGAGGAACGACGCGCGCCCGACCATCCCGGCCGCGACCGTCGCGTGGGTCACGTCATCGATCAGCACGAAACTTCCCGTGACGCGGTTGTCCTGGTAGTCATCGACCACGAGCGCGTCCGCGGTGATGAGACGCGCCAGGCCGATTTCATTGGTCAGCAGCGACGTGGGCTCGCTGACGTTAAGGGTCTCGATGTCGATGAGTCCGGTCAGGTCCGCGACTCGTACGGGCGTTGATTTGGTGGTGTGCTTCAGGCGAAGCCGTTGACCGCAGACCAGGGGCTGATCGCCGAACCAACACAGCGTGGCGGCGAAATCGTTCGTGACGCGCGGCAGGGGAGCGGTCGCGATCAAGTCGCCGCGTCCGGCGTTGGTCTCGGCGGCCAGTTCGACGTCGGCCGCGAGTCCCACCGGTGCGCGCAGAATCTGCTCGCCACCAAAGTTGAGCGCCGTGATGGTGGTCTCGACACCCTGGGGCAGCAGCGTGACGCGCTGGCCGACTTCGAGGGCTTCGCCGTTGACCATGCCGGCGTAGGTACGCCCGCCGCCGGGCTGGCGCAGCACCCACTGCACGGGCAGGCGCGCGCCACTGGCGGCCGTCGTCCAGGTTTCGGCCTCGCTGGTCTCGAGCGCCTCGAGGACGCTCGGGCCCTGGTACCAGGCCGTGTGCGACGAGCGTTCGACCACGTTGTCGCCGAGCAGCGCTGAAACGGGAATCGCGAGCGCCGTGGCGAAACCGAGGACGCCAGCGAGCGTGTCGATTTCGTCGACGACGCGGTTGAAGGCGAGTTCGGACCACGCGACGGTGTCCATTTTGTTGACCGCGACGATCACCGTTCGCACGCCGAGCAGCGCCGCGATGCAGAGGTGGCGTCGAGTTTGTTCCTTCAGCCCCGTCGCCACGTCCAAGACCACGAGGGCCAGGTCCGCACTCGAGGCCCCAGTGGCCATGTTGCGCGTGTACTGCACGTGGCCGGGACAGTCCGCGATGATGAATTTTCGCGTGGGCGTCGTCGCGTAGCGGTACGCGACGTCAATGGTGATGCCCTGCTCGCGCTCGGCGCGAAGCCCGTCGGTGACGAAACTGAGGTCGAGGTCCCCGACACCACGCTTCTCCGAAGCGGCCATGACGGCGTCGAACTGGTCGTCGAAGAGTTGGCGCGTGTCCACGAGGAGCCGCCCGATCAGCGTGGACTTACCGTCGTCGACCGAGCCGATGGTGGCGAGGCGCAGGAGGTCCTTGGTCGCTAAGTCCATTAGAAGTAGCCCTCGCGCTTGCGGTCTTCCATGGCGGTTTCGGAGAACTTGTCGTCGGCGCGCGTGGCACCACGCTCCGAGACGTTCGCGACGGCGACCTCGGCGATGATCGCTTCGAGCGTGTCCGCGTTTGAGAGCACCGCGCCGGTGCAGTTGGCGTCGCCGACCGTGCGAAAGCGCACGACTCGTCGCTCAATTGTTTCGCCCGCGCGCGCTTCGACGAAGTCTCCAACCGCGAGCCACATGCCGTCTCGCTCAATCACGTCGCGCTCGTGGGCGAAGTAGATCGACGGGAGATCCATCTCTTCGCGCGCGATGTACTGCCAGACGTCGAGTTCGGTCCAGTCCGAGAGAGGAAAGGCCCTCACGTGCTCGCCGGGATTGACTTTGCCCTGGTAGAGCTGCCAGAGTTCGGGGCGCTGCGCACGGGGATCCCATTGACCAAAGGCATCACGGAAGCTCAAGACGCGCTCCTTCGCGCGCGCCTTGTCTTCGTCACGGCGCGCGCCACCGAAGGCGGCGTCGAATCCGTTCGCGTTGATCGCGTCGAGCAGGGTCACGCTCTGGAGACGGTTGCGCGCACCCAGAGGTCCGGGATCACGGACGCGGCCCTGGTTGATGGAGTCCTGGACCGAAGCGATGACGAGCCGAGCGCCGAGGCGCTCGACGGTGCGGTCACGAAACGCCAAGACCTCGTCGAAGTTCTGCCCAGTATCCACGTGCATGACGGCGAAGGGAAGCTTTTGGGGCGCGAACGCCTTGGTGGCCAGGTGCAAGAGCACCGCCGAGTCCTTGCCGCCCGAGAACAACAGCACGGGACGCTCGCACTCGGCGACGACTTCGCGAAAGATGAACAGGGCGTGCGATTCGAGGACGTCGAGATGGTTCGTGGCCTGGGGGGACGGAATTGAGAGTGCCATAGAGGTCTGGTTCAGTATATCCTATTAAATCACTAGAGAATGTTAGGCTTTGGGTCAATGACGACGACGTCCCCTTCAAATGACCTGACGAGCGAACTCGACGAGGTGAACGCGCGCTTCGAGCACGCGACGCCGGGAGAGATTCTCGAATGGACCTTTTCGCGCTTTGGCGACGACGTGGCAATGGCCTGTTCGTTCGAGGACCTGGCGCTGTTACATATGGTGTGGTCGCTTCGCCCCTCGTGCGAAATCATCTTTCTTGATACCGGGGGACATTTTCCCGAGACGCTCGATTTTGTGGCGCGAACCTCCGCGTCGTGGAACCTGCGACTCACGACGACCACGCCGAGTGCGATCGCCAATGAGTGGCCGTGTGGAATGCAGCGCTGTTGTGAGTGGCGAAAGGTCGAACCGTTGTCGCGAGCTTTGAGCGGTCGCGCCGCGTGGATTAGTAGCGTGAAGCGCGTGGACGCGGCGACCAGGGTGGGAATGAAAGTCCTGATGTGGGATGAGAAATTTGGTCTCGTCAAGGTCAACCCTTTGGCGACGTGGAGTGACGACGACGTGGCGTATTACCTTCGCTCCCACGCGCTCGAAGAACATCCACTCTGGGCCGAGGGCTACGCGTCGATTGGCTGCGCCGCGATGACACGTAAACCACTCGACGCGACTGATCGTCGATCCGGTCGCTGGGTCGGGCTCGATAAAGACGAGTGTGGTCTGCACGAAGCCTAACTATCCACCAAAAAAACCAGGGTGAACTGTAAGTTTGTCGCGATGTCACCGCGACGTTCACCGAAGAGAGTCGGATGCTGCTAATCATTCTTGCGCTCTTCTGGGTAGCTCTTTTGGCGCCCGTCGTGATTCGTCGGCTCCGCGACGGAGGGACCGAGCGGTCGATCGAGTCCTTCCACGCCGAACATGAGGTGTTGAGCCGCCAGCCCCATACGGTGGAACCCGCGCACCGCCTGGACGAAGCCGACGCCAGTGCCCTTAGCGTCGAGCGACGTCCCCATTTGACCGTCGTTCACGCTGACGACACCTACGGCACCCTCGAGTCACGTTCGAGTTGGGACGAGTGGAGTCAGGACTACGAATACGACGACGAGCCACGCCAACTCGCCAAGCGGGGCAATCACTACGCGGCCGCTTACTCATCAATGGCTCGCGAGGCCACCCTCGACTACGAACCTCGCCGACCCCGTCGCACCATGAAAGCCCAACGAAGGATGATCTTCACGAGACTCGTGCTCACGGCCGTCGTGCTTTCGCTACTCGGTTTCGTCAGTGGTTACGCTCCGTTGATTTACCTTTCGCTCCTCGCGTGGGCAGCGTTCGCCGCGTACGTGGGGCTGGCCTATTACGCCGTGCGTGAGGGCTTCCTCGAAGCCACTTCCCTCTCGGCGAGATTTGCCCCGCGTGAAACGTTGGCGACCGTGCAGCCGCTCTATGAGCCGTCGCGCTACGAGGCCCGAGACGAGTACGAGGAGGAGTCGGAGTTCTATCAGGGCGACCAATCCCAGCCCTGGCAGCGCTCAGCACCGCCTCGGCGCGCCTTGGGCTAAAATAGAGACTCCTTCGGGGGTGTAGCTCAATTGGTAGAGCGCTACGTTCGCAATGTAGAGGCAGTGGGTTCGAATCCCATCACCTCCACCGACCGGGACGGTGCGCGAACCGCATCGTTGGCTAATCAGTACCAGGGTAACTGCACTCTTCTGGCGTCTTCACCGCCCGAAGAGTGCAGTTCTGTTAACTCATCAAACCTAACGTGTGAGATGTTTCTTTACGTATTCAAGATTCAAGCTTCGAGATGTCCGGCGATTCGCATTCGAAGTCAGCGGCACTGTTGCACTCGCATATCATTTGCCAATGAAGAGAAGTCGCCAAGCACGGACTGATCTCTTCGTTAGCATCAGCGCCCTCGCCTTCGGAATTACCGTCTCTGTGGTTAAGGGCAACAACGCCGGAATTCGCGACGCGATTGGGAACGTCTCGGCGCCATGGCTGCTGATCGGTTTCCTAGGTGGTGCCATCGCTGGACGTCGACGGGTCGTAGTTGGAGCATTGACAGGAACTGTGGCAATCTACATCGCGTTGCTCGGTTTCTACGTTACAAACAGTTTCGTTTTGGACCTCGGACCACACCCGTGGTTGACCGACTTAAACTTGGCGGTTGTCGGTGGGAAGGGCTACTTCTTTTTCTCACTCGTGAGTGGACCGATCTTCGGCATGCTCGGAGTTTGGTGGGTGCGAACTCGGTCTGTCATTCCGGTCCTAATCGTTGGATTATTTTTTGTTCTCGAACCAGGCATCCAGTTAGCTAGAAACGGTGGTAACAACATGGGCAATCAGCTCCTTATCGGAATAGCTGAGATAGCGGTAGGGCTTTCTTGGGCCATTGTCACCATCAGGCGAACGAAGTTGAAAGCGCGCACCGGTTAATCCCCACCGCTGATGGTGACCCTGAACTCACGAGTGGATTTCGGGAGTTTCCGCCTCCACCGAATTGGCGGTTTGATGGTTTGCAGCCTTGATCGCCATCGCGCGCATGTTCGGGGTCGGAGTTCGGCTGGCGGGGACGTTACATTGGCCCGATACCATCGCGGTCAATGAAACCGTCCAGACTCCTTCTTCGACTATCGAGCGGAGCGGTTACGAATGTTGACTTCTTGGATGCGCAACTTCTGCTCGAGGCGCTTGGCTTCGAAGAAGTGAGAGTAACTGGCAGCCATCACGTCTACGTGCGGCTCGATGTTCCCGAACAGTTGAACCTGCAGAATCGACGAGGTCAGGCGAAGCCCTATCAACTTCGCCAACTCATTTCTTTGGTGAAGCGGTATAATCTGACAATCGAGGAGAACGAGTGATGCTTCCGGTCTATCCGATTAACGTGTTCTGGAGCGCAGAGGATGAAGCCTGGGTGGCCGACGTCCCCGACTTGACTTACTGCTCGGCGCTAGGCGACACACCGCACGACGCCGTGGCTGAAGTCGAAGCTGCAATTGCAGCGTGGCTTGAGGCAGCAACATCTAGTGGTCGATCGATACCACAGCCGTCCACGCGGATGGCCCGGGCGTGATGGTTCGCTGAGCGATTGATTACCATCAGGTTGGTCGGGTCGCTTCAACTGAGCGTGTCACGTAGATTCCTGGACCGGTAACTGCCAGATCTCGGTTCTTGTTGTGTTAACCAAGGTCCACTCCGTCGGCTTGTCCCCGTTCGTTAAATTTCCGGACGTCTGTCTCAATTTGGCTCCGGGACCTCTGTCTCATTACTCGACCCGGCTGAGAGCACACGGAAGTTCGTCCCCGTCTTTCTCCACTCGCCGGGCACCCCAGCATTCTTCGCATCACGGAACAGTTGTCACGGATTGTGCAGCAGACCCCGCCATACGCGCTGTGCAAGAGCCGGGTTCTCTACTGGATCGAGCGCATTGTCGAGGTGGTTGAGTTGCTCGAAGCAGGACCTGCGCAGGCAGACAACGAAAGGGCTGAACCGACCAAGCAGAGTGAGAACAAGACCATCTGGAAGATGCGATGCATAGTGACGATCATCCCACGCAAGTGCCGCTGGGGTTGGGCCGTCACCCTTGGCGTAATGCTTAGGCGTAATCGAAAATCGAACCCAGTTGCCTAAAGGCTCCCGGGGTTCAATTCGAATCCCATCACCTCCACTCCGAGAGTGGTTGGCTTTCGATCGCTTATGGCTCGACGCGCGTAACACTCTTGACGCGGTCAATTGAGCGGTCAAAGGTCGCAATCTTAAAGACGCCCGTCGATTCAGCCGATGCAACTAGGTATGCCTCAGCAAAGTCAAGACGGTCGTGCTCGTAGATTTCCACGGCGCGCAGGAGAAGAGGCGCGTCGACGACGCTCACGGATTCCATCACAATCAGCGACTGCACCGCCTGACTGATTTCGGCTCGCTCAACCTCGTAGAAAGATTCAAGAACGTAGACGGTCTCTGCGACAATGAGATCCGCTACCAGAAGTTCAGACTCTTTTTGGAGGAAGGCCGTCGCTTGAGCCGCCATCTTCGGCGGGTCGCCGATTAAGTGGCGAACAAGAATATTGGTATCGACGAACACGCTCACGATTTCTTGGCGGCTCTAATCGCGCGAGTGCTCTTGATGACGTTGTCCCAGGCGGCATTCTTCTTGGTGGCAGGAATCCGAAGTGTGCCCGCGAGTTCAAGAAAATCGGGTGTGCGGGCAACGACGGCACGATTGCCCTCAATTCGAAAGATGATTGCGTCTCCCTCGCTCACGCCTAACGCCTCGCGAACGGCCTTGGGGACGGTCACTTGCCCCTTCGATGTCACTCTCGCGGCTACGTCCATGGCAGACTCCTTACTTTATCTATCTAGTAAGGATAGTCGCTTCGTGGCGCCTCGATTGAGAACCTATTGATTCGCACTCATTTTGAAAACCTTGCTGGCGGAAGTCAGTTGGTGAGTCTCGGAGTTCATACCGGTTCGAGCTAACTAACTGCCGACCGATAGTTGAGGTATCCGGTTCTTATTGCGACCCAAGGTCCACGATATTTGGATGCGCGAACCAGTTCGAGCACGGGCATCCCCGTTCGACCGCGGTTGGTGGGGAGAATGGCTTCAGCACGTTAAATTGGCTCGTCTTACGTTGAGGAAGCAGATACCTTACGTCGGCGACACCACGGGTAGCCCGGCTTTCGCGGCGGCTGAGCAGAGGCGAACGTCGTAGGCGACGAAATCAGTGAGGTCCTCATTCAGAGATAACGCGCTTGCGAGGTGGATGGCATCAAGACTGCGCAGTTCGCGGGGGATCAAGATTGCGGCCTGCTCGACGATTACGTGATCAATTGGCACGAGGTCGACCCCATCCAGAAGTCGCCTGGCGTCATCAACCAGTGATTCGTCGATTCGCTGGCACGTGCGGAGTAACTCAACGGTTGACAGATCGCTGCTGACCTTAGGAATTTCATTCTTTACGGTTAGCCAGTCAGTTAGCGCGGAGCTCTCAGGCTCGTCGAACAGTAACTTCACGAGAGCCGACGTGTCGATATAGATCACGCCAATCGATCCTCGCGCAATTCATTGAGTTCCTGCGATGCGGTGTTCTCTGTACGTGCAACGTGTCGGTGTGCCGGAATTTGCAGCGCACCCCTCGCCGGAATTAGGCGACCTGAGGCGATGAGTCGGTCCCGCGAGGCGACGGCCGGGGTCGGTGATACCAATAGGGCGATAAGTTTTCCGCGTTCCGTGACCTCCACGACCTCACCCGCCTTAACTCGCTCGAGGTAGCGACTGGCGTGCTGGCGAAGCTCTCTAATTCCGATCCTGGTCATGACTGGATTGTAGCACCATTTGTGCTACAAATTGCTAAAGCGAGATTGATTGCCGTTTTCGATGCGCGTCTAATGACGTTGGAGCGCGGCCAGAATGGACAGGGCGCGGTTCGTATTGTGACCCAAGGTCCACCGAGTGATTACTGATACGCATTGGCGTTTGGCCGCTTGCGTCACTACGATTCCAACTTAAACGCTATGTTGCGATGCTAAGAGGGCTTGATGGCGGGTGATGCTTCGACGAGTCTGGGGGCTGCCGGGAAGTTCAAGCCTGCGCTCCACGCCACTCGGCGCCGAGGCGACTTGGCGGAGGCACTTTTCGTTCGCACGGTGCGTGTGCAAGACACGCAATTGCCATGAGGATTCTGGTCACGGGCGCGGCCGGTTATATTGGCGCCACCACCGCCGAACTCCTCTTGTCGAGGGGCCACGAGATCGTGGCGCTGGACAGCCTCATTACCGGTCGAGCCGAGAACGTGCCGCCGGGGGCAGAATTTGTTCACGGCGATTGTGGCGACGTGGATCTGGTGCGGTCGCTTGGTTCTTTTGACGCCTGCGTTCACTTCGCGGGGCTGATTGAACCTCGTCTCTCAATGGAGCAACCCGAGAAGTTCTTTTCCAATAACGTGGCGTCGAGTTTTCGGCTCCTGAACGCACTCGTGGACTCTGGCGTCGAGCGTTTCGTGTTTTCTTCGTCGTGCGCGGTCTACGGCGACCAAGTAGAGATGCCAATCGTCGAGAGTCATTCGATCCAGCCGCTCAGTCCTTACGGCCAGTCCAAGCGAATGGTCGAAGAGGGCATGACTTGGCTGTCGAGTCTGGGTCGCATTCGTACGGCGTCGCTGCGTTACTTCAACGCGGCGGGAGGCACCTTGGCGCATCCCGAACGTCATCGCCCAGAGATCCATTTGATTCCGTTGGCGCTCGACGTGGCGGCGGGCCGTTTGGAACAGCTCGATATCTTTGGCACTGACTATCCAACGCCGGATGGAACCTGCGTTCGTGATTACGTACACGTGAGCGATCTCGCCGAAGCTCATCTTCTAGCGATTGAGGCGTTGGCGAACCACGAGGCACTCACGCTCAACCTGGGCAGCGACGTTGGTTCCTCGAATCGTCAAGTGGTCGACACGGTGCGCGAAGTGACGGGTGCGGAACTCAATGTTCGTTACGTTGAACGGCGCCCCGGCGATCCTGCGGCCGCGGTGGCGAGCAGCGCTCGTGCCCGCGAAATCTTGGGATGGCGACCTCAACGTTCTGACCTCGCGGTGATCGTGACCGACGCGTGGGCGGCTCATCGTTCCCTGTAGCGCTGAAGCTCAACGAATCCATTCGAGAAATTGACGGGGCACCTCGTGCGCCCGCGCGCCGCAGAGTCGCTTTCGGCGCAAATGAATCATCTTTATTCTCCGCTCATTTTATGAAAATCACTGAACAACTCATCGTGGTGGACACAATTGCGCGAAAGATAAGGCGGAGTTATCGCGCGGGTCAGGAGTATCGTCTTCAGATGTCCGCTTTCGTTCACCTCGCCGCGCCCCTCGGGTTGTATTTGGGGTCGGGAAGTCGAGCCGATTAGGTCATGGCCCATCGAGCGAAGCGGAGGCTCGAGAAGAGTTGGATTCCCGTGCTCATCGCTGCCGCGGTCGTCACCGTCTTCACGGCGCAGTCGATTAGCGCTTCGATCTCGAATACCGGTCGGACGGCTGGTGCACGAAGTGCCTTCGACGCGCGTGGTGCGGGTACCGTAACTACGAAGCCGGTCAGTAGTGCAGTGGCGTCTTTCGCCACCACGGCCTCGTTTGCCGGGGTCCACCAGTTGGTTGACGCGACTGCTGGGACGGCCAAAAGTGCCGCCCGGCACTTCAGCATTCCGAGACTCGACGCCCCCTACCCAGTCGGAGCGCTGAACGAAGCTGACCCCTCGGGGCGAGTACCCCCTGGGGCCAGCGAAATGGCCGGTTATACCTTGGACTACGTCAATGACTTCACCGGCACGTCGCTGCCAACGGGATGGGCAGCGTACGACGGGGTCCCGAGCGGAGATCCCGGCGGCCAGTTCGCGAGCTCGCACGTCAGTGTGAGTGGCGGACTTCTTCGCCTCAGCACCTGGCGCGACTCCGCGTACGCGAATCAGTGGGCCACGGGCGGAGTGTGTCAGTGCGGTCTGGGGCGAACCTACGGTGCGTACTTCGTGCGCTCGCGCGTGACCGGCCCTGGTCCCACTGCGGTCGAGTTACTCTGGCCCGTCGCTCCAACGTGGCCTCCCGAGATCGACTTCAGCGAAACCAGAGGGGTGACGTCAGGTACTTCGGCGACGCTGCACTACGGCTCAACTAACCAAGCAATTCAGCGGTCGTTGACGATCGATATGTCCGAGTGGCATACGTGGGGGGTTATCTGGACACCGACCTCCATCACCTACACCGTGGACGGCACGACGTGGGGCACCGTCGATACGGCTTCGGAGATCCCGAGTCAGCCGATGACTCTCGATCTCCAGCAACAGACGTGGTGCGCGTCGGGCTGGGCGTGCCCGTCGGATCCCCAATCGTTGCTGGTCGACTGGGTGGCCGAATACGCACCGACCCCGCTACTTCCGACCCACTCCACCGGGTGGTCCGGTTGGCGCTCGGCCATGTTCGCACGTTGATTTTCAGGCCTTTGGCGCTGCCCGACGCCAAAAAGGAAATATGGCCCTAGCGACACGGTTGACAACCTGCTGATTGCCGGTAAACCTTTCATTGGTAGCGGTAGACAAGGAAAGTCGGCCTGCGTATGAGTGAACGTCGGCGCACGACTGAACGTCGGCGACTGAATGATCGAGCGGGCCCGGCGGCTCGACGCGGTGGCGCCAGGGCGGATCCCACGGTGTCGGTCATTATTCCGACGCTCAACGAGTCTGGCAATTTGCCGTACGTTCTCAACACGATTCCTGTCTGGGTCGACGAAGTCATCATCGTCGATGGACGCTCAAGCGACGACACCGAGCGCGTAGCGAGGGCCCTGCGACCCGACGTGCGAATCATCCGCCAGAAGCGCGCAGGTAAGGGCGCGGCGATGCAGGCCGGCTTTGACGCGGCCACCGGCAGGATCTTGATCGCGCTCGACGCGGACGGCTCAATGGACGGCGCGGAGATTGGGGCGTTTCGAGAGGCGCTGGTGGCCGGCGCCGATTACGTGAAGGGTTGCCGGTTTTGTCCCGGCGGAGGGTCCAACGACATCACTCGCTTTCGTCGATTCGGCGACTGGGGAATTTGTCAGGTCATTCGCTTGCTCTTCGGTGCCCAGTACCACGACGCGACCTACGGCTACATCGGCTTTTGGGCGGACCAGATGGACGCCATCGGAATCGACACCGACGGCTTCGGCGTTGAGACCCTCATTGGAATTCGCGCGCATCGCGCGGGTCTTCGAACCGCCGAGGTGCCGTGCTTCGAAGCCGAGCGAATCCACGGCAAGAGCAACCTCAGCGCGGTGCGTGATGGGCTGCTCATTCTCCGAGTGATTATCGACGAGCGCCTGCACCGTCATCGTGTCGGGCCCCTTCACCAGACGGTCTCAGAAGTCCACGAACTGGGCGAGCGTCACGGCGTGGCGTTAGTGGCCGGCCCGGGATCGTCGCTGACGTTGCCGGGCATTATCGTGTCCGAGATTGCTCGGGCGCTCTCGGCGTCCACTCAAGTGGTTCGCGTGGAAGTGGACGCCGAGCCCGGCTTCGACCAGGGCCTCACTCGAACGCCCTCCCTGAGCGCGACGTTCGTCGAACCCCACAGCGAGACACTCACGACGCGGCGCGCGCCACGAAGCGCGCGCCTTCGAAGGCAGGCGTTTGATGACTGGCTCGGCCCTAATGTCCGTGTTTCGTTCGCCTACGCGTGGCCGGGCCTCGAGAATCAGTGGATCAAGGACTTCATCCAGGCCGCGAACGCCGCGCAGGTTCCGTGCGCGGTGGCCTGCGCCGGTCTGCCGAGTGTTGAGCGTGCCAGTCTGGCGACGTTGGCCGGCATGATTTCTAAGGCTGATCTGGTGCTCGTCGGCGACTCGAGCGACGCCAGCGAGTTGGAATCGGCCTTCGGTCCTTCGGGCCCTCCGATTGAGGTGCACCGGTCACTTTCGTTGAAGGGCCGAGTAGGTCAGCACTCCACGCACCGCATCGCGGCCTTCTTGCCAAAGGATGGCGCCGACACCCTCGCGACGCTACTCGCGGCCTTTGACGCGATACCGCACTCGTGGATCGATCAGTACGAGTTGCGGATCGTGATGCGTTACACGAGCGAGGCGATCCCGAATCAGATCGCGCGGAGTTACCACAGCGATCGCGTGCAACTCATGGACGAGTGGATTTCCGACGAGAATCTCAAACTCATGTGTGAAGGCTCGTCGGCGTTTATCATCGCCGACCCGTTGCTCGATTCGCGTGTGTTCCAAGTCGCCGTCGAGTGCGGTATTTCGACGATCGTTCTCTCCCCGT